>Ga0222713_10001759_pt1 | contig 23887 bp, 32 predicted proteins | sample C33_649DmetaG_FD_165061 | JGI IMG/M metagenome (GOLD analysis project Ga0222713, IMG submission 165061) | Estuarine water microbial communities from San Francisco Bay, California, United States - C33_649D | ecosystem: Environmental > Aquatic > Marine > Unclassified | place: USA: California...
CACGGCTGTTGGTGCTAGTGCTTTGGCGGCTAATACAAGTGGGGCATTTAATACTGCTATTGGCAATATTTCTTTGCAAGCAAATACAAGCGCACAACAAGGAGTCGCTGTTGGTCATGGCACACTACAAGCCAATACAACAGGGGATTTTAATAACGCAATTGGCTCTAATGCTATGCGTGTAAACACTTCGGGCGCAAACAATACGGCTTTGGGACACAACTCTTTGTTTTCCAACACCACAGCATCTAACAACACTGCTGTAGGTTATCAGGCAGGGTATAGCAACACAACTGGTGCTGCAAATGTATTTTTGGGGTATCAAGCAGGTTACACCCAAACAACTGGCGGTGGTGGTGCTGGTGCAAATACTTACTTGGGTTATCGTGCTGGATATTTAGCAACTGGTTACTACAACACTTTTGTTGGTATTCAAGCTGGCGAAAATAGCACAGGAAATGGAAATACATTTATAGGTTCGACAGGAACTTATGCTTCTGGTCAATCAATGACTAGCGGTAATAACAACACCATTCTTGGTAATTTCTCAGGAAACAATGGTGGCTTAGATATTCGCACATCGAGCAACTACATCGTGCTGTCTGATGGGGGTGGGAATCCAAGGGCGTATTGGAATGATGCTGGCAATGCTTCAATCGGTGCAACAACCATTACAACCATTGGTTCAAACATTCGTGCTGTAAATATTGCAAACTCGAGTGGTGGTGGTATTGTTTGTAAAAATAACGCATCGTCTATTTCTTATGCTTACAACGATGGTACTAACGATAGATTCTACGTTACACAAAACACCGCTGGTGTTTATTTGGCAAATGGCGGAACTTCTTGTACTTCTGCCTCTGATGAGCGTGTTAAAGACATTATTGAACCAATATCAAACGCAGTCACCAAAGTTTCTACGCTTCGTGCAGTCATTGGTAAATACAAAACCGATGCAGAAGGAAAGCGCAGAAGTTTCTTGATTGCTCAAGATGTGCAAGCAGTTTTACCTGAAGCAGTTGATGCAAGCAATGCTAATGAACTTGGCGTTCAATACACCGATGTAATCCCACTTCTGGTCGCAGCCATTAAAGAACTCAAAGCCGAAATTGATATTTTGAAAGGTAACGTATGACTATTGATACACCTACACCAGAACAAATTGCCAAGCACTACTCTGCTGCAATGGACTCAGTTAACCTGATTAACGCAGGGAAGCCAGAGGACATAACTGCTGAAGATTGGGCTGACTGCTTGTCACGCAACAAAGAGCATTTGGTTATTATGTTGGCTAAAGACTTCTGGACAACAGAAGATTTGTCACCATTGCAAGCTGCTTCTGCCTAATCATGGAAGAGGTAACACACGCCCAAATCTATGAGCGTCTGTGTGCTGTCGAAGCTAAGGTAGACAAGCTAGATAAAAGCACAGAGGCTGTGGTGGTTGCATTCAATGCAGCCGCTGGTGCATTCACTGTGCTCGAATGGCTTGCTAGAGCAGTGAAGCCCATCTTAGTTATTGGTGCATTCTGTGGGGCCATATGGCTGGCTATAGAAAACAAGCTGCATCAGTAATACTCTTATTATTCATATCTTTCCCTATTGGGTCCAAGGAGGAAAAATATAGGTGTGTCCGATGGACATGGACTGGAGATGTGTATAACAGAAAAGTTGTATGCATTGAATGGAAAAAGGTTGAGCGATGATTGATCCCATCACCGCCCTAGCTGGCATACAGAGTGCTATCAGCATGGTCAAGAAGGCCAGCAAGGTGGCTAATGATTTAGGCTCTCTTGCCCCAATGATTGGCAAGATGTTTGATGCTAAAAGCACAGCTACTAAGGCTATGCTTCAAGCAAAGCAATCTGGCAAAGGTTCCAATATGGGAACTGCTTTACAGATTGAGATGGCCTTAGAACAAGCTAGAGCATTTGAAGAAGAGTTAAAGATGCTCTTTATGCAGACAGGCAAGATTGATGTTTGGAACAAGATTAAAGCCCGCCAAGCCGAGATGGACTTGGCAGATGCTAAAGAATTGAGTGCTTTAAAGAAGGCAGAAAAAGCTGCCAAAGAAAAAGAAGATGAAATGAATGAGCTGGCTATGATTATTGGTGGCTGTGCTTTTGTTTTGTTCTTAGTATTTGTTGGTGTTAATGAGTTGATGAACTTCTGTGAGACAACAAGAAGGTGTGGGCGGTGAACGAATACCAAAAGACCTTTGACTTATGTATAAAGATATTTGTCTATGGGTGTGTGGCTCTGTACTTCTTAGGCTTCCTGAAGTTCTTGCCTGATGATTTGTCTGACAAGATTGTGAACTTGTTATTAGGAAAGGTTGGCTTATGAAAGTAACACCTTATCAACACAATGCAAACATGCTTCGTGAATATCAGAAGGTTATTCATCAACAGCATTTAAAAGACTTAGAGAAGCTTAACCGCCAAACTCAAGAGAAGATTAAAGCTCAGTGGGTAAAGGTAGATTCTGTGGATGTAATGGTATGAAATATTTATTATTGTTATTGTTGCTCACTGGTTGTGAAGACAAGTACAGATACTTCTGTCAGAACCCTGACAACTTCCATGCTGAGCCATGTCAGAAACCTAGATGTCAATTCACACAGACATGTCCTGAGTATTTAGTTGCACCCATATTGGAGAAACAAATTGAGAGAACTGCTAATCAAAATGCTGACACCCAACCAGCAACCAAAGCCAAAGCTAACAACTGAAGAGTTTGAGGTTAGGGTTTGGGGGTTTGTGGTGGTGGCTATCACCATCATTCTCTTTGGTATTGTGTTTGCCTTGCTCTATTCTGTTACTTTTGTAACACAACCAATCAAGAGTATGGCTCCGATTGACCAAGCCTACACCAAGATGCTTAATGATATAGTATTACTTATTGTAGGTGGCATTGGTGGCATTGTGGGTAAGAGGGCAGTTAACTCAGCACAGAATGCTTTTAAACCTCCTCAGCCTCCAATGCAGGGCTGTGGCGGTGGATATGGCGGTGGTGGCTATGGTAGCAGCTACGCCCCTCCACAGTCGGCCTATGGCCTTCCTAGCCAGCCCTTCGGTGCTATGCCTGTATGGAAGAACCCAGAGCTAGACGAAAGCTGGACTCCCGGTCCTCCACCAACAACACCTCCTGAACACATGGAGCCTGATGAGGATAGGGAAGAGATAGCAGCAGCTAGAAAAGAGGCTGAGTGATGTTTCCTATTCCACTGCCTTGGATAATTATTGGTGCAATGGTTGCACTATTTGGTACATATCAAGTTGGTCATCACTATGGCTGGATTGAGCGTGACGAAGAGATGCAGATAGAGATAGCTAAGAAGAATGAAGAAGCCCGTGAAGTAGAGAAGAACATGACTTCTAAACTTGCTGATAAAGAAACAGAGTTGAGAAAGGCAAAGAATGAAATATCTAAAAAGCAGTCTGCTATGCGTGAGCTTGCTAACACTGGCAGGTTGCGCCTCCCCACCACCAGTTGTGTACAAGCCAGCACAAGTGCTGCCCCTGCCACAGGAGATAGCAGAGATGAGCCAACCGAACTTGAGCGACAGACTATTGCAACTCTTATCGACATCGTTGCCGAAGGAGACAAAGCCATCGTCAAGCACAACGCCTGTGTCGCAGCCTATAACGAAATGAGGGAGTTGGTAAACAATGGTAACAAGTGAACAACTAAGACAGCTACACATTGAGCCATCTTTGGCTGATGCTTTCAATGAAACCTTTGAGAGATTTGGTATAGTTACACCAGCTCAACAGGCTTCATGGATTGGTCAATGTGGTCATGAGTGCGGTAACTTTCGTATTATGGAAGAAAACCTGAACTATCGTGCTCCCACTCTGCTGAAGCTGTTTCCTCAGAATCCTAAGCGAGTCTGGGGCTTCACCCCTGAGAGTGCTGCAGAGTATGAGAAAAAGCCACAGCGTATTGCCAATAGGATTTACGGCAATCGTATGGGCAACAGGGATGAGGCTAGTGGGGATGGGTTCAGGTTCCGTGGATCCGGCTTCCTCCAGCTAACTGGACATAGCAACTTCTACCATGCAGGTCAAGCCTTAGGTGTAGATTTTGTTATGCAGCCAGAGCTTGTTCGTACTCCCAGATATGCAGCACAGACCGCTGGCTGGTTCTGGCAGACTCACAGGCTTAACCAATATGCTGACAGTGGTGACATCCTCACCATGACAAAGCGAATCAATGGTGGTACTATTGGTTTAGAAGATCGTAAGAAGCATATAGAACATGCCTTACATGTATTAGGTGGTTGACTAAGCCCCTAAATTGTGGTATGACAAGGCTTAAAGGTATATAATGTTACCAGCTTCTCTAAGTATTATTGGCAGAGAAGTGCCGATTAGAGTTGTAGATGTATTCCCAGAACAACTGGGAGAGTACAACTATGATGATTATGCAATTAAAATAAAGTCTGGTCAGCACCCCTTAGCGGAGGCAGATACATTGTTACATGAATGTATACACGCTATAGACGACTGCTTCCAATTAAAACTGTCAGAGAGGCAGGTGTATTGTTTAGCTGTAGGAGTGTTAGCACTACTTAGAGATAACAGAAATATGCTTGCCTATTTAACTGAAGCAATAGAGAAACCAAGAAACATATGAAAGATTTTACATCACAGCAAAAAGAAGTCGTAGCTAGAAAGCTAGGCTACGATGGTCCTATGCAAGGCTTTGATGAATTCATTGCATCCTCTCCTTCACTAGAAGCTAAGTATGCTGCCATCACTGGTAAGTTTTCTCAGCGTATGGCTAATGGTGGCTTGGTTAAGATGAAGCCCAGAGGCTTTCCGGCTGGAGGATATGTAACGACAGAAGCCCCAAAATATACAGATGAACAAATAGCTTCTTGGTGGAGTAATCCCGCAAACCAAGCGTTAAGTGATGGTCAGATTAAAGCAATTATGCTTCAGGAGGGTGTTAGTCCTGAGCAGTTTGCTAGGTCTATTGGTGCTAATGAAGAGACTGCTGCTGATATTAATGCTAGGTATCAAGTTGCTACACCAGAAGAATCAACACAAGCAGTACCTCCAACAACTGTACCTCCAACAACTGTACCACCAATAACAACTACACCAGCACCAACTACAACTGTACCACGAACAACAGCACCTATTACAACTAGACCAGTTACTACAGTACCTCCTACAACTAGACCAATTACTACAGCTCCTATTACAACAATTCCCGGTACTACAAGAGCACCGGGTGTGACCCTGTCTCCAGCAGATGCAGCAGCGGCCTTGACTAGTAGAACCGCTGCAACACAGACTGGTGGAGGTGTTACTTTCTCAGCTACAGGTGTTCCTCAGGCTGGTGATGCTGCTCAAGTAGGTACGATTGCTACTATTGATTCTACTGAAGCTCAGAAGATTGGTACAGAAGAAAGAGCTGGAACTGTAAGTACTATTGAAGGAACTACTCCCGCTACTGCTACATTAGCAGCTCTTCCTACCACACTGACAGCAGATCAAATGACAGCAACTGCTGCTGCTCCCGGCTTAGCCACTGCTCTTTCTACTGTTACTCCTGCAGATGGCACATTATCCGAAGCTGCCAAAGTAGATGCAGAAGAACTTTGGACAACTGCTTTAACTGCTGCTAGAGAAAAGGTTCCTCAGATTGACACTGCTCAAAAAGTAGCGGTGGTTCCAGAGAGAACTCTACTTACAGGTGAGACTGTTGCTGGGTCTGCTGTTGATATGACTAAGGTGGCTACAGAGCTTGCTAAAGCTGAAGCTGCACAAGGAACTGTCACTGAAGACATGACTGTACAGGGTCAGCTTGCTAAGCTTACTAAAAACTTTGATGCTACCAATCCCCCATCTTGGGCTGCTGGTGCATTGAGAGCAGTGACAGCAGAGATGGCTGCTAGGGGCTTAGGTGCTTCTAGCTTGGCTGGTGCTGCTTTGGTGCAAGCTGCTATGGAGAAGGCTCTTCCTATTGCTTCTGCTGATGCTGCTATATATCAACAATTTGCTTCACAGAATCTGTCTAACAGACAACAGATAGCTGTTCTTACAGCACAACAAAGAGCTACCTTCTTAGGTCAAGAGTTTGACCAGAACTTCCAGACCCGTGTTGTTAACGCTGCCCGTGTTGCTGACATTGCCAACTTAAACTTCAATGCTAAACAGCAAGTGGCTTTAGAGAATTCTAGACTAGCTCAGTCTGTAGACTTAGCTAATCTGAATAGCAGACAAGCTGCTTTCATGGCTGAGCTTGCACAGACAGCTACACTTGAAACAGCTAGTTTAAATAACAGACAGCAAGCTGCTGTTGTTAATGCTCAGGCTGCTTTGCAGATTGATTTGACCAACATGTCTTATGAACAACAAACAACTGTTCTTAAAGCACAACTAACAGCACAGGCTATTTTGTCTGATGCTGCTGCTGAGAATGCTGCTAAACAGTTTAATGCTACTAGTGCAAATCAAACAAAGCAATTCTTTGCTACTCTCTCTTCACAAGTGAGTCAGTTTAATTCTGCACAGAGTAATGGTATGGAACAATTTAAAGTTGACCAAGCAAACTCTGTTAAGAAGTTTAATGCTGAAGTTACTAATCAAAGAGAACAATTCAATGCACAGCAACGATTGGTGATTGATCAATCTAATGCTCAATGGCAAAGAGAAATTTCTACAGCTAACACAGCAGCCACTAATTTAGTAAATCTACAGAATGCTCAGCTCTCACAGCAGATGTCATTGACAGAATATAATAATGAGATACAGATGTATCGTGATGCTGTAACACATGCTTGGCAGTCTGCTGAGAATGATGCTAACAGAGCAACCACTCTTGCTGCTTCAGAGATTTCTGCTGCTGCTGCAATTCAAGGTGCAAATATTAAAGCAGATGGGGATAGCTCAGCAGCTATTGGTGGATTTATTGCCCGTGTTCTAATTGGTAAGTAATATATGAAAAACTTTAAAAACTATTATAGTAAAGTGGATGGTATGGCTAATGCTACCCTATCTAAACCAAAGAAAGATACTGGTAAAGGTTTGTTATCTAAAACATCCACAGAATCAGAAGTATCAACACCATCTTCTAAAGATGTATTTGCTAAAGTAGCCAACTACATGGCAGCAATTAGAAAACAAAAACAGGAGTTGATGAATGACAGATGATATTTTATTTACTGCACCTATCCCCGGTCAATCATTAACGATTGAGCCGGGTAGTGGTCCTTGGGAGCAGCCTCCTCAGTATGTCACTGTAGATGATGTAGCTTCTTTCTATTCTGATAAGCTGGACAATCCAGAGGCTATCTTTGAGTTGATGTCTTTGCTTGAGAAGGGCATACCCATTCTTACTATTGTTAATACAATGGTGAAGACATCTATCATGAAGGGCTATCACACTGTTGATACAGGTTTCTTAGTTACACCAATCATTGTAGAAATTATTAAGACAATAGCAGATTTGAATGATGTTATGTACACAGTAACTGCTGAAGATGCTGGTAAGAAAAACACTGTAAGCCCTGCAATCATTAAACAATTGATTGATGAAGCAAAGAAAAAAGTAGAGAAGAATCCTGAAGCTATTGTAGAGCGTAAAGGTTTAATGGCTAAAGGAGTAGCATAATGGCATTTAGACTTAGTTCATTTCTTGGTGGTGCAGCTAAAGGTGCAACAGACTTAATCGAAGAGAGAGAAAAAGAGAATGCTCTTCAGATTAAAGAGAGTATTAAAAACATGTACCACAACTATGCTGAGTACAGAAAAGAAACAGATAAGAAGAAAGAAGAGATTAGAGAAACAGTAGGTTCTCTTCGTTCCTTTAAATTTGCTGATGGTCCTTTAGATGAGAAGGAGCTTATTGCTCTTGCTTCTGATTTACCAACAGCTAAATCTATTGCTGAAGAATTTAGAAAGAATCCTGAGAAGCTTGAAGGGTTGTCTAAGTCATTCATTAAAGCAACAGGTAACATACCTGAAGGCATGACCTTCAATGACTATGTTAATCAGTATGGCAAAGTGGCTAAGATGGATGCTACTGAGTTTGAACAAGCTGCTGCTGGTAAACAAGATGGCTTCTTAAATAAGATGGTGTATGGTAATAATGTAACTAAGATTAGAAACGCTGCTGCTAAGTATGGTGTTAGTGCTGAAGAGTTATACAACGTAGGTGCAGCTAAGGGTTCTAAGTCATTTCCAGCACTTCTTGAAGTTGACTATGCTAAGCTTAAAGACAAACCAGACTTTAAGAAAATTGAGTCTGATGCACAGGTTGCTATGCTCACTGCTAGACAAACTGGTACAGAAGAAGATCAAGCTAAAGCTGCTGCCAACTTAGGCCACATTACATTCATTAAAGAATATGGTGATAAGAAAGATAAGACACAAAACATAATTGAAGCTGATTATGCTAACAAAGTTATCAAGCTACAAAAAGAAGGTAAGCCTAAGGAAGCTGCTGAAATGGAAGCTGAGCTTAAAAGATGGCAGAAGCTTGTGGCTAATCCTGCTACGGCTGCTAAGACAGATGCTGATAAGATTTCTCAGGCCAACCTAATTACTGCTGCATCTAGAACAATGGTGTCTACGATGTCTAACTACCTACCACCCGGTAGCTTCATTACAACGTCTAATTCAGATGGTACAACTAACATTGAAGTTAAAGACTTGGCCTCCTCAGACAAGGCAGCTAAAGGCTACGTTGCTGGTAGAGAAGTGCTGATTAAAGAGATGACTACCAACGGCAAGCCTAGATCTGAGATGCATAAGAATGCTTTGTTATCTGCTGGTGTTCAGTTTGATAAAGATGGTAATGCTGTTAATCCTAAGATTCAGTATGGTGGTGAAGCACCTGCTCCAGCGGCAGCAGCAACACAAACACCAAGACCAAGGGGTGGTCCTATGGCTAGGCCAACAGCACCAGTGGATACAGCTAAGGCAAGATCAGAAGCTAATGCAGCCATTGCTAATGGGGCAGATAGAGCAGCAGTGGCTGCACGTTTTAAACAACAGACAGGACAGGATCTCTAAATGGGAATGTTTGATGACTTAATCCCCACTAAAACTAGTGGTGGTATGTTTGATGATTTAATTCCAACAAAGCTTACGCCTCAGCAAATGGAGGCTAAGGTTGTTCAGCCTCCCACAGAAGCTGAGCTTAAGGATGCAGAGAAACCTGCCATCATCACCAAACAACTCATGCCTAGACAGGCTAAGATTGAGGAAGCAAAAAAGAAAAGCTTAGAAACCACCATTCCTTTTGAAGACCTGTATAAAAATCCAGAACTGTTTGGTGTTATTAAAGACTACATGAAAGTTAGTCGTAATGTTGTTCCTGAGAAGGGTCAATCAGACGAAGACTTTGTTAAGAAGTACATGGCAACAATGAGGGATATTGAATTCAATACCTTCACTGGTGCTCTTCCTGAACTAAACAGAATCCGTAATGCTAAGCCTGAAGATGCTCAGACATTGGGACTGGGTAGAGAACTGTATAAACAAACACGAAGCGTATTCCAACCCGGTGGTCAAGGCTATGGCAGTGCTGATGCTTTAGTTCCTTATTGGAATGCAATGGCATCTATTGCTACAGACCCATTAAACTATGTTGGGTTTGTTGGAGGTAAGATTGGTGGACAGGTTGTTAAATTAACTGCTGCTCAAGAAGCTGCACAGCTTGCTCTTGGAGCTGCTTCTAAAGGTAAGCTTGCTTCCATCCTCACACCAACTAAAGGCAAAGTAGTTGCTGGAGTTGCTGGTTTAGAAGCTGCATCAGGAGCAGGTCAAAGTGTTGTTAGCCAACGCTTAGATCAAGAAGTTGCTAAGAGTATTGGTCAAGAGCCGGAAGAACTCAGCACAACACAGATAGCTGTTAGCGGAATTATCAGTGGACTCTTTGGTGGGTTAGAGGCTAAAGCTGCTATGACTAAGTTTGGTAAGACTGGTAAAGAACAGCTTGCTGACTTACTTAAGAAGTCTAAAGAGAAAACACCAACAGATCCAACTGCTCCACCCACTAAGGTAGAGACAGCTTTGTTATCTCCTGTTGATGAGAACATGGACCTACTTGCTGAAGAGTTTATGAAGCAAGAGGGTGCTAAGGTATTAGATCAAATCTCTCCTGCTGCTGCTTTGGTAGAGCCAGCTATCCGTAGAGACTTATCACAGAGAGCTATTCGTGTGGCTTTGAATGTGATTGAGAATGATCCTACCTACAAGGTTAAAGCAGGACAGAAGACCAGTACAGCTATTGCTGAAGTGTTCTCTGCTATGGACCAAGGTCTTATTGATGACACCCTGTTAGAGCAAGCCATTAGAAAAGAAGGACTGAGTCCTGAACAGTTTGCCCAAGCTAACAGAGTGACAGTGACACAAGCTGCTCAGATTATGCAGCAATACTCTACGGCTTCTAAGGCTTTGAATCGTCTGCGTCAAATTGATCCAGATGTTGCTAAGCAAGTGGATGCTTTGTATGGTGCGCCTGATGAATATACATCCACCCTTGGCTACTTAGGTGGTGCATTCAACCGCCTTGAAAGAGAAAGTAAAGCCCTCATCGTCAGCGGTATTGGCACTACTGTTCGTAACATTATGGGCAGTGGTATTGGTTTGACATTCAACTCAGCAGCTTCTGTTATTGAAGGCTCGTTGATGACCATAGGAAAGACACTAGCACCAGAAGCTAAAGGTGCTAGACTTAACACACTGAAGACAAGCATTGGTGACACCATTGAGAATGCCTTTGGTACATGGGGCTACTTGCGTAAGAATGATTTAGCCTCTGAAGTAACTGATGAGTTGCTCAAACATAACCCATCCATTAGAAGCCACATCCTTTCTGCTATGCAAGAGAGTGATACAGACCTGTCTAAGGTGGCTCGTATGGCTAATGCTCTTAATGTGGCACAGGATGCTTTCTTTAGGAAGGCCATCTTTGCTAACTCAGTGGAGAAGAAGCTTAAGGGTGTTGGCTTAGATATGTATGAGCTAATAGCTGATGGTAAAGTTATCCCTGCTGACATCCTTAAAGAAGCAGCAGATGAAACATTAAAAGCTACCTTCTCTTACACACCTAAAATACCTAAGGGTGGTATTAAGACATTCGAAGGTGGTGCTGAGGCGATGGGTAACTACTTTGTTAAAGCAGCAGAGGTTCCCGGTGGTAGCTTGTTTGTTACCTTCCCTCGCTTCATGACCAATGCCATTGCATTCCAATATCGTTATAGCCCATTGGGTGGTATTGCTGGAGCAGAAGACATTCTTAGAGGTTCTAAGATGTTAGCCAATGGTGATGAGACAGGTGCTGCTCTCATCAGAAAAGGTCAAGAGAACACAGCTAAGGGTATTGTAGGTACATCAGCTTTGCTTGCTGCCATTGACTATCGTGAGAACAATCAGGATGTTGAGTGGAACATGTGGAAAAGAGGTGATGGTACTACAGTGGACATGCGTGGCATCTTCCCAATTGGTCCTTTGTTAGCTATGGCTGATGTATCAGTGAAGCAAAAGCGTGGCTTGTCTGCTAAGACTGGTGATGCCTTTGAAGCTGTCATTGGTATGAAGATGCCAGCAGGTACACAGAACCAATTCATGGACCAACTCATCTCTGCTCTTTCTTCAGAGAGGGATGTAGAGAAGTGGGCTGATAAGATGGGTAAAGTGATTGGTGATTTTGGTGCTAGGTTTGTATCACCCTTCATCGTCAAAGACATCTTCAACCTTGTTGATTTGATTCGTGAAGGTGGCTCTGTTGCTAGAGATCCTAATGTACTTAAATCAGAGAAACCAGCAGATAGAATGTTAGAAGCTGCAGGTAATAGAATTCAATCTAAGCTTCCTGTGTTGAAGGAAGAACTACCTGAAACTATCCCCCGTGTTAGACAAGGACCAATATATAAAGAAGGTGAATTCTTTAACAACTTAGTTGGTATTCGTATCACACCAGAGAAGACACCAGAAGAAACTGAACTGGTCTACCTTGGTATTGAAACATACAAACTGTTTGGTCAACCATCAGGTGATAAAGAATATGACAGGGCTTATGTAGAAGAAGCTAATCCATTAGTGATTGCTACCATTCAAAGAGCAATGCTCAGTCCTCGCTATCAATCCTTACCTGAGATTGAACAGAAACAAGCCATTGAGAATGTAGTTAAGAACATTCTTCCAGTGGCTAGACAGCTCACTGATGCTAAGTTTATGCAGGAAGATTTAAATCGTGTGTACAAGATGAAGTTTAACAAACTCACTGAAGACACACGCAAGATTATTAATAATAGATATGCTGCTGAGAATAATGGTAAGACATTAGAAGAAACCAATGACTACATGAGAGTACCTGAGTATGCTGCTAAGATTAAAGATCTTCAGTTTGCTAAGGGTGGATTTCTTGCTGGAAAGATTGCCACAGCAGGAGCTAAAGCTGCTACTACAGGAGGCACTGAGGGAATGCTTAACCTTATTAGAAAGGTTAAAAATCCTGAAGCTATTGTTGCCAATGAAATTAACAATGTTGTTGAAGATGCTTTAAATAAAGCAGACTTAACAACTAAAGCAATTCCTACTAAGCCTGTTGCTAAAGCTAAGAGCACACCTCCAGTAGAAGAGGCTGCTCCAATTGCTAAGCAAATGGAAGAAGCCATCCCTGAAGCTGTGCCAACAAAGATTGAAGAGCCACTGCCTGAGATTAAAACAGAATTGCCACCACCAGAGCCTTCTATCTACACTACACCCATTGCCACTACAAATTTAAATAAACCTGCCTTTGGTTTTGATGAAGAGACTAGGAAGTCTACACTGTCTAGTATTAAAGTGCTTAGACAAGAAGCATTTGCTGCTGTTAAAGATGCTCCTGAGTTTGCGGGTATTGACCCAAGTGCTATTGCTGTAGCTCAAGGTGAATATAGAATTAAGACAGGCAGGGAGCTTAATGCTGATAGCCCTACAGATGTTACAGCCTTTGCTGAGTTTGCTCAGGGGTTCCAAAAGAAACTAGAAGATCTGAGAGAGCAATATAAAGACAAGCCACCAAAGATATTGATTCATGGCACAGAGACAGAGCGAACACCTGCTAAAGTTAAGCGTGGTTTCTATGATCCTCAAACAATGGAAAGTAAGAAACACATGGAACTAGATGTAGGGGCTACATCTTTCACCAGTGATCTACGATTGAACTACAGGGATGATGCCTTTGGTGGTCCAGTTGTTAAGAACATTTCTTACACTGAGATTCCATATGCTGACTATATGTTCAGAAGAGTGAACATGCCATTATCAGCATACAGTAAGAAGGACATGAACACCATTGCTAGAACCATCACTGGTGATCCAACAGTGGCTAGGCCGCTAAGCCTTCCTCGTAGCTTAGGCTACAGAGAAACTGAAGATGCTTTTGTGGAGAGTGAAAAACTCAAGATACAAACTGATTTCAATAAAGTTGAAAAACAATATGGCTTAATTGAGCAACAAGAAACTAATAGAAAAAGACTGACTAATAAATTATTAGATGTTGTTAACAAGACAGATAAAGATGGTCTTACTTTAATTGATAATATCAGAGCATCCACTGAAAAACCTAAAGAGGTTTATGAAACATACACCACCATTAAGGGATTGTTTAAGAATGAGTTTAGACATACAGGTGGCAAGGCTGCTACAAAAGATGGTAAGCTTCCAGTAACAGACAGCAATCAAACATTTATTAGTGCATTAAATAAACTGGCTAAGACAACCACTGTAGATACTATTGATGCAGTCTCTCTTTCTTTAGAAAGATCTGGAGCTAAAGATAAAGCACTAGCTTTAAAAGAGCTTAGTAAGAATCTAAAGACAATTCAGACAGTACCAACATATATACCATCAGGTTCAACACCAGCAGATATAGCTGACATGATTGCTACACAAACTAAAGCCGCTAATAATATTAGAGACTTAATTGGTAATGACTTTAAGATTGTTGATCCAGCCAACCCTAGTAACACCAAGAGAATTGGCTTAGCTAGGGGTGGCCTCGCAAGCCGTAGGTAATACAACATAAGATAGTCTATCAAGAGGAACCTTGTAAAAGAGTTCTCCTTGGTAGACATATTTATTTCTAGACTCTTTAACTTCTGAAGCTAACACAGCAGCAGCTTCACAATGGAACAAGGCTGTTCCATCCTTATTAACAGAAAAGAAGTATGTTAACATGTCCTGTGTTAGAAGCTTCTTTTTTCTGTTAGGTACATTCAAATCTTCATAGGGAAACTCTACAGTTTTCCATGACAGTCTGACTTCTACCTCAGCATACCCTACTAACAAGTCATCTTTATACAGATGCAAATCAATACCATACCTATCGGGATTATCTCTAGCTTCCATACCCCAAAAAGAAGAGACATAGTCTTTAACTACATCTCTTCCAAACTTGTCGTAGGTGTCGTGGAGTTCTTTATCAAACCGCTTGGTAGCCATTGAGTCTTTCAATGTTATCAAAGTAGCCACGATCAAATCCTCGTTGCCACTCTTTACCTGCCACAGATGATGGTTCATATTGATTGACCAACCATCCATGTCTGAAAGCTTTATAGCCCTGTTCAAATTGAATACGCAATGGTGCAGATCGTTCAGACTTGACTTGCATGTTATTCCCCTGTAGGTTTATCGCCTTTAATGAGTTCACCAATCTCTTCAAACTCACCAATATAGATACTAAGAAAAGGCAACTTAAGTAGTATACCACTATAAGAGAACAATTTATCTTGTGGTCCACCATCATCTATGATGTGACAGATGGTGTCATTAAACTCAATATCTAGCCCAATGCCCTGCCTTAGTTCTACAACTATCATGCAGCTTTACCCCATACATCATCCCAAGTACCAGTGGTAGCACCCTTGCTGTAGTCTGTTACACGCTGCTCAAAGAAGTTGGTGTGGCTAACACCAAGCATACCATCCACCCAAGGCAGAGGGTTCTTCTTAATCTTATAGATGCCTTTCATCCCCATAGAGATGAGTCTACGATCTGCAATGTAGCGGATGTATTGCTTCACTTCTTCTTTCGTAAGCTTCTCGACCTCGACCATCGAAAAAGCCAGATCCACAAACTGATCCTCCAGACCCACCATTTGATCTGCAATTTCCTTGATGCGGTCCGAAGTCGTTTCATCCTGATGGTGCTTAACATACTCACGATAAACCTTAATCATACCTTCAGCATGCTGAGTCTCATCCACTATGGACCAAGCAATGATCTGACCTAGTCCTTTAAGCTTACCATTCCTTGCAAAATTAAGCAACATAACAAAGCTAGAGAATAGCTGCATGCCCTCACCAAAGGCAGAGATGGCAGCAATCTTCTCAGCCATTGGTGCTGCACTAAGATTGTTAATGTAGTCATGCTTCTGCACCATCTCTCCATACTGTAGGAATTCATTGTATGTAGACTCAGGTAAACCTAAGGTTTCAATGAGGTGGGCGTATGCTGCTACATGCAGGGCTTCCCTACTGGCAAAGCCACTCATCATCATCCTTACCTCAGGCTGTTTGAATATAGGAATGTAGTGGTCATGATAACCACTGCCAATGTCCAAGTCACCTTGTACAAAGAAGCGCAAGATCTTTGTTAGAAACTCCTGCTCATGGCTGCTTAGTTTCTTGTAGTCTTTAACATCCTCAGACATAGGCACTTCAGTATGAAGCCAATGGCTCTGCTCATGTTGCAGCCAAGCATCATAAGCCCAAGGATATTTAAAGGGTTTGAATGTTGTACGCTCTTGCGTGATGTCTGTCTTAGTCTTTACCATATCAACCTTCACATGCTAAACAAGTTTCACCTTCTGCTACCTGCTTCAAATCAATATCGTCTTCAATCTTCTGACGCTTGATCTGAGCACCCACCTTATCTGCCTTACGCACCTTCTCTGAACGAAGATAGTATAAGCTTTTCAGTCCACTCTTCCAAGCAAGGAAGTGGATGGCATGTAGATATTTAATGGATACATTGGCATGGAAGAACAAGTTAATGCTCTGGCCTTGGTCAATGTATTTCTGTCTGTCTGCTGCAAGCTCAACCAACCAACGCTGATCAATCTCCATAGCAGTCTTAAACACTTCCTTCAAGTTGTCAGGAATGTCTAGGTGCTGTACAGATCCTTCGTTGCTGATGATGGATGCCCATGTGTCATCATCGTCCATACCCAGTGCAGCAAGTTGTGCCTTCAAGAACCTATTCTTGTATACGAATGCTCCGCTGAGTGTGTCCTGCCTAAATACATTTGCTCTGTAAGGCTCGACCGAAGGGCTAGTATTCCCCATGATAAGGCTGCTACTAGCGTTAGGGGCAATAGCAGTATGATGACTAAACCTTCTACTAATATTGCCGTGACCAGCATCGACACAACTACCACGCTGCTGCTCCAAGACAGAGTCAGCAAGTAGACACGAAGAATGAATGTGCTTAAAGATTTCATTGTTATAACTCTTAGCCATCACTCCATCGATGGCTACACCTTTCTTTTGTAATAGGGCATGGAAGCCTAGAGTACCAACACCAATGCTACGCTCCATCATTGCACTGTACTTAGCTCTTGCAATTGTTGATGGTGCTTTGTCGATGAAGTATTGCAAGACATTGTCTAGCATTTCCATAACATCCAAAATGAACTGCTTGTCATTCTTCCAGTCATCATAGTATTCTAGGTTGAGTGAAGATAAGCAACACACTGCTGTTCGTTTATTGTTAGTTGGTAGAAATATTTCTGTACACAGATTGCTACCATTAATCTTCAAGCCTTTGTCACTCAACCACTTAGGCATAGCCTTGTTAGCTGTGTCAATGAACACCAAGTATGGCTCACCTGTCTGCATGCGAAGGTCTAGGATTTTCTGCCATAAATATTTAGCAGACACTGTCTCCACCACTTCACCATTAGCAGGGTTCTTAAGTTGAAAGCTGTCATCAAAGTCAGGATCTTTCATGGCCTTCTCAATGATGGTCATAAATTCATCAGTGATGTTGATGCCATGATGCAGGTTTAGTGTGCGTACATTCTGATCACCAGTGGGCTTACGCATCTCTAAGAACTGGATGATGTCAGGGTGGTGAATGTCTAGGTAGGCAGCATAGCTACCTCGTCTTGTACGGCCTTGACGATAGGCCAAGGAACTGGCATCGTAGATTTTGAGGTGGGGCATAACACCAGTAGACTTATCGTCACCATTGCGGATACCAACATGAACCCCAACACCACCACCATACATGGATAGCCAGTTAGTTTCTGATAGGTTATCGACCAAGCCTTCTGCACTATCATCCATGTAATTAAGGAAACAGCTAATAGGGAGGCCACGCTTAGAGCGACCAAAAGATAGGATAGGCGTAGAATAGCTAAGCCAGTGCTTACTACTGTAGTCATACAGTCGCTGAGCATGTTCCTGATTTGAAGCAAACGATTCCGAAACATAAGCAAATCTTTCTTGAGGACTAACTTCTTCATCCTTCATATAACTTTCTCTCAATCTCTGGATGCCTAGTTCATCGAACAAACTATCCCGAGACAGGTCAATACTGACCTTAAACTTTGCCATAAAAATACTCCTGCTGTGGTGGAAAAAATGGGAGCCGAAGCTCCCGAAAGGAAAGGTAGTTATACCTCAGTTGACTTCTACTTGCCAGTTACAAATAGAGATGGAAATAAGTTTGTTAGCACTACCTTACATTGGTCTGCTACATCACGATGTTCTTTCTGTGTTGCTTTGTCGCAACGAATATCAACGTAGTGCATCCAGCTTCTCAGTGTACCATTCATGTACATTCTACTGGTGGTTAGTCCTTCGGGCAACACCTTTCGTGCTACCTCCTTGGCTATGCCCATGCCCAATGCAGCCTCATAGGACCGCTTTGCAGCCACTAAAACATCTGTCTGTAGCTCATCCCATACCGCCATCAATTCTCGGTCCTGAACGGCTATAGAGTTCTGTCTGTTCTTGTTATCCTGTAGCCTCACCTCACTGGTTTCATAGCGTGAGGAAATGGCATAGCGTTGTGAGAATTCTTGGAAGCTAAAGCTACGATGTCGCAATATCTGTCGTGCAATGTCACGGGTTGTCGTAATTTCCATACAGACATTCACCATTTCAAATGGACTCCAGTGTTTGTTGTCCATCAAATACTTCAACAGCTTAGGTGCTGTGTCAGGGTTGTCCTGATTCTCTGGGTTGCTCACCCTCGCCATGTACGCTATCAGGTGTTCCGCATTTGGTGTAGCCCAGATCAGTGTTACCGACATATTTCTTTCCTTCTTGAATGCCGTTCTTAATGGCTGTCATTATACCTAAGCTCAGTAGGATGTCACGCTCTTCCATTGTTAAATCAAATGTATAGGTGGCACTACCATCTTCATGTTCTTCTAGTAATATTACATTCATTTCTTTTTCCTTTCTGCTTTCTCTTCTTCTGTCTTCACCTTATGACAAGGCTTACACATCACTTGTAGGTTTTCTATCTCACAGAAGATGCGGTTAATAAAATCATCCCAACTAACAAACCCTGTCTTAGGATCTACCACTGGCAGCTTATGATCTACTTGAACATCTGCTGCAACAAAGTGTTTCTTACACTTGGCACATTTGTAATGCATCGCAAGCTTACCAGTCTTCTTATTTTCTTTCCTACCTACAAAAGCTTCTTTGAGTGCTTTATATTTAGGAGGCCAACGCCTAGATGCAGCTCTCAATGCAGAGGTGACGAAGCTTCTGAACCTAGCGTCAGTCCATTCACCACCATTCCTTTTTTTATTATCTACCAATTGGTGTATCTACTAGATGCGACATGTCAGCAGCATCGTAATGCACAAATAGATCTCTGGCTATTGCCAGTGCTTCGTCAATATCTAGAGCAACAAACTCAGAAAGATACTTATCGTATTCTCCCTCAGCTACATGCTCAACAACAAAGCCATTACTGGCTTCTCTAATGGTTACTGAATTAACTTTCATTCTAGTCCTTCGATATCAACGAAACTAAAGATGACATCCTGTGCATCCATTCGTTCCAACGAAGCAGTTAAGTTTTCAGTGATGGCTTCACTCAGCACTTCCTCATTCAAGTAAACATTGGGTAGGTCTTGTGGTTTAAATAATACCTTCAGATGGATGTCAACAGATATCATAATCGTTCCAGTCTTTCTTCTACCAACCTAGCATAACCAATGATGTCATGCCATGAGTCATGATACCAAGGATCACCATTAACAATGCGAGAGATTTTGTTACAGATGAGGTCAAGGCTTTCCTTCATATCATCATCCATCTCTTTCCACTCAGCACCAGATCTAACAACTTCTTTTAAGGCTTGTGAAACCCTAGAGACATCTTCTTTGTAGTTGCCATACCTAACACCACGTTGTATCAATGTGTCATCTACATTCATTGGATGCCTCCAACTGTCTTAGTGTCAATGGTGAAGTTGCCATCACCAAAGCTGTCATGGTCTGCGTTGTAAAAGAAGTCACCAACATCACCAAACATCTTACCGCAATATTCAACAAGCTTGTTAGCAAGCTGCTCATCTTCTTCCATATACTGTACAGTTGCTGCCAATATAGTAGCCATACCAATTAAATTATTTATATCATCTTCACTGATAGTGAGTGGTCCAAAGCCACTGACTAACACCTGAAAGTGTTTTTGATATACACCATCTACGATAGTAGGACGAAGTATTAGTGCAATGTCATTAGGCTTTAAGCTTGTGGAGGAGTCCATATTTGTCCTTCGTATCTGCGTAGAAAAAGAAGCTGAGCATTCTCTAACACACGCTCAGCATTACCCTCGTAAGCTTCCAACACTTTGTTGTACAGCTCAAGTTCATTTGTTGTGTCCCCAATTATCTTGGCTGCTTTCACTGGACCAACACGGAACAATCCTTTGATGTTATCAGCAGCATCACCAGTAATCATCTGCGTATACAGCTTGACCAGAGCTTCCTCTGGTTTAATGTAGTAGCCTAGATGTTTTACAAAGTTGTAATGCCATCCAACAATCTGATCTAAGTCTTTGTCTAAAGACACAATGACACAATTGTCACCAAGCTTTGTAGCTTCAATGGCAATGGTGTCATCAGCTTCTTCACCTTCAGATATAGAAGCACCCCATTCCTTTACTAGATAGTCTCTAAGGAAAGCTAGATGCTTTGGCTTAGGCTTGTCCACTCTGTTCCCTTTGTAAGGTACAGTGGTGGCTATCTGATATCGGAAGTTGTTCTTACCTGTTAGGTGCATGCTCCAACTATCCACGAAGCAATCAGGATAGATGTTATCAACACCGCACATAAGGACATCAACAATTAAACGATCCAGTGTTCGCTGTGCCGTTGCTTCGTCTTCGTCCTCACATGCGGATGCTGCCCGATAAGCGAATATATCGCTATCGAATAGTGCTTTCATTACTGCACTACTTGTTCTTCAGCAGCTTTACCTGCCTCGAAAGCTTTCAACTGCTCTGTCCCTTGCTCTTTAATAACAGCAATGGTATCTGTAACAGCCTCAAAGGGAAGCTTAGATAGCGCAGCCAATACCAAATTCAATTGGTCAAGGGTTAATGTAATATTGAAGTTCATAATACATCCTCATCATCTGCGCTAATGCCACTGGCTGCAGCATACTCAACCAAGTCAGTGACAACCAGCTTCTTCAACGAAGGGCTAACACCTTTCTTGTTCTTGTATGTCCAAGAGTAGGAAGACACAAGAGCCTTACCCTTGCTACCATTACCGATAGCCTCAGTAATCTCATCATTGTCCGTATCAAAGACACGGATAGGCTTCTCTGATTTGCAAGTGATGTACCTGCCCATGTCAGCCTTCTTATCTTCACCAGTTTGAACACTGATACCCATATCTTCCAGTGCTGCAACAGCAGCATCAGACAGGTTGCATAAGTTCAACTGGAACTTACCAGACATGTCATTCACTTTGTTGTGCTGACACCAGAACAAATCAGCCTTAAGCTTAATTGCTTTCTTTTCTTCACTCATAATATTCTCCAATATAAAAACCCACCTCTATCGTTAGTGGCACTCACGCCAGTTGTTACCAACCTTACCTTCGGCATCAACTGGACACCGGAAACTAAGAGCCTCACCTGCCTTGGTTGCTGCTTGCTCTATGAGCCTAGCTGCTTCCTCTGCCTGATCTTCTCTCACTTCCCACTGTGTTTCGTCATGAACAAACGCTAACAGTTTAGCATTTATTCCCTTCTCTTGCAACAGCTTTGTTGATTCAACAAGCCATTGTTTAGCAATGATAGCACCTGCACTTTGCAGCAATGTGTTTAATGCTGCATGTTCTGATCTAACCCACACTCTCCTACCATCTAAGGCAGGTAAGTGACCCTTAGCCATCAGCCTAGATATCTTCTTCTTCAGAGCAGAAAGGCCGGGTGTGTTATTGATAAAACTATCAATAAGTTTCTTGCCTTTACTACTGTTACCACCCACAATCGAACCCGCCTTGGCTGCACCTGCACCATACAACACACCATAGGTGAGTGTCTTTGTAACATTCCTAGCCTTCTTATGCTCAGGATTGTTATCGTCCTTGACAGTGCCTCGTTCCACCAAGCCAAAGCTCTGTGCATTGAACCAGTGGATGTCACCCTTAAGCAACTCAGTGATCCACTCTTGGTCATTGAGGTAGTGACCTAAGCAGCGTAGCTCAATGCCTGACAGGTCAACACCCACCTGCTTATATCCCTTAGGCACTGTCCATACTTCTCTGCACTCAGCCCCATATGGACCACCCACGGCAGGGATCTGCGCCATGTTAGGACTACTGTGTGTCGCCCTTCCTGTAACTGCGCCATTGGTTGTCACTCTACCATGCACCCTACCATCATCAGCTACCAGCTCAAGCCAACTACTTATCTGAGATACACGCTTTTGAATCATTAAGTATTCAGCTACAAGCTTAGCTTCAGGTAGGTCAATGGTTTCTAGGACAGCTTCGTCAACAATGACATTGCCTTTGTCTGTGTGTTTCTTAAATACAACACCAAGCCCTGCCAATCGCTCAGCAATCTGCTGCCTACTTCCGGGATTGAAGATGATTACTTTGTCCTTAAGTTGTTTGCCTGTCTTCTCAGAGACACGCTGCTCAACGATAGGGAGAAACACCTTCTGCATCTCCTCTTCAATGTCAGACATGCGTCCACTAAGTATGGCATGCAACGCCATAGCCTTAGGCATATCAAGCATGAAGCCATTGTCTTCCATGCCACGGCAGATGATGGCAACCTCATGCTCAAGCTGAATGCTTTGTTGGGAAAACCCTTCCTTCGTCATGGTTACTGTCAGAAAGTTGTACAGTTTTTCTAAAAGTTGAACATCTTGTTCACAATAGGTAGCCATCTCTTGTGTCCATCCACTGTCGAAGTCAGTGAAACCAATCTTGTGACTACCTAAGCGGTAGCCCCATGCCTCTAGGCTATGTGGTGTAGGAGCCTTTCCTTCCTTAGGAAGCACCACCTCAATGTCAGGTTTGTACAGCCGTGACATTACTAGGGTATCCACTAGGCTGTTGTCAGAAATGCCAACACCCCATACCTTCTTCAGGATGGGAGCATCAAAGCCAATGATGTTGTGGCCCACCACTTGCTCACCCTCTAAGTATTGCTGCAAGCTGTCGGCTTCCCGCCAGTGCCTCACCTCACCAGTGGTGTTGTGCTTGGTTACACACAACCATATGGTGTCATGTTTCAGGTTTGTCTCTATGTCTAAGAAGATCATTGTCCTTGTCCTTATCATTTTGTCGGAGATTGTTAACATCTACCGACTGTTTGTAATCTTCTAATGAATCTTTACCAAAGATGGCATTCCATCTTGATGCCCATTCCTCATCAGCTATTGACTTGGGACGCTGAGTGTGTCCCTTTCCACCATCACTCGTCATGATATTGCCACACCACTACAGGTGTGTCCTTTCCTATGTAAGCACCTTCAATATTAAAGTTGATGTAGTCGATAGCTTCTTCAGAATCCATACCATCTCTGATCATTAGCTGCTCAACCATCTTCTCACAATCGTAGACCAATACATCAACACGCTCTTTACCAATCCAAAGATTGGATGTTCCTATAATGGCACTGTCAAACCCATCCCACTTCTTCATAACATTGTTCCTTCCATAGCTGAATCAATCTCAAACATTCTGCCAGTGTCTTTGTTATAAAGCAAGCTGCAAGCAGGACCAGTCTGTCCACTGTAGCGGTTCTTCAGCACCCTCACCTTGGTGGTGTTACGCTCAATAGGATCATCATGCTGACCATTCCTCTCCAGTGATATCACCATGTCACTTAGCTGTGCAATGGCAGCACTGCCTCGTAACTGAGCTAGGCTAGTGGTTGCACCTTCCTCATGTCCCTTGTCTGAGGGACGCTTGAGGTGGCTAACAATGATGAGAGCAATGTTGGTTTCCTGCACAAGCATGCGAAGCTTGGTCATAATTTCATCAATGGCCTTACGCTCATCACCATTGTCCTGACTGGATACGATGATGCTTAGGTGATCTAAGAACACATACTTACAGCCTAGTCCCTTAGCCATATACTTGACACGATTGACAATGTTCTCAATAGCTGTACTTCCAAAGTGATCGAAGAAGAACAAACGCCCAGTGCCTAGTGTCTTCTCGAATGCGTCCTTGCGTACAGCATCAGACACCACAGATGTAGGCAAGTGTAGTGGTGCATCAGCAGCAAGGCTCATCATGGACAGGCTAGTCTTACGCACACTCTCTTCAAGAAACATCAAGCCAATGTTGTCACTGCTATTCTGTAACAAGTGCCAAACAATTTCCCTTAGGGTTTGACTCTTACCTAGTCCACTACCTGCTGTGAATGTAACTAGCTCACC
>Ga0222713_10001762_pt1 | contig 23872 bp, 17 predicted proteins | sample C33_649DmetaG_FD_165061 | JGI IMG/M metagenome (GOLD analysis project Ga0222713, IMG submission 165061) | Estuarine water microbial communities from San Francisco Bay, California, United States - C33_649D | ecosystem: Environmental > Aquatic > Marine > Unclassified | place: USA: California...
ATGCGCCGTTGTCGCCAGCCATCAGGTAGCGCGACATCACGTGTATGGAGTCGTCCACCGCAATGCCCATCGTCATGGCACCGACAATCATCGTGCTGAGATCCATGTAGACGCCCAGCATGGCGGCGACACTGGCTGTCAGCACGATCGGCAAGACACTCGGCACCATCGCCAGAAAACCGTACTTGAAGGATTTCAGTAAGGCGATAAAGAAGCCGGTAATGACCAGCAGAGCCAGGGTAAAGGACTGGAACATGCCTTGCGAGGTATAGATGTCCTGAACGGTAAACAACACCATGGTGCCGGTGAGCAATGGTTTGAGGTGCCCGAACTCGCCTTGCATGTAGCGAGTAATGGCGTCCAGCTCAGCCTGCATGTCGGAGGTGGCCAAGTTCACAATCGGAATGGTGAAGCGCACATAGCGGTCATCGAAATCGCGGATGTCGGAGAGATCCTCGTCAGGCCCGGCACTCTCGTAGAGAAACAGGTACTGCGCCGTCATTGCCTGGGAATCCGGCAGACGGTAATACTCTGGGTTATCGTTGTGCAGTGCCTGGTTAATTTCCTTCAGGTAATCCACGAGCGAGTTGATTTGTCCCAGCGGCGGTCGTGCCTCGAGCCAGAGCTCGATGGTCTGCAATTGTGCGAGAAACGCCGGGTCCTTGATGCCGTCTACGGCGCCTGAGTCGAGCACAACATCGAGAGTCATGGTGCCCTTGAAGACGCGATCGAAGTAGTCGATGTCCTGTCGTGCCGGATTATTGGCCTTGAAGATAGCGACGTAGTTGGTGTCGACCTTGATCGTCGGAATGTACACGAGCGAAAAAACCAGTGCCAAAGCGCCACACACCAGAATCGAATTGCGATGCCGGCGTGTGAACTCCGGCACGCTGGCGATGAGGCGGGCGATGACTCCGGTGTCGAGCATGGCAACTGTGCCGGGAGGCAGGACTTTGACGTAACTCAGCATCGCCGGTAACACCGTCACGGCAAACAGGAACAGGGCGAGAGGGCCGATGGCACCCAGCAGCGCGAAGTCTCGTACGGGCAGGATCTTCGTGATCGACAGGGCATAGAAGCCGGCGGAGGTTGTGATCGAGGCGAACAGCGCCGGGCGCCAGATGTGCAGGATGGCAGTATGGGAAGCCGCCTTGCTATCCAGTCCGAGCCGGCGCTGGTGGAAATATTCCACCAGCACGTGCACGGTGATGCCGATGCCGATGATGATCAATGTGGGCAACAGCGCCGAATCCACCGTGGAGTGAGGTAATTGCAGATAGCTCTGGATCTCGCCAACCAGCAAAACACCGCCGGCGATGACAACCCACGGAAAGACGGTGCCGACCAGTGACCGGAAGTTCAGATAGAGCATGATGACCATGAGCAGGATCATGAACGGAATCAACAGGTCGAGGTCTTCGTCAGCCAGCGTCTCAAACCGTTCATAGGCGACCGGATACCCGGATACGTGCAGGGTGTACTGGTCGGAGTCTGGAATCTCGGCGTCGATGTAACGATAGAGGTCCTGCACCAACTCCGTCTTGTGGGAAGAGGTGCCCGGGTGATATTCGACACGCGCGGCAATGCGGGCATGCCGGAAGTCTGCGGTGATCAGCGTACCCATCGCCAGCGGTTCGCCTTGCAGGATGGCTTTCGCGGACGCGATGGCTGTCGGATCCTGAGCCAGGGTGTCGGGGTCATCGATCAGGTAATCCGTGCTCAGGTTATCGCCGTCAGCATGGATGTATTGAAAGTTTGTCAGCGAGCGCACCTGGGTAATGTACGGATGGGAATCCAGGAAGTCGGTGAGGAGAACCATGTCCCGCAGGGTGTCAGGCGTCAACACATCGGCTTGCTCGTCAGCCGCCTCAAAGCCGATGACGAGATACTCATTGTCGCCGAACAGGTCCAGCACGGTCGTAATCCTGGATGGTGGGATCGCCATCCACGAAATAGCGTTCTGTGCTGTTGTCGTAGGGACTAGTGGGACCAGTGAAGAGGGCGATGACCAGAAACAGCGCCACGCTGATAAGGACCGCCAGACGGTTGGCGATGACAAAGTCTGCCCAGCCACGAATAAGAGCGTGCATCCGAAACCCCAGATTTTCAGGAACCATCCTGTTCCTGTTTATTATTGTAGAGCGCCGAGCTGTCGTCAGACTTCACCAACTTCGGGGGATGGTCTAATACGCAATGTATACCACGTAAAGTTAACACCGTTTAGATACATTTTGAAACACGAAATTAACAAAAACTTCATAGATTAGATATTCTTATGAAGTTTTCTTAATGTCAGTCGATAATTTCCCTGTGCAAGTTTTGGCCCTGGTTGTCAGGGTGGTCCACTGCCCAAGGAGTCGTCTTTCCAATGTCTAAGGAATCGAAATTCCCCTTCGATCTGGACTTGAGTGTTCTGGATACCGGTAGCATCACGAATATCCTCACCGATATCGAGTTGCATCTCCCGCTTATGGAAAATGAGGGCGACTTCAGCCAGTTAATGCAGGTCAAGGCGTTTTTCGAGGACGAACTGAAGGCTGCCCGCCGACTGCACTGAGTCGGTTTCTCTCTCCCTGTCCACTCTGCCTCCAGCCGGCGTCAATCCATCGGATTAACGTTGTACTCCCGTCAGGCCTTGGTTTATGCTCCTATGCCCTGAATTGATCAGCTATTTCTGATCAGCGCGAATTCAATCACTAGGAAACCAAGAAGGATAAAGACTATGAAACCCGTTTTATCGTTGTTTGCACTCTGCCTGCTGGCAAGCAATTCAGCCTTGGCGGCGCTGGATATCGCCGCGCTGGAGCGAGCCATGGCCAATCCGGAACGACCCGCCGAAGACAAGGCACGCGATGCCTCTCGACAAGCGCCGCGGGTTCTGGACTTCCTGGGGCTCGAAGCGGGCATGACCGTGCTGGATATCAACGCCTCTGCTGGCTGGTATACCGAAGTGCTGTCCTACGCCACCGGCCCGAATGGCAAGGTCTACATGCAGAACCGTGCCGGTGGCCGCGCCGCTGAAGCCGCCGCTGCCCGTGCTGCCCGTCTGCCTAACGTGGAACAATGGGATGACATGGGCACCCTGCCAGCGAATTCCATCGATTTCGCGATCACTGCACTGAACTTCCACGATTTCCACAATTCCAATCCGGAAGCCGCCCAGGGCATTCTCGGTCAGGTCCGGGCAGCTCTGAAACCGGGTGGCATTTTGGGCGTGATCGACCACGAAGGGACTCCGGGTGCCGACAATGCCACACTGCATCGCATCGCCTTCGATGAGGCAGTCAAGGCCATCATCTCTGCAGGTTACGCGCTTGTGGGTTCCAGTGAAGTCCTCAATAACGATGATGATGATCACTCCGTGGGCCCGTTTGATCCTGCCCTCGGTCGAGACACTGACCGCATGGTGCTGAAGTTCGTCAAACTTTAGTCTTCCAATAGGGCAGTACCCGCAATAAGGGGATCCCGATGCACGTCGGGATCCCTTTTTTTGTCGTGCTAGAATCTACGCCGGCTCGACCCACGTATCAGCACTGATTCCTCTTAACAGACGCCACAGACAGCCATAGGACTCGCTTGGAAACGCAGGCCACACCCAACCGCATTCGGCGATTTCTTTCCGTCTTCCAATACAGTGGAGTCGCGCTTGAGATAGTCTGGAGTACCAGCGCGGCACTCACGATCATCATGGCGCTTACAACGCTGATTACCGGCATCTTGCCGGCTGCGATTGCCTCGGTCGGCGGTCTGTTCGTGGATGCCGTTTCCTCAGTACTCCGCGATAGCGGAACAGCCGCAGATCAGGCGCGCAGCGATGTCCTGAAATATGTATTGCTCGAGGCCGGATTGGTGGTGCTGATGACCGGCGCCCAGAAGCTGAATTCAGTCGCGCAATCCATTCTGCGTGTCCTGCTCGGCAACAAGATCAACGTCATGATTCTCGAGAAAGCTCTCACACTGGAACTCGCTCACTTCGAAGATGCCGAATATTACGACAAGCTGGTGCGCGCACGTCGTGAAGCTTCAAGCCGCCCACTCAGCCTTGTCATCAAGACCTTTGACTTGTCGCGGGATATCATCGCACTCGTAACAATTGGCATATGGCTATTCCAGTTCTCGCCCTACGCTGTGCTGTTGCTGGGCCTGGCCGGTGTGCCCGCATTTCTGGCAGAGGCCAAGTTCTCCGGCGAGGCATTCCGGATTCACCGGCGGCGCTCGGCAGAACGTCGCATGCAGATTTATCTGGAAATGGTGTTGACTCGCGAGGACGGAGTGAAGGAAGTCAAGCTGCTGCAACTGGGCAAGTTGTTCCTGCAACGCTACATCGATATCTTTCTCGACATTTACAAGGAAGACCGGAATCTGGTGCTGCGCCGTGGCTTCTGGGGATACATTCTCGGGTTGCTGGCGAGTGCGGCCTTTTATTTTGCGTATGGTTGGGTTGGTTTCGCGGCGATCGCGGGCACGATTACCATCGGCCAGATGACGATGTACATCGCGCAGTTTAGACTCGGCCAGAATGCCGTGACAAACAGCCTGACTTCGATCAACGGCATGTACGAAGACAATCTGTATCTTTCCAATCTTACCGAATACCTGTCACATAAGGTGCCGGAGCAAACCGGGGATAAGCACGTTGGACCCAAGCCGGACGATGGCGTGCGTTTCGAGAATGTCAGCTTCTATTATCCCGAGAATGCCATCCCAGCCCTCAAAAACATCAATCTGCACATCAAGCCTGGCGAAAGTCTCGCCATTGTCGGTGAGAATGGCAGCGGCAAGACAACCTTGATCAAATTGCTCACGCGGCTCTATGCCCCGAGTCAGGGCCGCATCCTGATCGACGGTCTGGAGCTGAGTGAATGGGATATCGACAGCCTGCGTCGCAAGATCGGTGTCATCTTCCAGGATTTCGCGCGCTACCAGTTGATTGTGGGCGAGAATATCGGCATCGGTGATGTGGAAGACATCGACGATGAGGGGCGTATCTCCGAGGCGGCTCGCAAGGGAATGGCCGACGTGTTCGTGAAGGACCTGCCGCAGGCCTACAACACACAACTCGGTACGTGGTTCAAGGACGGCAAGGAGTTGTCCGGCGGACAATGGCAGAAGATTGCCCTGTCTCGGGCGTTCATGCGGAGCAAGGCTGACGTGTTGATTCTGGACGAACCAACTGCCGCCATCGACGCTCGCGCCGAGGCGGAGATCTTTGCGCATTTCCGGGAGCTGACAGCGAACCGGATATCCATCATTATTTCCCATCGCTTCTCGACTGTGCGCATGGCCGATCACATCATCGTTCTGGAAAAGGGCGAGATTCTGGAGCAGGGCAGCCATGCCGCGCTGCTCGCGAGCGGCGGTCAATACTCAACGCTTTTCAATCTGCAGGCGAAAGGCTACCAGTAGCGTGGACAGTCCCGCCTTCTACCTGCTGGTTGGCTTGCTCGCGTGTTTCATCGGCACGATCCCGTTCGGACCCATCAATCTCGCTGTGGTGAAAACCACAGTGGAGAACAACCCACGCCGTGGTCTCGAGATAGCGCTGGCGGCGTCAGTCGTCGAAATTGCCGAGGCGCTCGTGGCCATCCTGTTCGGGATGTTGATCAGTGATTTTCTGGATTCAAACCGTGGCATCAAGCTCGGCATCGGGCTCGCGTTCATCGCGCTCGCCGTGGTCGTCTACACGCGCTCCGCCACCGCCGGCTTACGCGACGCCGTTGTCATGGAGGGTTCCTATTTCCTGCGCGGCGTGGCACTTGCTGCGCTCAATCCACAAGCAATCCCTTTCTGGATTTTTGCACTGGCGACGATCAGCCAGTATGTGCAGTTCAATTACACCGGTGTGTATCTGGTCGGCTTCCTGCTCGGGGTGTTCGCCGGAAAAATGCTCGCCTTAAGCTGTTTCGTTATCGCGAGTAGTTATCTGAAGGCACATCTGCAACAGTGCAGCAAATTCGTCAATTACCTGCTCGCCGCGATTCTGTTGTTGATTGGACTCAGTCAGCTGTGGAATGCAGTGACGTCCTGAGATGTTGCGTATACTTTCGTGGTGACTTCCGTTACATTGCGGGCACAGGACTTTATTAATGTGAGTGTGATGACAACGTTGTCAATGCATTAACAAGTTGCTGCATCAACAAGTCAAGGCATCAACAAATCAAGGCTTCAAAAAAGGGATCAGTGTGAGGCGGGAACCGAACAAGAACAAAGACGGGTTACTCGCCAAGGCGGCGCGCACCGACAGCGCCTTTCGGCGCCAGGTGCTTCGCAAGTTGTCAAGGGCGCGCACACGACTATTGGTCTGTTTCTGGACGCTGCCGGTGTACATCATCGCGATCTGGGTGTTGTTGAACAACGGCCGCAACATCGAGACCATCATGTGGATCTACATGGGACTGTACGCAATCTTCGCCGTCGACATGGCGAGCCGTCGCTGCCCCCAATGTGGTAATCAATTCTTCGTGAAGTCAATTCTGTTGAATCTGGTCACGAAACGCTGTGTGCATTGCCAACTGCCGATGCATCCCGAAGCAGACACTCGCGCCAATCGCGAGCCATAGCCTCAGACGTCCCTGCGCAGCAAGCGCAACATCTCTGAAAATCTCGGTGGCTGTCCGGTGCGCAATACGCCATGCCGGAAGATCTTGCCGGACAACCACAACACCAACACGATGCTTAGCAACAGCAGTATTGTCGTTCCCACCACATCAATCAGCGGCGGATCGGCAGCCGCGCGGTTCATCATCAGGTAGGGCGTAAACAAAGGGAACCAGGACATGGCACGGACGAGAGTGTTGTTAGGATCCATGACCACAAACGCCATCATCGCAATCGGAATCACCTGAATCAGGATCATGGGCATCATCAGGGATTGCGCTTCCTTCAGTGTATTGCAGAGGCTGCCGATGGCGAGGAACATTCCGGAATACAAGGCATACCCGGCGAAGTAATAGAACACAAACCAGGGAATCAGTTCTGAACCCAGAATGATATTAATGATCTCGGAGATCAGCTCGGTCTGTGTGCTCTGATACAACGAAACGAACAGGAAGAACGACAACAACCAGACGGCAATTGTGGTCAGGCCAGACAGGCCAATACCCACCAGCTTGCCCATCATCAATTCTCCCGAGGTGACCGATGCCAGCAGCACCTCGATGATGCGATTGGATTTCTCTTCCACGGTGTTGCTCAGGAGATATTGCACACTCTGCATGAGCGAAAGGAACATCAGATAGGCGAAGCCGATCGGTGCAAACTGGCGGAACGTATCGGCCATGCTAACGGCCTCTTCACCCTCGGCGGCTGTCGGATCGAGCCGGTTAAACGGGATCCGGGTATGTTGGACATTCCGGACGATGCGTGTGTCGACACCCTGGTTGCGATACTCACGCGTGCGAATCGTGCTGTTGATGCTGTCGGCAATGGCATCGGGCAGACGTGAATCGGTGAGGTTGCGAGCCCAGTACTGCACACCAGAGCTGAGGTCGTTAAGGCGCGGCGGCATGCCAGGGCGCGCGATGGCCGCATCCACATCGGCCGGAATGAGGATCAGGGCAAACAGCGACACGCGTTGATTATCGACAAGCAGCTCACGCTCTCCGCTAAGGAAAGGACGCAAGTGCTGCACGATCTGTTCCGGACTGGCCGCTGGATCAATATCAGCCGGCAGCGGTGCCGCGATGAATTGTGAAGGCGGCGGCTCGAACGCCGGCGCATCTTCCCGCAGATAGGGGCTTGCCATAGTCAGCGCGACATCAAGTCCGCCGGCATCGAGCCATTCATCCAGTGCCGCGACGGCATCGGCATCCACCTCATCAATGAGTTCATCGATCTGCGTACTCGCGTTGGCGGCGGTGAGCTCGAGATTCTGTTCCTTGCGATTCTCCAACAGGTAATTCACGAATTCTTGCAGCAGTCGGCTCTGGTGTTCGCGTTCGATGGCAGTTGCCACAGCCTGTTCATACTGACCGGACTGATCAATTAGCAGGTAATAGCGCGTTGGTGTGGAGCGTGCCAGCGCGCTTTGCAGGAAATACATGGCGGTAAAGATGACAGGAAAGATCAGAATGCCGATCCAGAAACCCTTCGTGCGCACGTTTTCCAGGTATTCCCGCAGGGCAATGAGGCGAACCATGTTCATCGGAACACCTGCTCTTTAGCCTCTGCGCCTACCAGATGCATGAACACATCGTGCAGGCTTGGTTCAGTGAAATCGAAGCGGGACAGGGCGATGCCCTTTTCGAAGCAGGTCTTCAACACCAGTTGCGGGTTGAGTTGCTCGTTGATCAACAACTGCCATTGCCTGCTGGTCTCGCCATCACCTGCGGTCGGCTCCACAGACAGTATCTGGTCGATGCCGGCGATCTGCTCAAGCGGTGCAACCTCGTCGTCGGTGGCGATAAAGATGCGTCTGGGTATGGTGGCCTTCGCCGCAGCGATGCTGCCGTCGAAAACCTTGCGACCCTTGGCAATCAGCAGAATATGATCACACAGACGCTCGGCGTGTTGCATGACGTGAGTCGAGAAGATCACGGTCTGACCTGCCGCCGCCATGTCCCGGATCAGTTCCTCCAGCACACCCTGATTGACTGGATCCAATCCGGAGAAGGGTTCGTCGAGAATGACCAGTTCCGGTTGATGCGCGACAGCCGAGAGCACTTGCACCTTTTGCCCCATGCCTTTGGAGAGTGACTCGACTTTCGCCTCGGCGAAATCCTTCAGACCGTATTGCTCCAGCAGAGTCCACGCTCGCTGCTTAGCTGTATGGCGATCGAGCCCCTTCAGCATGGCGAAATACTGGATGATCGCCCACACCTTCATCTTCTTGTAGAGCCCTTTCTCCTCCGGCAGGTAACCGATGCGATGTCGTACATCGAGCGCTGAGGCACAACCGAGAATGGAGACCGAGCCGCGGGTAGGTTTGACGATATCCAGAATCATGCGCAGCGTGGTGGTCTTGCCGGCGCCATTGGGACCGAGGAAACCATAGATGGTCCCCCGGGGAATCACCAGACTCACATCATTCACAGCGGTGAAGTCGCCGTAGGTTTTCGTGACGTGATCCAGGCTGAGTACGGACTGATTCATCGACTGACTCATGACAGGGCGATAACACAGAGTGCGCGCCAGTATGTCAGAAAGTTGGGGGGATTCAAATTCGAGCCCGGCACGCAGTCGCGGCGACTGTCGCGGGTGTGTTGGGGTGAATCGAAATCGCTGCCACTGGCAGGGCAGTGGCAGCGTTAATCTCAGGCGCTAGCGGACAGGAATTTGCAGATTTGCTCGGCAGCCAGTCGACCCTCGTCGATGGCGCGCACGACCAGAGACTGACCGCGACGGCAGTCGCCGGCAGCGAACACCTTGTTGGCAGAGGTCTGGAAGGAACCGTAGTCTGCCTTGTAGTTGGAGCGAGGATCGAGTTCCAGAGCGAGTGGTTTGCTGACGTAATGCTCAGGACCCAGAAAGCCCATCGACAGGAAGATAATATCAGCTTCCCAGAACTTCTCGGTGCCCGGCACTTCCTTGAAGCTGCCGTCGACCTCGACAGTCTTGATACCCAGCAGTTTGCCGTTCTCGTCGCGGACGAACTCCTTGCCGGAGACCGAGTACACGCGAGGATCTGCACCGAAGCGTTTGGCAGCCTCTTCGTGGCCATAGTCGACGCGGTAAATCTTGGGCCACAGCGGCCATGGATTGTCTGCCGGTCGCGAATCGGCCGGTCGCGGCATGATCTCGAAATTGACGAGTGACTTGCAGCCGTGACGCAGGGAGGTGCCGATGCAGTCAGTGCCGGTGTCGCCGCCACCGATGACGATGACGTTCTTGTCTTTGGCACTGATGTAGGCGCCATCTTCGAGATTTGAGTCCAGCAGGCTTTTCGTATTCTTGAGCAGGAACTCCATCGCGAAATGAATACCGTCGCCTTCGCGATTAGGAATCTTCAGATCGCGTGGGGTGGTCGCTCCGGTGGCCAGCAGCACGGCGTCATTGTCAGCGACAAGCGAGTCAATGGCGATGGCATTGGCGCCAGTTCCACCGACGTTGGCGTTGACGACAAATTTCACACCCTCTTCCTTCAGCAGATTGACGCGGCGGTCGACCACGTCTTTCTCCAGCTTCATGTTCGGGATTCCGTACATCAGCAGGCCGCCGATGCGGTCGTCACGTTCATAGACGGTAACTTCATGCCCGGCAAGGTTCAATTGCGCAGCCGCGGCGAGGCCGGCGGGGCCGGAGCCGACGACGGCAACTTTCTTGCCGCTGCGAACGGACGGAGGGTTGGCGACGACCCAGCCTTCATCGAAGCCACGATCCGCAATCGCACACTCGATGTTCTTGATCGTAACGGCGGGTTCGTTAACCCCCAGTACACAGGCGCCCTCACAGGGAGCCGGGCACACACGACCAGTAAATTCCGGGAAGTTGTTGGTCTTGTGCAGACGCTCCAGTGCTTCCTTCCAGCGATTGTTATAAACCAGGTCATTCCACTCGGGAATCAGGTTATAGACGGGGCAGCCGTCGCCTGACTGACAGAACGGTACGCCACAGTCCATGCAGCGTGCGCCCTGGGTGGATAAATGGGTAGCGTCGTGTGGAGTATAAATTTCCTTGAAATCCAGAGTGCGCGCCATCGCATCGCGATAGGGCTCAGTCTTGCGCTTGAATTCCTTAAATCCGGTTGGCTTTCCCATCTACATTCCTACAATCTGCAAAACGCTAAAAATAAATCCGGTATTGAGTCGGCTCACGCAGCGGTCGCTGCACGCGCCAGTTCCTGCATCACCCGCTTGTAGTCTGTTGGCATTACCTTCACAAACTGCTGCAGTGACTGCTCCCAGTTGGCGAGAATCGACTCCGCCACGGGTGATTGGGTGTAACGGTGGTGATTCTTGATCAGGTTTTGCAATTCAAGGATGTCTTGCGACTCGCTGATTTTCTCCAACTCGAACGATTCCAGGTTGCAACGCTTGTGGAAGTCGCCGTCGCGGTCCCACACATAGGCGACGCCACCGCTCATGCCGGCGCCGAAGTTGCGACCGGTCTTGCCGAGAATGACCACGCGGCCACCGGTCATGTATTCACAACCGTGATCGCCAATGCCTTCAACCACGGCGCTGGCGCCGCTGTTGCGCACTGCGAAGCGCTCTGCAACGATCCCGCGAAGATACACCTCGCCTCCGGTCGCTCCATAGAGAATGACGTTACCCGCGATGATATTTTCCTCGGCCTTGAAGGTACTCTCGCGCGGAGGATAGATGATGATCTTGCCGCCTGACAGGCCTTTGCCAACATAGTCGTTGGCGTCACCCTCTACGGAGATGGTGATGCCCTTGGCGAGCCACGCACCGAGACTCTGGCCGGCAGAGCCACGCAGATTAATCTGGATAGTGTCTTCGGGCAGCATGTCGGTCTTCCAGCGCTTGGACACTTCGTTCGAGAGCATGGTACCGACGACTCGATTGGTATTGATGATCTCGCGGTTGATAACAACCTTCTCGCCCTTCTCCAGCGCCTTGCTGGCGAGCTTGATGAGTTCCTGGTCCATGGCCTTGTCCAGACCGTGATCCTGTTCCATCGTCTTGTAGAACTGCGTGCCCTTGAAGATAACGCGTGCCGGTTGCAACATCGGTGTCAGATCGAGACCGGCCGCCTTCCAGTGATTGATTGCGTCATCGGTCTGCAGCAGATCAACGCGACCGACCATCTCATTGACGGTGCGCAGGCCCAGTGAGGCCATGATGCCGCGCAGTTCCTCGGCGACCATGAACAGATAATTCACGACATGTTCCGGCTTGCCCTTGAATTTCTTGCGCAGCTCGGGGTCCTGTGTGGCAATACCAACCGGACAGGTATTGAGATGACACTTGCGCATCATGATGCAGCCGAGTGTGATCAGTGGCGCCGTGGCGAAACCGAATTCCTCGGCACCGAGCAGCGCGGCGATCGCGATGTCACGACCAGTCTTGAGCTGTCCGTCTGTCTGCAGAGTGACTCGCGAGCGCAAGTTATTCATCACAAGCGTCTGATGCGTTTCGGCGACGCCGAGTTCCCACGGCAGACCGGCATGCTTGATTGAGGTCAGCGGCGACGCGCCGGTACCGCCATCGTGTCCGGCGATAACCAGGTGATCGGTCTTCGCTTTGGTGACGCCAGCGGCAATCGTGCCGACACCGATTTCGGAAACCAGCTTCACGCTGATACGCGCTTCACGATTGGCATTCTTCAGGTCGTGAATCAGCTGCGCGATATCCTCGATCGAGTAAATATCGTGATGTGGTGGCGGGCTGATGAGACCGACACCGGGCGTGGAGTGACGAATACGGGCGATCATGCCATCGACCTTGCCGCCAGGCAGTTCGCCGCCTTCGCCGGGCTTCGCGCCTTGCGCAATCTTGATCTGCAATTCGTCGGCGTTCGTCAGATACCAAGAGGTCACACCGAAACGGCCAGACGCGACCTGCTTGATGGCAGAGCGCTTGGAGTCACCATTTGCCAGCGGAATGAAGCGCTCCGGATCTTCGCCACCTTCACCGGTATTGGACTTGCCGCCGATGCGGTTCATGGCGATCGCGAGCGTTTCATGGCTCTCCGCGGAGATGGAGCCGAAGCTCATCGCGCCGGTAGCAAAGCGTTTTACGATCTCGCTCGCAGGCTCCACTTCCTCGATTGCAACCGGCTGGTTGACGTCGGTGCGGAATTTCAGCAAGCCGCGGAACGTGCAGCGGCGCGTGCTGTCTTCGTTGGAGAATCGCGCGAACGTGGCGTAGGCGTCTGCGTTGTTGTTGCGGGCAGCAACCTGCAGGTTAAAGATTGTATTCGGATTCCACATGTGGGCATCGCCACCGGAGCGCCAATGGAAATCACCGGGGTTTGTGAGCACCGGGATACGCTGGCTCGGATCATCGGGATAACCGATGCGATGACGACGTCGTGACTCTTCTTCAAGCACGGCGAAATTCACTCCCTGCACACGGCTCGCGGTGCCGAGGAAGCAGCGATTGACGATTTCACTGGCGAGACCAACAACTTCGAAAATTTGTGCGCCCTTGTAGGACTGCAAGGTGGAGATGCCCATCTTGGCCATCACCTTCAGCATGCCTTTTGCGACGCCTTTCTTGTACGCGTAAACAACCTTGTCCTCGGTATCGAAATCTTTACCTAACAGACCTTCTTGGTTAGCGGCCCACAGGGCTTCGAATGCGAGATAGGGGTTGATCGCATCGGCGCCGAATCCTGACAGCAAGCAATGGTGATGTACCTCGCGAGCCTCGCCAGTTTCGATGATGATGCCGATCTGTGTGCGCAGCTCGTACTTGATGAGGTGGTGATGTACCGCGCCACACGCGACCAGTGCGGACAGCGGAATGCGCGTCGCCGAAGTCTGGCGATCAGACAGAATGATAAACGAGTAACCGTTGCTGATCGCTCCAGTCGCCTCGGCGCAGATACGGTCGAGTGCATTCATGAAGCCGTCGGGTTCAGACTTATCGTAGGTGATGTCGATCACCCAGGAACTGAACTTCCGGGTGTCCATCATCTTGATGTCAGTCAGTTCCTGATTCGACAGGATCGGATGCTGCAGGCTGAGCCGATGCACTTGTTCTTCTGAACTCTCTAACAGATTGCCTTCGGGACCGCAGAAGCATTGCAGCGACATGACGACCTCTTCGCGAATGGAATCGATCGGAGGATTGGTCACTTGCGCAAACAGTTGCTTGAAATAGTCATAAATCATGCGCGGCTTGTCTGACAGACAGGCGAGCGCCGAATCGTTACCCATGGAGCCGAGCGGATCGCGCGCCTCGGTCACCATCGGAATCAGCATAAACTGCATCGTCTCAGTGGTGTAGCCAAAAGCCTGCATGCGCTGCAGCGTGTCCTTACCATCCAGCGAATGAGCCGCGCTGCCGCTCTTGATGTCGTTCAGAGTGACTTTCTGGCGCGCCAGCCACTCACCATAAGGGCGCTTGCCACAGATCGACTGTTTGAGTTCTTCATCGGGAATCAATCGCCCCTGTTCGAAATCGAGCAGGAACATCTTGCCGGGCTGCAGACGACCCTTCAGCTTGACGTTGGCCGGGTCGACGTCAACGACGCCCACCTCGGAACCCATAATGACCTTATCGTCATGGGTGACATAGTAGCGACTCGGTCGCAAGCCATTGCGATCGAGCACCGCGCCAATGTAGTGGCCGTCGGTGAATACAATCGAGGCGGGACCATCCCACGGCTCCATCAGGGCGGAGTGGAATTCGTAGAAATCTTTCTTGACCTGATCCATGTTGACATCGGACTGCCAGGCTTCCGGGATCATCATCATCACGGCTTCTTGCAGAGAACGCCCTGACAGCAACAGGAATTCGAGTACGGCGTCGAAGCTGCCGGAATCGGAACAGTCGGCATCGATGATCGGAAACAAGTCCTTCAGTTTTTTGCCGAACACGTCCGTACGGGCATTGCCCTGCCGTGACACCATAGAGTTGACGTTGCCGCGCAACGTGTTGATTTCGCCGTTATGGCTCATGAAGCGATTCGGCTGGGCACGATCCCAGGACGGGAAGGTATTGGTGCTGAAGCGGGAGTGCACCATCGCCAGATGCGTGGCGAAATCCGGGTTCGTCAGGTCCTTGTAGAACGGGAACAGCTGACCCGGAGTCAACATGCCTTTATAGACAATGACCTTGGTAGACAGGCTGCAGGCGTACAGTTGCTTCGCCTCAGTCAGCGAGGCGTCGCCACGCAGGGCGTGGGTGAATCGCTTGCGAATGATGTACAGCTTGCGTTCGAACTGTTCATTGCTGAGGCCGAGGGCGGCACTGACGAACAGTTGCTCAATGAACGGCTGTGCCATGCGTGCGGCAGGACCGACGTCGGCGCCATCGGGATCAATCGGGACGATGCGCCAGCCGATCAGGTGCTGGCCCTCTTCCATGATGATGGCATTGATGATCTTGCGGCAGTGTTCGCGCTCGGTCTTGATCTGAGGCAGGAAGATGTTACCCACCGCATACAGACCAGGAGCAGGCAGCTCTTCCTTTAATTCGTCTTTGGCGATCTTGCCGAAAAAACCATGGGGCAGGGCCATCAGGATGCCGGCGCCGTCGCCGGTATTGGCCTCGAAGCCACAGCCACCGCGGTGGTCCATGCGGGAATTCAGGTGATAGGCGTCCAGCATGATCTGGTGGCTGGGCTGCCCCTTGATATTGGCGACAAATCCGACACCGCAGGAATCTTTTTCTGATGCCGGGTCATACAAACCTGTTTTCTCAGGGAACCCGAATTTCAGCGGCTTTGGATTGTTGTCGCTCATAGTAATTTCTCGTGCACAACTCGTGTTAAAAAGGTGAAGCTTCGTTTTCTGTTTCCGCTACTTAATCCCCCGATGAGGCTGAACCTATCGAATTGGTATACGGAGTGCTGCTGAATTTGTCGTGACAGGGCTTGACGATTCAATCAGTGCCCCTCGCGCAAAAAGCGTGTAATAACACACTCCGGAGAGGGCCGGACACAATACCACCGCATCAGAATATGTCAAGGTTTGCGCGGGTTTCCGCTAAGTAGGGCGACAATTTGCCGATCGATTCCCGGTCCGATTATTCGTTCCAGATTGGGGCGCAAGGTGGCTGCAAAATGTGGCGAGTGCGCCGCGAGGCATGACAGCATTTTTCGGGCCGGTTTCGCAGCCCTAAACGACTCCTCACTCTCATCCACGCAGAGTTGAAAATCCGGTTGGCACGACGAGCCTGAGAGGTGTAAACGGAGTCGGAATCGGGGGTGAGGCGGCGGGTGTATTTGTCGGTCTTTTTGCCAGCTCGGAAGCCGCCGAAAACGGGCACTTCCTAGCCCCCGTGAAGCCGCCAAAGTGACCAAAATACAGGGTCTCCACGGCAGTGGTCTGCTTGATAAATAGGTGCAGGTGATTTACTCTAACCGGCGCTATGGCTGTTTCAGAAGAAGAATAAACCAGACCGAAACCGTTCTCATTTAGATTTAGCAGAATCCCTTTCCCTTCAACGGAGGCGACTAAACCCGTGAATCCAAAATTAACCCGTAGACGCTTTATCAAAGGTGTCATTGCCTCTGGCGCAGCGGCCACGTCCACCACGATCTGGTATGCCGCTAATGGTGCCGATCGACCCGCTGGCTATGTCGAACGTCTGATCCGAATCAACGTCAATGGTCAGGTTCGCAGTGTCGATGTGGCACCTCAGGAAACACTGGCCTCTACTCTGCGTTACAAACTGGGCCTGACTGGCACCAAACTCGGTTGCAACCGCGGTGAATGCGGAGCCTGCACCGTCCTCGTCAACGATATTCCGTCCTATGCCTGCTCCGTGCTGACGCATTCTGTGAAAGCAGCTCGCATCGAGACAGTAGAAGGACTCGAGTCCCCGAACGGTGACCTGCACCCTGTTCAGCAGGCCTTCGTCGAAGAACTTTCCCCGCAGTGCGGCTACTGCACACCGGGTCAGATCATGGCAGCGGTAGGTTTGCTGCGTGCGAACCCCAACCCCACTCGGGAAGAAGCAAGACAGGGCCTGGCCGGCAACATCTGTCGTTGCGGTTCCTATGACTCATACCTGGATGGCGTCATGCGCGCCGCACAAATAGGATAATCAACATGGCGTATATGCATATTGGTAAAGATTTCGTACCACCCGATGTGGCTGGCAAGGTCACTGGACGAATCAAATACGCGGAAGACTACTCCCGGGAAGGCATGGTCTATGCCCGCTTGCTGACGAGCCCGATCCCCCACGCCCGCGTCGTGTCTATTGATGCCTCTGCTGCCCTGGCGATGGACGGCGTATTCGGCATTCTGACAGCGGATGATGTCTATCCCGATGGCGAGCCCGGTGGTACCGGCCTCAAGATCCTGACCAACGAGCCTACCCTGGTTGGTGAACCGATCCTGGCGCTGGCAGCCGTCGACGAGAAGACTGCCGAGTCTGCAATTGCCGCGATTTCTGTGACCTTCGAGCGACTCCCGTTCGTATTGGACCCGCTGGACAGTCTCGCCGAAGGCGGTCCCGATGCCTACACCGGCGGCAACACTTTCGTGTTCCGTGAAGGCTTCGCCTCCGAGAAATGGTCGCGGGATCAGGTTGCCAGCTTCCGTGCTGGCGCCGAGCCCACTGCCGAGCCGCAGCAACAATTCGCCTACGGCGATCTGGAAGCGGCCTTTGCCCAGTCTGCCTTCGTCTATGAAGGTTCCTTTACCACTGCCGGTTACCCGCACATGTCAATGGAGCCACGCAGCGCGATGGCCTATTGGGAAAATGGCAAGCTGTACCTGCACGGTACCTCCCAGAGTCTGACCGGTCTGGCCGTGGACATGGCTGGCATCGTCGGTGTGCCGCAGGAAGATTTCGTCTTCATTAATGAAGCAACAGGCGGCGGTTTCGGCCAGCGTGCCCGCGCTGGCAGCATTCCGAGCATGGCGATTCCGGCCAAGCTGTCCCAGAAGATCAACCGTCCTGTCATGATGCGCATCTCCCGTGAAGAAGAATTCACGATCGGCGGCGCTCGTCAGGGCTTCCAGGGCTGGCTGAAGTGCGGCTTCAAGGCCGATGGCACCATGGCTGCGCTGGACATCTATATCATTTCCGACAACGGCGGTAAGGGCGGCGGCGGTGACGCCTTCGCAGCAGCCGACTGCATCTCCATCCTGTACCAGACTGAAGCCATGCGCTTCCGCGGCACGGCCATCGGCAGTAATACTGGCCACCGTGGCGCCCAGCGTGGTCCCGGCCAAAACCAGATTGCGCCAATCATCGCGCCGATCCTGGACAAGGCTGCTGCCGAGCTCGGCATCGACCGATTGGCAATTCGCCTGCTGAACACGCCGCAGAACGGCGACGTGGGCGGTCCACAACGGCAACCACTGACCAGTGCCTACATGCCGGAGGCCTTGCAGCAGGGTGCGGCCCTGTTCAATTATCAGGAACGCATCACCCGCTCACGTCAGCGCAATGGCAGCAAGGTTACCGGCATCGGTGTCGGTCAGGGCTACCACAACGCGGGCCGCAGCGGCATGGACGGTATCGTCCGTTTGATGCCTGATGGGCGCCTGGCTGTGCACAACGGTGTCGGCAACCTCGGCACCTATTCCTATGCCTCCACCTCACGAGCGGCTGCCGAAGTGCTGCAGATGCCGTGGGAGCGCGTGGACGTCATCACAGGTCGCACAGACCGCAACCTGCCAGTGACTTCACCGCAGGATGGCAGTAACTCGATCTTTACCAATACGCGCACCAACTGGGGTGCTGCCCAGGACCTGCTGGCCAAGATGAAGGAAATCGCGGCCATGGATCTCGGCGGTGCACCGGCTGACTATACCGTCGGCGGCGAGCGTATCTACAAGATTTCCGACTCCAGCACCGGCATGACCTTTGCCCAGATTGCCCAGCGTGGCCTGCAATTGGGTGGTAAGTTCACCGGCGAGGCTGAAGTACCGGAAGATCTGAACGACTTTACCAAGCTGTCAGTATCCCGACTGGCCGGTAGCGCCCTCATGGGTATCTTCCATGACTCGCGCCACAACAATAACCCGCCGGGATTCACTGTCACGTTCACCGAGATCGAACTCGATACCGAAACCGGCAAGTACGACATTGTCGACATGGTAACCATCGGTGAGTGCGGTACTGTCATGCACCCGCAAGGGCTGAAGAACCAGCTGGTAGGCGGCGCGGTCTGGGGTATCGGACTGTCTGGCTACGAGCGTCACTTGTATGACCCGCAGAACGGATTACCCGCGAGCACAGGATATTGGCAGAGCAAAGTGCCAACCATTCTGGATACACCTGCGAAGATCCGTACCGGGTGGGTTGACCTGCCGGATCCCGAGAATCCGGTTGGGGCTCGAGGCATTGGTGAGCCTGCGATGGGCGCGGTTTCCGCTGCCCTTACTGCGGCAATTTCCGATGCGCTGGACGGACATCTGTTCAACGCCTCACCGATTACTGCAGACATGATTCTCAATCACCTGGCCGGAGTGACCTCAGAAGCGGTTCCACTGGCACAAAACAATTTCCGAGGTTGATATGGTAGCCACATCACATGACGTAATGCCCGATATCGAACTTTATCAGCCAACTGATGAGGCGAACGCCCTGGCATTGGCAGCAACATTAGGTGCGGATGGTTGGCTGCTCGGCGGCGGACAGGATACTTACGGCTGGTTGAAGGACCGCAATAAGACACCTGCCGCGATGATCGAGTTGACCCAGATCGACGCCTGGAAAGGCATCAAGGAAACGGCAGACGGCATCGAGATTGGTGCGGTTACTACCCTGACCGAAATCGCCAATAACCCACTCGTGCAGTCGCGCTTCGGCCTGCTCGCCACGGCCGCCGGCCGGGTAGCAAGCCCGCAGATTCGCAACGTCGGTACGCTTGGCGGCAATCTGGCACAGGATGCTCGCTGCTGGTACTACCGTCGCGGACTCGATTGCTACCGTGCCGGTGGCAATATCTGCTACGCCGATTCTCCTGAAGGGTTGAATCGCGAACACGCCCTGTTTGGTGCCAGCCGCTGTGTGGCAGTCAGCCCGTCTGACACCGCACCGGCACTGGTTGCATTGGATGCCACGATGGTCGTGCGCAGTTCAGGCGGCCAGCGTCTGATTCCGGCACAGGACTTCTTCGTTGGACCCTCGCGCGACATCGTCAATATGACCGTGCTGAACGACGGCGAGATCTTGACGGCTGTTCGTATTCCCAACACCTGGGCTAATGCTGAATTCTATTTCGAGAAGGTAGCTGACCGGAATGTATGGGACTTCGCACTGGTAAGCATCGCAGCGGCGATCAAAGTCTCCGGCGGTGTTATTCAGGATGCCCGACTCGCTTGCGGCGCCGTAGAATGTGTGCCCCGTCGTTTGGAAGCCGTAGAAAATGCCCTGCGCGGAAAGCAGCGCTCTGACCAGTTGGCCGATCAGGTCGCTGTCATTGCAACCCAGGGTGCTCGGCCGCTGAACTACAATCATTTCAAAGTGCCTCTGATGCAGAACCTTGTGAAGCGCGCGGTTCGGGGTTAATCCCCGAACCGTTTCGGTTCTTGTTAGTACGCATCACGAATTTAGTTAATAAATACAAAAAGTGAGAGGGTAGTAGAGTGGGAGAAATTGTCCGCTATAAACGCGATGTTTGGGGCGAGGAAGTAATTCTCGGCGTGTCTTGGGATTTACTCTGGGTTGTTGCTGTTGCTGTGCTGATACTCCTTGCAGCCCATGCGATTATCATGGCCGCACTGGCCAACAAGAAAATGGACAAGCCGTCTGGCGAAGGCCGACGCGTATTACGTCACGAAACTATCGACAGACTGTTTCACTGGGTCATGGCAGCGAGCATCTTCGCCCTGATCATCACTGGCACTTCACCGATTCTTGGATTGCGCTTAGCCTGGTTGAATATCCACTGGATATCTGGCCTGTTGCTGACCTTCGTCGTCGTGTTCCATATCATCCGCTCCCTGTTCTGGCAGGATTTCAAATCGATGATTCTGGGGCCACGTGATTTTGGCGAGCCGTTTGACTCGGCGAAGAAGCCTGGTAAATATTCCTTCGAGCAGAAGGGTATGCACTGGGCAGTGACAGTCGTCGTACTGGCGGTAATCGCCACCGGAGTGTTGCTGTTTATGCAGATTGACACGCCGTTCTGGGATCGCACCAACAGCATGCCGGAGAGCCAACTTGGCCTCGTGTTCCTGCTGCATGGTCTGTCCACGCTCGCGCTGATTGCACTGGTGGCAACGCACATTTACTTCGCGCTGCGTCCGGAAAAACTTTTCTACACGCGCTCCATGTTAACTGGCTGGATTTCGGAAGATGAAATGTCTGCTAACCACGACCCGAGTCGCTGGTCTCCCAAAGAAGCAGACTGATCGATCCGGTTATAACACAGGAAAAACGCAGTGATAGAAGACGAAATTGAAACCATCGAGTCTGGGTATGAGTTCCTGTTGGCCTACGCCGCACAGGGCCGGCCGGCTCAGAAAGAAACCGGACCCGGTCCCCATGCTCGACCCACGCTGCTAGGCATAGCCGACGCGATGAAAAAAATCGCGGCGGCCTTTGCCGACAGCAAGAACGACTTCGAGCAGGTCATCGCCAATGATTGTCGTAATGCCGGAGCTGCACTGGGCTTTATTTTGGCTCAGGAAAAGATCGGCTCCGAGATTGTGGACAATCTCAACGCCTCGATTCACCTGCGGGCAGTGTTGACCGACTTGTTCCTGTATTCGGAAGCGTATCGACCCTTGCCAGTGGAAGCCCCGGGGGCCAAGACCGGTGGAGTCGAGACCTATGATGCTACCCAGAGCAAAGGTAACTGACCCGCCCTCTGTCCCGGTCTGAATCCGAATCACGCATAACGGAATGGAAGTCTCGCTTCTGTTCCGTTTTTGCTTTCTGGGTGGCGGTAATCTCCGGCCCGGAATTCAATTGAATGAAATGGATGCACACGATGATCAAGTGGCCCTCGCGATTACAACTGGCACACCTGCCGACCCCGCTGACTCCGCTGACTAAATTCTCGGAACAGTTTGAGGGAGTCACGTTGTGGATCAAACACGATGAGCAGACGGGCACTGAAGTGTCTGGCAACAAGGTCCGTAAACTCGAGTTCTGTATTGCCGAGGCCCAGGATCAGGGCTGTGACACGCTCATCACCTGTGGCGGTGTGCAGTCGAACCATTGCCGCGCCACCGCGATCCTGGGCAAGCGTCTGGGCATGCAGGTGCATCTGATCCTGCGCGGTGAGCGTCCCGAGGTTCCCGGTGGTAATCTGCTGCTGGACTATCTCAGCGGCGCGCGCATCAGCTATCTCCCTCAGCGTGACTGGCGTACGCATCCCGATTTCGCCGCTGAATTGCAGGCCCAGGACGCCGCAGCGGGTCACAAGGCCTTCTTCATCCCCACCGGGGCGACCGATGAGATCGGACTGTGGGGCTACATTGCCGCCAGCGCGGAATTGAAGGCCGACTTCGAGCGCCTGCAACTGCAACCCGAGTACATCGTCGTCGCAACCGGATCCGGTGGCACCCAGGGAGGACTCACACTCGGCAGGGAACTGTTCAATCTGTCGGCCCAGGTCACGGCCTTTGCCGTTAGCGACGACGCCAGCTACTTCAGGAACAAGATCATCGAAGATGTGACACTCTGGAAACAGCGTTACGATCAGGACTTTGACCTGGAACGACTGCGGATTCAGACCATAGAAGGATATATAGGGCCAGGTTATGGCGTGGCGACTGCCGAAGTGTTCGAGACGATTAAACAGGTGGCGAGCAGTGATGGCGTATTTCTGGACCCGGTCTATACAGGAAAAGCCTTTCATGGCATGGTAAACGAGCTTCGCAAAGGGTCAGCAGGTGCACTGTCCGGGGCTCGTAACGTGGTATTTGTGCATACCGGAGGCCTGTTCGGCGTATTCCCGCAACAACACAATTTCAGGTTCGACTGACGGAATCAGGGCATGAAGAATTTACCGAATACACTTGGTTTGATGATTGGCATCTCACTGTTGCTGACGGCCTGCGAGGAGGCACCCGAGGTTAGCGTCAGCGCTGCCGAGAGTTCGGCCAACTATGGTGCCGCCGACGGGACTGCCGCGGCCACCAGCATGGCGATGCAACCGGCCAGCACCGGTTATGAAAACAGTGCAAACGAAGACCTGTTACTGAGCAATACCCATCGTTTGATCACTGACAGCCTGCGCTCCGGTGAGGGTTACTTCAGCGCCGATGGCGCCCGTTTCATTTACCAGAGCGAAGCACCGGGCAGCAACAATCCGTTCTACCAGATCTTCCTGATGGACCTCGCCACCGGCGAGAGTACGCGGGTCTCACCCGGCACCGGCCTGACAACGTGCTCCTGGATTCACCCGACGCTCGAGCGCGTGATGTTTTCCTCAACCCATGGCGACCCGGAGGCGGTTGCGAAGCAGCAGGAAGAAATTGCCATTCGCGAGAGCGGCGTCGCGCGTCCCTATGGCTGGGACTATGATCGTCACTACGATATCTACGAAGCCGGCACTGACGGCTCCAATCTGGTCAACCTGACACACACCGATGGCTACGACGCCGAGGGGTCCTATTCGGCCGATGGCAGCCAGATACTGTTCGCCTCCAATCGCGAAGCGTATCAGCGACCGTTGAGTCTGGCGGAACAAAAGCTGTTGGACGCCGACAAGTCCTACTTCATGGACCTGTACATCATGAACGCCGATGGCAGCAATGTAAGACAGCTAACCCATTCACCGGGATATGACGGCGGGCCGTTCTTCAGTCCGGACAACAGCAAGATAGTCTGGCGCCGGTTCAATCCGGATGGCAACAGTGCGGAAGTCTGGACCATGAATGTCGATGGCAGCAATCAGCGCCAGCTCACCGCCGATGGCATGGTGGACTGGGGGCCGTATTACCACCCCAGCGGCGAATACATCATCTACTCCAGCAATCTGCTGGGACACGCCAACTTCGAGTTGTTCATGATCGATCCTTTGGGCAGCAAACCACCAGTGCGGGTCACGAATACGGAAGGAACCGACATCCTGCCGGTGTTCTCGCCCGACGGTAACCGTCTCGCGTGGAGCACGACGCGCACCCCGGACGGCACTTCACAGATTCATATCGGTGACTGGAATCACGCCAAGGCACTGGAGCTACTTGGGTTGTAAGCCGAGTTCACAAGGGTTGGTATTGTGATGAGAGTGGTCGTATCAGGTATACACCTCGGCAAGCGCCTGCTGGTAGTAGCCCTGCTGTGTACGGCGGCAATTCTGGTCTCGGCTCAGGAATTGACACCGGCTGCGGCCAGACCAGTCCACCATAGCCTTCGTGTTATGATTGACCCGGACAGTCACC
>Ga0222713_10001769_pt1 | contig 23842 bp, 34 predicted proteins | sample C33_649DmetaG_FD_165061 | JGI IMG/M metagenome (GOLD analysis project Ga0222713, IMG submission 165061) | Estuarine water microbial communities from San Francisco Bay, California, United States - C33_649D | ecosystem: Environmental > Aquatic > Marine > Unclassified | place: USA: California...
ATCAGCAGCATCAAGCTGTTGAACAGGATTACGGCGAGAGCCCCCCAGTGCTGGTAGAGGAATCCGCCGGCCGCAGCGCCCAGGAACGTGCCGAGAAACTGGATGCTGCTGTAGAGACCGATTGCGGTTCCCCGTACGTGCAACGGCGCCAGCCGCGTCGTTAGCGTCGGCAGTTTTGCCTCCAGCACGTTGAATGGCGTGAAAAAAACCAGCAAAAACAGGGACAACAATCCAACGTTGCCGGTCAGCCACGGCAGTGCAATCTGCCCGGCAAGCAGCAGCGCAACGGATGCAATAAACCAGCGCCGCATGACCGCCGGATTACCGGATTTCATGACCGCCGGCAGCATCAGCACAAACGACCCCAGCATGACCGGCAAATACACTTTCCAGTGATCTGCCAGAGCCATGCCGGCATCGCGCAGGGCAAAGGGCACGACAATGAAAGCCGACATCAGCACGGCATGCAGGGTGAAAATGCCCCAATTCAGGCGCAGCAGCTGCGGATCGCAAAGTACTACCTTGAAATCACTCAGAGCACCTCCCCGGGATGCAACCCGTTGCGGCGCATCCGGGATCACTCGCCACATGACCACCATTGCCGCAAGCGCCAGCATGCCGGTCAACGCGAATATCCCCGGGACGCCGATCAGCCGGTTCAGCCAGGGGCTCGCGACCAGCGAAAGCGCAAACGATAGGCCGATGGTCGAACCGATCATCGCCATCGCTTTCGTGCGCTGCTCTTCCCGCGTGAGGTCAGCTGTCATCGCAATAACGGCTGAAGAAATCGCACCAGCCCCCTGCAGCACCCGTCCCAGTATGACCATGTGGATGTTGGTAGCCAGTGCAGCGACAAAACTGCCGATGGCAAATAACAAAAGTCCCGCGTAGACCACGGGTTTACGTCCATAACGGTCCGACCACCAGCCGAAGGGAAGCTGCAGAACCGCCTGGGTCAGCCCGTAAGCGCCTATGGCTATGCCAACCAGCGTCAGGTTGTCACCACCGGGCAACTGTTCGGCGTAGATGGCAAAAACCGGCAGGATGACAAACATGCCCAGCAGTCGCAGGCCGAATATCCCGGACAAACCTATGCTTGCCCGCAGCTCGAGCGGGGTCATTTTGCTGCTGGAAGACATGAATGGAGCCGGCCGGAAAGTACCGGCACGAGAGTTGGGCTGAACGACTTATGGGCGTATATTAACAGGTTTATCTTTGCGCCCCGACATGCCCGCCCGCCCAATACCGCCAAAACTGGTCACCCTGGTCAAGCCGGCGCAGCAGCACGCTCCGCCGCCGCCCGCCGGCAGCGGTGAAATCCGGGTGCGCGGCGCACGCACGCACAACCTGCGCAATATCAATCTCGACCTGCCGCGTAACCGGCTGGTGGTAATCACCGGACTCTCGGGATCGGGAAAATCGTCCCTCGCCTTCGATACGCTTTATGCCGAAGGCCAGCGTCGCTATGTCGAGTCCCTGTCGGCCTATGCCCGCCAGTTCCTGCAGCTGATGGAGAAACCCGACGTCGACCTGATCGAGGGGCTGTCACCGGCCATCGCTATCGAGCAGAAGGCCTCCAGCCACAATCCCCGTTCCACGGTGGGCACAGTCACCGAAATCCATGACTATCTGCGCCTGCTCTACGCCCGAATCGGTGAGCCGCAATGTCCCGAGCACGGCACCGTGCTCGCGGCACAATCGGTGTCACAAATGGTCGATCAGGTGCTGCAACTGCCCGCAGACACCCGCCTGATGGTGCTGTCGCCGGTAGTCAGCAACCGCAAGGGTGAACAGGCCGCGGTATTTGACGAGTTGCGGGCACAGGGATTCGTCCGCGCCCGCATTGATGGTCATGTCCACGACATCGATGCACTGCCGGCTCTGAAGAAAAACGCAAAACACACGATCGAGGTTGTCATCGATCGCGTGAAAATCCGTCCCGATATCCGCCAGCGCCTTGCGGAGTCGTTCGAAACCGCATTGCGTCACGCCGATGGCCGGGCACTGGCGGTGGACATGGACAGCGGCCAGGAGCATGCATTCTCGGCACGCCTGTCCTGCCCGCATTGCGGTTACGCCGCCCCCGAACTCGAGCCGCGCCTGTTCTCGTTCAACAACCCAGCAGGGGCCTGCCAGCGCTGCGACGGACTGGGCACCATCGATTTTTTCGATCCCCGCCGCATCGCCGCCTTCCCCGACATGTCTCTCGCCTCGGGCGCAATCAAGGGGTGGGACCGCCGCAACCAGTTCTACTTCCAGATGCTGCAGAGTCTGGCCGCGCATTACGGCTTCGATATCGAAACGCCATTCAATGAACTTCCTGAAACCGCCCGTGAAGTCGTGCTTTATGGCTCGGGCAAGACCCTGATCCAGTTCAATTACACCGGCGAGCGCGGCAAAACATACGTCCGCGAGCACGCATTCGAAGGGGTCATTCCCAATCTGGAACGACGCCATCGCGAAACCGACTCCCAGGTCGTGCGTGAAGAACTTGCCAAATATCTGAACACTCAGCAGTGCCCCGAGTGCCACGGTACCCGATTGCGGCGCGAAGCCCGCCACGTCATGGTCGCCGGCCAGCCGATCTACGCACTGTCGGCACTGCAGCTGGGCGATGCAATGCGCTTCTTCGAAAAACTGGAATTATCCGGCGCAAAAAAAACAATTTCCGAGAAAATCGCCGGCGAAATCCGCAATCGCCTGCGCTTCCTTGTCGATGTCGGTCTCGATTACCTGTCGCTGGACCGTTCAGCAGATACGCTCTCGGGCGGAGAAGCGCAGCGCATCCGCCTCGCCAGCCAGATTGGCTCGGGACTCACCGGTGTCATGTACGTGCTGGATGAACCGTCCATCGGACTGCACCAGCGTGACAACAGCCGGTTGCTCGACATGCTCAAGCGTTTGCGCAACATCGGCAACACGGTAATTGTCGTCGAGCATGACGCCGACGCCATCATGAGCGCGGACCATGTGGTCGACATGGGTCTGGGCGCCGGGGACCATGGCGGCAACGTGATTGCCGAGGGATCACCAGCCGACATTTCCGCTCACGCCGAATCGCTGACCGGCCAGTACCTGTCCGGGCGCCGCCGCATCGACGTTCCCGCCCTGCGCCATCGCGCCAACCTGCAGCGCCGGCTGGTCATCAACGGCGCCACCGGCAACAACCTGAAAAATGTCACTGCAGGCATCCCGGTCGGATTGTTCACCTGCGTCACCGGCGTGTCCGGATCCGGAAAATCCACACTGGTCAACGATACGCTCTACCTGTCCGCTGCGCGCGATCTCTACGGCAGCAATGTCGAACCCGCGCCGTGCAGTTCCATCGAGGGCATGGATCATTTCGACAAGGTCGTCAACGTTGACCAGAGCCCCATCGGCAGGACCCCGCGCTCCAACCCCGCAACTTACACTGGATTGTTCACACCGATCCGCGAATTGTTCGCTGGTGTCCCTGAAGCGCGCGCACGCGGTTATGGTGCCGGCAGATTCTCATTCAACGTCAAGGGCGGACGCTGCGAATCCTGCCAGGGTGACGGGGTGCTCAAGGTTGAAATGCATTTCCTTCCCGATATCTACGTACCCTGCGACGCCTGCAATGGGCGACGCTATAACAGGGAAACACTGGATATCCGCTACAAGGGCCGGACTATCCATGAAGTTCTGGAAATGACCGTGGAACAAGCTGTTGAGTTTTTCAGCGCAGTACCCGCATTGGCGCGAAAACTGCAAACACTGATGGATGTCGGCCTGGGCTACATTACTCTTGGACAGAGCGCGACCACGCTTTCGGGCGGCGAAGCGCAACGCGTCAAACTCGCGCTGGAGCTGTCCAAGCGCGATACCGGACGCACCCTCTATATACTCGACGAACCCACCACAGGTCTGCATTTCCATGACATCGACCTGCTGTTGCACGTATTGCACCGGCTGCGCGACCACGGCAATACCATAGTGGTCATCGAGCACAATCTTGACGTGATCAAGACCGCAGACTGGGTCATCGACCTGGGTCCCGAGGGTGGGGACGGCGGCGGTGAAATCATAGCCGAGGGACCTCCGGAAGACATCGCCTCCAACGCCCGGAGCCACACCGGTGTTTACCTGCGGAAGGCCCTGTCATGACCCCGGTGGCCGTTCGTGATCTGCTGACCGGCAGCTTCGATGCTGCGCTCGCTGCCGCCGATCCGCTGCAGATCGTACCTGCCCACCTGCCGCCTCCCCCTGCGGGCCGTACGCTCGTTGTAGGTGCCGGCAAAGCTGCGGCATCGATGGCACTGGCGGTGGAACAGGCCTGGCCGGCTGATGCGGCGCTCGATGGCCTCGTCATCACCCGCTACCGCCATGGCCTGCTGACCAATCGCATTACCGTGATCGAGGCCGGCCATCCGGTCCCCGATGCGGCCGGGGAACAAGCTGCTGCCGACATCCTCAGGCGCGTCAAGGCGCTCACCCCGCGCGACCAGTTGCTGGTGCTGGTATCGGGCGGAGGATCCAGCCTGTTATCACTACCGGCACCGGGACTCGGCATGTCTGATCTCAAACAGGTCACCCGCCAGTTGCTGCTTTCGGGTGCGCCGATCCAGGCAATGAACACCGTGCGCAAACACCTTTCCGCCATTCAGGGCGGGCAACTGGCGGCAGCTTCCCGAGCTCCGGTACTGGCGCTGGTGATTTCCGACGTCACCGGGGATGACCCCACTCATATCGCCTCCGGCCCCTGCGCACCGGACCCGACGACTTACCAGGACGCGCTGGCGATATTGCAACGCTACTCGGTACAACCTCCGCCGGCGATCGCCGCGCACTTGCAGTGCGGTGCCAGGGGGGAACTGCCGGAAACGCCGAAACCCGGCGACAAAGTATTCGCCAAAACCGAAAACCGTGTCATCGCAACCGCAGCCCGCTCACTGGGCGCGGCGGCGGATTATTTCAGCAGCCGCGGGATCACACCAGCCATACTCGGTGATTCGGTCACCGGCGAAGCTCGCGAGGTAGCCAAGGTCTATGGTGCACTGGCGCGGCAGGTACGCATGCACGGCACGCCGTGGAAAACGCCGGTGGCGCTGATTTCCGGCGGCGAGTGCACGGTGACTGTGCGCGGCAAGGGACGTGGCGGCCGTTGCGCGGAATTCCTGCTGTCGCTGGCGCTGGAACTCGATGGAACAGAAGGCATCCATGCGCTGGCGTGTGATACCGACGGCATTGACGGTTCCGAGGATAATGCAGGTGCACTGATCACACCCGAGAGTCTGCACCGGGTCAGGCAAATGAATCTGAACCCGGCAGCCCTGCTCGAACAAAATGACGCCTACGGATTCTTCGAAGCCGACGGTAGCCTGATCGTCACCGGTCCCACCCGGACCAACGTCAACGATTACCGGGTCATACTCGTCACCTGATGCCCGGAATAATGGTAACTATATGATTTTAAATATTATTTAATGAATTCTCGACGTAAAAAAACCGGGCAAAGCCCGGTTTTTTTACGCTCGCCTTGTTCAGGCAGCATCCGTTTTGGTTTCCTCGGCTGCCTCAGCCGGACGATCCAGCAATTCGACATAGGCCATCGGCGCATTGTCGCCCTTGCGGAAACCGAACTTCAGAATCCTCAGGTAGCCGCCGTTGCGCTTGGCATAGCGCGGGCCCAGCAGTTCGAACAGCTTGACCACGTTCTCGCGATCGCGCAGGCGATCAAACGCGAGGCGGCGGTTGGCCAGGGTAGGCTTCTTGCCCAGCGTAATGATCGGTTCCACCACGCGACGCAGCTCTTTGGCCTTGGGCAGGGTGGTTTTGATCGCTTCATGACGCAACAGCGAATTGGCCATGTTGCGCAGCATGGCCAGACGATGGCTGCTGGTGCGATTGAGTTTCCGTAAACCGTGACGATGACGCATGATGCCCTCTTAAACCTTTTCGAGGCCGGCAGGCGGCCAGTTTTCCAGCTTCATCCCGAGGGTCAGACCGCGGGATGCCAGCACTTCCTTGATTTCGTTCAGCGACTTGCGTCCCAGGTTCGGGGTTTTCAGCAATTCGGTTTCGGTGCGCTGGATCAGGTCACCGATGTAATAGATGTTTTCGGCTTTCAGGCAGTTCGCGGAACGCACCGTCAGTTCCAGGTCGTCCACCGGGCGCAGCAGCACCGGATCAATCTGGGTCGCCTTCTTCTCTTCGATCAGTGCCGGCGTTCCCTTGAGATCCGCAAACACCGAAAGCTGCTCGACCAGAACCCGCGCCGCATAGCGGACCGCTTCTTCCGGATCGATCACGCCGTTGGTCTCGATGTCGATGACCAGCTTGTCAAGATCGGTGCGTTGCTCGACGCGGGCAGATTCAACCGCATAGCTTACCCGGCGCACAGGGCTGTACGACGCATCCAGCATCAGACCGCCGACGCTGCGCGTGTCACCGGCACCGCGGCGGGTAACCGCCGCCACGTAGCCACGGCCCTTTTCGACCTTGATCTGCATATCGAGCTTGCCACCGGCAGTCAGGTGGGCGATCACGTGCTCGGGATTGATGATTTCGACATCATGCATGGGCTCGATGTCTGCAGCGGTCACCACGCCTTCGCCGTTCTTCTTAAGGGTCAGCACCGCTTCGTCACGATTGTGAAGGCGGAGCACGATGCCTTTCAGGTTGAGCAGGATGTCGACCACGTCCTCCTGGACGCCGTCAATCGTGGAGTATTCATGCAATACCCCTTCGATCTTGACTTCCGTTGCCGCAAAACCCGGCATGGACGAAAGCAGCGTGCGACGCAGCGCATTGCCGAGCGTATGGCCATAGCCGCGCTCGAAGGGCTCCATCGTGACTTTTGCGTGAAACGGGGAAATTCCCTGTACGTCGATGATCCGGGGCTTGAGGAAAGCGCTGCTGGACATGACTGTTCTACCTCTCGGGGATTATTTCGAGTACAGCTCGACGATGAGCGACTCGTTGATGGTTGAAGGCAGTTCGGTGCGCTGGGGACGCGCCTTGAACGTGCCCTTGAGCGATTTTGCATCCACTTCGATCCACTCGGGATAGCCCCTGGATTCAGCGGCCTCCGATGCGCCCTTAATACGCAGGTGCGCTTTTGCCGGCTGCGCGACTTCGACCACATCGCCGGGGCGGCACTGGAATGACGGGATGTTCACGCGCTTGCCGTTCACGAGGATGCCGTTGTGACGGACTACCTGGCGCGCTTCGGTACGCGAGGCGCCAAAGCCCATGCGGTAAACCACGTTGTCGAGCCGGCTCTCCAGGCTCTGCAACAACGCTTCGCCGGTCACGCCTTTGCTTCTTGCAGCTTCCTTGTAAAACTTGCGGAACTGGCGCTCCAGAATGCCGTATATCCGGCGTACTTTCTGCTTCTCACGCAGCTGGACGCCGTAACCCGACAGGCGCGAGTTCTTCTGTCCGTGCTGACCCGGCGGATAGCTGCGACGCTCTATCGCACACTTGTCGGTGAAGCACTTCTCTCCCTTCAGGAAGAGTTTCTCGCCTTCGCGGCGGCATTGCCGGCATTTTGCATCGAGATTCCTGGCCACGGTGGGATCTCCTTAAATTCGACGTTTCTTCGGCGGACGGCAGCCGTTGTGCGGCACGGGCGTCACGTCGGAGATACTGGTGATCTTGAAGCCGACGGCATTCAGGGCGCGCACTGCGGATTCACGCCCCGGCCCCGGTCCCTTGATCAGCACTTCAATGTTCTTCACGCCGCATTCCTGAGCCAGGCGTCCGGCCTTCTCGGCGGCAATCTGAGCCGCGAAAGGGGTCGATTTGCGGGAGCCCTTGAAGCCGTTGCTGCCCGATGTCGCCCAGGCCAGAGCATTGCCCTGACGGTCAGTAATGGTGACGATAGTGTTGTTGAAAGACGCGTGAACATGCGCCACGCCTTCGGCGACGTTCTTTTTGACTTTCTTGCGAACCCTGGTGCTTGCCTTAGCCATATTTAGTCACTCTCTGTTACGCAGCGGCCGGGCGCTGGATTTTTACGGCGGCTTTCCGCGGGCCTTTGCGTGTACGCGCATTGGTACGTGTGCGTTGACCACGAACAGGCAGTCCGGAGCGATGACGCTTGCCTCTCCAGGTGCCGAGATCCATCAACCGCTTGATGTTCATCGAAATTTCGCGGCGCAGGTCACCTTCCGTGGTGAACTTCCCCACTTGCTCGCGCAGTTTGTCCATGTCGGAGTCCGACAAGTCCTTGATTTTCGTGGAAGCAGTGATGCCTGCCGCGATGCAGATCGCGCGAGCCCGACTGCGGCCGATGCCGTAAATCGCGGTCAGCGCGACCTCTGTATGCTGATGATTCGGGATATTAACGCCGCCTATGCGAGCCATAGCTCACCCCACCAATGGAAAACTCGAAATTATAACTTTTGACAGGCTCATATTCAACGAACCGTCAACCTTGGCGCTGCTTGTGGCGCGGATCCTTGCAGATCACACGAACCACGCCATTGCGCTTCACAACCTTGCAGTTGCGGCACATGCGCTTAACCGATGCCAGTACTTTCATCTCAACACCTCTTTCGCTTGCTGCTGACTACTTCGCCCTGAAAATGATGCGCCCCTTGGTCAAATCGTAGGGCGTCAGTTCCACTGTTACCTTGTCCCCGGGCAATATGCGTATGTAATGCATGCGCATCTTCCCCGATATGTGCCCGAGCACCACGTGCCCGTTTTCCAGCTTCACCCGAAACGTTGCATTAGGGAGGTTTTCAACCACCTCGCCCTGCATTTCAATGGTGTCTTCTTTCGCCATTATCGAGTCGGAAACACGCCGCCCTTGAAATTCGCTTTCTTCAGCAGGCTCTCATACTGATGTGACATTACGTAAGCCTGCACCTGGGCCATGAAATCCAGTGTTACTACCACGATAATCAGCAACGACGTCCCGCCGAAATAGAACGGCACGTTTTTCCACACGATCAGCAACTCAGGTACCAGACACACCAGCGTGATGTATATGGAACCGGCCAGCGTCAATCGCATGGTTACCTTTTCTACATACCGCGCGGTCTGGTCACCTGGGCGGATACCGGGGACAAATGCCCCGCTTTTCTTCAGGTTTTCCGCAGTTTCCTTGGGATTGAACACCAATGCCGTATAGAAAAAACAGAAGAAAATGATCGCAGCGGAATAACACAGGGTGTAAATCGGCTGTCCCGGGTGGAGAACCGCAGCCACATTCTTCAGCCATACCATGCCCTCGTTCTCACCCAGCCAGCCGGCGATGGTCCCCGGAAACAGGATGATGCTCGAGGCGAAAATCGGCGGAATCACACCTGACATGTTCAGCTTGAGCGGCAGGTGCGAAGACTGGCCACCATATATCTTGCGTCCCACCTGACGCTTGGCATAGTTAACCAGGATTTTGCGCTGTCCTTTTTCCACAAAGCAGACGAAAGCGGTCACGCAAACGACCAGTGCAAATATCGCGAGCACTGCAGGGATCGACAACGCACCGGTGCGCGCCAGCTCCAGCGTGCCACCGACCGCTTGCGGAAACCCCGCGGCAATGCCGGCGAAAATGATCAGGGAAATTCCGTTACCTATGCCCCGCTCGGTGATTTGCTCGCCCAGCCACATCAGGAACATGGTTCCGGTAACCAAAGTAATCATCGCCGTCATCCGGAACATCAATCCGGGATCAACCGCGACCTTCTGCTGCTCGAAGGCGATGGCAATGGCCAGCCCCTGGACAATGGCCAGGGCCGCAGTACCGTAACGGGTGTACTGGGTAATCTTGCGGCGGCCGGACTCGCCTTCTTTCTTCAGCGCTTCCAGCGTCGGCGAAACCACGGTCATCAGTTGCATGATGATCGACGCAGAGATATACGGCATGATGCCCAGCGTGAAAATCGAAAAGCGTGACAGCGCACCTCCCGAAAACATGTTGAACATGTCGAGAATGCCGCCGCGCTGTGAACGGAACAGCTCCGCCAGTTGCGCCTGGTCGATGCCCGGCACGGGGATGTAGGAGCCAATGCGGAAAACGATCAGCGCGCCCACGAGGAAAAGCAGCCGACGCTTGAGGTCGCCGAATTTTCCCGCTCCCGACAGTGCGCTACTGACCGCCAACGTTTAGCCCTCGGCCTTTTCCGCCGGTTGCTCCACGCTGCCGCCCGCCTTTTCAATGGCGGCACGTGCACCTTTGGTGGCAAGTACGCCCTTGAGGGAAACCTTGCGCTTGATTTCACCGGCGAGGATGACTTTTGCCTTCAGGGCCAGACGCGGTACCGCGCCTTCCTGCTTCAGAACTTCAAGATCAATGGCATCCGCCTTGAGTTTCTGGAGGGTGTCCAGCCGCACTTCTGCGGTGCCACCTGCGGACAGCGAACGAAAACCGCGTTTCGGCAAACGCCGGTGCAGGGGCATTTGCCCGCCTTCGAAGCCTACCTTGTGAAAACCGCCGGCACGTGCCTTCTGGCCTTTGTGCCCGCGCCCCGCAGTCTTGCCCAGACCGCTGCCGATACCGCGCCCTACACGCTTTTTCGCGTGTTTGGAGCCTGCTGCCGGCTTGATGCTGTTCAGTTCCATCTAGCCCTCACAACGAACGAGATATGAGACTTTGTTGATCATGCCGCGAATCGCCGGGGTATCAGACAATTCAACGGTGTGATTGATGCGCCGCAGACCCAGACCACGCACCGAGTTACGATGCTCGGGCCGTGTACCGATCAGGCTGCGCACGAGAGTGACCTTGAGGGTTTTCCCGGAGGTTTCTTTTTTTGCCATGACTTAACCCTGGATCTCTTCCACCGACTTGCCGCGCTTGGCGGCAATCTCAGCCGGAGTATTCATTTCGGTAAGGCCGTTGATGGTGGCACGGACGATGTTGTAGGGATTGGTCGATCCGATACATTTCGCCAGGATGTTGGAGACACCCATTACTTCCAGGACCGCGCGAACCGGACCGCCGGCAATAATGCCCGTGCCTTCATGGGCGGGTTGCATATAAACCTTGGATGCGCCGTGACGACCCATCACAGCGTGTTGCAGGGTGCCGTTTTTCAGCTGCACCTTGACCATTTTCCGGCGCGCTTCCTCCATGGCTTTCTGCACGGCTACGGGAACCTCGCGAGCCTTGCCCTTGCCCATGCCAATGCCGCCGTCTCCATCGCCAACCACGGTCAGAGCGGCGAAGCCGAGTACCCGGCCGCCCTTGACGACCTTGGTGACACGGTTGATCGCAACCATTTTTTCGCGAAGGCCGTCACCGCGCTCTTCACCGGTCTGCATTTTCGATGCCTGCATTTTCGCCATGCGCTGCTCCGTCAGAACTTGAGGCCGGCTTCACGCGCAGCTTCCGCCAGCGCCTTCACCCGACCATGATATTTGTATCCGGAACGGTCAAAAGCAACCTTTTCCACGCCCGCCTGCTTTGCACGTTCGGCAATGCGCTTGCCGATAGCCGTAGCAGCAGCGGTACTTCCACCACTGGAAATAGCCGCACGCACTTCCTTTTCGGATGTCGATGCGCTAGCCAGTATCTTGGAGCCGGTCGCATCAATGATCTGGGCATAGATGTGACTGTTGGAACGATAGACAGTAAGCCTAACCGTCCTGAGCTCCGCGATTTTTGCCCGCGTGCTGCGCGCACGCCGGAGTCGAGCCTGTTTTTTTTCAAACATGATGTGTCCGCCTACTTCTTCTTCGTTTCCTTGAGCACGATTTTCTCGTCCGCATATCGCACGCCCTTGCCTTTGTAAGGCTCCGGCGGTCGGTAATTTCTGACATCGGCAGCGACCTGTCCGACCACCTGCTTGTCAATGCCCTTGATGATGATCTCGGTCTGTGTCGGCGTTTCAGCCTTGATGCCTTTCGGCAACTGGTGCACGACCGGATGCGAAAAACCCAAGGTCAGGTTCAGCTTGTCTCCCTGGGCCTGGGCGCGATAGCCAACGCCTACGAGATTGAGTTTTTTCTCAAAACCGCGGCTGACGCCATGAACCATGTTCGCAATCAGGGCGCGAAGGGTTCCGCTTACTGCATTGGCTTGCCGGGAATTGTCGTTAACCTTGATTTCCAAGTGGTTCTCGACTTTTTCCACTTTCACATTAGGCGCAATACGCTGTGACATGACGCCAAGGGGGCCCTTTACAGAAATCTGGCCCGCAGCGATCGTCACCTCGACTTTTTCCGGCAATGTGACCGGACTTTTTCCAACTCGTGACATGAATCGTCTCCGTTAGGCCACGATGCAAAGAACTTCGCCGCCGATGCCCATACCCCGCGCCTTGCGGTCTGTCATCACGCCCTGGGGCGTCGATACGATGGCCACACCAAGGCCGTTCATGACACGGGGTATATCGCGACTGGGTTTGTAGATGCGCAGCCCCGGACGGCTGACGCGTTCAATTTTCTCGATTACCGGACGTCCCGCGTAATACTTGAGGCTGACCTCGAGTTCGGGTTTCGAAGTTTCACCGCGAACGGCGAAGTCTTCGATATATCCCTCGTCCTTGAGAACCTTGGCAATCGCCGCCTTCAGCTTGCTTGACGGCATCGAAACGGATTCCCTTTCCGCCTGCTGCGCATTGCGGATGCGGGTCAGCATGTCGGAAATCGGATCATTCATGCTCATGCAAATTTCTCCTGCAGCCGGTCTTACCAGCTAGCCTTGATTACACCCGGGATTTCGCCGCGCATGGCAATCTCGCGCAGCTTGCCCCGGGCAAGCCCGAATTTACGGTAAACACCACGCGGCCGGCCGGTCAGTGCACAACGGTTGCGCAGCCTGACAGGGCTGGAATTGCGCGGCAGTTTTTGTAGCTTTAACCGCGCCTCGTAACGATCTTCGGGCGCAATTTTCTGATCATTGATCACGGCTTCCAGCTCGGCGCGTTTTGCCGCGAATTTCTTTACGGCCTTGCGGCGCTTTTGCTCACGGTTTACCAATGCAAGCTTCGACATGCGGGTTTCCTCAGTTACGGAAAGGAAATTTGAATGCTGACAGCAATGCCCGAGCTTCCTCATCGGACTTCGCCGTCGTTGAAATGGTGATGTTCATGCCACGCAGGGCATCAATCTTGTCGTACTCGATTTCAGGAAAAATGATCTGTTCCTTGACGCCCATGTTGTAATTGCCACGCCCGTCAAAACTGCGGCCTGAAATCCCACGGAAATCGCGGATCCGCGGCATGGCTACGTTGACCAGCCGGTCAAGAAACTCGTACATCCTGCTGCCACGCAAAGTGACCTTGCAACCCACCGGGTAATTTTCGCGAATCTTGAAATTTGCAATGGCCTTGCGCGACTTGGTCACCAGCGGCTTCTGTCCGGCAATCTTGGTCATGTCGCTGACAGCGTTATCCATGATTTTCTTGTCAGCGACAGCTTCGCCCACGCCCATGTTGAGAACGATTTTCTCGATGCGCGGAACCTGCATGGGGCTGGTATAACCAAATTTCTGGGTAAGCTCCTTGGCAACCGTGTCCTTGTAATAGACGCCGAGACGCGCAGGTGCCGCGGGCCTTGCCGGCTTACCTTGCTTCGGGGTGGCCGCAGCGGTCTTGGATTCGTCTTTGGCTGCACGTTTTGCCGGTGCAGCCTTGGGAGCAGCCTCTTTGGCCGGCTTGGCAGATTTCGCTTTTTTGGTGTCTTTAGCAGTGCTCATACATCAACCACTTCGCCATTGGACTTATAAAACCGGACGCGGCGTCCATCTTCCAGACGCCTGATTCCGACACGATCGGCCTTCTTGGTCACCGGATTGAACAACGCCACGTTCGACAGATGAATCGGCATTTCCTTGTCGATGATTCCGCCGGTAACGCCTTTTGCCGGATTCGGTCGTTGGTGCTTCTTGACGCGATTGGCGCCTTCAACCAGCAAATGATCGGCATCAACGATACGCAGCACGGTGCCCCGCTTGCCGCGATCACGTCCGGCCAGCACAACGACATCATCGCCCTTCCTGATCTTGCGCATATGGGTCTTCGTCCTTCTTTACAGAACTTCAGGCGCCAGAGACACGATTTTCATGAAACGTTCAGTCCGCAGTTCGCGGGTGACCGGTCCGAAAATACGCGTGCCGATAGGCTCCAGTTTCTGGTTCAGCAACACAGCGGCATTGCCGTCGAACTTCAGAAGTGAGCCGTCATTGCGACGCACACCCTTGGCAGTACGAACGACCACGGCGTTGTAAACCTCACCCTTTTTAACCCGCCCGCGCGGCGCGGCGTCCTTGACGCTGACCTTGATCACGTCACCGATACCGGCGTAACGACGTTTGGACCCGCCGAGGACCTTGATGCACATGACCGCGCGTGCACCGGTGTTGTCAGCAACATCCAGTATGGATTGCATCTGAATCATGTTTTTTTCCTGCTATCTTTCCCCAACTTGACCCCCCCGAAACACCCGGAAAGTCAGTCTTGGAGCCCGTTCGGGCAAAATCCGCCTCGCAGATACGAGGTGGAAAACAAAGCCACTAATTATATAACGCCAGATCTCTGTAATGCAACCAAAATCCCTTAAACGCCCTTGGATTTCTCAATCAGTTTGATGACCCGCCAGGCCTTGGTTTTGGCCAAAGGACGGCATTCTTCAATCAACACCGTATCGCCTTCCTTGTATTCATCGTTGGCGTCGTGGGCATGATATTTCTTTGAACGGGTGACTATTTTGCCCATCAGCGGGTGCTTGACCCGCCGCTCGACGAGCACCGTCACGGTCTTGTCCATCTTGTCGCTGACCACACGACCTGTCAGTGTTCTTTTATTCGGTTCGCTCATATTCAGTATCCCGTCAATCAGGCTTTTGATCTCAGCACGGTGCGTACGCGCGCGATATCACGGCGCACTTTGCGCAACTGGCTGGTATTGGAAAGTTGCTGCGTCGCCTTCTGCATGCGCAGGGAAAATTGTGCCTTGAGCAGGGAATCAAGCTCCTTGCGCAATTCATCTGCCCCTTTGCCTGCCAGTTCACTTGCTTTCATGCTCAACCCCCGACAAGACGATGAACAAAGGACGTCGCAATCGGCAGCTTGGCAGCCGCCAGGCGAAATGCCTCCTTAGCGATGGTCTCGTTCACGCCATCCATTTCATACAAAACCTTGCCCGGCTGTATTTCGGCGACCCAGTATTCAGGATTGCCCTTGCCATTGCCCATGCGCACCTCGGCCGGCTTGCGCGAAATCGGCTTGTCCGGAAAAATGCGAATCCAGATGCGGCCACCACGCTTGATGTGACGTGTCATGGCACGACGCGCCGCCTCGATCTGGCGGGCAGTCAGACGACCACGGCCAATGGCCTTCAGGCCGTACTCACCGAAACTTACCTTGTTTCCGCGAGTCGCAACGCCGGTATTACGGCCTTTTTGCTCCTTGCGGTATTTACGCCTGGCTGGCTGTAGCACGTTTTGCTCCTGTCTTTGCAGTTGTACGCCGAGGCTTGCGAGCCGGTGCGGGAGCAGGCTCCTCGACCGGTGCTGCCGCAGGTGAGGCAAGCCCAGGCTGGTCGTTGGCGCCGATCACCTCGCCCTTGAACACCCATACCTTGACGCCGATAACGCCATAGCTGGTCTTGGCTTCGGAAAATCCGTAATCGATGTCGGCACGCAAGGTATGTAACGGCACACGGCCCTCCCTATACCATTCAGTACGCGCAATTTCGATACCATTCAGGCGACCCGCGCTCATGATTTTGATGCCTTGGGCACCCAGACGCATGGCATTGGTAATCGCGCGTTTCATGGCGCGGCGGAACATGATCCGCTTCTGCAATTGCTGGACAATCGAGTCCGCGATCAGCTGCGCATCCAATTCGGGTTTGCGCACCTCTTCAATGTTCACATGGACCGGCACACCGAGCATGCTCTGCAGATCGGCCTTGAGACGTTCAATGTCCTCGCCCTTCTTGCCTATAACCATACCGGGGCGTGCGCTGAAAACCGTGATGCGCGCATTTTTGGCCGGGCGCTCGATAACCACGCGCGATACCGCTGCCTGGGCAAGGCGCTGCTTAAGATAATCGCGAACCTTGATGTCCTCAAGCAACATGCCAGCAAAATTCTTGTTATTGGCATACCAGCGCGAGGCCCAGTTGCGGTTGAACGCGAGGCGAAATCCGGTGGGGTGTATTTTCTGACCCATACTTACTTCCTCCCGTCACCGACAGTGACATAGACATGGCACGTCGGCTTCAAAATGCGGGCGCCGCGTCCTTTGGCCCGAGCGGCAAAACGTTTCATGACCGGCCCTTTTTCAACGAATATCCGGGTGATTTTCAGTTCGTCGATATCAGCGCCGTCATTGTGCTCAGCATTCGCAATTGCCGACTCCAACACCTTGCGAATGATGACCGCGCCCTTCTTAGGCGAGAAACTCAGAATGTTCAGAGCGTTTTCAACAGACTTTCCGCGAATCAGATCCGCAACCAGCCGCCCTTTCTGGGCCGAAAGCCTGACGCCGAGCAATTTTGCTGTCGTATCCATTATTTACCTTACTTGGCCGCCGGTGTGGGACTGGCCTTCTTGTCAGCCGGAGCTGAGCCACCGGCCTTTGAATGCCCCTTGAACACTCGGGTATGCGCAAACTCACCGAGTTTGTGTCCCACCATGTTTTCGGTCACATAGACTGGAACATGCTGCTTTCCGTTGTGCACGGCAATTGTCAGCCCGACGAAATCCGGGAGTATCGTGGAACGCCGCGACCAGGTTTTGATCGGCCGCTTGTCGGAACCTGCCCGCGCGGTTTCCACCTTCTGCATCAGATGGTGATCGACGAACGGGCCTTTTTTGACGGAACGAGACATTGTTACCCCTTACGCCGTGGCTTTGGAATTGCGGCGGCGAATGATCATGCCGCTGGTACGTTTATTCTTGCGCGTCTTGTAGCCTTTGCACATGACGCCCCAGGGACTCACCGGCGCTTGCGCAGCAGCAGTCCTGCCTTCACCACCGCCGTGCGGGTGATCGATAGGATTCATCGCCACACCGCGTACGGTCGGGCGGATTCCACGCCAGCGAACACGGCCGGCCTTGCCGATGGATTCCAGCGAATGCTCTTCATTGCCAACTTCACCGATTGTGGCGCGGCAATTGACATGAACCTTGCGGATTTCACCTGAACGCAAGCGCAGCTGGGCATATTCACCTTCGCGCGCCAGCAATTGTGCCGAGGTGCCCGCGGCACGAGCCAGTTGGGCACCTTTCCCCGGCAGCATCTCGATACAGCAAATCGTGGTTCCCACCGGAATATTCCTCAGCGGCAGCGCATTACCCGGCTTGATGGGTGCCTCTGGGCCGGACATCAGCTGCATGCCTGCAGTTACACCACGCGAGGCAATGATGTAGCGGCGTTCGCCGTCGGCGTAGCAAATCAACGCCAGATGCGCGCTGCGATTGGGATCATATTCAATCCGTTCGACCTTGGCCGGAATCGCATCCTTGTCACGACGGAAGTCGACAAACCGGTAATGTTGCTTGTGACCGCCGCCTTTATGCCGCATGGTGATGCGGCCATGGGCGTTACGACCGGACTTTTTGGATTGTTTTTCGACCAGGCCGGCAACGGGCTTGCCTTTGTGCAGACCCGGGGTGACGACCTTGACCAGACCGCGACGGCCCGGAGAAGTCGGTTTGACTTTGATCAGCATTACTTCACCTCCCCTTCAGCAAAGGTGATTTCCTGGCCCGCCTTGAGGCAGACGTAGGCTTTTTTCCAGTCGCTGCGACGGCCCACAAATCGTCCAAAACGTTTCTCTTTGCCACGAACATTGACGATCCGAACGTTCCGGACTTCCAGCTTTTCATCCTTTTTGCTCAGCATGGTTTCCACCGCCGCCTTGATTTCAGGCTTGGTCGCATCACTGACGACGCGAAAAACCACCTGGTTGCTTTTCTCGCCCACGAATGTGCTTTTCTCCGAAATCACCGGAGCCAGCAGGATACGTGCGAGACGTTCCGTGTTGAATGCGCTCATGCCAGCAACTCCTCTATCTTGCCCACAGCAGCCTTGGTCATCAGCACCTTGCCATGGCGAATCAGGCTGACCGGATCGGCATGCCCGACTTCCACAACCATGACATGCGGCAGGTTGCGGGAGGAAAGCCGCAGATTGTCGTCAAGGTTGTCGGTAATGATCAGCACGTCATCCATCCCCATACCCTGGAGCTTCTTGGCGAGGAGCTTGGTCTTGGGCGCATCCACGGTAAACGTGTCTACTACCGCCAGCCTGTCCTCGCGTGCAAGTTGCGACAGGATCGACAGCATGCCTGCGCGGTACATTTTGCGATTGAGCTTGTGCGAATAATTTTCGTCCGGGTGATTCGGAAAAGTGCGACCACCACCACGCCACAACGGGCTTGAGGTCATACCGGCACGTGCACGGCCTGTCCCCTTCTGACGCCAGGGCTTTACAGTCGAGTGTCTTACGTTGCCCCGATCCTTCTGCGCGCGGGTTGTCTGACGCGCATTCGCGAGGTACGCCGTCACCACCTGATGCACCAGGGATTCATTGAATTCCCTGCCAAACGCCGCATCGGATGCGGACAGTTTGGCAGTCGGCTTGCCTTGTTCGTTGAGAATATTGAGTTCCATGCGCGCCCCTATTTCGCAGCAGCGGCCTTGCCGCCCTGTTTGACCGCTGAACGGCGCGCACGCACTGCAGGCCGTACCATTACGTCGCCTCCGCGAGAGCCGGGAATCGCGCCGCGGATCAGCAGCAGATTACGCTCAGCATCGATACGCACGATTTTGAGTGATTGCTGGGTCCGTTTAACGGCACCCATGTGTCCCGGCATCTTCTTGCCAGGAAACACGCGGCCAGGATCCTGCGCCATGCTGATGGAACCCGGTTTGTTGTGTGAGACCGAATTACCGTGGCTGGCGCGGTTCGATGAGAAATTGTGACGCTTGATGACGCCGGCGAATCCTTTGCCCTGCGAAACACCGGTCACATCGACATACTGGCCAACCTCGAAAATGGACGCGGTCAACGCATTGCCAACTTTCATGTCAGCAAGTTTTTCGGGGGCCACAGGAAATTCACGCAGCACTTGTCCGGCCTCGATCGCCGCCTTGGTGAAATGCCCCGCTGCCGGTTTGCGAACACGCGAAGCGCGTCGCTTGCCGAAGGCAATTTGCACGGCGGAATAACCGTCGGTTTCCTGGGTCTTGATCTGTGAGACGCGATTATTCGAAACGTCAACGACGGTCACGGGGATGCTGTCCCCGTCATCGGTGAATATCCGCGTCATGCCGACTTTGCGGCCGACTAATCCTAAACTCATGTTCTAGTTACCTTTTTTAAAAAGGCGCCGACTACAATTGGCCGGCACTTCGTTTTTACCACCAGACGCCGAAGCGTCTGCTTAAAGCTGTTACAACTTGATTTCCACATCAACACCCGCAGGCAGATCGAGCTTCATCAGCGCATCAACCGTTTTGTCCGTCGGGTCAATAATGTCCATAAGCCGCAGATGACTGCGGATTTCCAGCTGCTCACGTGATGTCTTGTTGACATGGGGCGAACGCAGCAGGTCAAAGCGCTGTTTGCGTGTCGGCAGGGGAATCGGCCCCTTGACCACTGCACCGGTACGCTTTGCAGTATCCACAATTTCCAGCGCCGACTGGTCTATCAGCCGATAATCAAACGCCTTCAGGCGAATGCGAATTTTCTGGTTTTTCAAGGCAGCCATGTGCGTTTACTCGATTACTTTGGCGACGACGCCGGCGCCGACGGTTTTGCCACCCTCGCGAATGGCAAAACGCAGCCCCTCTTCCATCGCGATGGGCTGAATCAGCGCCACCGAGATCGAAATGTTGTCCCCAGGCATCACCATCTCCGTGCCCTTCGGCAGCTCGATCGCCCCCGTCACGTCCGTCGTGCGGAAGTAGAACTGCGGCCGGTAGCCGTTGAAAAACGGCGTATGACGACCACCCTCGTCCTTCGACAGCACGTAAATCTCCGCCGTGAACTTGGTGTGCGGCGTGATCGAACCCGGCTTCGCCAGCACCTGACCGCGCTCCACCTCTTCACGCTTCGTGCCGCGCAGCAGTATGCCCACGTTGTCGCCCGCCTGACCCTGGTCAAGGAGCTTGCGGAACATCTCGACACCCGTGCACACCGTCTTCGTCGTCGGCTTCAGACCCACAATCTCGATCTCCTCGCCAACCTTGATGATCCCGCGCTCCACACGGCCCGTTACCACCGTGCCGCGACCCGAGATCGAGAACACGTCTTCCACCGGCATCAGGAACGTGCCATCCAGCGCCCGCTTCGGCTCCGGAATGTAGCTGTCGAGCGCCTCGGCCAGCTTCACGATGGCGCCTTCGCCCATATCGCCCTTGTCGCCTTCCATCGCCTTCAGCGCCGAGCCGATGATGATCGGGGTGGTATCCCCCGGAAACTCGTATTTGGTGAGCAGCTCGCGGACTTCCATCTCCACCAGGTCCAGCAGCTCCTTGTCGTCCACCATGTCCGCCTTGTTCATGAACACGACGATGTAGGGAACGCCCACCTGGCGCGCCAGCAGGATGTGTTCGCGCGTCTGCGGCATCGGGCCGTCGGCCGCCGATACCACCAGAATCGCACCGTCCATCTGCGCAGCACCCGTGATCATGTTCTTCACGTAGTCCGCATGGCCCGGGCAGTCCACGTGCGCGTAGTGACGCTTCTCCGTCTCATACTCCACGTGCGCCGTGTTAATCGTGATCCCGCGTGCCTTCTCTTCCGGCGCCGCGTCAATCTGGTCATACGCCTTCGCCTCGCCGCCATACTTCTTCGACAGCACCGTCGTCATCGCCGCCGTCAGCGTCGTCTTCCCGTGGTCCACGTGCCCAATCGTCCCTACGTTCACGTGCGGCTTCGTCCGCTCAAATTTGCCTTTGGCCATGATGATGTCCTTATTTCTTCTCGTCTTTACCGGATTGCTTGTTGATGATTTCGTCAGCGATGTTGCGGGGCGCTTCGGAGTAATGCTTGAATTCCATGGTGTAGGTCGCACGCCCCTGCGACAGCGAGCGCAGCGAAGTCGAATAGCCGAACATTTCCTTCAGCGGAACCTCGGCTTTGACGGTTTTACCGCCGCCGGGAATGTCATCCATGCCCTGGATCACGCCGCGGCGCGAGTTGAGGTCACCAACCACATTGCCCATGAAGTCTTCCGGGGTCTCCACTTCGACCGCCATGATCGGTTCCAGCAGTGACGGACTGGCACGGCGCAGGCCTTCCTTGAACGCCATCAAGCCTGCCATCTTGAACGCATTTTCGTTCGAATCGACCTCGTGATACGAACCATCGAACAGCGTGACCTTGACGTCGACAACCGGGAATCCGGCGAGCACGCCGGAAGGAATCGCTTCCAGTATGCCCTTCTGAACGGCAGGAATGTATTCCCGCGGAACCGAGCCGCCCTTGATGGCATCGACAAATTCGTAGCCCTTGCCGGTCTCGTTCGGCTCCACCTTCAGCCAGACGTGACCGTACTGGCCGCGACCGCCGGACTGCTTGACGAATTTCCCTTCAACCTTGTCACAGGGCTTGCGGATCGTTTCGCGATAGGCGACCTGAGGCGCACCAACATTCGCCTCGACGCTGAATTCGCGTTTCATCCGATCGACAATGATCTCCAGGTGCAATTCGCCCATGCCCGAGATGATGGTCTGACCGGATTCCTCGTCGGTGCGCACACGGAAGGACGGGTCCTCCTGCGCCAGGCGGTTGAGCGCAATGCCCATTTTTTCCTGGTCGGCCTTGGTTTTCGGTTCAACGGCAACATGAATAACCGGCTCCGGGAAAATCATCCGCTCAAGAGTGATGATTTTCGACGGGTCGCACAGCGTGTCGCCGGTCACGACATCCTTGAGACCCACTGCCGCAGCAATATCCCCGGCAAAAACTTCCTTGATCTCTTCGCGCTGGTTTGCATGCATCAGCAGAATCCGGCCGATGCGCTCCTTGCGCTGCTTCACTGCGTTGTAAATGGTGTCGCCCGAATTCAAGACGCCTGAATAGACGCGGATGAAGGTCAACTGGCCGACGAAAGGATCGGTCATGATCTTGAACGCCAGCGCGGAGAACGGCTCGCTGTCTTCCGCCTTGCGGGAGCCTTCCGATTCGTTCTCGAGTATGCCTTTTACAGGAGGAATGTCGGCCGGGGACGGCAGGTAATCGATCACTGCGTCCAGCATCGCCTGCACACCCTTGTTCTTGAAAGCGGAGCCGCACAGCATCGGTACGATTTCGCCGGCAATGGTGCGCATCCGGATGCCGTCCTTAGTTTCCTGCTCCGTCAATGCCCCCGCCTCGAGGTATTTGTTCATCAGCTCTTCATTGGCCTCGGCAGCGGCTTCCATGAGCTTTTCATGCCACTCGTCTGCGGTATCCTGCAGATCGGCGGGGATATCCTGGTATTCGAACTTGATGCCCTGGGATGCCTCATCCCAGATAATTGCCTTCATTTTCACGAGGTCGATCACCCCGACAAACTTGTCCTCGCTGCCAATGGGCACCTGAACCGGAACCGGATTGGCCTTGAGTCGGGATTTCATCTGCTCGTAGACACGGAAGAAATTCGCGCCGGTGCGATCCATCTTGTTGACGAAAGCAAGGCGCGGAACCTTGTACTTGTTGGCCTGCCGCCAAACCGTCTCGGACTGGGGCTGCACACCACCCACTGCGCAATAAACCATGCAGGCGCCGTCCAGCACTCGCATCGAACGCTCAACTTCGATCGTGAAGTCGACGTGTCCAGGGGTATCGATGATGTTGACGCGATGCTCGGGATAATTGGCTCCCATGCCGCGCCAGTAGCAGGTTGTGGCTGCGGAGGTGATCGTAATTCCCCGCTCCTGCTCCTGCTCCATCCAGTCCATGGTGGCAGCGCCATCATGCACTTCGCCGATTTTGTGGTTCACACCGGTGTAAAACAGAACGCGCTCGGTGGTCGTGGTCTTGCCCGCATCAATGTGCGCAGAAATCCCGATATTGCGATAGCGTTCGATTGGAGTCTTGCGTGGCACGTTCGTTACCCTTCAGCAGCCCGCGTTAAAACCTGTAGTGCGAGAAGGCCTTGTTGGCTTCCGCCATACGATGCACTTCTTCGCGTTTCTTGATTGCCCCGCCGCGACCCTCGGCCGCTTCGGTGAGTTCTCCTGCAAGCCGGGCATCCATTGATTTTTCGCCGCGGCCGCGCGCAGCGTCACGCAGCCAGCGCATCGCCAGGGCCATGCGCCGCACCGACCGGACTTCGACGGGAACCTGATAGTTAGCGCCGCCAACCCGGCGGCTTTTGACTTCAACCATCGGTTTGACGTTGTTCACCGCCTGGTTGAACACTTCAAGGGCGTCCTTGCCACCCTTCTTTTTGATCTGCTCGAGAGCGCCATACATGATGCGCTCGGCGACCGATTTCTTGCCGCGAGTCATCAGCACGTTGATGAACTTGGCAACATCCTGGCTGCCGTATTTCGGATCCGGCAGAACTTCGCGTTTAGGAACTTCCCTGCGACGTGGCATTTCTGTGATCCCCTATCAAGCCGCTTTAGCGCGTTTAGCGCCGTATTTCGAACGCGCTTGTTTGCGGTCCTTGACACCGGCGGTATCGAGGCTGCCGCGAACAACGTGGTAGCGCACGCCGGGCAGATCCTTGACGCGTCCGCCGCGAATCAGCACCACCGAGTGTTCCTGCAGGTTATGACCCTCGCCACCGATATAGCCGATGACTTCGAAACCGTTGGTCAGCCGCACCTTGGCTACTTTCCTCAGCGCTGAGTTCGGTTTTTTGGGGGTCGTCGTGTAGACACGGGTGCACACCCCACGCTTTTGCGGGCTGCCCGCCAGCGCCGGCACCTTGCTTTTGGTGCGGGGGGCCTGTCTGGGCTTACGCACCAGTTGATTTACGGT
>Ga0222713_10001771_pt1 | contig 23831 bp, 29 predicted proteins | sample C33_649DmetaG_FD_165061 | JGI IMG/M metagenome (GOLD analysis project Ga0222713, IMG submission 165061) | Estuarine water microbial communities from San Francisco Bay, California, United States - C33_649D | ecosystem: Environmental > Aquatic > Marine > Unclassified | place: USA: California...
GATCGGCGCGCTGAACGTTGTGTTCAACGCCCTCAACTTCAACCTTACGCCACCTGCGAACTTAGGCGGCGTTTACGGGTTGTTGCGATGTTGCGCTCGTGCGGGCGTGGCGCGCGATGCAGAGAATCTCGTCGATCAGGTCTGAAGAAATTGCATGCTCTGCCGCGCTGCCCAGACTTGGCGGCTGAAAAAACTCGCTGAGATCGCGCGGCAACTTCGGCGCAACGGGCTCAAACATTTCGCCGGCAACGTGTGTTGCACGCAACAACCCACACTCAATCTGATACGAAATCGCCATCTCGCTTGCCTCGAAACTAAAACTGCCCGCCGCAACTAATTCGCGCGCGGTCTGCACACGCCGCAACACAGTCTCGAGCGCATCAATTCGCGTCAACACATCGCCCGCCTCTTCAAACCTTTGCGCCTGCGAATGTTTGCGCATCTTCGCGGTCAACTGCTCGATCACCTCTTGGGCATCACCCGTCATTACACGTAAAACTCGCTGCACCGCCTCGGCATAAACCGACTCATCGGCCGTGCCCGAACACGGACAATACGCCACACCCAACTGCGCCGCCGAACACACCGGCGCATCTTCGGGCGCGCGATAGTTGCGCCCCATTCGCACAGTGCATTGTCGTAGCGGCACAACAGAATGAATCGCATCGATCACATCGCGCGCCATCGATCGCGTTGAAATTGGTCCGAGATACAAATCTTGGGATGCAGCCGCCGAAACACGACTCGTTACTACCAACCGTGGCCAAACTTCGCTAAGCGTCAACCTCACATAGCAATATTTTGCTGACCGCGTACCCGCATGGTTATAACGCGGCCGCAACTTCGAAATCATTCGCAATTCGAGCACCTCGGCTGTCAACAAATCAGGCGTCGCAACATAATGCACTGCATCCATCAACTTCAGCAACGACCCAATCTTGCGCCGCGTGTCACCCGTGCCAAAATAACTTCGCACTCGCGAGCGAATATTCGTCGCCTTGCCAACGTAAAGCACATCACCTTGCGCATCAACAAACAAATAGACGCCGGGCCCGCGCGGCAAATCAACCGTCAACTTCAATTTCGCCGCCTGCGGATGTCGACCAATTTTCGCCAGCGCCGCAAAATCATCCAGATCAAAAACACCAAACCCTGCCGCGCGCTCAATTAGGTGATGCAAAAGATCGCCAGTCGCTAACACATCATTAATCGCACGGTGACTCGGCTGATGCGCCAACCCCAAACTCGCTGCAAGCGTCGCAAGTTTGCAATTATCAACATCGGCGCCAACAAGTCGGCGCGCCAACCCAACAGTGTCAAGCACGCGATTCGACAAACGCTCACGGCCCGTGCGCACGAGCGCCGCATTTATAAACCCGACATCAAATCGCGCATTGTGCGCAACCAAAACAGAATCGCCGATGAACTCAAGCAACGGCTCGAGAGTCTCATCAATCGTCGGCGCGTTCGCCACCATCGTGTCGGTGATGCCCGTCAGCACAGTTATAAACGGAGGAATTGCGCGCAACGGGTTGACCAGCGTTGCGAACCGACCAATCTCTTCACCCCCGCGATATTTAACCGCGCCGATTTCGGTAATCGCCTCGAACTCACTCGACCCACCAGTCGTCTCAAGGTCGAGCACACAAAACTCGACATCGCGCAACGCGACGCTCGCGACATCGTCAGCACTCGTATCATTCGTCTCGCTCGAATCATGCATCGCGCCCGCCACAGAAACAACCATCACTTCAGATTAAACCAAGCGTGCTGCACACAATCACCTCGGCTCTCCTCACACATCATCACCATTAGAATCGTAATTAGTGTTTGAAATCGCGCTAACAGTTCAGTCGTGCCTCAGAGCAAATACTCGCGCCGATGTTGCTTGGGTCGCCGGCTACGACGGTCCCGACGTTTCGGGCAGACACGGCGCAATTGCGATCACCCCAGGCGGTGGAAAAATGGGTTCAATTTTGTCAAACACTCTGGACGAAAAAATCGCTGAGCACGCCCGCCGCCAACTTAACAACGGCGTGTTGTTGCAACTTGAAATTAGCAGTGTCGATGCACTGATCAACGGCGTTACCGAGGGTGGCCGGGCAACTTGTATTTGCGTACCAGCGAGCCAACTTCCAAATGAGATTTGGACGCTACTGATTGAGCGCGAACCACTCTGCATAACTGCAAAAATTTCTGACAATTCAGTCACGGACTTTGCTTTTTACACAAGAGCAACAATCGCAAGTGCACCACAGTCAGCACAAGAATTATTCGCAAAAGGCAACACTGCATCGGCAATAGCCGACGAAATGGTCGTATCTGCGTGGTTTCCAATTACTCGTCTCGTTATCGCCGGCCTCGGTCCGATCGCTGAAGCACTCAACACTGCGGCCCAACTATTGGATTGGAATATTTCAATGGCCAACAGTCCTGATGTCTCAACCGGCATGATCATGGGTCTCTCACCAGTCGACGCGACAGTAATCATCCATCACAGCGTTGAAGATGCAGGGCGCGCTTTGGCGAGTGCGCTCGATAGTCGCGCCGGCTACATCGGTGCCGTTGGCTCGAGCAAAATGCAAAACGCGCGAGCCGACTGGCTCGCATATCGGGGTTACACAGATCATTCAAGAATTCACGGTCCAGCAGGACTCTCAATTGGCGCAAAAACGCCCGCCGAGATTGCAGTTTCAATCCTCGCCGAAGCTATGTCAGATCTGCGTCTCAAAAATCACCAAGTGACGCCAGCGCATTAAGTTCGTTATAGTTAAACAACAAACCTTCACATTGGAGCAGCAAAATGAGCAGCGAATCTGACGAGGCAAAAACGGTGTTGAAGTCGCTTTGGACATCAGACACACCTGCCGAATTCTCTGTTGACGAAGATTGTTCACCGACGAAGTCCTGCAAAAATATGAAAGACGTTACTTTCGACGGCTACGCACCTCCGGGCAGTGACCTACGAACCGCATGGCGCGAGAAACTTGCTCGCGAAGGCAAACTCCGATCGACAAACGAATCAATTCGTGACATTGTTCTTGGTGATGCAACTGAGAGCGCTGAAGTATCTGGATAACGAAGCCAGAACAAATTCAATCTGCAAGACCGACTAGATGTCAAAGAATCTTCCAAACTCTGTTGGCGAACTTACCGACCAACTGCGCACTGCAAATTATTTTGCCGATCGCGGTTTATCAACAGCGCTTCACCTCTCACTGCAACTCGGTCGACCACTTTTACTCGAAGGCGAAGTAGGCGTCGGCAAAACTGAACTCGCAAAAGTCCTTGCACAACTTCTCGACCGACGACTAATTCGACTCCAGTGCTATGAAGGCATCGACACCAATCAGGCACTATACGAATGGGACTACGCGCGACAGATGTTACAAATTCGCGCACTGTCCGAGGCCAAGCTCACCGCCACCAACACCGTCAAAGATCTCTTTAGCTCCGAATTTCTCCTTGAGCGCCCGCTTCTCGAAGCCGTTCGCGCGGGCGATTCTTGCGTGTTATTGATCGACGAAATAGATCGAGCCGATGACGAGTTCGAAGCGTTCTTGCTTGAACTCTTGTCTGACTTCCAAATCTCGATTCCTGAAGTCGGCACTATCAAAGCGCCATCTCGACCGATTGTAATTCTTACTTCAAACCGTACGCGCGAGTTGCATGACGCTCTCAAACGTCGCTGTCTTTATCATTGGATCGGCTACCCGACCCAAGAGCGCGAAACCGAAATTGTGCTCGCTCGAATTCCAGGTGCCTCAGCAAAAATCGCAGACAAAGTGGTTAAAGCAGTCAACAGACTCCGCGAAATGGAACTTACAAAGCCGCCTGGCGTTGCCGAAACAATCGACTGGGTTCAATCGGTTTCAATCATTGATGCAAATGACTTTACAACCGAGGTGGCTGACGACACTCTCGGTGCAGTACTCAAAGATCGCGAAGACCTCGATCTCGTTCGTGAAAACATTGCCTCACTCGTCAGCGAATAAGTCCCCTAAATGAAAGTCGGCACAGACTTTGTCGACGTGCTAGTCGAGTTTGGCGATGAACTGCGAAATGCAGGAGTGGTCGTCGGCACAAACGACACGATGACATATGTTGAGGCTGTTTCACTGATTAATCCCGCAGACCTTATTGACGTCTACTGGGCAGGTCGTGGCACACTCGTAAATCGCAAAGACCAGATCCCCGTCTACAACAGAATTTTTCAGAAATTCTTTCTAGATGTTGAAGCCGCAGCAGATAGCGAACTTAAATCAATGATGCGTGCAACAACGGCGCTGTCAGCGACTCTAGAAGTGCCTTCACCTGACCCTGGTCAAGGAGAAGAAAGCAAAGAAGAAGAAGCCCAACTCGGATACATGGCTTCGGGTGCGCAAGTGTGGCGCAACAAGGCATTCGCCGCGTGCACCGACCAAGAACTCGCAACTATCCGACGAATCGTTTCCGATATTCGCCTGACGCCACCTAGACGCCGAACCCGACGCACACTTTCGTCAAAAAATGGTCCTCGATTCGATCCGCGACGCATGGCTCTCGAAACGATGCGCTCGCACGGCGACCCGATCAAACTCTTCAAACAACAACGTCGCCTAAGAATTCGTCCCCTAGTTTTTATCCTCGATGTTTCTGGGTCGATGTCCGACTACTCGCGCAATCTTCTGCAGTTCGCATATTCCGCGCGTCGTGCGGCAGACAAAGTTGAAGTCTTCTGCTTCGGCACACGTCTCACACGCATAACCAAATCACTCGACCGCCGTAAACCTGACGACGCTTTGAATTTGGCGGCTGCGACAGTTTTCGACTGGGATGGCGGCACCCGAATCGGTGAGTCGCTTAATCAATTCATAAAGCGCTGGGGCCGTCGCGGTCTGAGTCGGGGTTCGATAGTCGTCATCTGTTCAGACGGTCTCGACCGCGGTGATCCAGCACTTCTCGAATCCTCCATGGAAAAACTTTCCAGACTTTGTCACAGAATTGTTTGGATGAATCCACACAAAGGCGATGAAACAAACTTCAAACCCAACTCACTAGGCATGATGGTTGCCGACCCCTTCATTGATGAAATATATTCAGGGCACAATCTCGCCAGCCTCGAACAATTTGCCGAAAACCTGCGTCAGTTACGATAGAGACAACTTATGAGATACAGCGTTTCTCTTAGAGCCGAAGGTGACCGAGTCATTGAACTCAATGAAGTCGTCGAGTTCGCCGACGCGATCGCGACACACTCCGGCATCGCAAGCGGCGTCAACTCAATGTCATACGGCGCACAAATCATTGTCGAGTCAAGCGACTCAAATTCGGCTGTTCAAATTGCGGTCGACTTGTTCACACAGTCGGCCGAGAAAGCATCTTTACCCGTTTGGCCAATAACCGAAGTCGAAGTAATCGCCGAAGACGAAGACTTCGGTGACTTCGAGTGATCAGACTTGGCTCGCTAGCCGGCTACCCATTTGAAGGACCACGTGCCCTTGCTGGATGGACGCCACCCGCAATTGCTGCAGTTTGGGCGGTGATGTACAAGCCGAGCGAAACTAAACAAGATTATGCAGTCATCTATGTCGACCACTCAGAAGATCTTTCAAAAGAAGCATTTCCATTTCGCCATCGCACCTATCCATGTTGGTCCAAGCGCGCAGGTTCGAAGTTTAATTTATACATTTGCACCTATGAAGTGCCTGGTGGACTCAAATCTCATCGCGAACAAATCTCCCGCGAGTTAATCAGCATCTACTCGCCGAGTTGCAATTCGGAGCAATACGACCAAGCATGGCGATCTGAATGGATTGGCGAATACCAAGCACCAACAACCGGCCCACTAACTACAGATCGAGACCCCAACCAATAAATTTGCGATCAACCAAAATCGCGTGGTGCAACAAGCGTGTTATTAAGCACCGCCGATACGTTTTATTCGACGAGGAGTGTTCGCGCTCGTGAGCGTGAGCATTGCACCCCCGTAGATGATTACCAAAATACCAACAACAAGTAGCAGTGGCGGGAACATGTCGACTGGTGGAGCGGTGGTGTCGAGCGTTCGATAGTCAGTGGCGACTGCTCGTACCCCGGCGACGACATCGTCCTTAAAATAGTCAGTGAGTTCTGGAATCGATCGAACAGGCGTGCCATCGAACCGGGTGAGCGGTGCGATTTCTGGGATCTCTCGAAAACCACTAGTGACTACCAAAAGGTTCGTGATCGATTGGGCCAGGCGCGGTGTAGTCGCTGAGATTGCAGCGAGCACATCTTCGGCGTCGCCAACTTTAGAGTTGTCGGCCACGAAGTTCAACAAGTCCGGAATCTCAGCGCTCACTGCATCCAGAGGTAACGCGAGTAACAAATGGTACACATGTGGAAAATTAGTCTCGACTGCGGCAAGCACATCCGCTGTAGCGAGTCCAGTGGCACCTGCGACTAAATCCACCAACGCACCAACCTCGCCCGCCGCACCGCCCTGCACATCAGCGATCGGGTCAGCCATGGCAGCAATGTTGCTAACCATCGCGACGCCCGCCTCCATGCCGGCGACACGCTGTTCGACAAACGCCGGACGCAAACCATCAACGACCCGCTGGCCACCGTCAAGACGAGGGAACAACCCAAGAACCAAAACACCACCGGCGACCAAAATGCCAACCAGCGTGACAACCGACCAGCCGAGAGTGTGCACCTGCGAACCGTAAGCGTTGGTTCTGGTCAAAGCCATCATCACCAAGCCAAAAAGCACCACGACAACGCCGATGACCGTCAGGATCATCGCGATCCAACCTACCTTTGGCGCGGGTTCGTCCAAGCCACGAAAATCTGATGCAACTGTTTCGACGCCAGTCACAACATCGTCTTCGAACAAACCGCGAATTTCGGGAACGGAGTTCACCTCGGTTACTCCGTCGAAACGTAAGACTCCATCAGTGCCTGCCACATCTCGCCAATTCTCGGTGACAACCAAGAGGTTGGTAATGGCTTGGGCCAGGCGCGGCGTCGTCGCTGCGATTGCCGATAGCACAGCACTTTCGTCGCCAACCTTTGAGTTCTTGGAAACGAAGGTCAACAAGTCAGGAATTTCGGCACTCACTTGATCTAGCGGCAGCGCCAACAACAAATTATATGTATGAGGAAAATTGGCCTTGAGAGCAGCAAGTACGTCGGCTGATGGAAGACCAGTGGCGCCTGCGACTAGGTCCACCAAAGCACCAACCTCGCCCGCCGCGCCACCTTGCGCATCGATAATCGGGTCGATCGTGTCGGCCACGTTGCCAATCATTGTGATTCCGACTCGGTCGCCGACGATTCGCTCCTCAGTAAATATTGGTCGCGCGCCGTCCAATACATTCTGGCCCGCGTCGAGACGCGCAGACAGTTGTAGCCCCCAGACAATGGCAAGCACCACCAATCCAGCGACGACGACTACGAACCATGCAAGTGAACTGGAATTACGAGTTGCCGACTTCGCTGGGAGACTGCTCATGATTGTCCTCCTGGGTTGTACCCCACTGCGTCAAGCAACCGCGACCGCCGTACTTTCATCGCGGGTTGGGTTGGAACTGGTTCAGTCGTTGGCGCTGGTTTGTAAGTTGCACCAACAACAATGCCCTCGGCCATTGCATACAAGAGCGGTAGAGCACCAGCAATCACCCTGCCAGTGCTATTAATACGGATGACACCCTTTTTGATTGGCTCAGCATTGCGCTTGATATCCCAGACCACTTCTGCACAGCCCTCCAATTTCGTTGCCACGCGAGTGAGCTGTGATCCGACTATGTACAAATAGACAGCCAGTTCGGCAATGAGCAATGCGATCGCAACGACCGTCAACACAACTAAGAGCGTCATGATCGTACCTTGTCGAGAACACGTCCGAGGAACAGGTGGTGTTCCAGACCCTCTGACAAAACTGCATCAACGCAATCACCTGTCTTGGCAATCAGTGCTGTATCGGAAGTATTCGCCGACGCTTGATCGAGCGTCGCACGAATGGTATCGACCCGTTTTTCAATCGTGCGCACAAGACTGACGAGCAACGTCAAGAACGCCGCAACGGCAATCAGTACGATCAACGCGAGCCCAAGCGTTACCCACCAAAGGCTTTCTTGCGTTGATGTCAAACTAAGTATTTGCATGGTCAGCCTCCCAGCCGTTTACGACCACGGGCCAAACCTGCGGTTATGGCACTGGCCGACTCGTTTGTGATTATGAGCTCGCGAAGCCCTGCCGTATGGTGCACCGATTGCGTCAGCGAATCGTTAATGTCGGTCGCCTCATCGCCAATCTGTTGGGCCAAACGAAGGATCGGCACTACTAGCGCGACGACCACGAAAACCACAGTAAGACCAATTGCCCACCCAATTGTCCATCCAACATTCGATCCGAGAAGAATTGCAGTCATTTGGTCATCCCCCTAATCAAACTGTTTCACAGAACTCACGAACTGGTCGCAAGTTCTCATTGACGGACGGAAGGACGACGGGCACGCTACTTGTTTTCTCCGCTACGACCTGCACGCCACCGATTACGCTGGCAAGCGTTTTCTTTACAGCAATTAAATGAAAAATGACCCGAATGAGTCCAAGTGCGGCGGCGGCAATTATTAATGTTGCCAGCACCAACGTAATTATTGCATCAGTTGTCATGTGTGATTCCCCTTAGCCTAAAAGTTTTCCGACACTACCGGCGTAGCGAACAGCCCCGACAGCAACTTCATCGATCACTGTGTCGGTGGTTGCTAACAATTCAGGAACATCATCAAGTTCACCAATCAAAGCCACACCACCAGACAAAATGTCTGCCGATGCCTGACGAATCCGTTCAAGAGCGGCGAGCACTCGGTTGAGTAGTCCAACAAGTATTGGCACTACCGCAACAAGTAACAATAAATTGCCGATTGCCCAAAGTGACATTTGATCTCCTCTTAGTTGCTAGTTGGTTGATATGGAGCGAAAAACCGTTTAAATACTCGAGTCAGTGCCATGCCCGCGGCGCGAAGTCCTATTGAAAGCCCGCTTGCTGAACGTGGGCCACCGACTTTCGACGGGTCAAGTCCTTTGGCGATTGCGTCAAGCCGAACCTGCATCGCATCAGCAAATTGACCGAGCAACACGGCAGTCACATCAGCAATCAAACCGCGGCCGTATTGTGCAGCGGCGCCAGAAAGTTGCAAGTCCATCGAGATATCAACTTTCGTGCCATTGACAATTGGCGTAAGTCGAGCATTCAAACCCAACGCCGCTTGTCCACGACCCTTTTTGTCAGCACCAGAAGCATCTACCGTTATCGTCTTTGTTGCTTCGTTGCGTTGCGAAATTTTCGCCTCGCCACCGAACTCAAGTTTCACTGGGCCGAGCCGAATCAAAACTGTTCCACCATAGTGATCCTCTCCGATCACGTCGGTCAGGTCTGCACCAGGCAGACACGAGGCAACTTGCGGAATATCGCCGAAAAAATTCCAAACCGATTCAATCGGCTGCGAAACGTCAAACTGTTGTTTTATTAACACGATGCCTCCTGTGAAATGTATTTCGCTGGATCTTTTTCAAAAGTTGCCTTGCAGCCTGGGCAACAAAAATAGTAAGTCTGTCCATCGTGAACAAAAGGTCGACTTTTCTCATTCGCTACAACCGTCATGTTGCACACAGGATCAATTGCTGTTGCTTCAACTTTTGTTGTCGACACGGCTGCTCCAATGTTGAGTTCACCGGCGCTGCGCAACTTGACGAGTTCAGCAAGCACCGACACTGCCACCTCGCGATGCGATGTCTTTCCCAGATCTAATCCGATCGGTACCCGCACCTTCTTCAGTTTTTCTTCAGAAGCTCCACGATCCTTGAGATAACCAATCAGATGTTCACCACGTTTTCGCGAACCGACAACACCTACATATACGGGGTCGATCGCTAAAGCCGTCTCAAGCACTTCTTCGTCGCCGTGACCTTGGGTCGCAACAACCACGATCGACTTTCTATCAGCGCTCTCCACTGTGAAATCTGGTCCATCGATTATTTCAACACGCCAATCCAGCGACTGGGCAAGTTGAACGAGGGTGTTCGCCATCGGCGATCGACCAATCACTACGAGATGTGGCACCGATAGCACAGGCTCAACGAAAATTTGAAGTGCTCCTTCACTTTGGCACGAAATCGGTACGACTGTCATTCCAGCCGGCACGTGGTTGGGTTCATCACCAGTACCGAGCAGCAACAGTCTCGGCTCGCGATTTCGAAGTGCTTCACTCGCCTCACGCAGCAACACCGGTTCTGCACAGGCGCCACCAATGAAACCGAAAACCTTGCCATCAGCAGTGATCAACGCCCGCGAACCTTCCTTTCCCGACGAAGGTGCATCACGCCACACGACAGTCGCCATCACGAATTCCTCGCCTTTCTTGGCGAGTTCAACGGCAACTTCAAGAATGCCGAATCCGTCAACGTGGCGGTCGTTCATCAATCGTCCGTCTTCACAGGTGGTGCACCCGATACGTCTTTTTTCAACGTCAATGCTTGATAAACACGATCAGGCAAAAGTGGCATGTCGATGTTGCGCACACCCGAATCTTTCACGGCATCCATCACTGCATTCACGAACGCGGCTGGACCGCCAACAGTCGCACACTCACCGATGCCCTTAGCTCCGATCGGATGATGCGGGCAAGGCGTTACAACTTCATGCAACTCAAAGCCCGGCGTCTCCCAGGCAGTTGGCAACAGATAGTCCATATAGTTCGAACCCACACAATTGCCTTCGACATCAAATGTTATGAACTGCATGCTCGCCATCGCATACGCCTCAGTGAGCCCACCCATGATTTGTCCTTCGACAATCATTGGATTAATTCTCACGCCACAATCGTCGACCGCGACAACTTTAAGCACGTCCCAAACACCGGTCTGTGGGTCAACTTCAACGGTTGCGATATAGCACGCAAACGGCCAAGTCAAGTTTGGTGGGTCATAGTACGAAACATTTTCCAAACCTGGCTCAAGGCCATCTGGCATGTTCGTGTAAGCGGCATATGCACAGTCTTGAATCGTCACTCCGCGAGTCGGTGCACTTCGCACATAGAAGCGTCCCAACTCCCACTCGACATCTTCTTCAGACACTTCGAGCAAGTGGGCAGCAATTTTGCGTGCCTTCGCGCGAATTTTTCGCGAGACCATCGCTACTGCCGCACCGGCAACTGGCGTCGATCGCGAAGCATATGTACCCATGCCGAACGGCGCAGTATCGGTGTCACCCTCTTCAACGACAATGTCATCGGCAGGCAACCCCAGTTCGTGCGCAACAATCTGCGCCCAAGTTGTCTCGTGGCCTTGACCCTGAGTCTTAGCACCGGTTCGCAATATTGCTTTGCCCGTCATATGCACTCGCAACTCGGCCGAATCAAACATCTTGATTCCCAAGATGTCGTATTCTCGGCTGTTTCCTGCACCGAGTGGTTCGGTCATCGTTGAAATACCAATTCCGAGCAGACGACCACGTTTTCTCGCCTCTTCTTTTTGCTTTTGAAAGTCTTTGTAGCCAATCGCTTCGAGACCGATATCCAAACACTTCGCGTACTGACCGGAGTCGGTCAAAAAACCGAAAGCAGTGCGATGCGGAAAGTCATCGTCGCGCACAAGGTTGACGCGACGAAACTCTGCTTGATCCATTCCTAGATCGTCTGCTGCCGCCTGAACCATGCGTTCTTGAAAATACATCGCCTCAGTGACTCTGAACGAGCAACGGTACGCAACGCCACCAGGCGCCTTGTTCGTATAAATTCCACGCGCCGTCAAGTGCGCAGCGGGAATGTCATAACAGGCAAACGCCGAATGCATCAGACCAATTTTGAATTTGCTTGGTTGGGCATCTGAGAAAAATGCGCCGTGATCAGAGTCAGTATGCATGCGAACACCAAGAATTTTGCCGTCCTTGCGCAAAGCCAACTCGCCTTTCAAATACACGTCGCGACCAAAACCGGTTGAAATTAGGTTGCCAGTTTTATCTTCGATCCATTTGACAGGTCGTTCAAGCAAAATCGACGCAAGAATTGACACGACATATCCGGGATAAACCGGCACTTTATTACCAAAGCCGCCGCCAAGGTCTGGCGAAATGATACGAATCATGTGCTCTGGCAACTCGGCGACAAGCGCGACAGCAGCACGAATAATATGCGGTGCTTGAGTCGTCATATATACGGTCAACTTCGAAGTCGAACGGTCAAAGTCAGCAATCGAACCACAAGGTTCAATCGGTGACGGATGAGAGCGCGGATAATGTAATTCGAGTTTTGAAACCTTGTCGGCTTTCGCAAATGCCGCATCGGTCGCGGCTTTATCGCCTACTTGCCAATCAAATACGACATTGTCTTTCTGGTTTTCTTTATCGTCGCGAATCAATGGTGCACCTGGTGCGAGTGCCTGAGTTGGGTTTACGATCGGTGGCAATGGCTCATATTCGACAACGATTGCTTCACACCCGTCTTTTGCAATATATGGGTCATCTGCGATTACGCAGGCAACTTCTTGTCCTTGAAAACGAACTTTGTCGGTTGCCAAAACTGCTTGTGTGTCGTACGAAAGAGTTGGCATCCAGGCCAGATTTCGCGCCGCCATCATCTCGCCCGTCAAAACAAGACGCACTCCCGGAATTTGCCACGCTGCACTGACATCAATTGATTTGATTCGAGCGTGCGCCAACGGGCTTCGCAAGATCTCCATGTGCAGCATGCCTGGCAGAACCACATCGTCGACATAGTTGCCTTTGCCACGAATAAATCGATTATCTTCGACTCGTTTTCGGCTTGCGCCTAATCCGCCGATTTTGATTTCATCGAGACTCATTGGTTGTTCCCCCTCATTTTCCGGCCTGTGCTCTCATCTTTTCTGCTGCCCAGAGAACAGCTTTAACAATGTTTTGATATCCCGTGCATCGACAAAGATTTCCCGAAAGCGCCCATCGAATTTCGTCTTCGGTCGGATTCAAATTTTCATCCAGTAGCGCTTTAGCTGCGAGCATCATTCCTGGGGTGCAGTATCCACATTGCAAACCGTGCTCATCTTTAAACCCTTCTTGAATCGGGTGAAGTTCACTGGCCGAAGAGAGCCCCTCAACAGTCATGACTTCATGGCCGTCTGCTTGCACCGCAAACATCGAGCAACTCTTTACTGGCTGTCCGTCGAGCAAAACCGTGCAAGCACCGCAATTTGAAGAATCGCATCCAACGTGCGTGCCAGTCAGCCGAAGACCCTGTCGAATAAAGTGCGCGAGCAACAACCTCGGCTCGACCTTTGCCGACCTGTTCACTCCGTTTACTCGTACCGTCACAAGACACGTTGAAACTTCTTCTGAATCATCGCCTCTTACTTCTTCATAAAGACTTGTCATTTCATGCCGCCTTAGCTTGGTTTGAACTAACTTCGGTCAAAATTCGCACAACGAATGTGCGCACCACTTGCCGTTTATAACTTGCGCTTCCGCGATGATCACTGCGAGGTTGCGCCGCCTGAGCAGCGAGATCTGCGGCTCGTTCAATTGCTTGGCTCGTCAGCGCCGAACCTACAAGCGACTGCGCCGCATCAATCGCATTTATGGTTGCACTTCCCACGCCGGTTAATCCAATGCCGGCGCGAATCACACTTGCACCCGAAAGTTCAAGCGCGACAGCAACACCAGCAGTCGCAAAGTCGCCGATCCGCCGTTCGAGTTTGAGATATCCGCCGGCACGAGTTCCTTTTGCTGGCGGAATAACTGCTTCAACCGCAATCTCATTGCTAGCCAACGCATTTTGAAATGGCCCCGTTACAAAATCGCGCACCGCGATCGTGCGTCGTCCTTTCGGACCTTGTGCGACAATCGAGCCATCAAGTGCAATCATCGCCGACGACCAATCGCCTTGCGGGTCAGCGTGACACACTGAGCCGACAAAAGTTCCGCGCGTACGCACGATCGGATCAGCAACCAACGGCGCTGTCGCTGCAAGAGTCGGCTGATGCTGCGCAAGAATGCTTGACTTCTCGAGATCTGCATGGGTGCAGAGTGCGCCGATTCGAAATGTTCCGTCTGTGTCCGCGCGATGATAATTAAGGTTCGGAATTTTGCTGATGTCAATCAAAGTTTCAGGTGACGCAAACCGCAGTTTCATCATCGGTATCAAACTCATGCCACCAGCAAGTATTTTGGCTTCGCCATTTCCTTTCGTCAACAATGCAATCGCTTCATCGATTGACTTCGGTGACTCGTATTTAAAGCGAGACGGATACATGCGTTACTCCTCGTTGTTCTAGATCGTTTTAACTAACTGATAGATCAATTTCACTTTTTTGAATTCGGATCACGCACTGCAGTTGGCGACGAATCTGCATCTGGGTCGGGACGTCGTTCCTGGTGCGGCGGCCAAGGCCCTTGTACGGGTTGTCCCGCAACTTTCAAATGATCGATAAGTTGTGGCCACGCCCACACGGTCGGGCTCTTGCCAGTCTTTGGCGAATTCTCAATTAATTCGTAAAGGCGCGGACTGCCCTTACTATGCCCGTCCGATTCAATAGCCATGAGACCCCCATCTACATTGCTCTAAATTTCAACTCGCAAAAGAACGGTACAACTTCTGGCGTCAAGTCTCAAATCGTAGATATGCGGTGGGTAAAGCGACTGGATACCTTTAATTCGTGCAGATGAGCAATTCACCAATTCAGCAATGGCAAGCATCTCTCAAAGGCTGGGGCATCCCCCAGGAGATCCTCGATCAGGCTCCACAATCGCCATGGATCCATCCACCTGAGAGTTTCAAACCCGACAATGACCTCAACCCAAACACGCCAAGTTGGATTCGCGCAAACGAAGCTCTCTTGGATGCGGGCCAAAAACCAACTGTGCTTGACGTCGGTTGCGGTGGCGGACGCGCATCACTCGGTTTGGTTCCGCCAGCGGCGCACATTACTGGTGTCGATCATCAACAATCGATGCTCGATCTCTTTGTCAGTGAGGCTGCGTCACGTTCGATCGCTGTCAGCACTATTTTTGGCAAATGGCTCGACATCGCTCAACAAGCGCCGATCTGTGATGTCGTCGTTTGTCATCATGTACTTTTTAATGTGCACGAGTTAGCTGATTTCACTTTGCAACTCTCAAGGCATGCGCGACATCGAGTAGTTGTCGAAATCCCGATGTCTCACCCCCTTTCAAGTCTTACTCCGGCGTGGAAACACTTTTGGAATCTTCAGCGCCCAAGTAGTCCAACAGCACTTGACGCAGCTGAAGTCATCCGCGAACTCGGCATCGACTTAAACGTCGAGACATTCACAGTCCCCGACCACAAGACTGCCGTGACTGATCGCGATGTGTCGCACGCCAGTGTGCGCCTGTGCCTCGACAAATCACGCGATGCTGAAGTCCGTAAATTTCTGCAAAACCGCGACCGATCACCGAGAACTCTCGTCACACTCTGGTGGGATACATCCTCGCTGAGTGACAGACACCAAGAGACATTTAGGGTCTGATGCAAAAAGCGTTGGCAACTATTTGGGTCTTTGGCGACCAACTCAATCGCAACATTGGCGCTCTTGCAACGGCCAAACCCGAAACGCATCGCATCTTGATCGTCGAATCAGCCGGCAAAATCGCATCACGGCCGTGGCATGTTCAACGCGCGCACTTTCTAATCACATCAATGCGTCGGTTCGCGATCGAACTGCAACAAGCGGGCTTCGAAGTCGACTATCGCCACGCAGCCACAATGCGCGCCGGCGTCAACGCGCACATCGCCGAATTCGCACCGACACATATATATGTGTCTGAGCCCAATAGTTACACGGCGCGCCAACTCGTCGCCGCGCTCGGCGTGCAAGTTGTTAAATCAAATCAATTTCTCTGCCATCCCGACGAGTTCGCCGCTTTCGTCGCCGGCAAAAAGTCACTGAAACTCGAAGACTTCTATCGCTGGCAGCGCAAACGCTTCGGCTATTTAATGGATCCGAAAAACGGCGATGAACCGGTCGGCGGAAGATTTAATTTCGACGACGAGAACCGTGAGCCGCCACCCAAAACCGGCCACGATTGTTGGCCAACACCAAAACTTCATGTGCTCGACGAAATCGATCAACAAGTTCTCGCTGATCTGCCTAAAAATCTGTGGGGCAAAAAGCCAGACGGCCTTTGGGCAACCACACGCAAAGACGCACTCGCCCGCCTCAAATATTTTGTCGACGAAATTTTGCCTACTTTCGGCGAGCACGAAGACGCAATGCTCGAGTCAAACTGGCATCTCGCACACTCTTTGCTCTCGCCTTATCTCAACAACGGCCTGTTGTTGCCGAAAGAAGTTCTCGACGCCGCAGCCGACGCATTCGCCAAAGGTCGCGTGCCTATCAACAGCGCCGAAGGTTTCATCCGTCAAATTCTTGGTTGGCGCGAATACATTTTCAATTGCTACTGGCGTTGGATGCCCGAATACGCACAACTCAACAAACTCAACGCACATCGCCCACTCGCACCGCTGTTCACCGACCCGAAGAAAACAAAAATGAAGTGCGTCGCCACCGTTCTCAACGGCATCAACGGCCGCGCCTATTCGCACCACATCGAACGTCTGATGGTGCTCGGAAATTTCGCGCTCATCTCGGGCACCGATCCGCAACAATTTACGAACTGGATGTGGAACAGTTACATCGACGCCCACGAATGGGTGATGGTGCCAAATGTTCTCGGCATGTCGCTTTACGCCGACGGCGGTCAACTCGCCACAAAGCCCTATGCCAGCGGCGGCGCGTACATCGATCGCATGAGCAATCATTGCGACGGCTGCGCTTACGATCGCAAAAAACGCACGGGCGACGACGCGTGCCCTTTCACAAATTTATATTGGGACTTCCACATGCGCCACGAAACAACTTTCGTGAAAAATCCGCGCATCGCTCGCCAGGTGCGTGCCGCGCAGAAACTTTCAGACATCGCCGACGTGCAAAAAACCGCCACTCAAATTCTCGAGCGGCTCGACCGCGGCCTCGTCTAGAGTTCAAAGCATCATGACACGCGGCATCGTTGGCACAGCCAGCACGATCATCGTCATTATTTATGCAGTCGGTGCTGGTCGATGGGTTGCAACAGATGCCGATTGGTATCGGTCGCTTAATAGTCCGTCGTGGCAACCACCAGATTTCATCTTTGGTCTCATCTGGCCCTACAACTTCGCCGTTCTAATAATCGCTGGCTTTGTCGTTGCGTCGCGCGACTCACGCACTGAGCAAATCATTTGGCTCGCCTCGCTCGCACTCAGCGTTGCTGCCGCACTCTTATGGGCATGGCTGTTTTATGTGCCGCATTCGTTGCAAGCATCGGGGTTCGCTCTCGGCGCCGCGACGTTGCTCACTCTGCCGCTTGTTGTCATCGCGTTTCGCGCGTCGCCACTGCTCGGTGTTGCGCTCGTGCCTTATCAAGTTTGGGTTGCAATCGCGACTTCACTCGCCTTCGGCTACGCCTCGCGCAACTAGCCGCGCGATACTCGACGTGCGCAACTAGCCAAACGCACGCACAGGCCGAACTCTAAACGGCGTCGGTGGATTTTTGTTGCCGTCGAAAGTTTGCACGCGATCAAATTGTTGACCATCCATAAAATATTGTGTCCACGCAGTCGTGTAGTTATAGATACTTGATGTCCAGTAGTAACCCTTGTTGAAGCCACCAACTGGCGTGTCGTTACCCGCGACTCGGTTTTGCGCGAGACGATTAAAAGCAATGTCTAGCTCGTTTTTTGACGGCAAAAACCAGTCATCTTTGCCACCACAAACCAGATCGTCGGCATACTTTGCCGCATTAGTAGTTGCGCCAAATGCAGTGACAATCGCTCGAGTGTTTGCACGACCCATACCAAGACCCTTTGCGATTAGCCATGTCTTTGGCAACTCTCCCGGATAAACCATCACTTTCGGCTTTGACCTCGGTCGAAATGGCAAGCGCACACCCTCACACGACTTCGGCGCAATTTCTAAATAACGCCCCCACGACTCGGTTTTGCCCGCGTCATAAAAAACAATTCCACCACCAGGCCCGATGTCTCCGACGTTACAAACCGGTGCAATTGCCCGAATGCAATCTAAATTGTCATTCGTCGCCGAAACAGTTTTCGGCACATTCACACCAGTAGCTGTCGGACCAAAAGCACGCACGCCGATCACCTGAAAATTCTCAGGCACAAAGTCTGAACCGACGTGCTTTGGGCTCTGCACAAAATTTTTATTGCTCTTCAACCCACGAATGATGCCATTGGCGTCGGTGAACTGCGTGCCGTCTTGAAAAAGCTGATACCAGGCAAATGATTCACTGGCTTCTGATGATGTCCAGGTTGGCTTTCTCTGATAATTCAGACGCTTATCACCTGTAAACGCCCAATAGTTATAGAGCGCATCGAGTTCATCTTTTGAAGGCAGATGATAAGAGCTTCCTAAAAGGTTATTCGTATAAACGTTTGCTCCAGACCGATTCATCGCTGCCGAATTCAATGAGCCCATGCCGATCGCCTTATTTGCCCACGACGGATATTCACTGGCCCGAAATATTCCGATACTCCATGGGCCTGCCAATGGTTTTGAAGCTTTATCGGCTTCGAGAAAACGTCCCCACCACTGTGGCGAACCTGCGTCATAAAAAACGATGCCGCCAGCTGGGCCAACCGAGCCAACACGACAGCCAGTGCCATCGTTCAAACACGGAAGAGAAATCATCGTTGGCATTTCTTGCGCACTCGCAACGTCGCTTGCCGCCGGCAATTTAGAGACTGAAAGTTCGACCGGCACTACCAGTGCAAGCAAACTTGCACTCAAAACTGCACCACTTAATTTCAACGAACGGCGATTGATCATCTAAACACCGTAATGCCTACTGCGAGGCTCGAGCCTCAACTGGCAAATCGCGTTCGCTTCTAATTTTCTTTCTTGAAAGTCTTCACATATTCAGAAGCTTCGGTCTGACCTTTTGCTGCGAGCGCTGCTGCAATGTCGGCTTTTACTGCCGCCACAACTTTGTGTGTGCCGTTGCAGTTCTTTTGTTCGTCAGTCGAATATCCGCATCCACATGTACCCATTTTGTTGCCTTTCGCTAATTGATGTTTAAAACACACGCAATGATAACTCACTTCATCGACAAGTAATCTCTAAATATGTCACAAAGAAATCGGGTTCCGAAAATCAAAAACGGTTTCGCCCCAAAAATTTGTGCGACATGCTCCAAGCCGTTCGAATGGCGCAAAAAGTGGGCCCGCGACTGGCAGAATGTTCGTTACTGCAGCGACCGTTGCCGTCAAAACTCATAACCCAAAGCCAAGATCGCCGCATGCAACATACGATTCGCAACGCAACGCCAAACGACTTTCCGGCAATCGCCGCGTTGCTAACCGCGGTCTTCACTCACGACAAGATCCCGATCGTGCAAACTGTCGAAGAAGTAGAAGAAGAACTCTCCGGCGACAGTTGCCGACTTGACCACGATGTCATGGTCGTCGAAGTCGATTCACAAATCGTCGGCATCGCATACACAATCTTTTTGCCGTCAGAAACAAAAGAAGAACGTTGCTACATCTTCGGTGGCGTGTTGCCAGATTTTCGAAAAAACGGTGTCGGCACTGCGCTCATGACTTGGGCAGTCAAACACGGCGAACAACTTTTACAGTCAACGGGCCGCACAATTCCTAAATTTTTGCGCGCTCATGTCAGTCGACTAAACGAGTCTGCAGCAAAACTTTTTGCCCAATTTCAACTACAGCCCGTTCGGTTCGAAGAAGACCTGATAATCGATCTCGACTCGATTCACGCACCTCAAACGGCGGCAAACTACTCGATCATCCCCTGGTCGAATTCACGAAATGCCGAGGCGCACAGCGTCAAAGATCTCGCGTTTCGTGATCACTGGGGTTCAACACCGACAAGCGACGAAAACTGGGAAAAATTAGTAACCGGTTCAACCGCACGCACCGAGCATTCGTTTTTCGCCGTCGCCCCTGCCGACAAAATCATCGGCCTTTTGCTCACGCACCGCTACGAGTCAGACGACGAACTGCTCGGCAAAAAAATCGGCTGGATCGACAAACTCTGCACGCTCTCCGAATTTCGCAACCAGGCGGTCGCAAAAAACCTCATCGCCCACGCACTCGCAAAATACAAAGCCATCGGCCTCACTCACGCCGCGCTCACAGTCGACACACAAAACCCGACAGGCGCACACGGCCTTTATTCAAAACTCGGTTTCGAATTCTTCCGCGGATCAACAACTTTCGAACGCCAAATCCCCCGCGCCCCCAACTAACCCAACTAACCCAACTCGCTCGCCCACTTTTTGAAAAATTCGCGTAGCCGAAAAACGCGACCTGACTCGATCGGCAAATCATCGTCACTAAATCTTGAGATCGCACTCATCATTTCTGCAAGCGATGACCGCTCAATTGACCCTTCTATTTCTGCAGCTCGCGCCAATATTAAGTCTTTTCCGAATTTCTCACAGAGAACAAACACATCAACAAAGTCTCGCGCTTCAGCCCTGTCATAAAGCGCAAGAAGCTTTCTTCCTGCCAATTCTTCAGAGCTAAATGTCGGCCCAACTATCGTTACGACTGGCGAATGGCGTGCAGCAACATCGATTGCAATATCTACAAGCACTTCTTCGCTACCAAACAAATGAATCCGTGCGAACGTCTCGCCCGACTGAATCACATTGCACTTCCAACCTTTGTCGCTCGCGGCATCCAAAAACTGTCGGCGCATCTCACCTACATTTGAGCGACCTCGCTCGCCGAAGAAGTCGAGATCGCGGGTTGGTCTCGCCGAAAGTCCAGATGCGAGTAAAGCACCACCACCTGCCAACAAAAAACCGTCAGACGCAGGCAACGAGAAGAACAACCGAGAAACTTCAACCTGAAACTCAGTTAGACCAGACAAAATATTTTCAGAGCAGCTAGAAGTTGGCTTCGAGCGCGGCGGCCCAATGTTCTCGAATCGCGCGAGGTAAGACCAGTTCGTCCCAAATGTCGATGAGCAATGCGCCATCGACAAATTTCAAAATATCTTTAGGCATGCCCTCGCGAATGACGGTCTCATAAAGACGAGCGCGTTGCCTTCGATCACGAGTTATATATTCTTTGCCAGGTTGAGACCAATTCAACGCCAAGTTCAAGACAACTGGTTCAAAAGCCTCGCTCACATCTAGTCGCCAAAGTCTGTCAGGCACATAAATTGGTCGCCCTCGACCCATTTCAATTTTCGAAAACTTTATGCGGTGCTGAATTTGCACTTCGTATCCCGCGACAACAAGCAACCTTTCAAACGTCTCAAGATTCGGCGACTTGCGGCCGTGTTCATATGCCGACAGCGTTGTCCGCGAAGTGCCAGCACGCTCGGCCATTTCTTGTTGCGTCAGCCCGGCCGACGTTCGCACTTGCTCAATCAGTTTTGAAGACATACCGACAGTGTATCTAAATGGATACCTCTTCGATACGGGGTGTGGGTGGCGCGCTAACTACGCTCGTCGCAGGGGAAAAACGCAGGGCAAAACGTCGGCTAAAACGCGGGGGCAAAATCATGAGCGACAAACCAAATCTCAAACACAACTACGGCACAATCGACAAAGATTACGGAATCTTCCTCGCCACCCGACCCGAAGCCGAAGATGGTCCCATATATATGGTCAACCTCATGAAATATCACGAGGTTGCACAATATTCAGACGATGCATCCCCAAGTTCGAAACCGATCTCTGGTCGCGAAGCCGACGATCGCTATAACCCCGCCTCAATTCTCTCGCGCCTCGGCGCCGCAATTGTTTTTGCCGGTGATGTTGTCGGCAATGCAGATGGCCCCGAAGACTGGGACCGCATCGCCGTCGTGCGCTACCCCACTCGCAAGTCATTTATCGAAATGCAATCACGCAAAGACTTCGGTGAAAAACATGTTCACAAAGCTGCTGGCATGAAGCGCACAATTATCGTCTGCTGTCGCCCAGAAGATCTTTCGCTAGACACACGCGAGCGACCAAAGCCATCTGACGGTCAGTTTTTGACGATGGTCGTGCGGCGCAACATTGATAATCAAACGGCATTCAACGCAATACCAAAGGCAAAAAACTTTTTGGCCGAAGGCACGATCATCGGCGACGGCCGCAAGTGGCAGACGGTGCAATTTGCTAACACTTCGACCCCTGACGACTACAAAAAACTCGTCACGAGCTTTGCGCCACAAGTGGCATCTGGCGACGCATACGTCATCGGCATTCGCGCCTCGCTAAACGCAATCACCGAATAGAAATTTCATAGTCAAAAACCCCATTTTTGGTTGTGAGTTTTGTTTCAAACCCGATTCGTTTAACCCATAATTCAAAGGCGTTCGCTCGAGACATGATTACGAGGCCCTCAACTGGTTCGTTTGTTGTCTCTACTGGCGGCCCATTGGCATCAAATCTCGCCGTTGACATCGGTGTTCGACATCTCAAAAAAACTCTCGTTGCAGTATCGGTTTCAATACCAAAATGAACATCGACTTGATTAAGTGATTTGTTCATTCGTCGCGGGTCTGACATAAACGAAATGACTGATCGAAATACCCAGTAAGTGACCGCACCCGAAACATCAATTCTCGCATTTGAGACACTGGGATCGATTTCAAATTTGATCAAACTCTTCACCTCTTGCTTCCACGGCAACGAAGCAATTGCGGCATAAATTGCATTCAAAGGCGAACAGTACTTTGCCGCGTAAAACGGTGGAAATAATAATTCGATAAATCCTTGAATGCGATCAGATGCCGACTCGACAGTCGCTAAGCCCGACGAGATGCGCTCTCGTGCAAGACCTAGTTCAGACGGGCTCGACCCCTGAAATCGTGAAAGTTCGTTTTGCATACCGATTAATGCAAGCCCACCCCGCAAATCGTGCGCTAAACCGGCCACAACTTCCGAAACCGGCGCAAACTTAACACCGAGAAAGTTGTACGTATTAGTTCTGTTGACCAACGAGGTTATTGCGGCACGAAAAATATCGGTAATCAAAGGCTCTTGACCATCACTAACTTCGAGCGCGAGAAGCCCAATGTGGCGGCCATCATCTTCAATCAGTGGAATGAAGTGAATTGAACTACGTCCTGTTGCGGTTTTGACAACCTGAAGTCGCTTCAAACTTAAATCAACTTTATAGAACTCAAAAAATGGCTCAATAGATTCAAAATTGACAACTGCGTCTAGAGATGAAAATAGATCCGAGAACTTAGTAAAAAACTCTGAGCTTCCACTGCTGCCAACAAAGAGTCTTGTGCCTGGCTCCAATTTTTCTGGCGAAATTAAAATAAGACAACCAAGTGAGCCACTCAAATTCTTTAAGACGCCGGCAAAAGTCACGCCGATTTTAGAATCTGAGTCAAGAATTAACGATGAAATTAGGCCAATTAGAAGTTCATTGGCGCCAGCGAACTCAATTTCTTTGGTATTGAGGTTAGACATCTGGCGTATTACCTTTGCTTTCAATTTCGACGCGACGGTTCTTCGTAGCAGTCAGCGAAGTTATGGGTTCATAAGGAAAGATACATCGCGCTTCGACACCCAACGGCAAATTTTTGATCTTGAAAGTACCGCCAAAGTCGGCTGTGATTTTCTCTACATTCAAGTGACCCAAGCCTTTTGTCAATTTTTTCGGCAGTGAATGACCATCGTCTGAAACTTTCACGATTACAGACTTTTCTTCAACTAAAACCGAAACAATAATTTCTTTGACGTCATCTTTTTTTTCATCATTAGCAACCAACTCTCGCACTACTGAGTAGATCGCCCAATTGAGGTTTGTCCCTACCTCTAAGCGCAACTCAGTCTTAAGATATTTT
>Ga0222713_10001772_pt1 | contig 23822 bp, 23 predicted proteins | sample C33_649DmetaG_FD_165061 | JGI IMG/M metagenome (GOLD analysis project Ga0222713, IMG submission 165061) | Estuarine water microbial communities from San Francisco Bay, California, United States - C33_649D | ecosystem: Environmental > Aquatic > Marine > Unclassified | place: USA: California...
TCTTAAGGCGCGCACACCATGCAAACCTTCGGCCAAAATAAATGGTGTACCAGCCTCTAACCAATCAACACCTGCGCGCATTGCAGTGTGCGCCATCTCCATCGCCTCTTTAATATCGGTTAGATCTAATGAAACCTGCACAATTGGTTTCATCTATAAAACTCCATACTTTGCAAATGCCTCACTGGGCGCCATGCCATCCTTAACAGCTTTTCTAAATAAATTCTCACCAGAGTTTTTCTCTTCAACTCGGGCAATTACCTCATCGATCGCATCCTTTGGCACAATTACCACACCATCAATATCGCCAACAATTAAATCTCCTGGATTAATAGTTACACCATCAATCTCAGCCGCCACATTGTGTTCAACCACTTCATACCTTGAATTAATATCAAGAGGTGAGGTTTGCACACCAAAAACTTTAAAACCTAACGCCTGCATTCTGGTGGTATCTCTAACTGGTCCATCAGTTAGCGCACCTGCCACACCTTTATGTTTGCAAGCAGTGGAAAGTAATTCACCCCAAAATGCTGCTGGATGATTGCCACCATTGTTTCGATTAGATGGTGTTACATAAACTTGATCTTTACCCACTGCGTCTAATGCTTTAAGTAATCCAACATATGGCACATCAGGAGCGGTGAAAACTGCTTCAACTCTTACTGGAAATGCATAACCCATCATCACACCATCACCAGAAATCATTTGGATATCTGGTTTTAAAACTTGATTGCGCAAATCCATATGATCTAAACAATCAGAGGCCAAAGCTGCGGTAAATATGGTGGAGAGTTTTGCTAAATCGTAATCTTTGTTGGCCATGGCCTAAAGATTAGGGGCTTTTTACCCCTACTTATAGACCCTTAAGTAGTACTTGAGGCATTGGGCGTGGGTGTTTATAACTTTTAGATAAAGAAGTGATTATTAAGTAAATGTTAGCCCGCCTTGATTGACTACCTAACTGGTCAGTACAAAGATTCACTCAGGTTCGACGATCCTCGTTGTACCACTTCCTATAGAGAAGAAATGGAGAAATGAATGCGTAGAAGTTCATTTCGTCTTGTTGCAGCTGCAGCAGCTATTGCCCTTGCGGTAACTGGTTGTTCATCATCATCTGATGAAGCAGCAAACACAGACACAGAGTTTGAAATCTTTACCTGGTGGGCATCTGGTGGCGAAGCTGCTGGCCTACAAGGAATGATTGATGTTTACGCTGCACAAAACCCAGACACAGAGTTTATTAACGCTGCTGTTGCCGGTGGTGCTGGTGTAAACGCAAAGGCTGTACTACAGAGCCGTTTAGATGCTAATGAGCCACCTGATTCATTCCAAGCACACGCTGGTATGGAGCTTGATGGTTATGTAAAGGGCGGACAATTAGAAGATCTAACTTCTTTGTACGCATCTGAAGGTTGGGACAAGATTTTCCCAGCTGACTTAATTAAGACTCTTACTGTAGATGGAAAAATTTACTCAGTACCTGTAAACATTCACAGAGCAAATGTGCTTTGGTGGAATCCAGCAACTGCAACAAAGGCTGGCATCACTAAGGCTCCAGAGACTCTAGATGAATTCTTTGCAGATCTTGAGAAGTTCAAGAAGGCTGGCGTAACTGGTCTAGCACTTGCAGGAAAGGGAGACTGGGCGATTGCTCACCTTCTTGACTGGATGTTGCTTGCATCAATGGGTCCAGATAAGTTCGAAGGTCTATACAACGGATCAACTTCATGGACAGGTCCAGAGGTTGCTGCCGGTATTAAGAACTTCCAGAAAGCACTTTCTTATGGAAATAAGGGAGCAGGAAACCTTGATTGGCCAGATGCTGGAAAGTTAGTAACTTCCGGTAAAGCTGGATTCTTCATCATGGGTGACTGGGCTTCAGCACAATGGCAATCAGATGGATTAAAGCTTGGAACTGACTACACATATGCAGCAGCTCCAGGAACTGTTGGTACATACCAATGGCTATCTGACTCATTCACACTTCCAGTTGGTGCACCACACCGCAACGCTGCAATTGCATGGTTGAAGGTTTGTGGATCTAAGGAAGGCCAGGATGCATTTAATCCAAAGAAGGGATCGATCTCAGCTCGTACAGACTCAGATCTATCTCTATACGATGATTATCTAAAATCAGCTGCTTCAGACTGGTCAAAGGATCGCTTAGTCGGTTCAACAGTTCATGGAGTAAATGGAAATAACGCACTGATGGCTAAGTACAACGCAGCCGTTGGTAAGTATTTCTCAGGCGGATTCAAAGATAACGCCGGACTTGCTAAGGATCTTGCTGCAGCTTACGAAGCAGGCAAGGCTTAAATAGCAACAACGTAGGACAAGAACTTTGGTGGGCAATTAATTGCCCACCAAAGTTTTCTAATTAGATAACCAATCGCTAGGCTCCACCACCTGCTACTAATAAAGATGAGGGGATCGCTTCGGTGAGTAAATCAACCAAGAATAAACGATCTTTTAGCACTCGCGTCGGTGGCTTATTTTTTGTATTACCTTCAATAATTACCGTAGTTATCTTTGTTTACGGCCTTATCCTCTGGTCGGTAAATGTTTCACTAACTAACCAAAACTCTGGCGGCAAAAAAGCCATTGAGTATGTTGGGCTAAAGAATTACACCGATCTAATCAAGGATGAGCGTTTTACGCACTCGCTTTCAAATTTAGTTAAATTTACAATCGTATTTATTTTAGGCGCACTAGTTACTGGATTTATCATGGCTTTACTTCTAGAAAAAGGCATTAAGGGCGAAGGATTTTTCCGATCATTTTATTTATATCCAATGGCGATCTCATTTATCGCAATGGGAACTGTGTTTAACTGGCTACTTAACTCAGCCAGAGATGAAGAGGCGGGTGGATTAAACCTGGCACTGCAAAAAATTGGCTTAGGATTTTTACAAAATGATTGGTATGTATCAGAGAAAGGTGCGATGTATGCAATGGCACTGCCGGCGATCTGGCAGATGTCAGGTTATGTATTAGCACTCTTCTTAGCGGGCTTTCGCGGTATTCCAGATGATTTGCGTGAAGCAGCACGGGTTGATGGTGCTAGTGAATCTCAAATTTATCGCCATGTACTTTTCCCACAGTTGACCCCAACACTTCTTACAATATTAATTATTTTGGGCCATATCTCTATGAAAGCTTTTGATCTAATTATTGGTATTAATGGAAAATCCTATGTAACACAGGTGGTTGCGGTTTATATGTGGGAGGCAACCTTTGATGCTCGTGATTATGCAAAGGGAACTTCAATTGCGATAGTTCTGCTAATAATGATTGCAATTGTGGTTGTGCCATATCTTCGTTATAACAATAAACAACAGGCGTACCGCTGATGAGCAAAGACATAGTCGACTTAATTACCGCTAAAGCTGATGTGCGCAACAAGAAGCGCAAATTAACAGGTAAAGAGAAATTCTGGCTGATCTTCCGTTATGTTTCCTTGGCATTTATCTGGTTCCTAGTTGTTATGCCAATTTATGTGATGGTAATTAACTCACTTAAAGGTGTTAAAAATGTTTATCTAACTAACGCTTTTAAATTACCTGAGAAGTTGGATTTCTCTGCCTGGTCTGTGGCATGGAGTGGAACTGATTACTTCCCGCAATCAATCTCCGATTCGATGACAAGAACCCTGTTTTTTGTAATTCAAGCTTCAATTATTTCTGCGGTAATCGGTTCGATAAATGGATTCGTTTTCGCTAAATGGAAGTTCAAAGGTTCAAACTTAATTTTCACATTATTCTTATTTGGAATGTTTATCCCCTACCAAGCGATCATGATTCCATTGGTGAGAATTGCAACCACTTTAGAAATAAACAAATCTATCTATGTGTTGGTCTTAGCTCATGTTATCTACGGCATTCCAATCTGTACTTTAATTTTCCGAAATTACTATGAAGCAATTCCAAATGAATTAATTGAGGCTGGCCGAGTTGATAAAGCATCGATGGTAAGAATCTATCGATCATTAATTCTGCCATTATCTGTGCCAGCGTTTGTGGTGGTATTGATTTGGCAATTTACCTCAGCCTGGAATGATTTCCTTTTTGCGATCTTCTTAACGGGAGGTTCACCAAAATTATCTGTTGCCACGACAGCGCTTAACTTTATTACTGGCTCATCAAACCAGGTTTACTACGGCGTGAATATGACTGCATCATTAATTGTTTCTCTTCCTACCTTGATTGTTTATATCTTCCTAGGTCGCTACTTCCTACGAGGATTGCTCTCCGGCTCCCTAAAGGGTTAACAAATGTCGATTGCAGTTGAAGTATTCGATTCAAGGCGCAATCAATTAGGTGAGGGCCCAACCTCATCGGGTGAGAAAAATAATCATGTTCAGTGGTGTGATATCTATGGCCAACTGATTAGATCAAAAAACTTAATAACTGGTGAAGTTGGTGAGTATAAAACTGATGAGCCAGTTGGTTTTCAAATCCCTCGCACAGTTGGCGGAGATATTTTAGGAACTGCAAACGGCCCGGTTTTAAGAGATAAAGATGGAGCACTTCATAAATTGCCATCACGAGAAGATGCTGATGGCTTTAAAGATAAGAATGTCTTGCGCTGGAATGATGCCAAGGTTTCACCAGATGGCGCACTATTTCTAGGATCAATGGCTTATGAAAATCAAAGCAATGAAGGTGCCTTTTACCGGTTAAGTAGAGATGGTAAAAAGCTTGAACGCCTCTTCGGTGAGGTTGGAATTTCTAATGGCATGGATTGGTCAGTTAATAGGACCAAGATGTTTTATATCGATACCTTAGCTATGAAGGTAGAACTTTTTGATTACAACAATGGTGAAATTAGTAATCGTCGCACATTAGTTGAGATCTCAGATGGCATGGGCTATCCAGATGGCATGTGCGCAGATAGCGAAGATAATGTTTGGGTGGCATTTTGGATGGGTTCATGTGTTCGTGGCTTTGATGGAAAAACTGGCAAACAAATTGCTGAGATTAAATTGCCAGTTCAAAAGGTAACTTCATGTTGTTTTGCTGGTGAGAAGCTTGATCAATTGATAATTACAACTGCAGTTGGTAATCCAGGCGAAGAGATGGATTTATCGCAGTATCCGCAGGCAGGTTATATTTTTATTGCAACTCCTGGAGTAACAGGCAAAAAAACTAATCTATTTGGTGCGTAATTGAAAACAGATCTTTTCACATTTGGTGAAGTTCTCTCCGTATTTATCTCAAGTGATACCGACTCGGTGATGAGTGCAAAGAAGTTTGAACGAGTAACAGCAGGGGCAGAGGCGAATGTGGCAGTTACAGTATCTCGCCTTGGTCTTAAGTCCTCCTTCTTTTCAAGATTTGGTAATGATCAATTAGGTTCAGTTATGTTGGCAGATATTCAGGCCGAAGGTGTTGATGTTTCTCTTACTAAGCGAGTTGATTCATTTACTGCAGCTATGGTGAGAAACCCAGGTCAAACAGCACCGGTTGAAATTAGTTACTTAAGAAAAGGCTCAGCCGCCTCAACTATTGAACCAGCCGATATTTTAGATTCCTATCTATCTGATACTCGATGGCTGCATACAACTGGCATTACCTGCGCTATTTCCCAAAGCGGAGCAGCAACAGTTAAGCACGCTTTAACTAAAGCTGCATCACTAGGAATTAAAGCTAGTTTTGATTTAAATTTGCGCCGCAAATTATGGAGTGAGGCGGATGCGAAAAAGACTTTGCAATCTTTGGCTGAAAATATTGAATTTTTAATCGGTGGCGAGGATGAGTATCAGGTGGTATTTGGAAGATCTGATGCAAAAAAAGTTTTATTGGAGGCAAATAATCGCGGATGCAGGATTGCGGTTATGACCAAAGGAGATCAGCCAATGCGGTATGCAATAGATGGTGAATACGGTGAAATTACGCCACCAAAAGTAGTTGCGGTAGATCCAGTTGGCTCAGGAGATGCCTTTACTGGTGGCGCGATCGCAGGACTTCTTAGCGGCTTGAATGAGTTTGATGCTTTAACTCAAGGCAGTATCTGTGGAGCCTCTGTAGCAAGTATGTTTGGGGACTGGACTGGCATACCAACTGGTTCTGCTGGTGTAGTTAATGAAAAAGTATTGCAAAAGATAAGGAGCAATTAGTGAAGACCATTGATAAGTTGCTTTCTGAAAAAATGATGACTTTGGTCAGATCTAAGTCACAAAGTGAAGGCCAAGCAATGGCTGATGCATTAGTTGAAGCTGGAGTTAAGGTAATAGAAATAACCCTAACAACTCCTGGTGCACTCAAAATTATTGAAAAGCTTTTAAAAAATAAGGACATATTGGTTGGTGCTGGCACGGTTAGAACTGTCAAAGATGTGAAGAAAGTCGAAGATGTTGGTGCAAGCTTTATCGTATCTCCCGATACCAACGAGGATGTAATTAAAGCAACCAAGAAATTAAAATTGGTATCAATGCCAGGTGTTTCAACCCCAACCGAGGTTGCAATTGCCGAGGAATCTGGCGCAGATATTCTTAAGTTGTTTCCTGCAACAATATTAGGCCCAGCCCACTTAAAAATGATACGTGAACCTTTCCCAAATAATCGTTGGTGTCCAACAGCCGGAATTACCTTGGAGTCAATACCAAAGTGGTTTGAGGCTGGGGCAGATCTGGTTGGCTTAGGTGGCCCGCTAACTAAAGATGGTGTTGGCGGAGTTGGTAAGAATGTTTTGGCATTCCGTAATGCAATTAATGAGGCTAGTAAGGTAGTTTATCGACATGAAATTAGCCAGTAAACATATCTTTGTAACCGGCGGCGCCAAGGGAATTGGTGAAGCAATTGTTCGAGATGCAGCAAGTGAAGGCGCAGCAGTATCTTTTATTGATATTGATGTAACAGCAGGTGAAAAATTAGCCGCTGAACTTAACAATGCCGGACAAAAAACGCTTTTTGTAAAAGCTAATGTAGCTAGTTTTGAAGAACTTAAATCTGCATTTGATCAGGCAGTAAGTAAATTTGGTGAAGTAACTGGCGTAGTTAACAATGCTGGGGTTAATTCACATGCAGATCCAGTAACTATGACTGATAAAGAGTGGGATGACTTTTTTGCAATTGATATGAAACCAGTGTGGCTTACTGCAAAGCTGGCGCTACCTGCCATGCGCAAGGCTAAAGGCGGTTCAATAGTTAACATTTGCTCAATTCATGGCCGCCTAACTTATCCAGGATTTTTTCCATATGGCGCAGCTAAATCAGCAGTACTTGGATTGACTAGAAACTTGGCATTAGATGAAGGTAAGTTTGAAATTAGAGTAAACGCAGTATCACCTGGTTACATATTGACTGATTTAACAAAAAATTGGTTAAAGGCAGAAGCTGGTCGAGAAGATCGCGCAAACTCGATTCAACCACTAGGACGCATGGGTCAACCTGGAGAGGTTGCAAAGGTTGTTACATTCTTACTCTCAGATAAATCTACATATGTAAGTGGATCTGATTGGGCAGTAGATGGTGGATTAGGAGCAAGAAGCGCATGATCCTAAAAGATGAGCATTTATTTGTTACCGGTGGTGCAGCTGGTATTGGTGAAGCAATTGTTTTAGGTGCAGTAAAAGAGGGCGCTAAAGTTTCGTTTGTTGACATTGATGATGCTAAGTCAAATGGTCTGGTTGAGAAGTTAACTAAAGAAGGACATCAAGTTCAATACACAAAAGCTGATGTTTCTAAGTTTGAAACCTTTAAAGCCGGTTATGACAAATTAGTAGCAAGTTTTGGTCCAGTAACTGTTGCGGTATCAAATGCCGGTAGAAACTCATATGCCGATGCGGTTGAGTATGCCGATCAAGAATGGAATGATTTTTTTGCATTAGATTTAAAATCTAGTTGGTATCTAGCCAAGCTTTGTTTGCCGGAAATGCGCAAGAATAAATATGGTTCAATTGTTAACATTTCTTCAATTCATGGCCGAATGTCTCGGCCAAACTTTTTCCCATATTCGGCTGCAAAAGGTGGAATTGTTGGACTATCTCGCAACTTAGCTCTTGATGAAGGTAAGTTTGGAATTAGAGTTAATTCAATCTCACCAGGAACTACTGCGACTCCATTACTTAAGAGTTATATGGAGAAATTTCCAGATGAGAAAGCGCACGCTTTATCAGTAGCACCGAATGCAAGATTTGGATCTCCGGAAGAGATTGCAAATGTAATCCTCTTTGCTCTCTCTAAAGATGCTTCATTTATAACAGGAGCAGACTTAATGGTTGATGGAGCGCTTCACGCTCGTTATGCCTAGTTTCTAATATTTACGAAATCTGGATTTAATTCGCTTAAATCTTTAGCTCCGAGTAATTTCATTGCCGTTTCCATCTCAAATCGAAGCATCTCAACTACCTTTTCAACACCCTTTTTACCAGCCGCCATCGCCCCATATAAATAAGCGCGACCAATTAAAACCGCATCGGCACCTAAGGCAATTGCAGCTAAAACATCAGCTCCACTCATAATTGCGCCATCAATAAATATTTGCGGTCCATTTCCCTTAGGACCAATTGCAGATCTAACTTGAGGCAATAACTCCAACGGCACAACCGATCTATCTAATTGACGCCCACCATGATTAGAAAGCACAATGGCGTCCACACCGATCTTTGTCAGTTCAACTGCATCGGAAACAGTTTGTATTCCCTTAATAATTAATTTGCCTTTCCAAACAGAGCGCAGCCACTTAACATCTTCAAAGGTAACTGCTGGATCAAAAACCTTTGCAGCAATCTCAGACAATGGCTTATTAAAGTTTCTAAAAGTAGCAAATTCCAATGGAGCAGTTGTTAGCAAGTTAGCCCACCACTTTGGCTTGAGTGCCATATCAAAAAACGTTTTCAAACCAATCTTTGGTGGAACAGTTAAACCATTACGCATATCCCGCCATTTAATTCCGCCAACAGCAGTGTCAACAGTAAGCATTAAGCCTTCAAAGCCAGCTGCTTGTGCTTCCTCAATAAATTTTAAACTTTGACTTCTATCTCGCCATAAATAAAGCTGAAACCATCTACGAACATTTGGAACCTGATCACCAATTTCTTTAGATGAGGTTGTTCCCATGGTTGAGAGGTTGTATACCAAGTTATTTTCTTCGCATATTTTTGCAACCATAATCTCACCTTGATAGTGCATCATTCTGGTGTATCCGGTAGGTGCGAAAATTATTGGTAGGGCACTTTTTTGGCCCACAATATTTGCTGTTAAATCAATCTTTGAAACATCGCGTAATACTCTTGCCTTAAATTCAACTCGAGAGTAGACCTCTTGGCTTCTGATGAATGCCAACTCATCATTGGCGCCACCATCAACATAATCAAAAACAGCTTTTGGAACTCGCTTTTTTGAGAGCAATCGCATTTCAGCAAGGTTGACAACCTTCTTTAACTTCCGATCCGCAAATGCATCTTTTGGCAGTGACCAGCCAAGAAGTGGTTTAATGTTTTTCCACCTAGGAAACTGCCGCTTCAATGTATTAAACCTTCAATCTATAACTACGTTTTACAGTTCCGGACCAAAAAGATTCTTGTTCTGTCTTACTAAAATCCTTGGTGAATTCTTCCATTAAATTAATGGTTTGCGAATAAGTAGCAGCAAGCAAGCAAACTGGCCAGTCAGAGCCAAACATCATTCGAGACGGGGTGAAAGAATTGAGAATATGATCTAAATAAGGCTTAAAGCTCTGAGTACTCCAGCTATCCCAGTTCGCTTCTGTGAATAGTCCAGAGACCTTAACTGAGACATTTTCATATGATGCTATCTCACTTATTTGATCAGCCCATGGCTGCATTTCTCCCTTACTTATATATGGTTTAGAAATATGGTCTAGTACAAAAGTGTTATTTGGTGAGCGTTTTACCATTTCAACCGCTGCAGCAAGTTGTGGGGGACGAGTTAAAATGTCAAAAGTTAATCCAGCATCTGCGATTCGGTGGATATTTTTTACAACATCACCACGTAACAACCAATTCGGATCTGCCTTGTCTTGTGCCAGATCTCGAATAGAGACTAAATTTTTGCCGGCTGGATGGCTTAAGTACTTTTCAAGTTGTGGCCGAATATCAATACTTTCTAGATCTAACCAACCAACTACTGCGCAAATTTTTGGATGAGATAGTGATAAGTCTAAAAACTCAGGTGTCTCATCGGAAATTGGAACTGTTTGAACAATTACTGTGTAGTCAATATTTGCTTTTTCTAATTCTGGTTCAAGTTCATTCATTAAAATTGTGCGGGAGATCGGCTTAAGCTCATCTCCTTGCATCCAAGTTTGTGGTCGGACATTAAGATCCCAGATATGGTGATGTGAATCAATTCGCATAATTAGAGGATTCTACGCCTTACAGCCACTATTGATCGCTCGCATTCTTGCCAAATTTTGCTTGCCTGATCAACCCCGCCAGATTCACTCCATTGCAACCTCTTTATTACTGCGGATTTCATTTCGATAAATTCAGCTCGATTTATAACTGCTCCGTCTAGTTTTGCACCAGATGATTTAATGGGTTTGTCGAAAAATAGATCTGGTAAATCATCAGATTTAGGGTTAACACCTAATCTGTGGTTCATATCTCGCTGGATTAGTAATCTGGCCAGACCTAATTCAAACAATTCATCCATACTTATTTCTGCACCAGTTACAGCTTTAACAAGTGCCAAAATATCTGCACTCTGTAACTCTCTAGTAGGCGGTGCTGCGTAGATACAAATTCCTAGCGAATCTAGTGCTGACCAAAGTAACCAGAGATCAACAATGCTTTCCTCGCGCCGTTTATCTAAAGTTCCTAGCGGCAGACCACCTTTAGGTATTCCATACTCTGCTCCAAACTCAACATGTCTGCTCCATACCCAATCTGGATCAAAATCAATGTCATGCTCAATTACGTCATATCTTGGCCCAGATGGATTAAGTGCCATCGCTAAGAACAAACCTTGATTACCTCGACCATCCCATGGCGGAATTGCCATTCCTTTAATCTGATTAAAACCACTTTTGAGTTTCTTTTTGGCAACTTTATTTACCATTTTCGCGATAGATTTTTTAGATTTAATCTGCTCTTGTATTAGAAGAGCTGCCATATAAATATGCTCAACTCCCACCTCATGACAGTATGAGTTAAATTCAATTAATTTTTCAACATCATTCTCGCCATACTGGGAGAGTAGGGCAGTAATACTGAGTTGATGCTGACGGCCACCATCAATTGGCCCATCATTTACAAGGTAAGACTTAAGGCATTGCTGCGGACAACCCGGACAGCTGCTTGCACCATCATCCTTTAAATATGGCAAAAAAGATTTGGGTTCAAAATTTTCTACGACTTTAGGTAGGTCTCTACCAAAGTTCTTCCCAGCCATATATCCAACCAATGACTCATTGGCCCAAATTCCAAAACCTGGAGCATCATGCTCTGATTTAGTGAGCGGATTACTATCAAGGCCGGCGATGTACTTGTCTGTTACCTGCTTAACACCAGGAGTTACTGACTGCTGCGCCACTCCTGCAATAGTTAGGTACTTAATATTCATGCGGCCAAATACCGCTCCAACTCCTCCTTGGGATGTTGCAAAACCATAGTCACTGACAACGGATGCCCCTAGTGCTTGTTTTTCGCCAAACTTACTTATTGCTAATGAAGTTAAAGTGTTCTCTTTTTTGATTTTATTAAGTGTCTTCCATACTGAAAAACCTTTTAACTCTTTTGCCCTTGGAAAATTAAATTCTAAAAATCCCCGATCAGTTAACTCAATTCCGGTCAGTGACTTAGCCTTATTAGTCAACGCAATTGCATCTACGCCAATTGAAGCTAGTGCGTTCGCAAGCCGCCCCTGAATTTTTGACTCAATTAATCCACCAGATTGTGGAGAGATAGCAGAGATAATTGCATCTGAAAGCCCCACCCCATTCTTGCCACCCAAAACTCCTTTTGAGATCACAACAAAATTTTCACCAGATACTTGCCCAGTAAGGGCAGCTAAAAGTGGAGTAGCGATAGGCAAAAGTGGATTTTCTAAATTGATCTCGATCTCATTATGTGAAAAATCAGAAAGATCAATCAGTATTACTTTTGCCATTTCACTCCTTAAATATTTTCAAAATCATATAGGCTTTAGACATAAATTAGAAGGGTCAGTGATGGCAAAAATAATTGGATTCAAAACTTTAGACATCAGATTCCCAACCTCAACTGAGAAGCATGGTTCTGATGCAATGAATCCTGACCCGGATTACTCTGCTGCGTATCTAATTTTAGAGACAGATGATCCAAAGCTTTCTGGGCATAGTTTAGTTTTCACGATTGGCCGTGGAAATGATTTGCAGTGTAATTCGATTGCACAATTAGCTGAAACAGTGGTTGGTGAAGATCTTTCAACTTTAGAGAAACGAATTGGCCAGATTGGTAAAGATTTAGTTAGAGATTCACAAATTCGCTGGCTTGGTCCGGAAAAAGGTATTCCGCACATGGCAGCAGGTGGCGTGGTAAATGCACTGTGGGATTTAATCTGCAAAATTAATGGCAAACCATTGTGGAAGCAGCTTTCAGATATGTCGCCGGAAGCAATAGTTGAGTTAATAGATTTCCGCCATATTTCAGATGCACTTACCCCAGCAGAGGCACTCTCAATTTTACAAAATGCTCAAAGTGCAAGAGCTGTAAATGAAAAGATTTTATTGGAAAAAGGTTTGCCTGCTTACACAACAACACCAGGCTGGCTCGGTTATAGCGATGAAACTATGATTCGTTTGGCTAATGAAGCGGTAGCAGAGGGTTTCACTTTAATTAAAATGAAGGTTGGCCGCTCACTTGAAAATGATATTCACAGATTAGAGCTTGTTCGTAAAACTATTGGTAACGAAGTACGAATGGCATGCGATGCAAATCAGGTTTGGGATGTGAATGAAGCAATTACTTGGATAAAAGCGATTAGCCATGTAAATCTATTCTGGGTTGAAGAACCAACCTCACCAGATGACATTTTGGGTCATGCCACAATTGCTAAAGCGATTGCACCGACAAAAGTTGCCACTGGTGAGCATGTTCATAACCGGATTATGTTTAAGCAAATGCTGCAAGCCGGATCTATGTCATTCCTGCAGTTAGATGCCACTAGAACAGCGGGCGTTAATGAGAATGTGGCAATCATTGTGATGGCAGCAAAGTTTGGTGTTCCAGTTTGTCCACATGCCGGTGGTGTTGGCTTGTGTGAAATGGTGGCTCATCTTGCAATGTTTGATTCAGTTGCAGTTACCGGACATCATGACAAGCGAGTTGTGGAGTTTGTCGATCACTTACATGAACACTTTGTAATTCCAACAGAAATTAAAAATGCCTCGTATATGGCCCCACTAAAACCTGGTGCTGGAGCTGAAATTAACCCTAAATCTTTGGTTGAGTTTGAGTATCCAAATGGTGTTGTGTGGAGCGCTCGAAAATAGCTGCTTTATAACATTTCTATAACAGGTGATCTGAAAATCACTTTTTGCTATTCAACTCCACTACGTTACATCTACAGCGATCCCGCTGCTCTTAAGAGGAGAATAAATGAAATCAACAAAGCTAAAGATTGCCGCCGTTGCTGTGGCTTCTGCGCTTGCACTTACTGGATGTTCATCATCTGATGACAGTGCTAGCAAAGAACTAAACATTGCAATGGTGTCTAAGGGCTTCCAGCATCAATTCTGGCAAGCAGTACAAAAGGGTGCAGAGAATGCTGCCACCGAACTTGGCGTTAAGATCACTTTCGAAGGTCCAGAGAGTGAATCACAAGTTGATAAGCAACTTGAAATGTTACAAGCTGCAATCGACCGTAAGGTTGACGCAATTGGATACGCATCATTAGATCCAAAAGCACCACTTCCATTATTAGCTAAGGCTAAAGAAGGAAACATTCCTGTTTACATGTTCGACGCTGCTGCTGGAGATGAAAAAGATCTAGGCGCAGAAGGTCCAGCAATGGGAATTGCACGTACTGATGGTGAAGCCGCTGCTGCTCTTGCTGCAGATGAAATGGCTAAGTTAATTGGCGAAAAGGGCAAGGTATTCGTAATTGTTCACAGCCAAACTAACGCAACCGGTGTACAACGTAGAGATGGATTCGTTAACCAAATGAAGGCTAAGTATCCAGGAATTACAGTTCTTGCTCCTCAGTACGGCGATGGTGACCACCAGAAGTCTGCTGACATTGTTAAGGCTGCATTAGCTGCTAATAAAGACCTAAAGGGTATTTATGCAACTAACGAAGGTTCAGCAATTGGTGCAGTAAAGGCACTACAAGAGTTGAAGAAGAAGCCAGGCGAGTTAGCTGTAATCGGTTTCGACTCAGGTGCTGCACAGATCGATGCAATCAAGTCTGGCTTAATGGCTGGCGCGATTACACAAGATCCGATTGGAATTGGTTACAAGACAGTACAAGCACTTGTTGAATTTGTTCGGAACGGAACTGTTCCTCCAACATTTATTGACACAGGCTTCTACTACTACACCAAGGACAACATGGATGAGCCAAATATTGCGGCCGTCCTATATCAGTAATTAATTACTGACTAAGTAGTACTGGTTCGGTGGTACCCACTTGGGTACCACCGAACTTTTTATTTACAGATAGAATTAACTTATGAGCGATTATGCAAAACCACCAATTTCTCCCGGACTTATCTCATTAGATGTTTCTACTGGATCACTTTTACCAAGTGGCCCAACTTTAACGCGCCGGTTATCTGATTTACAGGGTTGCTTTAAAAATATGGAAGCCTGGCAGCAAGAAGTAAATAATGGTAATCCAATTGTTTATCAAGTTGTTTCTTCTGTAGTTCCAGAAATTCCAAGAGAATTACCACAGTCAGTCACCACAATTTTTCCAGGCAGTTGTGATGGTGAGCTATATATGACTAAAGGACATCAACACCCTGATCCCCAAGGAGAGATTTATTATGGCCTTGCTGGAACAGGCGGAATTATTATGTTTGATGGAAAACAAACAAGCTGGATTGATATAACCCCCGGAAAAATTGGCTATATCCCCCCAGGCTGGGCGCATCGTTCAATTAATACTGGAACTAGTGAGTATAAATTTCTAGCCGTATACCCGGGCTCAGCCGGGCATGATTATCAATGGGTTTTAAAGAACGGCATGGGCCTTCGAGCATTCACTAAGAATAATAAGTTTGAATTAGAAGAATTTAATAGCTAATGATTATTGCTCACGATCTAGGCACGACCGGGAATAAAGCGTCGCTACATAGTGATGACGGAAAAATGGTCCAGCACTGCACAGTTGCATATCCAGCGCACTTTGCAAGCGGTGGAGTTGCTGAACAAAATCCAATGGATTGGTGGAACGCAGTAGGGGCTGCTTCAAAAAAGCTGCTACAGATGGCAAATATTTCAGCTGATCAAATCTCAGGAGTTGGTATTTCAGGCCAAATGATGGGAGCAATATTTCTTGATGAGGATTTTAATCCCACCAGAGATGCCATTATTTGGGCAGACTTTCGTTCTCAAAAACAGAGTGATTTCTTAACTGAAAAAATTGGTCTAGAAAAAGCTTATAAGCGCTTAGGACATAGATTAAATCCAACATACTCAATCTCTAAAGTTATGTGGGTTAGGGATAATCAACCAGATATTTGGGCTAAAACTAGGCATATATGCATTGCAAAAGATTTCATAAATCAAAAACTTACCGGAGTATTTGTTACTGAGCCTTCAGATGCCTCATCTACTAACTGCTTTGATCAAATGAACTTAACTTGGGATGAAGAAATCCTAAGAGTTGCAAACATTCCACTTTCATACTTTCCAAAGGTTGTTGCATCAACTTCAATAATTGGCGGATTAACTAAAGAGGCAGCCGCACATACTGGGCTAAATGTTGGTACCCCGGTTGTCGCTGGCGGTGGTGACGGCCCAATGGCAGCGCTAGGTGCAGGAATAATTAAACCAAGCGATGGAGCCTATGCATGTATGGGATCTTCATCATGGGTCGCAGTTTCAACTGACAAGCCATTGCATGATTCAAAAATGCGTTCAATGACATGGAATCACATTGTGCCAAATCAATTTTCACCGACGGCAACCATGCAAGCCGGAGGTGCCAGCTTGCAGTGGATTGTTGAAGATTTAATGCCAGTGACAGAAAAAGATAGATATAAAATATTGCTTGGTGAAGCGGAGAAAGTTAAATCTTCAGATGATGGTTTGTATTTCTTGCCACATATTCTGGGTGAAAGATCCCCGTATTGGAATCCATCTGCGGCTGGAGCATTTATTGGTTTAGGCAGGCATCATGATCGTTCTTACCTAGTCAGAGCAGTTCTTGAAGGAGTGGCATTTAATTTATTGACTTGCATTCAAGCTTTTACTGACAATGGCGTACCAATCAAACAAGTTGATGTGATTGGTGGGGGAGCTGAAAGCGCTCTATGGCTACAAATATTTGCTGACATTTGGGGAGTTAAAGTTCGATCCCGCTCAATAGTTGAGGATGCAAATAGTTTAGGTGCAGCAGTAACAACTTTAGTTGCACTAGGAAAAGGTGAATTCAGTATGGTTAAAAACCTTTCAACAATTACTGCCGAATACTCTCCTTCAAGTGAAAATCAGAGATACCAGGCACAGCACCAAATATTTCTTGATGGGTATTACAAACTTGAAGATTGGTTTAGTAAGCGGAAGATTGAGAATTAATGGCAAAACCCTTAGTTTTGATTTCAAGCCGATCATTTTCAACCGGTAATCTAGATTTGAATAAAATTTTGATAGATTCTGGCTGTGAGATAAGAAAAGTATCTACCTCACATGATTTAGCCGAAATTTCTAGTGATTTAACAAATGCGGTGGCGTGGATCGCAGGAGTAGCGCCAATTACCTCAGAGATGCTGGATTTGGCACCAAATTTAAAAATCATTTCACGTTATGGCGTTGGAGTTGATTCAGTTGATTTGTCTGCTGCAAAAAATCACGGAGTTCTAGTTGCTAATACACCTGGTGCAAACAGTAATGCCGTTGCAGAGTTGGCATTGTCGTTAATATTTTCAGCAGCCCGAAATATATTGGTTTCCGATTTAAATGTTAGATCAGATAATTGGACTGCTATTCCTGGTAGGGAAATAAATGGCCTGGTGGCAGGAGTAATTGGTTATGGAAAAATTGGGAGATTAGTCGCAAGTAAACTGAAATTACTAGGTGCTAAAGTTTTGGTTTATGACCCTTATGTATCAGATCCGGCAATAGTTGATTTAAGTTTAATTAATAAATCAGCTGAATTAGTGACTCTGCATTCGCCGGGCACTGAGAAGATAATTACCAGTGACTGGATAGACAACGCCCATAATGGTCAAATAATAATTAATACTGCAAGAGCCAATTTAATTGATGAAATTTCACTTGCGGGAGGATTACGATCTGGAAAGATTTCCTTTTTTGCCGCTGACAGTATTTCTAGCGAGATTTCAGGTGAAGAATCACCACTACTTTCTAGCGATTTAGCAGATAAAACTTTATTTACACCCCATATTGGAGGTCAGACAAATGAAGCAATCGATTTAATGGGATCTATGGCAGTTGAGAACGTATTAGCAATGTTGGCCGGGAAACCATTAAGAAATGAAGTCTTGTTATGAATCAGAAAAACATGCGGTTTATTGGGGTGAGTACTGCCAGCTCTTCGATCATGAAGATTTTTCCAAGTTGGAGCAAAACCTTGAATTTAAATGCAGTTATTACGGGAATAGACATACCACTGAATGCAAGTAAAGGTGATTATGTTTCAGCAATAACTCAAATGGTTAATGATAAAAATTGTCATGGTGCCTTAGTAACTACGCATAAATTAGCTTTATATCAGCATGCTAAATCACTCTTTACTAAATTTGATGATTTTGCAAACATATGTGGTGAAATATCTTGCGTAAAGATTAATAAAAATATTGTGAGTGGTTTTGCTAAAGACCCAATTTCAGCAGGATTAGCCATAAATGATTTTTTGCCAAATGATTTTTTTAACTCCCAGAATGAGGTTATATTAATTGGTGATGGCGGAGCAGCTACTGCGATTGCATGGTATCTATCTGGAATTTCAAAACCACCAGAAAAAATACATGTCATTGGTAGGGATATGTCGCGTTTACAACACCTTTTAAGTGTTGTCGGTTCTCGGTCGATAAAAGTAGATATTTCATTATCTTCTCCTGATATTTTTAAAAAATTAGCTTTGTTAGATAAACAATTTTTAATCATTAATGCAACCGGTATGGGTAAAGATGTACCGGGCTCACCGTGGCCAGATGGGCTGCTTTTTCCAAAAAACTCATATCTATGGGAGCTAAATTATCGAGGCAGCTTAGAGTTTTACCATCAAGGCAAGTTTCAAGAAAAAGAGCGAAATCTCACGATCATAGATGGGTGGCGATATTTTATTTACGGCTGGACACAGGTTATTTCTGAAGTTTTTGATGTCGAAATTGATCAAGAAATGTTAAAAATATTAGAAACTCAAGCAGAGGCAAGCCGGTGAGAATTAATTATCATGAACATGCCTTCCAAGTTTCTGAACTTCTTAAAGGTGATGAACTAGATAAAATCGAGAATAGCATTAGTGAGTTTAAAGATTTATACACTTCCGGTTTTGAAGGCTATGTGGATGCAACTCCACTTTTTTTAGGTAGAAATATCGAAGGTCTTGCCAAACTTATAGAGCAAACAAAACTAAAAGTTTACCCAGTTACTGGCTTTCATCACTCGCGTCATTATACGAATACCTTGCGCGAACAAATAATAAATAAGGGAATTGATTTTTGGGTTGAGAAGATTAGTACTGAAATAAATATCGGCATGGCATACAATGAAAACTCTTATTTAATTGGAGATGAAGTTAATTACTCGGCCATTAAAGCCCAAGTGTTAAAAATTGGCCTGCAGAAGAGCTACACTGATTTTGAGCTTTTTACATTAAATGTTATATCCAGTGTCTATAAGAATTATCCAATTGCAATAAAGGTCCATTTAGATGCAGATTGTGACCAAATTGAGGTATCTAATCGTCTGATTGGCTTAGGTTTTGATCCGAAGAGTGTTGTATTAGCTCATGTCGATCGCAATATTAATTCTGAAATTTTTGAGAATTTAACTGCCAAAGGTTTTTTCTTAGGCTTTGATACTTTTATTCGAGCGAATGAATCGGAAGTCGATAAAATTTATGATGCTGTTTTAAGATTTCCAGATCATGTTCTAATAGGAGGAGATTTAGCGAGATCTTCTAGATATTTAGCCTATGGCGGTGGCCCAGGGCTCAAGTATGTTGCAGAGACAGTTGTTAAAAAAGTACGAGCGATTTCAAGCGAAGATTTGTTGAGTAAGGTACTAGTAGATAATCCTAAAAGATGGTTGAATTCTGGAATATAGAGGGGTGGACGTATGGATAAGAAAGTTAAATTGATTGCACTTTTGAAATCAAAACCTGGCATGACTAGAGATGAGTTTAAGAAGCGTTGGGTTGATGAGCATGCACCTATGCCTGCAAAATGGAAAAATATTAAGGGCTACACAATCAATATAGCTATTGATGAGTATCAAGAGATTAAGGGCGATTTGCCTTACAACGGAACTGCTGAGCTATATTGGGATTCACTAGAGCAGATGCAAGAAGACTTTGCTACCGATGAGGCTAAAGCAGCAGGAGCTGACGCTGATGAGTTCACAATTTTAAGAGACCATGTTTATACCGAAGAGTTTATTATTAAGCCTTTAAAATAGTTATGTCACAAATTGTTGTAGTTGGCGCATGCATGATTGATTTAATTTCTTATGTGCCTAGGTTTCCGAATATGGGCGAAACCCTTCATGGCACAGAGTTTCGTATGGGGTATGGCGGTAAAGGCGCTAATCAGGCAATCATGGCGGCAAAGCTGGGTAGCAAAGTAATAATGGTTTCTAAGGTTGGGGACGAGACTTTCGGAAGCGGAACTTTAGAAAATTTCAAGAAAAACGGCGTATCAACTGACTTTGTTTACAAATCGAAGGAGCATTTTTCAGGTGTTGCACCAATTTTTGTTACTCCTAAGGGAGAAAACTCAATTGTTATTGTTAGCGGAGCAAATGATCAACTTACTTCTGAAGAAATAAATAAAGCCTCAAACGAAATAGAAAAATCCTCTTATCTACTTTGCCAACTTGAAATTGAAGTGGAACTATCGTTAAGTGCATTACGCCTTGCCAAACAACTTGGGATATCTACAATTCTCAATCCGGCTCCAGCGAGGTCAACCTTGCCAGCTGAGATATATAAGTTAACCGATATATTTTGTCCCAATGAATCTGAAGCGGAGCTGCTGACGGGCCGAAAAATAAATGCGATGTCTGATGTTGAAAGTATGGCAAAGGAGTTTATAAGTGCTGGTGCTAAGTCGGTAGTGATTACTCTTGGTGAAAATGGTTGCTTTGTTCTGGCAAACGGAATCGGAAAACACATATTAGCTAACAAAGTTGAAGTAATTGATTCCACTGGTGCCGGTGATGCTTTCGTGGGGGCACTCGCGCATTATCTAGGTCTTGGAAATGACATATTTGAATCTGCCAGAATGGCGTCAGCAGTTGCGACGATCAGCGTGCAAGGTAAAGGCACTCAGAGCTCTTTTCCGGGGCTAGATCAGTTGCCCCTTGAACTTCAGGGCAAAAATTGATTGTTACCGTACTGTTATCAAAATTAAAGTCCTTGAGTACTGACTTCATATCTAATAGGCTCTAACTGATTGTGAGGGATAAATGACAACTGCACAGCTATTAACTATTAACGGTGTGAGTAAGTCTTTCCCGGGCGTTCAAGCTCTTAAAGATGTGCAATTAAATTTAAATAGCGGGGAAGTTCTCGCGTTGGTTGGTGAGAATGGTGCTGGTAAATCAACCTTAATGAAAGTTTTATCTGGTATTTATAAAAGAGATGAAGGAATTATTAAACTTAATAACCAAGAAATAAATGTAGAAGGCCCTCTACAGGCACAAAAGTTAGGCATAGCAATTATCCATCAAGAGATGAATCTAATGCCACATTTAACTGTTGCTCAGAACATTTTAATTGGACGAGAGCCTAGAAAATGGTTCGGTATTGCATGTGATGACAAAGAATTAAATAGACGGGCAAAAATTTTGCTAGATGAGTTAAGTCTTAGCTTGGAACCCACTCAAGTTGTTGGTAATTTAACTGTAGCAAAGCAACAGATGGTTGAAATCGCCAAAGCTTTATCATATGACTCAAAGATTATTATTATGGATGAACCAACTTCAGCTCTTACGCAGTCAGAAACAGAAGTACTATTTAAGATTATAAATAATTTGAGAAAAAGCGGAAAAGGAATAATCTATATATCTCACCGAATGGAAGAGTTAACGAAAATTTCCGATCGCATTACCGTTTTTCGTGATGGCAAGTACATCGATACATTGGTAACAAAAGATACGCAAATTTCTAAGATTATTTCCTTAATGATTGGTCGCGAAGTTGCTCAAGACCTACGTCCTGAAATCGTTAGAAAATTTTCTGATAAAGAGATAGCACTTGAAGTTAAGGGTCTCTCGACAAAAAACTTACTTAAAGACGTTTCATTTCAATTGCACAAAGGTGAAATTCTGGGCTTTGCTGGTCTCATGGGAGCTGGAAGAACTGAATTAGCACTTGCAATTGTTGGTAAAGACCAAATTACAGAGGGTGAAATAATTGTAGATGGTAAAAAAGTAAAAATAAATAATCCATCAGATGCCGTAAAACATGGAATTGGTTATTTATCAGAGGATAGAAAACGATTCGGTGTATTACTCAATCAAGATGTTAAATTCAATATTGTGCTCTCAAACCTCAAAAAGATAACAAGTAAATTTGGATTTGTAAATAATAGCCAATCAAGAGTGTCATCAAATACAGCAGTAAAGAATTTATCTATTAGAACACCTTCTATTGATCAAATGGTAAAGAATTTATCTGGCGGCAACCAACAGAAAGTCGTCATTAGTAAATGGCTAACTCGCGAAACAGACGTCTTAATTTTTGATGAACCAACTAGAGGAATTGATGTTGGCGCTAAAGATGAGATTTATAAACTGCTACAAGAGTTGGCAAGCCAAGGTAAATCTATAATCATGATTTCATCTGAACTGCCTGAAATTTTACGGATGTCAGATAGAATTTTGGTTATGTGTGAAGGAAGAGTTACGGGTATTTTGTCTAATAAAGAAGCTGATCAAAATTTGATTATGCAGTATGCGACCAAATATAGATAGGAAGAGAAAAATGGCCAATCTAACTAATAATGCACTTCTGGCAAGTATTCGCCAACGAGCTGAGCAATCACTCGCATTTGCGAGCTTGGTCGTAATTTTTCTATTCTTCACATTTGCTAATGAAGCATTTGCAACTTGGTCAAACATAACTGGAATTTTGCTGTCAACTGCTGTAATTGGCCTTCTAGCTATTGGTACAACATTTGTAATTATTACAGGCGGAATTGATCTTTCAATTGGAACCGGTGTAACCCTGACCTCAGTAATGGTTGGTTGGGCATTGAAGAATATGGGCATGCCAATTTGGATGGGAATCTTAGTAGGCATTGCCACCGGGGCTTTAATGGGATTTTTCAGTGGACTCGCAATTACCAGATTACAGCTCCCACCATTTATTGCAACTTTAGCGATGATGCTTATTGCAAAAGGTTTGGCTTTGGTTATTTCAAATGTTGCGCCTATTTATCTAGAATCTATTGAGGGTTATAACTCAATTGCGCTAGGAAATATCATTCCTAATTTTCCAAATGCAGTTTTAATATTTTTCGTGTCTGCATTTATTGCCTCAATAATTCTAAACAGAACTATTATTGGTAGATACACCTTTGCTATCGGTTCAAACGAAGAAGCAACCAAACTTTCTGGAATTAACGTTGACCGGTGGAAAATATTGGTTTATGTAATCGGCGGTATATACATTGGTTTAGCTGGAATCGTTCTATCTTCCCGCTTATCCTCAGCTCAGCCTGCTCTTGGACAGGGTTATGAATTAGAAGCGATTGCGGCAGTAATTATCGGTGGAACCTCATTACTTGGTGGAAAAGGATCAATTACTGGAACTGTTATCGGTGCCTTAATCATGGCAGTTTTGATTAACGGGTTGCGTATCATGCAAATTCAGCAAGAGTGGCAAACTGTTGTAACTGGATTAGTAATCATTGTTGCTGTATATGCAGACTCAGTTCGCCGCCGCAATGCTGGCGAACTATAGTTAGTTAAATGAAAGCAGCGGTAATAACCGCACCTGGAAAAATCTCAATCGAAGAGATTGATGAACCAATACCAGGCGTCAATGAAGTTGTTTTAGAGGTTGCCGCAGTCGGTATTTGCGGAACTGACCTACATATATTTGAAGGTGAGTTCGCACCAAAACTACCAATCGTGCCAGGCCATGAAATGAGTGGCACCGTTGTTGCAGTTGGCAAAGATATTACAGAAATTAAAGTAGGTGACGCAGTAGCGGTAGATCCATCACTGCACTGCGGAGAATGTTTTTATTGCCGGCGCGCACGGGGAAATCTTTGTGAAAACTGGAATGCACTTGGCGTTACATTTCCAGGCGCTGCTGCACAATTCTTACTTGCGCCTAAGAAGAACATTCATAAACTACCCAAAGGTATTGATTTAAAATCTGCTGCCCTAATTGAACCATTATCTTGTGCGGTTAGAGGATTTGATCAATTGCCGAGAAATCCAGGTTCACATTATTTAATCTATGGATCAGGCACTATGGGTTTAATGATGGCAGAAATGGCAAGAGTAAATGGAGCAG
>Ga0222713_10001775_pt1 | contig 23781 bp, 28 predicted proteins | sample C33_649DmetaG_FD_165061 | JGI IMG/M metagenome (GOLD analysis project Ga0222713, IMG submission 165061) | Estuarine water microbial communities from San Francisco Bay, California, United States - C33_649D | ecosystem: Environmental > Aquatic > Marine > Unclassified | place: USA: California...
TGACTTCAATGACAATCACCCTACAAAAAAAGTCAGTTTGGCTACCCTCAAGGCGGTAATGCGCAGAGGGATGGGTGCTTATTCTAAGTCCCACAGACCGACAATAACAGGCGGTGCGCCAAATTCAAGACAAGCATGGGGATTTGCCCGTGTAAATAAGTTTCTAAAGAAATACGCAGGTCAGACAGTAAAAGCAGCTTATGTGCAAGATGATGACCTGATGAAATATGGCGGCAAACTCAAAGAGGTAGTACGGAAAGAAAAATATGTTTATTTAAGATTCGGATTACCTAATTCTGATGAAAAAGGTAATTATTTCAATAGTAACAAATATATTTTTGGTCAAAAGGCTATTGAAGAAGGAGGTATAAGTGTTTTTGAAGCACTTAAAATTGGGACAAATTACTATGTGTTTGCAAATAATTCTAATCTGAGGACAACCTTTGATGAATTAATGTCCTCAAAAAGAGATGTTTATTTAGTTGATGGAGAATGGACAAATAATGAAGGTGCTGATGATGACATTTTGTTAGATTCTAAAACTTTCAAGGTATTAAAAAAAATAAATAAAAATAAAGTAAGCATATACGATGGAAGCATAAAATATTCTGATGGAGGGCTGATTGCTCCAAATGGTAAGCCAAGCAACTTGACCCATGAGCAGTGGCATTTAGTCCGTACCCCTGAGTTCAAAGCATGGTTTGGAGATTGGGAAAACGACCCTGCAAATGCTTCAAAGGTGGTTGATGAGAACGGAGAGCCTTTGGTGGTTTATAGAGGTAGTAAGTCTAAAAATCCTAACTACATACCACACAAGCACGAATTATCCAATGGTATATATTTTTCTACTAATAAAGAAGTTGCCGAACTTTACACTAAAAGTGTTTGGCAAAATTGGGTAGGTAAAGTTTTTAGTTGTTTTTTAAACATTAGGAATTTAGATTATTATGATACTTTGAAGTTAAAGTCAAACATATATCAAGCTGATTTTCATTACTACAACAATTTAGTTATAGAAAGTAAAAAAAATAATTTTGATGGAATTAGATGGGATAATATAATAGATATTCCCGATTTACAAAGTATTTTTCCCAAAGAACCTATTGATTATGTTGCTACTACATTTATTGTTTTTGAACCTAACCAAATTAAACTTGCCGATGGCAGCAACACTACGTTTGATGCTGAGAATCCCGATATAAGGTATGAGGGAGGGGGCAATTTATTTTCTCAAGAGGATGGGTTGTATGTTATAATTAAAGACGTAAAAGAAGAAAGCAAGTACAAAGGAGCATACAAGAGAATATTTGATATTATAGAAGAAGATGTAGCTCTTTACAATCCTTATGGTACAGAACATGAAGAAATGAAGGGGAATGACTTTCATATTTATATTACTCCAAGACCCGAAGGAGATGTAATTGAAAAGATAAAAAGATTGCCAAAGGTAGAGTTGTCAGAGGAAAAGTACAATCAAGGTGGACTATTACATGCCTTGAAGGTAGGAATGGCAAACCTAAAAAAGAATGGTATTGTATTGACAGATAACGATGGAGGTATCACATTGATAGCCTACAACACAGGAAATCAAGAAAGACAACCATCATTATATAACAAATCACTTATATATAGCTCAGTTCAACCTATAAAAAGCGCAACTGAGATAATACAAAAATTTGATTCACAAGACTTTGAAAGGTTCAGCGAAAGTAAAATTGAAGATTATAAAAAAACACATTTGATTATTATGAATCAGAATGAAGTGGTTTATGATAGTAATGTGCTTGCTGAAGGCGGTGATTTAGGTCAAGAAATAACTTGTGTCAGGTGTGGATGGCATTGGAATACCGCAGATTCAGATGAATCAGACAAATACGTTTGCCACAAATGCGGATTTGATAACAGAACATATTACGATTCTGACCCAATCGGTACGATGAAAAAAAAAATTGCACTGCCCGACACTTACAGCAGCTATGAATCTTTAAAAAGCATTTTAGCCAAGCAAGGGTACGCTATAAATAAAATAGATATGGAAATACCTGTAGGAAAACTTGCAAAAGGGATGTCCCTCTCGGAAGTTGCCGCTGTCCACAAGCTGAAAGCGGAAGATTTAAAATCTGAGTTGAAAATCGGTATTGAAACAGAAATGGAGCATACCGACCTACCTGAATATGCCCGTGCTATTGCGCTTGACCATCTCTACGAAGACCCTCAGTATTATACCAAGTTGAAAAAAATGGAGGGTATAGATACCCACTACGATAAAATAAGAAAGAAATATGCAGATGGTGGTTCTATTGACCCCATATTTTCTTTTAAAACCCCGACAGGAGAGGCTTCAAGGCTAAACTATCTACAGCAAGTTCTTGTCAGAACAAAAGGATTCAAGGACTTTTTCGGTGATTGGGAATATGCTGCCAAGTCATTCCTGATTGACGGCAAAAACAACTTTGAAAAGCATTATAAAAACGTTTCTAAAGTAATTGACTACGTTACACTTGAGCCAAGAGTGGTTTTCCACGGAACAAGAGCGCAGGATGAATTTTTCCGATTTGATGTTACAAAAGAAAAGGGTGTAGGCAGACCATACGGTTATTTTGCCCACAATAAAGAATATTCTCAGAATTTTACTCAGTTCTCTCAGCGTACAACCCGTGAGACAAAGCCATTCATGTATGAATGTTTTATCAATATCAGAAATCCATTCTATGCCACTACGATGGAATATTGGCAGAAAAATAGAGACGCTGATGGGTGGAAGACGATTATTACAGGAACTATCAGCTACGACAAGTACAAAACGATAGAAAGAAACGAAATAACAAGAGAGATAGAAGAAAATGTAGAAAGTCAGGTTGGCGACTATATTAATAAGGTATTTGCTGATAAGAAAGCTCCTTTTTGGAGTTTAATGGCAGCTGATGCGGAAAAAGATTTTAAGTTCTTTATCATGGCTTATGGATATGACGGAATCTTCTACGGAGAGGAAATCGGTTCTATGTATGACCCTGAAAACCCCGCTCAATACACTCAAGCGGTAACAATATTTGATTCTAAGCAGGTTAAATTGGCTGACGGTAGAAACCTCAATTTTAATCCGTTGCTTGATGATATTAGATATGAGGAAGGTGGTTACATGCCTGAATCAGAAGAAACTCTAAATATTCCAATCATGAATAAAAAAGCCAAGTTGGGTATGCTCATCACAGGCGGTAAGTATGAGGTTGGCGGTACTGTTGTAACAGAGCATGGGTCAACAAACGATGCCAAAAAAGGCGGATATTTCCACGGAAGAAGTCATGCAGATGGCGGAATCAAAGCCATTAATAAAGATACAGGTCAGATGATTGAGGTTGAAGGGGAAGAGGTAATTATTACTAAAGGAGCTGTCAACGATGAAACCAAACGTGAATTTGAAGGTAAAATGATGACAAACCGTGAAATTTTGTCACGGATTAACCAATCAGGCGGTGGAGTAGCATTTGAAGATGGCGGTGCAGTAAAAGGACATACCTGCGGTTGCAGTGGCAAAAAATACAAGTTTGGCGGTCAAATGTTGGAAGATTTTCACATTATCAGATACATGAATGACCCTCAGAAACTATCAAATTATACAGTAAAAAATTCAAGGGAGTTTGCTGATTCTCTTGTTTCAAAATTGAAATAAAATGACAAAAGATAAATTTTCTTTTTCAATAGATGGCGTAAAATATACTGACATCAAAGGTTCTGATGATTCACGGAACGATAGATTTTACATTGGTGTAGCAGGAACTGCCCAAATGATTAATCAATTTATAAAGAAAAAGTATCCCTCTTTGCCTGCAAGGAATTATTATTGGGTTAGGTCAAGCTCTTTTGCAAATGGTAATGCTATTGACATTTATTTCAATGATGCCCCTGAAGAATTTTATAATGAACTTAAAAAAGAATTAGAAAGAAAGTTTGAGTACGGTTCTTACCATTATGGTTCAAGACAAGGTGGAGAAGAATTAAAAAATAAAACTGACGAAGGTAAAAGAATAGATTATGGTACTAAATATCTTCATGTAAATAATCGAAAGCCATACGATTCTGATGCGCCAAGCGTAGATTGGGAATCTGTACTTTCTCAGAAGTCAGCTCCTTCAGCTCCTGCTCGCACAAGTCCTTCGGGGCAAAGACCTTCCTATCCTATGGGTGAGGTACTAAAAGATTGCGCAGGTTGGATTATAACAAAAAAGACCCTACCTGACGGAAGGATAGTGTACAACGCAAAAATCAAGCCTGAAACACCTAAAAACAAGGGTGATTGGAATGAAATTAAGGGTGAAATATATGTACAAACAGGATTCAAATGGGGAAGATTCGGTGCATTTGAGAAGTGGGGTGTGATTGCCTCAGAAGCCGCTGTAGTTGAAATTCTTTGTCAAATTCTTGGCAAATACTATCAAGGCGGAAACGCTCCTGCGTCAGTTCCTGCGGAAACTCCTGCGCCCTCACCTTCACCAAACAACGTAAGTTATAAAGTAGGCGATAAATTTAAAGATGGTAACGATACAGAAATTCCGCCAAAATATATTTATACAATTTTACAAATCACTGAAAGTGAAGTGGAAGTTTCTGTATATTATAAACAATACGGTACAACTGATACTCCCCCTCCATTTAAAAAAGATTATTGGGAACAAGAATTGCGTGATAGTGTGATAGTACCATATTTAGAAACACCATCTATCCCTCAGCCTGAAGCGGAAAAGAACATTGGGGTTTATGTTAATGGTGAGTTTATTGAGAATGTATCAACTCAAGAGCAAGCATTTGAAATGCTAACTCAAAACTTCGGAGCGACTAAGTTAAAGGAGATGATTGACAACAATCAGGCTTATTTTAACATGAGTAAAAATCGTGTTGATTTAATTAGAGATAGCTATGTCTACGGGAAAAAGTGGGATGTTCCGACTAAATATGGCAATGAATTGCAGTTTGCTTTCATAGATAAAGGCTATAAGGTATATGTTTCTGCCAAGCAAAATCTTCTTGTTGTCTACAAGACAGAAATGGCAAAAGATGGTGTTATTATCTATGATAATGGAGGTGAGTTCACTCTTGATAGGTATGGCTATAATGAAAATATAGGTAGCATAAACTATGTAGCTTACGATGAACCTGTTAGCGTAGTTACGCTTGCTTATAACATCGATGACATAGCTACTGCCTTCTTTAATAATCAGAAACAGGAAGAAGCACCTGCCACAACAGCAACAAAAAGCAAAGAGGACATAGCAAAGGCAATCAAAGGGCTTCAATATCTTGCAGACAAGGGCAACGAAAAAGCAATCAAAGCAATCAAAGGTTTACAATACTTATTAAATAAATAAACATGGCTACCAAGCAAGAATTACAACAAAAACTTCAAGACCTAAAGGATTCATTGGACGCAGTTCCTGATGAGTTCAAGGCTGATATTCAAAAAGAAATTGATGACACTCAAGCAGAAATAGATTCTATGGGTGCGTCCACAACCCCCGCAATTCCTGAAGAATCAGGTTCTGACGATGACTTCCTAAAAGCTATGATGTCAACGCTGAACGCTTTCATGGCTTCAGGGTCAGGAAGTGGAGTAGATTCGCCAACCGTCAGGGCTATCATAAAAGAATACCTGAAGGACGACAAAGTTAAACTTGACGAGCTTGACAAGTCCATTTTAGAAGAAATTAAGAAAAACCAAACCGTAATCCTTGACATTCCTGCTTTCGGTAAAAAAATCGAAATCAACAGCAAGACTGCCAAGATTCCTAATTTCTATGAAATCATAGATGACGTACTCGCAGGTAACAACGTATACCTGATTGGTGAAGCAGGAGGTGGGAAGACCTACACAGCTGAAATGGTTGCTAAAACCCTACAGCGTGAATATGTTACCCTGAACTGCTCTCAGTACACTTCCCCACTTGAAATCCTCGGAGGTCAATCCATCGAAGGTTTCAAAGAAGGTAAGCTGATTGACTGTTGGCAGAACGGTAAGATTCTGATTTTGGATGAGATGCCAAAGTTGGATGCAAACACAGCAGGTCTATTTAATGATGCCTTGGCAAAGAGCAGCAAAACACGCCCTGCAAGTGAGGCTAAAATTAACTCAGCTAACCCTGAGCAACCACCAATCGAAAGAGCGGAAAACTTTGCTGTAATTGCAACAGGTAACATATACCCGAATGAACCACCTGCACCACAATATCGTGGTAACAATCAGCAGGATTTGTCATTGCTTGACCGCTTCTCAGGTAGCGTTTACTACACTGAATTTGACAACAACACAGACCAAGATACTACCCGATTCAAGTTTCTTTATGACTTCTTAGTAGGTAACTACTATGATTACATCGATGCAAAAATGAAAGGTAGAGCTTTGCCTGAGCCAAGGGGTCTTAGAACAGTAATTGAATCTTTGAACCTCAAAAACCTTGCTCTTGTTTCTTACCGTACAAATATTGCTTTCCGTGTAGGATTTGAGTATGAATTGGTAAGGGCTATTGCAAAGGCTCAGGGTAAAAACGTAGAAGAGAACGGCAAAACATTGCTGAAAACTTTCAAGAGCTACATGGTAGCGTTCAAGATTGGCTCTGATGCTTACAACAACATCATACGCACAACTAAATATACAGATAGCTATGTGCAAAGCCTTGCAAATGACGCTATTAGAGAAATTATGAAAGACAACGATGGCTTCATTAAGTCTCTGAACCCAATCTTGGAAAAGACGGCTTCTAACATGTACGGAAGGTACAAGGACTTCTTTGTAGCAGATACTGTTTTATTAAACGATAGATAATAGTAGATGAATCCTAATCCTACATATTACAAAAGAGTAAAGTTGGCGGGAAACCGAACTGCTTTCATGTTCGACAATCTTGATGATTATAATAAATTCATCGAGGATGTTGACCGTGAGGCTGTGGGTAATACAAGGATAGGTCTTGATAGAATCAATCAACCCAACTACGTTGAGCGCAGTATTCGCTCCAACGGTATCAGTTGGTATGGTACAGATGACCCTAACTCAGTAAAAGGGAATCTGACTACCTATCTTTTTAATAACGAGCTACAGTCTTTCTTGGAAACATTCAGGAATCAGACAGTAAATATTGATGTTATTGACATCGACCAACAAAAGGCAATCAAATTCACTGAGCGTGAAATTGGTATCTTTTCTTTTGATTTGGCAAGTCTTGGACTGATTAGGGTATATGAATATTTTAGCCCCCTACTTAATAAAGTAGTTTCTCCAAACCTTGTTAAAAGTCAGAAAGGTCAGGACGGAAGTCTTGTATTTTATCATATTTACATGCCATCTGTACCTGCCCACAAAGTATCATACGACTTGAAACAGGGTGGATATTACAGCACAGTCCTGAAAAGGGTGGTTCAAAAGACAGAACTTGTAGAAATTGTAACAGATACAGATATTTACTTTGAGTTTCCTGAGAGGAAAGAAGTGCAACAGCACGTTGTAGAAAGGATTCAGCAGGTAGATTCTAAGGGGAGAAAAAAGTTTTCAAGCACTTTTAAAAAGTCTTTTATCTACATACCGAAGGTAGAAAAGTCTCTTCCCCGTATTGATATTATCGTTGGCGCAAGCTATTCAAGCAGTATCAATGCTCAAACTCAAATGATTTATAGTTCCATGGCTGCAATTGCCATAGCTGAAAAGCTATCAAAGTCAGGGGTAAATTACCGCATAGTAGCATCCTATCCCGTTGAAACTACAGGAGCAGGAACACGGAAAAAAGTTTTTACTTTTGTTACTGTAAAGAAAGAGGGAGAGCCATTTGACAGGAATAAAATAGCCATTTTGCTGAGTGACGGAAGACAATTTAGGTTTCAGCAGTTCAAAGGCTTTTTATCTTCTATGTTTGATGCAGGGTATGATTCAAGCGTAAACCCAAGCACAATCGGTAGTGCTATTTACGATGCAGACTTAGTGAAAGAGGCTTACATGGAATATCTTGGTAAGCAGGACAACCCTGATGACAGGGCAGCTGCACAGAATCCACAAAGTAAAATAGTATTCAATGGAGCTTTAAATGAAGCTCAAGCAAGACAGCAATACAACAACATAATCAGAACAATATCTAAACTATGACCATAGACCAACAAAAAATGATTGAAAAATACCGTGGAGAATTTGCAGATAATTGCAAAAAGTTTTCTGCATGGGGTAGTGAGAGGGATTGCTCATTTAGCTTATACAAGAGCAAAAACCCTGACGATTTGAACTATACTATGGTTGTTACTTCTGTTACAGGTCTTAGTGATGATTTGCAGACTTATGTTGAAACGGTTAATTTGATGGTAGAGCCTGATGGGAATGTTATAAAGATGGGGGATGTATTTGAGCCAAGTCAGGTGGTTTCTTATGTTGAACAACTTGAAAAAATTGATTAATGGGTAAATTATTAACAGTATTGGGTGTTTCTGAGGCAAAGCAAGCAAAGCTGCCCGCAAGCGTATTCACGGCTGAAAAGATTGTGGATGGGCTTCAACGTGCTTATGCTTCTGCCCCTGAATCTCCTAAAAAAGACCAATTAGCATTGGCTATTTCAGAATCTGTCAGAATTATGATGGCTAAAGTACAGCCATATCTGATAGAGGAAAAGAAAGAGGAGCAAGTAAAGAAAGAGGATTCCAAGCTACCACAGGAAACACGCATGCCTGAACCTCCTGTTCCTGCTCCATCAACTCCTGAAGATGAGCCTCCGATGCCAAAGCCTGAAGAGAAGCCCGAAAAGAAGGATGAAGAAGAAAAGCCAAAAAGAAAACAAAAGCCTACCCCTCCTCCAACAAGCCCTGAAGCTCCACAGCCACCTAAAGCACCAAAGCCAAAGGATGACGATGGAGGTGATTCAGGAAATCCTACAGATGAGCCTATGACATGCGATGAGATAAAAGATGCAATAAAAGGTTTAAATTTAATTGCCAAAATGGGTGATTCTGAGGCTGCCGACATCATAAAACAACTTAAAATAAAATTGAAAAATCAAAACTGTAAATAAATTTTTATGGCAACTGCACTGAAACTTAAAAACGACATTAAAAAGCTGAAAGCAGCAATAAGCAGCAAGGCTACGCCAAAGTCATTTGTGCCAAAACTGAAAGCACAATTGGACAAGGCGGAAAACGAACTTGCCTCTCTGAAGAAGAGCGGTAGACCAAGAAAAACAAGCACTACAAAAGGTACTGCTACTACCCTTTCTGCGCTTCAAAAGCTGATTCAGAAGAAGAAATTTGGCGTTTATCAGGGCGCAGGAGTTGACCTTAAAAAGGATGCAGGCGAAGGCGCATTTGCCACAGGTAGAAGGGTCTCAAAAGGATTGAAGTCTAATCAGTGGGGTGATGCTTCTGAAAACAAAGGGAATGTCTACTATGAGTATAGACCTAACCATTTGGATGTAAAGCAACCTAAGAAAAAGCAGACCTATCCTAAGTTGGAAAGAGGTGGAATGATGGCTGATGGTGGTAAAACAGTAGGATTCACTATATATTATGAACCACAAAAAAACTTAGGAGGTAAATCGGTTCAATCTGATGAAGAGATAAGAGGCAATTATAGAGACATGGATAAAGTTTTAGATAAAAGAATTGGCGATAACTATTTAGGTTCTAATTTTTATATAGGAGATGGTTATGGTAAAATAATTTTAAAAGATGAATCAAGCGTAAAAGAGGTAAAACAAATCTTAGATATGTTTGATTTTGAGGATAAAACATCATCATACAAAAAAGAAAAAGGTGGCTACATGGCTGATGGCGGAAAGTTGGAATCAGGCGTTTACAGAATCGGAAAGCCAAGCAAGGTTTCTCAGAATCTTTATGAGCAAAAAATAGTTGAGATTTTTGACAACGGAGATATTGCTACTGCAAGTGATTATGGTAGGAAAATGTCCGATTTCAGTGGTAATTCATATCCAATTATAAGCCAAGAACAGTTAGAAGCACAGTATAAAATGGCTTATGGCGGTTACATGGCTAAAGGCGGAGAAACAGTGCCATATATAATTTGGGTTTCAAAAGATGGCGAAAAAAGAGAGTTTTATGGTGATTATAAGTCTCAAAGAGCCGCAGAAATGGCTATGAGAAAATTGTGGGACAGTAGCGATTATAAGTCCATGGGGAATAAGCCAAAGAAAATGTACGAGAAAGAAGGTCTTTATGCCAAAGGAGGCTATATGGCTGATGGTGGTGAATTAAGTGATGTTGATAAAGAAGAGTTTTTGGATGAGTTGTATTCATATATTGGTGGCAATGTTCAAGTTGTTGAGCGTAAAAAGGATGTACAATTATCTACTGAAAATAGAGCCTCTTTGTCTGATGTAATAAAAAGATTCTCTCCTACGGGTAGAACGGGTTCGGGTGGTGTTTCTAACATTGATGAGGTTAAAATGGATGGTGATACATATTACTACTTAACGGTAGATTATAGAAAAATTGAAGATAAAATGGCTAAGGGCGGTGAGGTTGTAAAATACTACGGTGTTGAGTTTACAAACACTTTTGGTATCAGCAATGATGATTTCAAAAAAGCTATTGATTCTTTTTATGACACGGGTAGTGATGTGAATTATGAGAGAGTTGCTGCAAGACTTAACATATCCAATTTAACAAAGGAATTAGGAGAAGAAAAATCAAAAGAGGTATTCGGGTACATAAAAAGCAAATTTGAAAAGAAAGGGGTGTATTCTGATGGCGGTGAGGTAGGACAAGGGTTTTTAATCAGGGATATGAGGGAAAAACTCAATAAAATGTTCCCTGATACCTTTGGTTTCACCGTTGGCAATATTAGCAAAGAGGGCAATGAAGTTCAAAACTCTTCTGCTCTTGTTGTAGATAGAAGAGACCCTTACCGTGGGTTAGAAGACAAGGATATTCAGTCAAAACTGTTCTTCCCTCAGTACAAAAGAGACCATGATATTAGGTTCAGGATTTATCAAGGTGGCGAAAATACCTACTTCTACTTCCTGTTAGAATCAGAAAATGGAGACCAATATATCGGTCAATTTGGATTCAAAGACCAAGGTGATGTTTCCTCTGACTACGTTACCCGATTTATTGCTTTCTTGATGGAGCAGTATGGATTGCCATTTGAAGTAAAGCACAGCGTAATGGCAAAAGGTGGTTACATGGCAAGTGGCGGTGAGATGCACAAAGCTGACCATTTCAAAGATGGCGGAGAGGTTTTCTCAGAAAAGAAGCTCAAAGAAATCTTGGATGAAGCTCTTGGTCATTTCTATCAGGGATTGAATCAGGTTGATTTAGCCATGAGATACTTGGAAGTCAAAGGTCAAGGTGGATTGAAAAAGCCTCTTTCAAATAAGTTGAAGTTGGATGATTTGAAAGAATCTATCAACAAAATTGATGAATATATATCTAAATAATTTAATATGAAGTTGTTCACAAAGGACATAGACAAGAAGCTATTTGCTCAGTTTGAGCAGGGTTCTGACCTTGAAAATCAAATGGTCGTTGCCAAAATATTCAATCCCTACGGACGTGGGGTTTGGTATATTATAAACTCAGACCCTTCAGACCCTGATTATCTGTGGGCTATCGTTGACTTATTTGAAGTTGAAGCGGGAAGCGTTAGCAGAAGCGAGTTGGAAAGTATCAAAGTACCCCCTTTCAGGTTGCCACTTGAGAGGGATATGTATTTTACACCAATCAACGCATCAGAGCTTTACCGTGGACTTCTTGCGGGTAAAAGATACGCAGAAGGTGGAGAAATTAGCATTGAAGCTCAGAATAAGGATATGCTTCTTAACTATGCTGAAGAGTTGGAACATCATGTTAAAGAGTTTGAAGAAGCTGCAAAAAAAGCAGAGAAAGTAATGCCTTGGGTTATTGCTAAAATTGAGCGTTCTTCTACCGACCTTTCTGATGTTACTCATTACTTGGCGAGTGAAAATGAGAAAAGGAGAGAGTATGGGAACGGGGAAGGAGAGGAAGAATATGCTGATGGCGGAGAGATAAAATGGCAAGATGCTCACTATGGAGACAATGCTTTGGTCGTTTCTGAGAACAAAATGGGTATTATAGTTAAGCCTTATGGCAGAAAATTCCATCTTAAATTTGCAGACGGAACAGAAAAAACCTATGATGCGTCAGAGCTAAAGTTCTTTGGCGACATGGACGATTTCGACAGAGGTGGAAAGTTGGATGTTGGTCGTTATTATAAGACTACTGACGGAAGGCAAGTGAGATACTTGGGAGATACCAAAGACCCTGAAGTTGGAACTTTTACGAGTAAAGCCGATGGTGTTTTAAAGGTTAGGTACGATGAAATAGAAGGTAAAGCAAGCCTTTTTGAAGACGGTGGTGAGGTTGAAGAAGGGGTTGACCTTTTTGAAGACTATGATAATATACCTTCTAACGTTCAAGAGGTGTTGGACAATTTTGCTGATGCTTTCGAGGATGGAGATTATAAAGGACTTGAAAAGGCTAACAAAGAACTCGGAAAGATTGGCTATACATTTGAATACGGTTTAGATGGTCAAGCGTATGATTTGAGAAAAGTTGGTGAGAAAGGCAAGTCTGAGTACATGGCGAAGGGTGGTGAAACCGATTTTGGTGATTTTTATGAATGGAGCAGCAAAGAAGTAAATAACAAATTCAATAGCCAATTTGATGAAGGATTTCCTATTGTAAAATTTGTAAAAGATTCTGTTAATAAGGTAGTTGAAAGTGCTTCGGGAGTGCTAAAAAATGGGAAAACAGTAGTATTCAACGTAGATAGCGTAGAGTGGAAAGAATCGGATAAAATGGCTTCAGGTGGAATGATGGCGAATGGTGGAATGATATATTTTGATGAAATATTACCATCAGAAAAATTACGTGAATTATTGCTATCTACATTCAACTTGAAAAAAATCATTATTCGACAAAATGAAATAGTAGAAAATCCAAGAAGGGTACGAAATTTTTATGAAACGATTATTTTTATTCCAATAATTAATGATAATGAGGTTGCTAAAATAAATATATATATACAACAAAAACCTAACGCATATTGGTATATAGTATCTATATATAAAACAATGGAACAAAGCAAATATATTTTCGCAAAGGATGGTAGTCCTTATTTAAGCCAAATTCCACCTGAAAAACTATATGAATTTAATATACAAGATGTAAATTTTTCAGATTTTGAAAAAGGGTTGAAATCTTCAATAGAAAAAAATGGAATTTATGATTTCAAAACTGATTCATTTATAAAAATGGCTTCAGGTGGAATGATGGCGAAAGGTGGGAAAACTGAAAAAGAGTATAAAGTCGGAGACAGAGTAATTTATGCTCCCGATGGCAAATGGTTTGGTGCAAAAAATGTATCATATGTAAAAAAGGGAGAAATTACTGATGTAGGAGAAATTTCAGGTAAAAAAGTTTATACGTTGGAATTTAAAAATAAATTTGGACAAGTAGTAAATACTGTACAAACATATAATAACAAAGAAATAGATTTAGACCCTGATGTTAAAATGGCTATGGGTGGCAAAGTGAAATTTGCCGACAAAGTAAAATCCATCAAAAAGAGCCTTCTTGAGCGTAAAAAGGTATCTCCGAAGGTGCAAAAGGACTACGGTAAAACCTACTCCCCGAAGGAAGCTGAGGAATCAGCAAAACGTATCGTGGGAGCTATGACGGCTAAGGAAAGATTGATGGCAAAAAGAAAAAAGAGTAAAAAATGAGCGCACAGTACGACCAACTAATATATGACACCGCTATAAAGCAAGGTTTTACCCCTACAGCTGCTAAGTTGGTGGTGGCTCAAGCCCGTTTTGAATCTGCTGACTATACCTCAAACGTATTCAAGGCAAATAATAACACAAGCGGGATGAAATACATCGGTCAACCTCTTGCTACCCGTGGTAGTCTTGCTCCGCTCAATGAAAGGAGTGCTACCTGTCAAAAAGGTGGAGCTTGCTTGAACTCTGACCACTATGCAAAATTTGCATCTGTAGCAGATAGCGCAAAAGATAAAATAGTCAGGCTGTATTCTATAACAAAAGGTGGCGTTACTCCTGAGCAACTGAAAAATGTAAAAGATGCTGATGAATTTGCTTCCTTGCTTAAAAGAAGAGGGTACTACGGGGATAAAGAATCTATCTACGCATCAGGATTGAAAGCAAAGTTACTCCGCATACAAGTAGTTGAGTTTGTATCTAAAAATAAAAATACTTTACTTTTAGGTGCAGGATTACTCCTGATTGCGACTGCTTATTATGTATACAAAAACAAGTTAAAATGAAACTAAGAACAATATTGATTGTTGCGGTAGTTTTAGGTGGTGCATACTACGCCTACAATCTATTTGGCAAGACAAAGAAAACAAAGGTTATCAAAGACCGTAGCTTTGAGATAGAAATTGAAGAACCTGAAATAGAAGGATAATGGGAATTTACAAGACACTTAGAATTAAAGTACCTGACATCAAAACACCTTTTAAATCAGGTGGAATAGACTATTCTAAGCCTGCGACAAAGAGTGCAAACGCTGAGGTTATTCGTGATATTAAAAACACTTACACGGTACAAATCAATCGTTGGGGTACTGTATTTGAGATACCTGATGCGGTAATTATTGGGTTTATAGCCACTGAAAGCGGTGGCAGGATGCTCGGAGCAAACGTTTACAAAGCGACAGGTCTGATGCAAGTAACTCCTAACGCCCTGTGGGAATGTGTGAAAAAATGGGATTCTACGGTAAAAACAGCTCTCCCTGCGCAGGCTGTGGCGGAACTAAAAAGAACCGTACCTGAGATTTTCACTTCATCTGCTCCTGCCCCTTCAGCAACGGTATCTAATAAGATAATAAAGCTCCTGCAAAACGATGCTAATTTCAATATCATGTCAGGAACTCTGATTCTTAGGTGGTTGATAGAGAGATTCAGTACCGTACAAACAGGCGGTCAGCTTAATAAAGCCATGGTTGCTTACAACGCAGGTGCATACATTCGTGCCTTAAATGTCAGTAGCTCCCAACCAATCACAAACCCGATAGATACCACCTCACTTGCTACAAACAGACTTGTTCCCGCAGAAAGCAGGGGATACCTCTATAAAATGCTTGGAAAGGATGGATTTCTTTCGTTAATTTACATAGATAAAGTTGTATAAAAAGACCAACAAACTTTTATTCATTTACAATAAAACCAACAAAATGTCAAAATTTGAACAAACGCTCGAAAAACACGGATACACAGAACAAACAGTATCCAAAGGGCTGAAAAAAAGCATCAAAGAGTACAAAGACGCAGAAAAAGAACTAAACGCCCTTAAAGCCGATTTTGAATCAGCAGATGAAGAAACAAAGGCAGACCTTCAATCTGAAATTGAAGAATATGTCAATCTGCTTGAAGAAACAGATGAGGACTTGTGTAAAAAAATAGAAGACTATATTGAAAAGAAGCCATACTATGACGCTAAACTTCAGCACATGAAGGACAAAGCAGGAGGTAAGGACGCAGGAGCTTCACCTAAAAAGAGTTCTTTCGTTGGTACAACAGGAACGGTATCTACAAGCGGAGCGACCACAGTTGCTACAGGGAATACTACAGGAACAACTCATTTAGCAAGTGGTATTACTAATACTCCCGCATCGGCACAACCAATAAATGTTGCAACAGGAGAGCCAACTGAAGAGCCTAAAAAGAAGGATAATTGGGTACTATGGGGCTTCTTGGGATTAGTGGGTATTTTGGTAGGTGTGAACGTAATGAAAAACAGAGAATAGATGGCATACAGGATAAAACCATACTCATATCGTAAAGCCGAATCATTGGGCGTTGAAATCAAACCAAGTAAGGTTGAAGGCAAAAAAATTGATGTTTTCAATAAGAAAGGAGATAAATTGGCATCCATCGGTGCGATTGGGTATGGTGATTATCCTACGTTCATGGCTCAGAAAGGGAAAGAATTTGCCGATGAAAAGAGGCGTTTGTATAAACTGAGACATGCAAAAGACAGGGTTGTGAGAGGAACGGCAGGTTATTATGCGGATAAAATTTTGTGGTAAATGGATTTAAGAGGATTTGGGATAGAAATAGGATTTTTAGTCAGTGGTCTTTTTGGAGCTATTTTGATGGTATCTAAAAATGCTTCTGAGAACTTAAAGTCAGCCATATTATCTGTTATAGGTGGAATGGCTTCCGCTAACTATTTAACACCCGTAATGGTGCAAATGGTGAATCTAAAAGACGTTAAACTACAGAATGGACTTGCGTTCATTACAGGATTTTTAGGATTAAAATTAGTTGAAATTGTGAGTGAGAAGTTTCTAAATAAGTTAGAAGCAGAGCAACCCAAAAAAACAGTGAAAAAAAGAACAACAGTCAAAAAAAAACCAAGTAGAAAATGACATCACAAGGAATATTTGTTGCACTTAACCTGTTATCAAATCTCACGATGTTTATAACGTTGTGTATTTTGGTATTTTTTTTATTTGGAAGAGCTGATAGTGTAGCCCATAAGTTTCCTCTTGTAACTCATTGGACTATAAAAGTAGGATTGTGTATAATGGCTGCGGGTTCTCTGTTCGCTTTTTTGAAAGAGCTTGAGGACTTAGAACATTCAATAGCGATATGGCAACAGTTGCTTAGGAATTTAGGTAATGCGGTTATTCTTACTTGGGTATGTGTATTCCATTGGAAGTATTTTGTTATGGAAAAGAAGCCCCGAAAGAAAAGAGTTGTTAGTAAAAAGCCCGTTAAAAAGAGAAAAACGAAATAATATGAAGCAGTTTTTAATTAAAATGTTTTCCGATAAAAGTGATATAAACCCCAAGACAGTTGTGGGTTTCATCTCATTTGTAACAATGATTATTTATGGCTTGACAGATGTAATAACAGGTGCTTTGCACAAAGAATTTGTAATTGAGCCAATAGTCTTTAACGGCTTAATGTACACAACTTTTGGTTGTTTGGGAATAGCAGGTGCTGAAGCTATTTTTGGTAATAAGAATTTACCCAAAAATGAACAACCTAAAAATGAAGAATAATGAATACAGATAACATAGTAAAAGTAATGCCAACGACTGCTTCAAAATATATGTATGAGGTAGTAGAAAGGTATAACATAACACAACCGCTGAGATTAGCTCATTTCTTGGCTCAGATTGCCCATGAATCAGGTAATTTTCAATTCGTGGCTGAGAATCTAAATTATTCTGCCGATAGCCTTTTGAGAGTTTTCCCGAAGTATTTCAAGGACAAAGCCACTGCTGATTTATACGCTCGTAAGCCTGAAATGATAGGTAGCAGAGTATATGCTAACAGGATGGGTAACGGTGATGAGGCTTCAAAAGAGGGGTTCAAGTTCCGTGGAAGAGGTTATTTACAGCTGACAGGAAAGGACAATTACAAGGCTTTTTCTACTTTTATAGGAGAGGACTGTGTAGCCAACCCTGACCTTGTAGCTACTAAGTACCCTATGGATAGTGCTATTTGGTTCTTCGATAAAAACAAGCTGTGGGATATTTGCGACAAGGGAGCAGGAGAAGATATTGTAACTCTTGTAACAAAGAGGGTAAATGGCGGTAGTCACGGGATTCAAGACCGATTATCGAAGTTTAAAACATTCAATTCATTACTTTTAGCATAATTTTACTTTATGGCACAATTTGATATATCAAAAGGGGAAGAGTTTCTTCTGAAGGCGGCAGGTATTGGGGCGGCAGTCCTTGGTATCGTCTCCATTTTCAGCTTTTACAAAAACAACATTTGGCATCCAAAAGTGGAAGTTAAAGACGTTGACTTTTCTAAGGGCGTAGCAAATCTTGTAATTAACGGGAAACCCTTCGTTTTGAGGGGGGATTCATCCTACCTGATAGCATACGATTGGGGTATCAAATTTGGTTTCACGCCAACGGCTGATGGTAAAAGAATCTATGACAGAATCGAAATCCTGAAAAGGAATATGGTTCATCAAGTAATCCGCAAAGCAGATGACAAGAGTATGGTCGGATTCACAGGATTCGATGAGCGTACTTTTTGGAATGACGCATTTGACGGAGGTAAAGGCGGTCTTGTAGCCGTACCAAGGTCTTTTACGGGTAGCGAAAGCGCAATAGTAAATGATGTTTGGGGAGTAAAGGACAGCGAAGGCTTCTCAATTTTTAATGATAAATAATGGTCGGAACAATACAAAAGGCTGTTAAAACACAAGGTGCAGGGGAAGCAGTTCTTTATGCAGGTCTGTTGGGTCTTTTGGTTTCAGACATAATACCAACTCCTGCTGACGCTATATATTTTAGGCTTCAGTCGAAGAACAAGCAGAAGCTCGATAACGGAATTATAAGTCCAAAACAGTATTGGACAAGAGATGCCTTGATGTATTATGGGCTAAATCCTCTGTGGTGGTCGTTGGTTTTGGTTGCTGTGGTTAACACAAAAGGCGGTCTTGACAATAAGATTAGGTTGGGGGTAGCCCTTGTTGGTGCAGGTGCTGTATTCGGGGTTTTGTCAAAAAATATCAAGGAAGAAGAAAAACTTAAAAAAACTTCTTTAATAAACAAAAAATCTTAATTTTAACTACAAATTCAAATAATCTTAAAATCAATTTTATGCAAAACGGAAATAAAATAATCGGTTATGTAGTAGGTCTCGCTGCTCTTGGTTTGACTGTATACATTATCTCTAAGACTTGGAAAGCAGGTCAAAAATAATAATATGGCAAAAGCAACAAAGAAAAAAGTTAGCGTAGCTGAAATCTCTGCTTTGGCAAAGAAAATCCGCAAGGCTAACGAGAAGTGGACTGACGCTATAAAGCGTGCGTCTGCTCAATTAAAGTAATATTATGAAGAGAGAAAAGGTTGTCGTCTTTGATGGCGAGGACAAATTTATTGCACCTAAGAGTAGAACATACAACAAGAAAATCGGGAAATCCGAATTTGTTGGCGTAGTTGAAAGTCCTGAAGGGAATAAAGCTCCTATCACTACAATTGATGGGGATGCTTTCAACGACTACATGAGGAAAAAAGATTTGCCCGCTGTATTACCTTCTCCATCTGAACCTGATTTCTGTGCGAAAGCACAGGCATTTATTCAGAGTAATGGAGATGGGAGAGCGACACCTGAGCAGGTAATGCAGGCATATCAGCTTTTTCAAGACAATTGTGTTGAGAAGCCAAAAGAGGTAAAGCCTGTAGAATCCGATTCTCCCCCTCCTGTTACTCCTGATGAGGAACAACCTGTTTTCCCTGTGTGGGAAACCTTAGACTGCGAAACTCTTGCAAATGAAATTTCAAGATTGGAACAGACTTTGAGCATTTCTAAATTCTCTGAATCTATCAGAGGTAAATATGAAACAGCAATCTCACAGGGTAAGTCTTTGCAGGATACAAGATGCCCGAAAGCACCGCCTGCTTTAGGTAGCATTCCTTCATCTTCTTCTCCTTTAGGCATTTCTTTGTCTGCTCCAAATTTAGGTAAGCCTCCCGTTAAGTCAGGTGGCGCACCCGCAGGTGGTGGGGGCGGAGAAAAGGAAGAACCTAAAAAAGGAACAAATTGGTTGCTTTGGTTATTGATTGGCGGGGCAACATTATATTTCGTAACGAGAAAAAAATAAGATATGGACGCAGCAGCACAAACCGCAGCACCAATGGCAACCGCAGGAGCAGCAGTACCACCTGCCGCACCTTCACCCAACTATACACCACCCGCACCACCTGCACCTTCCGCACCTGCTATGGCAGAAGGCGGAGAGACATCAGGCGGAAGCGGAGGCGGAATCAAGGCTTTTTTTAGTGACGTTAACGTTGTTGACGTTACAATTTCAGCTTTCATCGTTGCCGCAGTAATTTACTCAGTTCAATATCATCGCTATATGATGATGATTGAAAAAACAGGATATGCTGACCTTTCAACAAGAGTTCAAAAACTTGAAAGTTCTATTGAAGCAGCTAAACGAAAAGCAGAAGCCAACGCATCGGGTAGCGGTAAGCCGAACATGCGCAACAGGCGTGGATTAATGAGCCTTTAACAAAAAAACCATGAAATATGTTAGATTCAATCACTTGGGGCAATCCGCTTCAAAGCCATTTGCCGTATCTTGAAGAGAACACATCTTTTCTTGATAGACTAATCCCTCAGCTTGTTAGATTCCCTTTCCCCAAGAATAGTTCTAAGGGGGCAAGAGAAGAACTAAATGAGCTTGTTGATTATGTATCTCAAATCAAAGGGGATGAAGAAACGCTGAAAAGGTATAAAGCCTACGATGCTTCCCTGACAAGAGTTTTTGCACAAGTAATCATGGAGCAGAACTTAGGGGACAAAGGAGTTGATTTGATTGATAAACTGATTGACGATACTAAGCCACTAATTATAAAGCTGAAATTTTATTTTCAAAGACCAAGACCGTATCAGCTTGCGGAGCATTACAAATTAAAGTTATTCCCTTTCGGCTCTAAGTCCGATAATTCACCTTCATATCCTTCAGGACATACCCTTCAATCAAGGGTTATTTGTCATGTACTTGGAAATCATTTCCCTGAACGCTTCGATTATTTTGAAAACCTTGCAAAAGATATAGAATATAGCAGGTTGTACCTTGGGGTTCATTACCCATCGGACAACGATTATGCGCTGTATGTTGCAGAAACTATTATCAGAGACAAGGAGTTCAAAGCGAAGTATCAGTTATGAGATTCACAACAGGAGGAAAGCCCATAACACAGCGGTCAGTATGGAAAGGTTGGGTAGAAATAGACGGTAAAAAAATGTACCTAAAATCCCTTTGGGAGAAAAGATACTGTCTCTATCTATCCTTCATGAAAAAGCATGGTCATATCGTAGATTATTGGTATGAGCCTGATACATTTTGGTTTGAGGGTATTAAAAGGGGAACAAATAATTACAAACCTGATTGGAAGGTGCAATTTCCTTCAGGTGCAATGGAGTATTTTGAGGTGAAAGGATACGAAACTTCTAAGGACAGAACGAAGTATAAAAGGATGGCAAAGTATCATCCTGATATTAAATTGAGGATAATTGATAAAGTTTGGTTCAAGAATAATTCATCTATATTGAAAAAAATATTACCCGATTGGTGAAATTGAGTAATTTTCAATATATTTGATATGTAAAACATATGCCTTAATGAGCCAAGAAGAAACAATAGAAATCTTAGAAGAACTGCTCAATAGCGTCAAATCAAGGGGCTACAAGAAAACTTTGACCGTTTTAAAGACAGAAAAGCTGAAAAAAGCCAATCTTACCACCCCTTTTGAGCAATTTGTAGTAAAATCAGTTGCTGACGCTTTTGAAATCACGGAGGATGATTTGATATTTAGTAGATACATTCGTGGCGAAAATAAGTACGCCATAGGATTCTGTGTATACTATCTATATGACAACGCATCGCTTGGTGAAATACACAAAAAGATATTTAAGCATAAAAACAAAACACTACTCAGTAAGTACCGTCAGATTGTATTTGACCTGAGAGCTACAAACGTAGTGGATAAGAAATTTATATCAATAAAGACAGAGCTTGACAAGAAAATAGAAAACTTCAAAAAGAACAATTAATGAGTACCGAAGCCACACCGTTGCCACAAGAGCAACAGACCACCGTGAGTAATCAGCCAAGGAGCTACAACCCTTTCATTGATTCCGTAAACGAAAAGCCGTATACGCAAATGAACGTGGGTGTCAACCCAAATCAAATGGCAGGAAGCATTCCTGAGCCACAATATCAGCCTAACATGATTAGGGGTAATGAAAACCCTTACAACATGCTAAATGATGACTTTGGAGCATCCATGGGGCAAGCGCAAAGGGGAGGCGGAGAAACAGTGAACCCTGCTATGAACTCTTTGCCTGATGCAGACAAGAAGTTGGGTGCGGAACACATGGCAAAGCTAATAGTCGATGGCTATGAGCAGTTACACACTTTTGCAAACAAGGGGCTACAAATACCTGAGCGCAAAATCAGGAAGTTAGTTGCAGAGGGCGAGATTGACCTTTCTGTTCAGATTCCATACGACTATGGAAAGACAATTACTGCGGGAGAGTTCATGCAGGAGTTCAATGAGCAGAACAAGGATACTCTGACAGTTAGTAAAGAATTTAAAAAAGAAGTTACTCCCGTTCTTACAAGGGTTTTACAGAAGCGTGGAGCAGGTGTAACAGATGAACAATATTTGATTTATCTATTCGGTAAAGATATTTTGGTAAAAGGTGTAATATTCTCTCAAATCAGGGGTACGATGAATGACATGATAAATGTTATTAAAGAGTACACAGTTGCAGTAAAAGAGAATGGTGGAGTTGCTCCACAACCTGCGGAGAAGCCAAGGGCAACACCTCCCCCACCTCCACCTCCTCCAAGCCCATCCGCATCATACGAACAGCTTCCTGATGAGCCAATCGTTCCATTTGATTCAGACGATTTCAATTTCAAGAGCAATGAGACGGTAATGGATTCAACAGTGCAAAAGCATCAAGTTCCTCAATCAGGAAAACAGAGGTTGATGGCTCAGAAGAAAAGAGACAGGGAGATAGAGCAAGCAATGGAAAGGGCAAAGCATATGGCAGGAGATAAACCTACTACATCATACGCTGATGCGATTAACGCAAAGAAAAGCGGTAAGCGTGGTCGCAAGCCAAAAGATTATATAGTTCCCCTTGATGAAGAGCAAATAGCAGAAGCTATTGTACTCAGAGAAACTAAGCCTGTAGAGAAAGACAAAATCGAAGGATTGGATTAAAAATAATTATATGACACAAGAACTACAAGAATTATATGAATACTTACAATTGAACTATGAACCTTTGTTCGAGGGCGATTTATCCATACATGAACCTGATGAGGATGAAAAAACAGATTATGTCTGTTGCGACCAAAAAATAATCACTTTTGTTGATAATAAATTCAATATCTGTGATTTGTACGATTCACACCCATGTGTACGCTTCAAGACTAAAGAAGAGGTACTTTCTTTTTATTCAGGTTGTATAGAAGGTTTGCATTTTTATTTTAACAATGATATAGAAGTGGCTCATGCAGTTGGCAAGATATTTAGTTCTTCTCAAACCTTAGAGCTAAAAAATGTAGAGGAGGCAGTACAAAAAGTAGTTTCTCCTGTTCAAACGAAATATAATAAGGAAGAAACCTTATGAAAATAAAAAATAAAGAGTGGATAGATTTCAAGGCTAAGTTTCTTGATATGTTGGAAATTCTCGGTGAAGAAAGCGAGAAATTTGACATACCTGAAGAAATGGATAATTTTGAAATATATGTTGATGAATGTGAAGTACATCCTTCCTTTTTGAGGAAAGATGAATTTTTAAAAGTGGAATATGATTTAACTCTTTGTAATACAAAAATTAGAACTTTGTCTTTCTCTATATTTAGAGGCGTTGGGAGGTTAGAGTGGACAATGAAAGAACAAACAGACGAAAATAATTTAGATTAAATGAGAGAACCATTATTAATGGCTGCATGCGGAAAAAAAGGCGTGGGGAAGAGTTATCAGCATATGCTCTTAATGAATGGATATGTCATGGGAGACCCATATAAAGGCGTAAAGGGAAGAAAGTGCTTGATTATGGATGTCAATGACGAATATTCCGTTTATGGAGTTCCTGCTATATCACTCAATGATGTCCCATTATATACAGTACACCCATCTATAGAGATTAGAAGGGTTAGACCTTTTCATCCTGACGGAAGAAGAATGACGCTTGACGAGTGGGCAAATGCCTTGTTCTATGTCCTGAACAGATTTCAGAACGGTCTTTTATTGATTGAA
>Ga0222713_10001776_pt1 | contig 23777 bp, 30 predicted proteins | sample C33_649DmetaG_FD_165061 | JGI IMG/M metagenome (GOLD analysis project Ga0222713, IMG submission 165061) | Estuarine water microbial communities from San Francisco Bay, California, United States - C33_649D | ecosystem: Environmental > Aquatic > Marine > Unclassified | place: USA: California...
CTCATCGACAGGATCGGCGATCACTTGGTCGCGACCCTGCCGACTTCGCCGGATGCGGCGCGCTGGACCCGTTCGCGGTTCCTGCCACCACAGTTGGGGCAAGACACTGAGGCTAAGATTGCGCGGTGTTGGTCTGTATGGTCGCCGTCATTGACGATCACACAGCCAACCCAGCGGCAGGTTTCGAGCGAGGGTGTACACGTTACGTCCACGATCGAAGCCGGGTTCAGCTTCGCGCTTCGGCAGGATGGCACCGCGGCGGACTATACCGCGGCGCTTGCCGCCGAAGCCGCGTTCACGGCGGCGCTGTTCAGCGTGGGGCGGGTATCTTTGCCCCGCTTCACGTTGCAGACGGTTAGCCGGCAAGTGCAGACCGATAACCGTACCCTTGTGGTAGTGTTGACACTGTTTGCTTCCCACCAAATCCCGCTGACCTGAGAGGTACGCCATGCCGGCTTCTGTTATCCCCAAGCACTTCACCGATGGGTCTGTCACCTTCAAAGATGGCACCGGCACGCCGGTTACCCTGTCGGTTCCGTTCACGATGGGCGACTGTTCGATCAGTGGCCTTGCGCAAGATGCGCTTGGTCGCGCGACGAATGCCTATGAAACCCGTGGCGTCCTGGTTGGCTTGCGCCGTGGCGCGCGGGAGTATCCGACGTTCTCGATGTCTTTGATGGTGCCAGACGTCAGCGACGGCACCAACGTCACCCCGCTTGACTTCATTCGCAAGAAGGGTGCATATGCCTCGAACGTGTCGACCACCACTGCCCTGGGTGATGTCTACACCATCGATATCGTGCTGACGATCGAAGGCACCGACCTGGGCGACGCCGCAGACCATACCTTCACCCTCGAAGATGTGGATTGCCGCGCCGACTTCGCCGAAGGCGAGCCGAACACCTTGACCATCAACGGCACGATTTACGGCACGATTACCCCGGCCTAAGTTGGTCGCCTAACCATCCACATCGGAGAGCCCCGATGCCCGACAACATTACATTTGGCGGCGCCACTTACGCGCTGCATGCCCCTCGCAGCCCAGCCCGTGCGGCGGCTGTGCTGCAAATCCAGGCCAAAGACAGTCCCCACGTTGCGCTTGCCGCGGCGTTGGGTCTGTGTGCGGACTGTCACGGGGTCCAATGGAAAGGGTCGGCATCGGCTTTCGGTGAAGCCGTCTTCGACGCGCTGCAGGCCCGAAAGGTTGCCTTCGGCGCGATTTGCGAGGCCGGCGCAAAGTGCATGGAGCTTGTGGCAAGCGCCGTGCTCTTTGAGGATGAGGTCGCCACCGAAGAGGCTTTTACCGCGGCCCCGTAGGTCGGTTGGATTTCCAGACCTTGGAAATCTGCCGCCTGTGGGGCCAAGCGCCGGGATGGTGGGGCACCCTATCGCGCACCGATAGGGTAGCCCTTACCGCGTGGTATCGGGTACACTGTGACCCGACGAAGGGGCAAGCCAAGGCGCCACCGCCACCGCCACCGCCCGCGCGTCGCCGGTGAAGCATGAGTCGACCTATCAAAGTGCGCAGTGGCAAAGTGTCGATCGATATCGACGCCACACTGCAGGCGCAGATTGATTCAATGGTACGGGGTATGGCCCCTGCCGTGAGTGGCGCGCTTGACGCCTATCTTGACAAGGCAGAGGCATACGTCGCGCAAGAGTACCCGCGCCCGGGAGACAGCCGGTTCCCAACGGCGACCGGTAACAGTCGCGATGCGTTTGCCTATCTGCGCACCGTTGAACAGCGCGGCGACGGCGCTGTTTTGGTTGCCTCGATTGATAACGACGCCAGCAACTATGGCAAGATTAGCCGTCTACGCGGACGCGCGAATGACTTGCGGCGACAGTTACAAGACGGGCAAGAACTGACAACCGATGAACTGCGCGAACTAAGGGTCATCGAAGCCCTTGAGAAACAGACGGGTCGCAAGGCGTTGATTCCATATGTGGTGTTTGTGCACCGCGGGCTATATTGGCAGACCCTGCGCCGCATGCGGAAAGAGGCAGAACGGGCTATTGTTGCAGAAGCAGCGGCAGAGTTGCGCCGCCTTGCCGGAGGGTAAACCATGGCTGACGTAGCAACCCTAACCCTTCGGGCCGATATCTCTGAACTGCAGCGCAAGTTGCGGAGCATTCCCGACGAGGCAAGCGGCAGCGGGAAACAGATGGCGATTGCCCTTGAAAGGGAGTTCAAGCGGGTAAGCGCAGCGGTAGAAGCGGCGGCAAAGGCCAGCAGCGCGGCAAACGTTCGGGCCGCGGCAGAGACTGAGAGGGCAACGCAGAAGCTGCAAGAGTATCTTGCGGCGGGTGACCCTGTAGCCGAACTGACCCTAAAGTTTCAACGGCAAGCGGCTGAAATCGAGAAGATCGGCAAGGTTACCGGTGATGCGAAGGGCGCACAACAGGCGCTTGCCAAGGCATCGGCGAACTATTCGCAAAGCCTGCAGGCATTGACAACCCCGGCACAAAATGCGTTTGGGTTGGTTACCGATGGGGCTACCAAAGCCGCCGGGTCAAACTGGAAGCTCAATCAACAGACCCTAAGCCTGCGCAAGAACGTCGGTGATTTCGCCAATAGCCTTATCTCTGGGCAATCGCCGTTCACCGTGCTGATGCAACAAGGTCCGCAGGTTGTCGAACTGTTTGCAGAAGCAGACAGCGCGTCGGCGCTATTGCAATCGAGCTTTGGCGGTCTGTTTGCCAAGGCATCGGCATTGGCTGTTCCGCTTGCGGCGATTGCGGTAGCGGTTGCATCAGTTGTTGCTATCTATTCAGTATATGCAAACGCAACCGACGAAAACGCCGAAGGCAATAACCGTTTGGCCGCATCGTTTCGCAAGTTGACAGAAGAAGTCGATACGTCAAGCGATGCCATCAACAAACAACAGGCTGCGTTGACCCAACTCAAGAAGGCAACAGACGATCGGCGCGAAAGTCTGTTGGTTGAGATTGGCGTATTGAACGAGCATGACGTTGCCGCGAAGCGCGAAGCTGACGCGCTGCGCGAATCGACGCGCGCAACAATGCTTGATATCACGATGAAAAAAGCCAAGCTGCAAACTGATTTGCAGACGGCGGAAGCGGTCTTGCGCAATAAAGACGCAAACGTGGCGATGCGCGCGGAAGCTTCGCAGGTCGTCAAGGTATTGCGCGATCAAGTCAAAGCCGAACAATCCAAGATTGATGCAGCGCAGGCAAACCTAAGCCAGCAACTCGAAGATATCGACAATATGCGGCTGGTGCGCCAAGTACGCGATGAGGCTACCAATGCAGACGAGAAGGGTACAACCGCAAAGCAGGGCCTGACCAAAGCCACCAAAGACGAAAGCAAGGCGAACCGCGATCTTGCCGCAGCCTATGAGACTGTGCAGGGCATTTTGGGCGCAACGGTCGAAGCCAATGCATCAGCCGAACGCAAGCTTGGTATTGCCGCAGCAGAGCGCATCAAGATTCTGACCGATATTGCAGAAAAGTATGCGGACCAACCCGATATCGTCGCCAAGGCGGCGCAAGCCGAAGAGGCTGTGCGCGAACAGTTGCGCGCCGATCTTGCCGCGCAACAAGCCAAAGACGACGAAGCATTTGATGCCGCGAAACAGAAACTGCATGAACGACAGATGGCGCGGGCAAAAGAGCTTGCCGATCAAGAAGAGCGACTGCAAGCGCAGCGAATCGCCAACGCGCAAGCGGTCGGTACGTTTGCCAGCGGCGTTAGTGACCTGTTGGCGCAGCGGGCCGAAGCCAATGCAAAGCGCGATCGTGAGCTTGCATTGAGGCAGTTCAAGGCCAGCAAAGCGGCGGCTGTTGCAGAGGCAACGATCAACGGTGCGGTCGCTATCACCCGTGCGCTTGCGACACTGGGGCCTGTCGCCGGTGCACTTGCGACGGCGGGTATCGCGGCAAGTACCGCAGCGCAGATCGGCGTAATCGCCAGCCAAAAGCCCGCGTTTGACCGCGGCGGTTTGATTCAGGGCGGCGGTGCGATGGCTGACCAAGTACCGGTCAACGCACTGCCCGGCGAGGCTGTGCTATCGCGCGGCGCTGTGCGTGCGATCGGCGGGCAAGCCGGGGTCGATCGGCTCAACCGCGGCGAAAGCACCGGCCCGCAAGTGGTGGTTGTCGAGGCATACAAGCACTTCGGGCGATTTGTACAGGATGAGCTTGGGCGCGCCGGTGTCCTGCAACGTGCTATGCTGAGTGGGCGCCCTGTCGGCGCTTTGGGGTACTGACAATGGCCACAAATACCGCCCGTCCGCAACACCCGGCTATGGTGGTCATGGACCCCCGCCTTGACCGCGTGGTTGAGGCGTGGTCAAGCCAAAGCAGCTTCACCGAAGCGAGCCCCCGGGCCGGCCTTCCTGACCCGTCAGGCGCCTATACAGGCAGCCTGCGGGCCAGCGGTGCACAGACGGCCAAGGTGGTTACCCGTGTGCAGTCTGCGGGCTTGCCGGGCAGCACAGGTACGGCGGCGACGGTTGTGCACAGCCCCGATGGTTCGACCGGGTGGGTGGGCGGGGAGGGCCCCGGCACGGTGTCGCATTGGGAAGCGGTCAACTACACCGCGACCACGACCGACTACCTTATCGATCCGCATGTCGTCACCACGCCAGAAGGCGCGCTTGTGGCGTGCGCACGCAAAGGTGCGGGGACCGGCGGCGGTTCGCTTGTGGTGTATCGGCGAGCAATCGGCGCGGCTTCGTGGGGCTCGCCCATCACCGTCGACACAAACGGGCTTGAGCCCTTCAACCCATGCCTTTGCGTGGTTGGGTCGCGCCTGTTTCTGTTTGCAGCGATTGAGGCCCCTGTCGGCACTGACAGCTACGTGTGGACCTTTACATCAGATGATGACGGCCTCACTTGGCAGACTGCCGCCGCACCTGCAACGGTTGACCGGACCACGGTGCAGGCTGTACCGGTTGCCGATATCCAGCGGCTGCGCGCTGCATATGCAAACGGTCAAATCATTCTGTTTGTGCATACCCGCAACGGGACCACAAACACGACGTATCAATGGGCGTCCGATGACTTGGGCGCTTCGTTTGTGCTGGTGACCACAATCGCGGGCGAGGGCTATTGCGATGTGGTTGCAGTCGGCGGCCAGTTTATCGCGGTCTTTGGTCGGTTTAGCGGGGCGGCATATACCACGCGAATCCGGCGCTTTGGGTCGGCATTCCAGGGTGCGGCATCGGCGATTATCGTTAGCGCAGTCGACAGCGGTAACGCTCTTGGGTCTGTGTATCTCGCCAACGTCGCGGCAACTGTCAGCCTGCACAATGGCTTCGCCATCGTCGCCGATGAAGTCGGCTGTGTGTACGTCTTCGGCGTGTACTACACCGCAGACCCTGACACTCCGACCTATCGCGGGGTGGTAGCTGTCAGCGAAGACCGCGGGTTGACCTGGATTCCTTGGGGTCAAGACACCTACAGCGCGAGCGATCCCAGCTACGGGTACAGCGCGCGTTGGTTTAGCCCCATCAATATCGATAGTGGCACGCCAAGCCCAAGCATCTGCAGGGTGCGGCGGTTTGCGGTCGCAGCGCAGCGCGGGCGGTTTGTGGTTGCGCACAACTGGGTTGCTCCGACCGCTACGTATGGGAATAGCCTGGGCATCGCCTATCTTGGCGGTCTGACCACGCAGTGTTTGCCGCCCATCAACCGCGGCGCCCGGTATCAAGATCAAGCCTCTTGGGATTACGCTTGGTGGCCGTTCGAGGAACCTTCGCAACTTAGCGGAATCACATACACCGAAACCGGCACCGGTTCGTCCGTTCTATCGGCACCGGGCGCGCTGAACTTGACAACCCCGCTCGCATCAACGACATTCGCGACCCTCGAAGACCCGATGAGCCTGGACCCAAACCAGCGCGATAGCGTCGGCGAAACCGTGATCGCTGAAGCGGCTTTCCAGGCGACGGCAAACCCCGATACGTCTACCGACCGCATCGCCCTGCGCGTGCGCGCAGATGATGGCGTGTATGGCTATCAAGTCAGTGTGCGCGTAAACACTTCGTTCATCGTCGTTTATGATGATGTATCGGGTTCCAACATCCTGACTTCGCTTGCGGTGCAAGGGGTCAAGCACGTTCGCGTGGGGCTTGACGGCAGTACCGGCACGGTTGCGATTTGGTATCGCACTTGGGCACCGGACGTTACCCGTTCGTGGACGTTCTTGGGCTCCGATACTCTGACCGATGACGGCGGGACGGTCGGCAATCACCGCGTGCAATGGGGTCAGTTTGCAGGCGCAGCCTCTGCCCCGACGTCTTCGTGGTACTTTGTCGCGGCGTCTTTCGGCAGCCGGGCGGGCTTCTCGAACGTCGGCACATCGGCGCATTGGGATAGCTTCGACGTCTCACAGTTGCCGGATATCCTCAAGGGGCGGCAACTCCCCGCGGCACCGAACGCGGCCTTCGCGGCTTCTGAGGTCAGCGTTACCGGCCTGCGGGGCCCGTTCTATACCGGTCAGGTTTGGTCGACCGCGCCCGATGCTACCTTCGCGGTTCGGCGTATCCTGCCGCAGATTGCGCGCTCGCCCCGCTTGGGTTGGCGGTCGCAAGCCGACAACGTACAACAGACCATTGCGTTCCGGCTGCAGTCGACCGGCACAGATAGCTCCCCGCTGGGGCCTGTGATGGCTTGCGTTCTGCGCGGAATCAACTGGCGCACGGGTGCGGTACAAGCTCGCATCGGCGGCGTATGGACTACGCAAGCGACGATTGACGCGGCGCTTTCATCAACGGCTATTGGGTTCACCCGCAACGGCGATACCCTCACCCCGTCGACCTATGCATCCGATCGGCCCTATTTTGCGACGGCAGAGCTTGAGGGCTGGACTGCGGAGTTCGGAAATATCTCAGGCGGCGTGCTTATCGCGCAGCGCAAGGTCAGACACAGCACCGAAGGCAAGCTTTCGACAGGCACCTATGGCGGCCCGGTCTGCCGTATAACTTTGGCCGGTGTGACCGGCACCGAACAGACCAGCGGCACGATGCGCCTATGGTCGCCCGAAATCGCGGTTATCTTCCCGTTCAGCGCAAACGCTGATGGCTGGCGTATTCTGATTGATGCCCAGCAAACGGCAGAAGATTACTACACCATCGGGCAGATGGTGTTGGGTCCGCTGCATGTCTTGGCGGCGCCGTATTCGTGGGGGCGCACGCAGACCACAGAGCGCGGCTCAGTTGTCGAGGTTCAACCCGATCGCAGCACCTATCTGTCGAGGCCAGCCCCAACGCGGCGGGTCATTCAAATGACCTGGGCAGATGGTGTCGACGAAACCCAGATGTGGGCGGCCAGCCCCGAACCTGACTTCGTGGACTACGATAGCAGCGACGCAAGCAACGCAAACGCCGCGACTTTGCACAGCTTGACCGGATTGTTGAACGAAGCCGATGGGCGCATGGTCGCCTTGATTCCTAAGGTCACACTGCCAATCACCACAACGCAGACGATTCGGCGCCGCGCTGGTTTGATCGTCGGCACCGCTTCGGCGGTCGATCAGATTGACACGATTCAAGGCGAAGAGTTGACCGATGAGGTGCACCGCAGCGGTAACCTTGTCATCACCGAAGAGGTCTAACCATGCCCCGCGCCGATGCTGATTTGGTTTGGCTTCTGACGATCAAACTTCCCGGGTATACCTTCCGCCTATCTACGCGCCCGATCGCTGTGACCGAAGCCAATGGGACAGTGACCGAATACAGCGGCAGCCTGTCAGACGTCGACTTCGCCGAAGAGATCGATCTTCTCAGTGTGTCGCCAGCCTCGCAGACGGTATCGGTTGAGGGCCACATTGACCCGACCCCGGCTGAACTTGCCCGCCACGGCTTCGATCTGCGTGAAGGCATGGCGCGCCTATCCTATGCCTTGGTTGAGCCGCATCGCGGCTATACGCTACAGGCCATCAGTTACACCGCACGGGTTGATGTCGCGGAAGGTCGGCTTGCGCAGCCTGCATGGGGTGACCCCTTGCGGGCTGACACGTGGTTTAGCGCATCGGTAGAGGCTACCCCGTGGACGTCGCGGGTTCCGCTGCTAAGCCCCGCGGCGACCATTACCAGCGATGACTTCCCGAACTTGCGCGATGATGCCGCAGGCTTTCCGTTCCCGCTGGTGATTGGCCAGCCGGGCGATACGGTGATCGGGCTGTATTCTACCCCTGCCTATGTGGTCGAGACTGCGGGTGCACAGGCCGAACATCTGTTGATCGCCGGGTATGACGTCGCATCACCGGGTGATGCTGTTGTGATCAGCGACGGGAGCACAAACGAGGCACAAACGGTTTTGGCTGGGGTTACTGATTCGGGTCTGCCTTACTACTATGTGGACATCCTCGCCAGCGCCGTTCTCGACAAGACAGCGAGCGCATACGCGGTCGCATGGTCGGCGGCGTCTGGCGTCGGCGGGGCGTCGCAGCCGGGCGCGCCTTCGTCTGTCGGCGAGGCGATACGTTACCTAATCGCAAGGGCGGGGCTGCCTTTCGACATCGGCGGAAGTGCCGCGGCAATCGACTATCTGCGCGCGATTCGGTTTGACGCCTATCTCAACGATCCGGCGGTTTCGGCCTGGGAGTATCTGTCTACGCAGGTTCTGCCGCGCTTGCCGATCACCTTGCGCTATACGTCTGCAGGGCTGCGGATCGATGCGCTGAATCCCGACCTGCCGCCCGCTTTGGCGACAGCGGCAAGCCTTGATGACGGTTGGTGCAGGCTATCTGCATGTGTCTATGATGATGCCCCGGCCCCCAAACGCCTTGTGCTCAAGGGCGGCCAAAACATGAACACCGGCGGATATGCCCGCATCGTGATCGTCGACGGGCGCGCTGAAGAGGTGCCGTCAGACCAGCCAAGCCGGCGCAGCGGTGTAGATGTGCGCACGCGCACGCCTGTAGGCGTACAGCCCAGCGAGGACGAAGCGATCGAAATCCCTTGGTGCCAAGACCTGGGCAGCCTGTATACCCTCGCCCTGTGGCGCGCTGGCTTCCGTTCTGCGCGACCGTTTACCGTTACCTATAGTGCACCTGTGCAGTATGAACATCTCGAACCGGGCGCCGCTGTAGCGGTCACAGATGCGGCCCTGGGTTGGGTCGACCGCGTCGTGTTCGTGCGCTCGAAGCGATGGGTTGCGGGCCGGTGGATATTTGGGCTTTGGGGTGTGGAGCGCGCCGCTTTCGATGTCTATACGGGCGGGTAGACCGGCGCGATTGACCGTGCTACGCTTGCGGTGCGAGGTGTCCAATGGCCGCAACTGTCAGCAAATCCGGCACGCCGGGCCCGATTACCGACCGCATCGCCCTGGGTGGTACAGGCGGCAACGCGACCGCTGTTACCTTCCCGCGATGGGCGCGCGAAATCTCGATCCGGATCTTTGCCAGCGATAACGAAACGCAGTCTGCGGGCTTTGTTTCGTCGACCGGCACGGATGGTGCGGCAATCGATAGCAACGGTATTAGGGTCGAACTTGGCGTACCGTATATGCTCAACCCATCGCCGGGCGGCGCAGCCGTTGTGCTTTACGTCAGCGGCGATGCGGCGAACGATGTGGCGCATATTAGCGTGAGTGCCTGAAATGCCACGCCTTCGCACACGGATCATTCCCCGGCCCGGTGGTTCGGTTGTCGACCTGACCCCGCCGACCCCGCCATCCCCGCAATCGCTCGCATCGTCGGCGACGACTGCAAGCGCCACTTGGACGCATGCCGGGGCCCCTGTGGGCACAACCTATGCCGTCACCGTTACCCCATCGACTGGTTCAGCGCCAACCGCTTCGGGGTCAGGTCTTGGTGCGTGGACTTGGGCGGTTTCCGCTGGTGTGTCCTATGCGGCTCGGATTCGGGCAACGGCGCCAGACGGCCAGATTGCCGATAGCGTTGCGCTTGTCGACGTTGCGGCTGCCGACCTGTCGGCGCCAACCCCGCCCGCGCAAGGGTCGCCGTCGCCAGCGGGGACCACTTCGGTATCTGTCACCTATACGCACGTGGGCGCACCTGCCGGCACTACGTATGCGCTGACTGTGACCAACCAAGCGGACTTTAGCTCAATCACGCCAAGCAGCGGTTCGGGTCTGGGCCCCTACGTAATCCCCACAAGCAACGGCCTTGAGGCTGTGCATTATCTGACCGCGACCGGTCCCGATGGGCAGGTCGCCCGAAGTGTGCCCCGGGTCATCCAGGTCAGCGCGGCGCCTGCGCTATCTTGGGCGGTGCCGTCTGCAGCGGCGGTGAGTGCCGGCACCACATCGGCGACGGTCACGTGGGCAACACCCACGGGTGGGACTACACCGTACAGCTATGGTGCGGCATCTGTGGTGTATGATTCGCAAGGGGCATCGACTACGGCGACCCTTTCGACGTCCGGTTCAGGCGCAGGCAGCACCACGATTTCGGGACTGGTAAACGGACAGACCGTGATTTTGTCGCGCACCGTGACTGATGCGGCGAGCGCATCGATCACTGTGCAGGGTGTCGCGACTGTCGGAGCGACGTCGGCAACAATCACGCCGGGGACTGCCCCATCGTCGCAGACCTTGGCGGCTGGTTCGACATTGGCCACGATCGGCACGTGGGGCGCGCCTTCGGGTGGAACCGGCATCTATACCTATGCGGTTACAGAACTCGGCGGGTCAGGTGTACCGATTGCAGGGTCGGGGCTGGGCCCGTGGACTGTTGCCGGACTTAGTGATGGCGTGACCTATGCGTTTATGCTGACGATTACCGACAGCTTGGGCGCGAAAGGATATTCGGTCGTGACCATCGCAATCGGGCGTGTCGCAACTGTCGGCGACTGGATCGTCGTGGATGCGGTGGACTTCACCGACGCTAACTGGACAGCGTTTAGCACGACCAGCACGACGACTTCGACAAGTGCATGGTACGCGACACTGTACGCAAGCGACGGCACAACCCCGCGGGCGTATGTCTATAATAACAGTGTCGAAGCGCGAACCTTGAGTCTGTCGCCAAGTGGTTCAGGGCTTACCCTTGTCAATGGCGCGATCACCAATCAACCCTCGGTCGGCATCTGGCCCGCGGGCTGGGATACGCTCCGGGGTGGTTCGCGGCGTGATCTGTGGATGGTCGAGGCGATTGTCGCAGGCAAAGAGCCGAGCGGGACGGCAGCGTTTGTCCATATCCTGGATCTCAGCCGTGACGGCTACACCACACCGGGCACCGGCCTGCGAAACATCAATACAGCATCATCATCAATGGTACGCGCAATCAGCTATCTGGTGTCCGCGGCTGAGCAAGCGATTCAGACGGTCGCACCCGGCACATATCGGGAATACACCGCGGGCGTACAGGTGACAATCAACGACCAGCGGCAGCACGACGTTTACGTCCGCGTTGGGGCGACTGACTACGGCGACCCACAAACCGGGCAGCGCGTGCGGGTACAGGTGGCATCTGGCGCGATGACGTCGACCGCCGGTAACTACCCTGTCTCAGCTAACTGGTTTGACAGCAATATTCAGTTCCGCACAAAATGGTGGCTATATCACGACGGCAGCGCGACCACGAATAGTGAAGTCCGCCTGCTCAAGCTGCGCCTTTTGCGCAAGCCAAACGGGAGCACGTGATGCAGACCTTCTATGAATGGCAAATCAGCGAACCGCCACCGGAGGGCACCGTGTCTTTGGTCATCCGTATGACCGTTGACGAAGCCGCTACGCTTGCGACCATCGACCTATCCAGCGCCACACAGCCGGATGCGGCTACGTCCCGCAGTTTGGCTCGTCCGATTGTGCAGGCCCTGCAAGACGCAATCGCGCAAGGCGCATTGGTTCTGCCGTGACCGATATCGCCCTGCAAGATTGCGGCCCCTGCCTTTCCGGCGCGGGCCGCGTGGTCGATCACTTGCCGGGGCACCTATCGGCGACAGCGCGACAGGTCATCGAGGTCCGGCTATCGCACGGGGCGGCCCTATATGGGCAGCCGCTGCGGTTGGGTTGGACCCCGGCACCAATCGAGGCGGTGCAAGAGGCCGCCGACCTTGTGGCATATCTGGTCAGCGCAGGCGCACCCGAAGGGCTTTTGCGCGATGCTTCCGCACTTCTTGAAGGCGTGATAAGATGGCAGGCACAGGCACAGTCTTCGTGATTTCGAACGGTATCGCAAAGTTGCGCGTGCCGTTGCGGCCTGTTGACCTTGTGGCGTTCGCTGAACGCCGCATGCGCCGTCAAGGCGCACCGGAGACCTAATGCCCAAGCCTATGCCCCAAGACGTAAAGCCTATCTTGTCGAAGCTTCTGCGCCTTGCCGCCAAGGCGGCGCGGTATTGGGCGGGTGGGTTTACCGCTGCCGAAATCGCGGCGCTTGCGGTTGACTTGATTGAGATTGCGGTAGAGCTTGCACAGTCTGCCAAAGAGGATGACGATGGGGTATAGCTTCAACGCAACTTCGACGGCCCGGCTGCATACCTGTCACCCTCTATTGGTGACACTGTTTCGGCGCGCGTTGGCGCATCCAGATATGCCGCATGATTTGACTGTGGTGTATGGCCATCGATCGGCAGCAGAGCAGGCGGCGCTATACGCCAAGGGTCGGACGATGCCCGGTGATATCGTCACCTATGCAAAGCCGGGCAAGAGCAAGCACAATACCAAACCCAGCCAAGCGATTGACGTTGTGCCGTATATCGATCGCAAAGCCAGCCCCGCAGATTGGGGCCCTATCCGCGCATGTGCTCCGGTGATATACGCAACCTGGGCAGAGATGCAGGCAGACGGTACGGTGCCGCACGGTGTTACACTGCATTGGGGCGGTGATTGGAACGGCCCGCCGGATGGCGCACACTGGGAAATCCGCGGCGTATAGGCGCCCGAATCGGAGGCTAAACCATGCTCGCACAAGTCGATCCACTTGCTTTGGCGCCCTACCTTGCCGGTCCAGGTGCCGCGACGTTGGTCCTTCTGATCGTCGGCGCTGCGGTGTATCGCCTTGTGATCTCGCATCTGTTGCCGCTGGCGGCGCATGCGATTGACCGTCACCTGAAACAGATCGATGCGTTGATTGACAGCCAAAAGACCGAAGCGCAACACACGGCGAAGGCTTTGAGCAGCCTGGAAAAGACCGTCAAGGCCCTTGAACGCCGGATCGCCCAGGCCGATGGCGGGACCGGCTGGGGCGCTGACGGCGACGGCGGCAGCATCGCGCGGCGGGCGGTGATTGATGGGGATGGGCGCGGCAAGCCTTAGCGGCTTGCGCCCCGGCGCACCGCTGGACCAACTGACCACACGTGGTCGGCCTGCACTGGTGGCCGCCAATACGGCCCGCCCTTGGGGCACGGGATAGCCGCGGCCTGGGGCACGTTGGGTGCACATCTGCCCTCAAGCTGCATTTGCCACAGCACCGCCGCTTCGGCTTTTTGGATCGCGCCCGACCGCTGGAAATCAACTTCGGCTTCCGCCATGTCTGCCGCGGTCAGCGCATCCAGATGCGCCTGCCACGCATCGGCAACGCTTCCGGCGGTCAGCGAAAGCACAGCACAAACCAGCGTAACGATGCCGCGGGCGGCCTTGTCGATATCAGTCACTTGACACCCCCTTCGTCGCAATCGTCGTTTTGGTCGCATTCGAGCGTGAAGCAATCGGGGCAATCGTCCGCCCCGCACGGGCCGTCATATGCGCGCCAGCCGCCGCAGCCGCCCATGTGGCGCCGGTAGCCGTGGTCGGGGTCGCGCTCGCAATCCGGCGAATAGGCGTAGCTGTGGTAGTACTCAGTCATGTGTTCCCCTGTGGGCGCCGCTTGCGGCGGGCGCCGGGCCGATGTGGTGGCGGGTGGTCGGCTCAGATGCCCATCGCCGCAAAGAACGCGCGGCGCATGGCGTCATCGGCGCCGTGGCCGTAGAAGTCGCGCTGTGAGGCCACGAGGCAGATGCCGCCTTCGCTGCCGGTGTGGGCGCGACCGGTGTACACGCCGCGGACACCGCCGGACCACACGCGGGCCGCCTTGCTCAGCCACCGCTTGTTGATGTCGCCGCCCTTGGTGGTTGCGCCGGGGATGCTGTTGAGGCTGGCAAGGCTGATGACAGTGAAGGTGTACATAGTCGGCTCCGTTGGGTCAGTGTGGCGCCGGGGTTCTCTCTCGCCCCGGCCCACTCTTTGTACCCCGGCACGTTCTACCGTGCAATAACTTCCGCGCACAAAGTGCAAAGAAAGTTAGCGCACATCCAGAAGCGCCAGCCTTAGCGCCTTTTCGTGCGCAGGCCCCAAGCTCTTTGCGGCGGCCTCGGCTTGCGCTTGCGCGTCGCCGGTTGTCCAGCCCTGGGGGCGCGGGCATTGTGCCGTCAAAGCGGCGGCAAGTTCGCCGATGTCGATGCGCCCCGCGGTGCGCAGATAGTGCCGCGCCACACGCAGCGGATCGGCTGTGTGCGCTACGGCGATCGTTGGGCCGCGGGCAACCGATGGCATTGTTTTGGTCAGCTTCTGCGGTTCGCGGCTGGACCCGGCAAGAAGTGCGTCGCGCTGCGCTTTGTCGATCTTGGCCCAGGCGCCAAGGGTCAGAATCCGAAGCTGCACTTGCCGCGGCGATCGATGCGGAAGCGCGGCGCATAGGTCCGCGAAAGTCCGCGCCGCTTGCGCAGCCTGGATAACGATCGCGTCATCGTGCGTCACCCAAAGCGGCGCATTGGTACGCTTTGGGCCGCCTTTTGGCTTGGTCACTTTTTTCCTACCTGCCCGTAGGCGAGAATGATGTCATGGTCGGAAATCTTGGCACCCGCTGCCTTTTCTTTGCGCATGGCTTCGGCTGTCGCCAAATCCGCCAACACCGCGGCGGGCACTACACCCTGCCGATCGGCGCGGGCCTGCGCACGGCGGCGCGCCTTGATGGCCGCTGTTGTGACCAAAGAATCAGAGCCGTACCCTGGAAAGATGGCGTTCATCGTGCACCCCAAGCGGCTGTCAGCGCAGCCAAGGTTTCCCGGCGTTCGCGTTCGGGTAAGCCCGAAAGCGCATCGGCCAAGCGATCGGCATCAACGATGCCGGCCAAAGCGCGCCACGCAGAAGCCGAAAGCCGCGGCGCATCGCGCACATGCTCGACCCACGCAGCCCAAGTCAGCGGGTAGGCGTCGGCGACAATGGCCGCGATTTCGTCGGCAAGCAACCTGATTTCGCGCTGTGCGTCCGGCTTGGTGCGTAGGCCCAAGAAGTGCAGAAGGTTGTGCAGGTCAACCTTCCAGACCCATTCAGTCATCGTCGCAAGCGGCAGCAAAACCCGCGCCTGTTCCCGGGCGATGCCCGCCTTGCGCGCATGCTTGTATTCCAAATCGGCTTGTTGCAGATCGAGCGCAAACCCAAGCGAGCCCCACGCCGTCTTGTCGAGCGCGTCCGGCGTAAATGGCCCAAGATCCAGCGGTTCGCCGCGCCCTTGCTTGCTATCTTTCGGGTCAGGGTCCCGGCAAAGCGGACCCAAGCCGCGAACGTCCATCACGGCATCGTTTTCGGCTTCGGTGTAGCGCAGGCTGACTTCGTTGATGCTCGCCATCCGGTGCCGCATCCACTGCCGCGCAACGAAGATCGGCGCGCGCACATGCATCACAAGCTCGCACATCTCGAAGGGCGACGTATGCCGGTGCCGCATCAAATAGCCGATCAGCTTAGCGTCTTCGTCTTCGGTTCGTGCTGCATTGTGGCGGCCATAGCTGACACGTGCCGCCCGGCTGATACTGGCGTCGGTCCCACAATAATCGCGGAGCGTAACGCTGCCCAAGTGTGCGACCGTACGGGTTTGCCCGATATGCAGTTCGGCGCCTGGGTTGATTGGGCGTCCGGTCATGCCTGCACCTTGCGCGCGCAGGCGTTGAGGGTGTCGCCGGTCACGACGATAACGCTGGGCTGATGGCCGCCTTCGATGCTTACCACAAGCCCCGGCACCAAATGCAAGCCAGACACGTGCACCCACACGCGCTGCTCAACGCGACCCCCGATATCGCGCCCGAAGTGCGGCCACGCAAACGAAGCGGCGAAACAGCGGCTTGCATCGTCACTTGGTGATACCAAGAACCGATCGCCAACTTGCCAGTCACGAAAAATAGAATCCTGCGTGTGCATCCTCGCCCCTATGGTCAGTGTGGGCGGTCGCCTTGGTCGCCTGCCGATTGGCTGGCGTGCACCCCGCGCCGCGCGCAGGCGGCGACCATGCGGGGCTGGCCCGAAGGGCCGGGCGGCATCTACTCCACGTCGCGAATGACGAGATCGCCGTCATCGTCAAGCTCGGAGCGACCACCGGCCTTGCGGATCGCCTTTTCGACGGCGGCCACGTCGTCATCGCCGAGCACGTCGAGATCGCCAGCGTCAAGGACAACCATCCCGACGTAGATACCGGACTCGACGGACTCAACAGCGTAGCGGGCGATTTCGTTGCGGATCATGTGGGCTCCCATTGGTCTGTGTGGCGCCGGGGCTCTCAGCGCCGCCGGACACACAGACCCTATCGGATGCGCTCTCCGCCTGCAATAACTTTCGCGCACAATCTCTAAAGAAAGTTAGGCGGCCTTCGTCTTTCGCTTGCCTGTGCGCTTTTTCTGTTTGCCCTCTGTGTGCGCAGCCCAAAGCGCCACAGCGCAAGCCTCGATGACGTCGACCGGTAGGGCGGCGTGGCCATCTGGGCTCAACACTTCGGCAAGATTGGCGGGGATGCCATAACGCAGCATCTTTCCGATGACTTCGGCGGTTGGCTTTTCGCCGGAGGGCAGCCCAAGCCCGGCGCGCCATTGCATCGGCATCGGGCGCAGAAGCTGCGCTTCTGGGTGCCGTGCCAGGATCGGCCCACACACAAGGCCCGAAATCCACACGATTTGGCCAGCCGATCGCGCGAATCCGCCCATTGGGGGCGGCTTCTCGCACGCAATCACAAGGGGCATCGCTGCACAATACGTTGCGATTAGCGCGCCGATCTGCGCGTGCGTGGGGTGCAGCAGCGTGCCGTCGATGGGCTGGGCACCTGTGGGTGTACAGGCTGCAGCACTCAGGCGAAGCCCAGCCGAGCCCGCTGCTTTGGCGGTACTGCCGCGCCAAATCCAAGCGGCAAGCAGCCCGGGCAGTTGGCCAGCCGCAAGGCGATCTGCGGACGGGCAGAACAGCGCGACTGCGGCGCCGTTGGTGGTTGCCGGGTCGATCCCGATGATCACGTGGGCGCGGGTTGGTGACTCGATCGGCAAGGCGCGCTGTGTCACTGTGCCGCCTCGAAGAGTGCACGGCCCACCACTTCGGCCAGCCGCGGCGGAACGGCGTTGCCGATCTGTCGATACTGCGCACCGATACCGCCCTGAAACGGATGATCGGCGGGGAAGTCCTGCAGCACGGCACACTCGGCGGTGGTGAGGCGGCGGCGGCCCGTGCCCAGGTAGAGCGCGTCGGAGGCGCGCTGCATCTTCTCGGGGTTGCCGCCTGGTCCGCTGCCCTTCTCTTCGCCAACAGCGGAAACGGTGGGGCTGGGCTGCGATAGCCACGCTGTCCCCTCGCCAGTCAAACCCAACGCCGCCCCCATACTCACCCAAGGCAGCGCCCGGCCCGGCCCGTGCGTCGGCGCAGGCTCGGCCAGCGGGCGCGGGCCCGCCCAGAGGATGACCCGCCGGCGGTGCTGGGGCACGCCGAAGTCTGCTGCGTCAAGGAGCCACCACCCGACGTGCGCGAAGCGGCGCCGCAGGTCTGGCAAGATGGCGCGCTCGAAGTAACAACCGGGGCAGCGCGTGGGGTCGGGTTGGCTGAACAGTCCTTCTTGCCCGCCCGCGAACGTGCAACCGCCGGTGTGAAGCAGCAATCCGCGGACATTCTCACCAAGAAACCATGCGGGACGAAAGCGATCAATAGCCGCCACAGTCCACGGCCATCCGTTGCGCTCATCGGCGGCGCCCATACGCTTGCCGGCGGTACTGAAGGCCTGGCATGGGAACGATGACCACAACACATCTACCGGGTCAGGCCCGATCGCCGCGGCGATGGCATCGAGGTCGCGCACATCGCCCTCAACGACCGGCCCAAGGCCCGCCGCTCGAAGCGTGGCGCAAGCGTCGCGGTCCCATTCACAAAGCGCGGCGTGTTTCAGCCCGGCGCGCTCAAGACCAAGTGCAGCCCCGCCGGCACCCGCGAAAAGCTCAAGGCAGCGCATGCAAAACCCCGACCCCATGTGCTTCCGCGTGCGCGTCGATCACGGCTTTCACGACCTGACTCAACGAAACATCAAGCGCAACCGCCAGATAGCGCACTTCGGCATGATGCGCCGCCCATTCGGGGCCCGACAGTTGGCAGATGCCCAAGCCCTCGACTTCGATGCCGCGCAGACACACGGGCAGAGGCGCGCGCACGGGTCGCAGCTTCGGGGCGGCAAAGCTCGCAGGCCCCAAGGCGGCGCGTGGCCAAATCGAAAGCAGCGCCGCCGTGCGGCTCGGCAGTCCCCCGACTTTAGCGACAGCATCGAGATAGAACATTCGAGCCGGGCCGATCGCTACACTGGTTGCGATGCGTTCAATCGCCATCGGGCACATCCAAATAGCGGCGAACCAACGCCATAGCGGCGGTCTTGCGGTCATCTGAAAGTGCGGCAATCGCGGTCAAGACGTCGTTCGCAACGCTGGCATCAAGAGCCCAGGCGTTGCCGATCGGCTGTAGATTGGCGGCCTTGCGCATTTTGCGCACGCCGCTTGCGCTGCAGCCCAGGATCGCGGCAAGAAGCGCATCCGGCACAAGGCCCACAAGATGGGCCAGCGGGTGCGCTGCAGTTGATGCGGCGCGGCGCGGCTTTGCGCTAATGCGGGCGGCTCTTTCAGCGCGCTCGGCGTCTGACAGCTTGGGTCGCCCGCGCTTGGGTTCGGTGGGATTGACGGTTGGCATAGCATCCTCGAAGTGTGCGGCAGGATAGCCCGCGCGCACCAATCGTGCAATAGCGCCCAAGCACAAGCGCCGCGGGTTTGCCGCGGCGCCGGATTGATGGGCCCGGGGCGGCCCAGGGCTTAGGCCGCGTTCTTGGCGGGGAAGCAGACCGACCCGAACGTAGGGAATGGCATCCCAAGGCCGACCTTCTCGCGGCGCCGGGCGATGGCCTTCCAGTTATCGAAGCCGCCGAAGCTCTCGGCAACCCACATCGCAGCAGTGGCGTCAACCTTCAGCAGACCGTGGCCGTACCGGGCGACGCAGTGGTTATCCATCGTGGCGAAGGTCTTGGCTGCGATGGTGGTCATTGGATGCTCCTGCTTGCTGGGTGGTTCGCGCCGGGATTCTCTCGCCCCGGCCCCCAAGTCATATCCGCCAACGTCAGACCGTGCAATAGCTTTCGCGCACAAAGTTATAAGAAAGTCGATTGCACCGATGCCAGCGCCATTCTCACCACTACAACAGCGCCAGACGTTCACGGGCAAGCGCAACCAAGCGCGCAAAGACGGCATCGCTCAAGGCATCCGGCGCAAGATGCGGCGCTTTGGCCAGGGCTTCGGCAATCGCGCCTTGTGCTGCGGTGTTGCGGTCGCCTTCGTCGCCCTGCAGTTCGTCGGCAATCCGCGCCAAAACGGCGGCCCAAGGGTTAGCGTCTTCGGCTGCCGCTTCTGGTTCGTCTTGGGGCGGCGCGGCTTCGGGTTCGGGCATCGGTTCAGGCGCGGCCACAAGCGCGGCCACAGGCGCGACAGGCACGGCCACAGGCGCGAGATGCGAACCCAACACCGGCACAACCGACACAGGCGCTTGCGGAACGTCGCCACGATCAACAGCGATCGAAAGCGCCTTGCTTCGCGCCATTCCCACTGGGTCAGTTGCCCACGGGCCTTTGTCGCCGCTCGAAGACCGGCGCTTGCGTACTTCGATTTCGCCAGCGGATACCCAAACCCGCCGTACCACGCCGCTTGCGGCGCACACGGTCACAATCACCCCGCGAAGCTCGGCCCAGGTTGTCGGGCGCGCGTCAAGGTCTGCCGAAAGACCGATAACGTCACCGTCTTCGCTCAACTGCAGCGTATCGGCACGCCCAACCGCGAAGGTCGACACGTCGACGCCAGCCGCTGCAGCCATGCGGATACGACCCAGCGGGTTTGGTTTGCCGACTACGGCGCGGTTTTGCAGGTATAGATAGGCCGTCGCGGTCTTGTCGCCGGCGGCGCCTGGAATCAACCCATTGCGCGCGATCGAAGACAGCGCCGCAAAAAGCGCCGGCGGTTGTGCCCTGCACAGGTCAGGCAGGGCAGTTGCGCAGGCTGCGCAGGCGGCTTTCAGTGCGGCAGCATAGCCAAGAAGCGCGACCGGTGCGGTTTCCGGTTGGTAGCCGTGCACACGAATAGCGATGCGTTCGGCAAGTGTGCCGATTTGATCAGCGGTAAAGTCGGGCATTTTCGTTCCGTTTGGAAGGCGCCGCGTTGGCCCCACGCGGCGCCGGATTGATGGGCCCGGGGCGGCCCGGGGGCTCAGTGTTGGCTAATGGCGCGGTGGGCTTGCGCGGCCAGCGTGGAGAGCGTCAGCAGGCGACCCACCGACCCGTCACGGGCCATCATATTGATCGCGTTGTTAGCAAGCGCCATACAGCCGCGCGCATGGGCTAAAAGCGCGTCGGCGCTCCAGCCGGGAAAGGTGCCGAAGTCACACGCAAAGCAGCCCACGATGCAATGATCGTAGGTCTTAGACCACGCGATCTGATCGCCCGTCGCGATCTTGGCGCCGCAGGCGCACTTGCCAGGGAACTTGGCGGCGAAGAGCGAGGTGCGGGGGGCGCAGGCGAAGGTGGTCGGCGTGGCGTTCATGGTGGCTCCGTTGGGTCTTTGGTGGCCCGGGGTTCTCAGCGCCCCGGCCCCAAAGTATTATCCGCCAACGTCTGAACGTGCAATAGCTTTCGCGCACAAAGTGCAAAGAAATCTATTGCACGGTGAAAAGCTCGATCGGCACGCTATAAAGAGCCAAGCACATCGGCAAGAAGCGCAGCATCTTCGGCAGACAGCGCAGGCGCCGCGGGTTCGTCGGCCCACCGGGCCGCCATCTGCCCGACCGTTACCCCGTCGACCTGCACCGCCTGCGGCGGTGTGCGCGCATCGTGTGCCAGGGTCGCAGGGTCGGCACCGGCGAGCCATCCGGGAGTCACGCGCAAAGACCGCACGCCGCCAAGCTTGCCCGTGATGGCCACCTTTGCCGGGTTGCCTTCGCGGTCGGCTTTGCGTTTTGCGCCCGGGTCCGCGCTCGGATCGGGCACAATGGCGATTGCGGCTTCGTGTGCTTCCAGTGTCGCCAAAAGCAGCACGCGGGCTTCTTCTTTGGCGACCTGGGCGGCCTTTTCCGCTTCACTTGCGGCCACGTATTCAGCGGCCAGCCGCGCCAGACCGGGCGCCACGTGCTGCCCTTCCGCGGCCCACAGGCGCACGGCGATCGTGGCGTCATCTGCGCATCCGATCGGCACCGGCTGTCCCTCGATGATGTGGCGCTTCCGCCATTCGCCGATAGCGTCGATCAGCGCGGCAAAGGCAGCATCGGCGCCGTCATCCCACACGAGGCGCACGCGGCGGTGCGCGTGGGGCGAGGGCCAGCACCAGAGGTCGATCCAAGCGGCGGGCTCGCCGTTGGCGCGGATCGTGCCAAGCTCGACAAGACACTGCAGCGCGTAGGCCCGGGGCACAGCCGGCCCCTTGGGATCGGCAAGGGTCGCGGCGAGGCCGTAGCCCTCTGGCGCGTCGGGCGCGTAGTCCTGCAGGGCGGCAGCCGATCGCGGGATTTTTGCCTGTACCAAGCCATAGGCCCTGCCATCTGCGCCAACGAGGCCAGCATCGGGGCTTACCGCAAGCCAGGGCACGCCGGGATGTGTCCACCGCGTGATAGCGGTTCCAAGCTGGCATTCTTCTGGAATGGGGTGATGTACTTCATATTCGGCAAGTGCGGCAGCCTCAAGCCGAAGACCAACTGCCCGCGGGTCGTTTGGCGCCATTTCGTCGCCGTCTTTAGGCATCTGCCCGCGCTTCTGGGCGGCAAAGCGCGCTGGCGACACAAAGCCGAGGCCGAAGATAACGGCGACGTCTGACGCGCCGATCATCGGATAACCATCGGCACAAGGCGCGTTTCGCGCGGCAAGCCAAGAATCGCGATCGCGGTACACACTGCAGGGCATGGCTACTCCATCTGTTGGAAGGCCCCCGGGTTGCCGTAGAGGCTGCGGCTTCGCTGGCGTGAGATCGCCAATCGGCGCACCCGGGGGCTTGGGGCGCCTTACGGTTCGTCGGGGTCCGCTACCCGCCGGTTGGACCAGGAGATCGCGCGCTTCCAACCGGTTCAGACTGCGCGCTTGGACGAATCCTATATTGCAGCGGTGCGTGGTGCAATAGCCACGGCGCACAAAGGCAGAAAAAATATTCCGCGCTTTCGTGCGCGCTTGCTATTGCAGCCTGCCGACCCCCGGGATAAGGTCGCGGGGCGCCGCCAAGCAGCGGCGATCGGAGGTGCAAGAATGGCATTGGAGGTCAAGATACACGCGCGTAACGGCGTTTTGCCCGCGCACGCATCACAAGGCGCGGCGGGCCTCGACTTGCGCGCTGACAGCCTGCAGCGAGCAACTGAGTACTACCCTGGCGAGGCGGACACGATCGGGACCGGCGCGTACGTGGCGATTCCAGCCGGGCACGTGGGGCTCTTGTTTCTGCGGTCCAGCCTTGCCAAGCGCGGCTTTCGGCTGGCTAACGGCGTCGGCGTGATTGATAGCGACTATCGGGGCGAAATCAAGGTCGCGCTGTACTACAGCCCTCAGGGCATGGCGCCGGGCACGATCGCGCCGGGCGAGCGCATCGCGCAGCTTGTGGTCTTGCCCTGCCCCGCGCTCGAAGTAATCGGCGAACCTGATGTCGACGCGCTTGGGTCGACGCCGCGGGGTGATGGTGGCTTTGGCTCAACCGGGCGCGGCGTCCCTGACCTGTCGCCGGGCGTTGATGCTCTGCCGGGGCAGGTCGGTCTTTTCAACACAAAGGAAGGTGCATAGTGTTTTCTGCTCAGATCAACGTTTCCGCGCTCAAGACGGCACTAAACACGGTGCGGGCGGCGATTAGTCCGCGGGCAGCCAACGAAATCAACAAGTGCGTGCGGCTCGAAGTGGGCGCGGCAGGGCTGACTTTGACGGCGACTTCGGGGCTTATCGCGATCGAAGCGTATGCCGAAGGCTTAACATACGGCGATCAAGCGATCGTGGTTCCGCACGATAAACTTGCGATGGTTTGCGGGCTGTATGACGGTGTTCTCAGCCTGAGCTTCAACTCCAATCGGCGGCGGCTGGTCGTCAAATCGGGCAAGAGCGAACACACTTTGGCGTGCCTCGATGCCGCCGACTGGCCCCCGATCGCCTGGGAGCCGGAAGGCGCGGGCCTCGCCCTTGTGGCCGATGGTGCCGCCTGGGCGCGCGGCTTTGCAGTTGCCGGGCATGCCAGCCAAGATGAAAACCGGTATGGTCTGAACGGCGTGAACGTCGAACGCATCGGCGACGAGGGTCTGCGCTGCGTTGCCACCGACGGCAGCCGCTTGGCCTGGGCGGACGTCGAGTGTAGCCTGCCGATCGGCGCTATCGCCATCCCGGGTAAGCAACTGGTTCCCGTCGAGGTGTCGCGCGCCCTTGTGCGCAGCGCGGCAGGCGGCGGTTCGTGGGGTCTGCGCCTGGGGCAGCGGTCGGGCGCCTGGGGGCAGGTCGATGCGGATGGGCAGCCCGCCAAGGGCGCGGGCCGCATGTGGTTCCGGCTTGTCGAGGGTGAGTTCCCGCAATACCAAATGGTCTTGCCGGCGAGCTACAAGCGCACGGTCAAGGTCGACGGTCCGGCGCTTTCGCGGGCGCTCAAGGCTGTT
>Ga0222713_10001780_pt1 | contig 23743 bp, 13 predicted proteins | sample C33_649DmetaG_FD_165061 | JGI IMG/M metagenome (GOLD analysis project Ga0222713, IMG submission 165061) | Estuarine water microbial communities from San Francisco Bay, California, United States - C33_649D | ecosystem: Environmental > Aquatic > Marine > Unclassified | place: USA: California...
TGGTGGCCGTGATTTTCATCGCGCGTTCGTTCGTTCGTTCGACGCTTTATCTCGTTCGTGTTTTCGCGCGCGCGATGTCGACGTGCACTCTCGGGCGACGGCGCGCGCGCGCGTTTCAATGACATCCACCGTCGACGACGCTTCGCCTTCCGCGTCGCGCGCGACGTCGCGCGAATGCGCTCGACGACGACGAGTTCGAACTCGTCGTCGACCGCTGACGTCGGACGAGCGACGTCGGGACGTCGTTCGTTCCCCTCAGCGACTCGAGGGGGCGGAACGACCGTCGCCGGTTGGCGACGTCGAGTCAGGAGTCAGGAGCGAGGACGACGGAGGACGTGGACGAGGGACTCGTTGAGTGAATGACTCGACGTACTCGAGCGTTCGAAGGACACCCCCGAAGTCGATCGCGATGGGAGGAATCGATCGAGCGACCGTCGAATGACGACCGAAGTCGTTTCGCGTTCTCAAGCGCGTGCGTACTAGACTGGAAATCACCGAACGCGTCCACCGCTCGCGAGTTCGACCGTCGAAACGCTCTCGAGGCGAGATCATACACGATCGGTCATGTGGTCGGTCGGTCACTCGGTCGGTCGGTCAACGCCCATATTCGGTCGGTCGGTCAACGCCGCGCGCATTCGGTCGGTCGGTCACTCAGGGAGGTCGGTCAACGCCGCCCATATTCGGTCGGTCGACCACGCCTTCTCGCCGTCGCGCGCAGGCGCGATCGAGTCGATGCGGAAGTTTTCATCGAGCGCGTTCGGTCAAACGCACGACAAACGACGTCGCACGTCGCGCGCGAAGGCGAGAAGGCGTTCGTTCGATTCATCGGACGTCACGTCTTCACGCATTCGACTTGAGCGTCGATGCCGCACGTGCGACGACAGTCGATCGAGAGCGACAGCGGATTGGCGTTGCTCGCGTTCGAGGACGCGAGCGCGGCGCGCGCGCGGTCGAGCGACGACGATGACGACGAGTATGACGACGACGTGACGACGACGAAAGGCGTCAAAGAGCACGAAGGGAGACGCGACGACGGCGGAGACGGGGAGACGACGACGGAGAATTTAGCGAATGAGGCGAATGGAAGCGCGCCGGCGGAGGCGCGAGAGACGACGCCCGGGAAAGGCTTGCCGTGGAGTCCAAGGAGTAGTAGAGGGAATGGGAAGGCGATAGAAAGCGAACGGGGTGATGCGAGATGGGGAAGCGATGGAGGGGATGACGAGGAGACGATCGCGCAGTATTTAGGGGATGAGGCCTCGGACGCGGCGACGCGAGTCGGGGAGGTTGACGAGAAGAGCGTGGGGAAAATGAGGACGTCGATGTCGACGTGGGCGGTGTTGGTGTCGTATTTGCGGTGTTGCGTTCAACCGGAGACGAATGAAATGGAGAGCGAGCTCGAGGGCGTGGCGCAGCGCAGAGGAGAGGAGGAGGAGGCGCCTCGCGCGGGCGGAGGAGCGTCGTGCGTGCCGTGCGCGTCGCAACCGCGGTGCGCGTTTAATGAGAGTTTCACCTTGCACAGCGGCGAGTCGTTCATAGGCGCGGTAAAGCTCGGGGAAAGGAAACCGTGCTTGGTTTTGGATTTAGACGAAACGCTCGTGCATTCGTCGTTCAAGCCCGTGTCGAATCCAGACTACGTCGTGCCCGTGGAAATCGATGGGAAAATGACCGACGTGCACGTGCTCAAGCGACCTTGGGTTGATTTTTTCATGCAAGAAATCGCCAAAGATTGGGAAATCGTTTTATTCACCGCTTCGTTGCCAAAATACGCCGACCCGGTGCTGGATTTGCTGGATACCGAGTCGGCGATTAGTTGGCGGTTGTTTCGCCGACACTGTTACGCGTTTCAAGGAAATTACGTCAAAGACTTGACGTGCCTCGGGCGAGATTTGAAGCGCACGGTCATCGTGGATAACTCTCCTTACTCCTATGCGTTTCATCCGCAGAACGCATTTCCAATCAGTAGTTTCGTAGATAACCAGAACGACAACGAGTTGCTCAACGCCATACCATACTTGCAAGAGTTGGCGAGGAGCGACGACGTCGTCAAGTGCTTGCACCGAAACCGAGCGTTCTTACCTCGACAATCGTATTTCTCACGCAAAGAGAGCGTGACACCACAGCTCGACCGTCACGGTAAGAGAGTTTAGATTTGTTAAACGTGTTGACTTTGTTAGTACATCGCGGCGGTCGCGGCGCGCCTGCTTTCCTAGTTGCTTTCAGAATACAAATATTTCCATGGTTTGAATCCCGCGCTCTCGCTCATCGCATCGTAAAATTAAAAACAACACAGCTCGCGCGCTCATTGGTCTTCGTGCAAACATACCGCCAACGAACGCGACGTCGCCGCGCCGCGCCGCGCGCGGTCGTCGTCGACGGCCGTCGGTCTCATCATACCCCAATCTCACGACACCTATATCGATCAAAACACACGCCACTACGTAAAAAGACTCCCGCGACCGACCTCCTTATATGTATCTACATGCCGACACCCACGCGCCCACGTCTCTTGCCTTTCCAAGGACGTTGAGTACGCGACGTCGATGCACATAAACCCCACGCCGGGCGCCCGCAGGCGCGCGTCCCGTCGCTCGATCGCGCGCGCGCGCGTCACACCGCGATCGATCGCCCGCGCGCGTCGCCCCGCGTCGCCCTTCCCGTCGCTTTCCGAAGGAGAATTCTTTTTTCCTTGTTTTCATTCCGCGCACGCACGCGCGCGAGCGAGCGACGACGACGCTCACGGGACGTCGATTCGATTCCGAATTCGATCGCGCCCCATCGCGATTCGCCCAATCGGTCGCGAGGCGTTGACCGCTCGTGAATCCCATCGCGTTCGTCGTTCGCGATGAGCGAACGGAACGACGTGGACGAAGGATTCGCGCATGGGAAATCCCTCGCTTCGGCGCCGTCGATGGGCGACGTCGAGCGCGACGAAAGCGAGGACGGCGCGAGCGAGGGCGAGGACGGGAGCGCGTTTCCCACGAGTCGAAGTCGACGCGATCGCGGTGGGTTCGAGGACATTCCCGCGGACGTCCTCGCGCTCGCGTTAGGGGCGAGACGATCGGGAAGGAAGACGAAAGCGAGAGTGATCATGATCGATGGCGAACCGGTGCTGAGATCGAATAATTACACGCTGAACGAAGGCGAGCCGAGCGTGTTCGAGAAGGAGTTGGATGACGGGGCGAAGACGATGGATGAGGAGCGGACGAAGTACGTATTCGAGGAGACGAGGGATCGGAAACCGTATATTCGACGCGCACCGAAAGCGCCAAGAGTGCAGACGGATAATGAGATGCGTTGCGTGAGTAATAATCGCGAGGTGGCCAAGGCCATGGAGGGGGCGGTCGGGAAGCGGGCCAAGTATTTAGATACGCAAATGAAGGCGCTCGAACCGTTTATCACGCCGCAAGTGAAGAATATGATTCATGAGCGCGCCGCCGCGTACGAAGCGAGTCAGAAAGGACCAGAAAAGATTTTACTCCCAGTGGAAAACCAGCCCGCGATCATCAAGGCGGTTTTGCGCGAGTATCAGCTCGAAGGTTTGCGATGGAACGTTCGGATGTTTGACCAAGGAACGTCGTGCATTTTGGCGGATGAAATGGGTCTCGGTAAGACGTTGCAGTCGATTTCGTTTCTCGCATGCATTAAGGAGATGCGCAACGCCAAAGGTCCGCACTTAGTGGTGTGCCCGCTCTCCGTGTTGTCTTCGTGGATGGATGAGTTCCAAAAGTGGGCGCCAAGTTTCCGAGTCGTGCGCTTACACTCTGGAGATGAGACGGAACGCGCACGTTTGCGCAAGGATATCGTGCCTAACACGGAATCTTACGATGTCGCGGTGACGACGTACGAAATGGCGTGCAACCCGGCATTTAACGTGACGTTGACCCAGAAGGTGATGTGGCGTTGTTTGATTCTCGATGAAGGTCACCGTGTGAAGAATGAAGACACCGCAGCGCACACGGTTTTGAAGCGCATCAAGCGTCAGCATACGTTGCTACTGACGGGCACGCCTGTGCAAAACAACTTGCACGAGCTATATGCGATTCTTTCATTCTTGCATCCCGACGTTTTTACATCGAGCGAGCCATTCGATAAGGCATTCAATTTAAACACCGCCGAACACAAGGTCGACTCCGCGTTGTTAGAAAAGGCGCACTTCTTGATGCGTCCGTTCATCTTGCGACGCGTAAAGGGCGAGGTTGAGGTTTCATTACCGCCTAAGACGGAAACGAAGATCATGTGCCCGTTATCTCAGGCGCAAACGTTTTGGTATCGTCGTCTTTTGATGCGTGAGGCGACAGCTTTGTCTTCGCTCGAAAAGTCAACCAAGGGAGAAGGCGGCGCGGACAACTTTCAGAAGCTCAACTCGCTTTTGATGCAGTTACGAAAATGTTGCAATCATCCTTTCTTGTTTTCCGGCACGGATGTTCCAGATGAAGGCGTTCCTGTTGAAGAACTTGTCTCGGCCTCCGGTAAGCTCGCAGTTCTCGACCGCATGCTCGCCAAGCTGAAAGCTGGCGGCCATCGCGTTGTGCTCTTCTCGCAGTTTACGTCTATGCTCGACATTCTGCAAGATTTCTTAACGCTCAAGGGCTACACTTTTGCGAGATTGGATGGGTCTACAAATCGTGTGCAACGTTCCATCGACATCGCTGCATTCAACCGTCCAGACTCGCCGTTGTTCGCCTTCTTGTTGTCCACTCGCGCTGGCGGTTTAGGTGTGAATTTGCAAACCGCTGATACTTGCATTCTTTTCGATAGCGATTGGAATCCACAGGTGGATTTGCAAGCCATGGCGCGTGTGCACCGCATCGGTCAGAAGAAAATGGTGCACATCTATCGCTTGGTAACCGCTGGCACGGTCGAGGAGCGCATGACGCAGCGCGCGGAAAAGAAACTATTCTTGGAGCAAATGGTTTCTCGAGGGTCTACCAAGGCTGCTGAGTTGTCTGATTCTCTCGATAAGAATGATTTGTACGCCATGTTGCGTTTCGGAGTTGATCAAGTCTTCAGCAAGGAGAGTGGCGACGCGCCGACGGATGAAGAGCTTGATATTCTCATGGACCGCACGAGCGATGGTGATGATCGCCGAAAGAAATTGTTGGATTTGAAAGGGGATGTGATGATGACGGCTGAAGATTACATCGATGGCAAGGCTGAAGCTGCGCCAATATCGACGTACATGCTTCCAGCGGCGATTGCGAATGAAATGGGTGTGAGCACGGATGCCGTGAGCGAAGCCAAGGCTAAACAGTACAAATCTGTCAAAGACATCGCCGCGGAGTTCAACCATAATATTTTGCAAACCAAACGTGTGCGTAGCAAAACGACCATAGAGATCGACGGTCACACGGTATTGAAGGCGAACAACTACAGCATGGAAGAGGGCGAACCTTCTGTGCACGAGCGCGAGGCATTCAATGCTAAAAAATCCAAAGGTCCTGAGCAGAAAAAGCCGCGATCGCAAATTGCCGGTCGAGATTACGGCCACAGCTCGGTGTGCCAGTCGTGTTGGGACGGCGGCGAAATCGTGTGCTGTGATTTGTGCCCGGTATCTGTGCACCCGGATTGCATCGGCATCACAGTCAAGGATATTACCCGGTACCACCGTTGGTCTTGCCCGCATCACTCTTGTAACGAATGCGGCCGCAAAGCTGCCGCTGTAGGTGGAATTTTGTTCCGTTGCGAAGCTTGCCCGAGGGCATTTTGCGAAGATCACCTGCCTGGAACTGCTGAGATAGTCGGTAAGTGCACACGCTTCCAAGATCTGGGTCAAAACCATCCGGCGCAAGCGTGCTTCATTCACTGCGACGAGGAGTGCGCAAAGTGGGCGGCGACGCACATCGCAGATGAGTATGGGAAGACCTCCGAAAGCTGGACCATCGCCAAAAAAGTTGCAATCACCGATCATTGGATTGAAGAACGTGACGCTGAGCTCGCTTTGCCGGTTGAGAATGGAACGCGAACCAAACCGTTGGCGCACGCCACGTTCACCGATCTCGTGCAGTTTCTCCTTCGAAATGAAGGTCCGAAGAAGGGCGGCAAGAAAAAGAAAAAGCCGAAGGCAATCGAAGAGCTCCAAGAACCTCAACCTGGTGAGTTGTTGGAGATGCGAGGCGTCTTGTGCTACTACACACGTGCCGGTGAAAACGTTGGTATGATTGCAGACGCAAACAACGTTGCATGGCAAGATATCATCAAGTGGAACGAGGGTTGGATCGCGGGGACATTTTATGGCAAAGGTACTTACCTACTTGAAGGCACGAGACTTTGGTTCGGTCCGCCGCCCCGCAAAACTTTAGAAGAGTTATCGGAAGACGAGCGCTTGGCTCGCATTCAAGAGGAACGCGACGCCGCCATGGCTGCCGCCGTCATGGGACTGCCGGGCGCCTCGACGATGTTGAACGAAGGCGAGGTTTGCGTGCTTGGGCGATCACTGAAGGGCATGCGCCAGAAGGATCTTCTGCCCGCCGAACGCGATGAGATCGTATCCGAGATGTTCAAACGCGTGCGACCGCTTCTTGAAAAGAAGATCGATGAGATTCGGCAAGAAGAGGAGGACCGTCGCAAGCGCGAAGCCAAGGAGGCTGAGAACGAAAAATATCGTCAGGCTGAACGCAACGCTCGCACAGCTCGTCGTGGAGACGGCATGCCTGTTGAGACTTTCTTCGAACCGGAAGAAGTTACTGCTGGCGACCGAATTCCTTCTCGACGTGGCGGGCCGCCCCAGATGCCGGCGCCGCACGGTGGTGAAATTACTGACGATAAACTTCAGTCGATTCGGAACGTCATGCTTCGCGGGTTGGACTTGGCTGGTGCATCATCAAAGGCTGCTTTCATCCCAGCCATGATGCTGAAGGTTCGTCTCGCGCGCGGGCATGCGGGAACTCAGGTCCTGAAGGATATTCGTACTCGTTGGAATTCAAAGGTGGGCGAAGAAATCGGGTTCAACCTCGGCGTCATCTCTCTCGAGCGCGACGGCTTAGTTGAATTAGAACTTCATCATGAGTATCCTGAGCGCGTCGAGTTCGCGAGCTTGCGTTTAACCACCAAAGCCAAGGTGCCGCCTAAGGTGAAGGGTGAACTGTCACAGGAAGCGCCGAAGGAGTCGCGCGCGAACAATTCGCAAACCATCCTCGGTGACCAAGACGTGAAAGTGCAATGCGGACATCTTGATGGTGTGCTGCGCCCCGGTATAAAGCGTGGCGATGAAACTGTTGAGTACATTGATGAGAATGGAGCGGATCAAGTAACTCAGGCGGTTGAGTTTGAACGTCTTGGAGGTCGCGGTTCGACGCGCAAATGGCGTCAATCCGTTCGTCTTGCCGTCGATATTCCCGCGGCAGAGATCGACGACGACGCCAAGCGTGGTATACCAATCGGTAAGTACTTGCGCGATGAGGGTGCTGCTTATCGCGAATCAGTCGTCGGTCGCTGTCTCGAGGTTTGGGTCCCTGAGCTTGAAGAGTACGTCGCGGGCGAAGTCATCGCATACAAATCAGATTCAGGTGAGCACGAAATCATGTTTAACGATGGTAACCGTGAGTGGATTTACTTTTGCTTGCAACGGACTCGTTGGCCGGATGGTCTGCCCCAAAGATTCGCCGTGGTTCGTGAGAAGCCCGGGCGAAAGCCTTCTGCGGATAAAGGGAAAAAAGAGCCGCCGATGAAGCGCGTGCGTTCGGCCGGCTTGGGTGAGGTAACCATGGTCAATGGCTACCGCGTGTTCGTTTGCGGTGAGATGACTACTATCGACGCCATCTCGTCGCAAGTTGGGATTACGAACACTGAGCTGCTCGAGTGGAACGCATCGTACTTCACCAAGCTCACCGAAAACACTGAGTTACCTGAGGAGACGAAGGTATATTTGCAGCGCGGTCCGACGGTTGAGGAACTCAAAGCCATCGCTTTGGTCGAGGGGGCGTTAGAGAACGCCAGAACGGCAACAGAAGAAGCCAAGCCCAAAGCTAAACCAGTGTCAGTGCCGGCGAAAGCCAAGGGTACTTCCAAGGCGGTCGAAGAGCAAAAATTCAAGGGCAAGCGCGCCAAGAAACTTCCCAAACGTTCGGCGTCGAAAAAGGCCAAGTACGTGCATGACGACGACGACGAAGATTTCGCCGACTCCGACGAGGATTTCAGCGACGAAGACGAAGACGAAGACGAAGACGAGGACGAAGACGAAGACGAAGACGAAGACGAAGAAGAGGAAGAAGAAGAAGAAGAAGAGTACACTGGACGAAGGCGAGCCAAGCGCACGAAGTTCACAGAGGAGGAGCTCGCCGCGCAAGCTGCTGCAGATTTCTTACTCGAACTCGATGCGCAATGCGTCACGCGCGCCGGCGCGGTTCCCATCATGTGCGGCGGCCTCGACGCTGTTTTGACCGGTGGTGGAAAGATTGTCTTGTTCCACGAATCAAAGAAAAAGACGGCTTCAACTAAGGCCATGGATGTCGAGGCGTTCATGAAGCTTGCAAAGAAGAAGGGACGTTGGCAAGAAGAAATCAAGGCAAACGGCGTTGGCACTTCCAAGGATCAGCCAGTCATTCTTTATCTCGCCGAACGTGGTCTCGAGCTCGGACGCGGGGTCATCGGAAACATCATTGAAATCCTTCCTCACGGTGAGGGCTCGGAATTCTTCCCAGCTAAAATTGTGGCGTACGACGACAACACTGGCGAGCACGAGGTTCAGTACTTGTCCGAAGAGGAGAGCAAAATTGAGAGAATCTACCTCTTTCTGTCAACCGTTCGCTGGTTGCCAAAATACTGGGAGCCGTTTACTGGTGACGTCAAGTTGCCCGAGCCTGACGGAGGATTGATCTTCTCTGTGAAGCCAATTCCCGTTGGATGCGGCGGTATGCGAGGCGTGTTACTCCCAGGCGGCAAGCGCGGCGAGGAAATGGTGCGCTACGCGGCGATGCGTCGCGATCGCGAGCGCTGCTACGTCGAGGAGATCACCGTGCCGACGATGGAGTTCGAACGATTCTCTGGAAAATGTGCGGCGAAGAAGTGGCGACAATCCATTCGTTTGATCGCACCTGATTTCAAGATGGGCGAAAACATTGGCAAGATGATGAAGCAAATCGGTGAAGCCTTGGGCACGTCGTGCATCAAGCGCGAGATTGAAGTGTTCTGGCCATCCGACGATTCATTCTACTACGGCACTGTCACTGGATTTCGACCGGACTCTGGCGAGCACGAAGTTGTGTACGACGATGGAAGCAAGGAAATTCTTCAAATTGCTTTGCAGACTGTGCGTTGGGGCGCGGCGCCGGTTATTCGTCGCGGAGGCGCCCCCGTTCCTAAGCCCAAGGTTTTAAAGGTTGCGTCTCCAGCACCGAAGACCAAAGCTCAAACGTCCTGGATTCAGTGCGACAAGTGTCAAAAATGGCGTATTGTACCACAACTGTACATGGATACGCTCGGCGAAAACGATCCTTGGAAATGCGAAATGAACCCAGACGCGGCCCGCGCCGCCGCCGCGTGCTCGCGAAAGGAGGACCAAGAGGACTAACAACACTAACATCACTAGCTTCACACCGCCACACTGTAGAAGATTTTAAAAGAACACACACTGTAGAAGACTTACACTGTAGAAGACTCGCTCAACATCCGTGCCGAGCGCCGAGGTAGTTGGGCTTCAGTCGACGCCTTGCCGCGCGTGTGACGACCATGTCGCACGCGCGCGCGATCGATATCGGTACCGAGCTAGAAATTCGTTGGCAGGTCGTGCGCGAAGACGTCACGGTCGACGGATGCGCGCGGAAGCGCACGCGCGGCGCTCGGTGGACGTGGTGGCCGTGCGTCGTCACCGGTCGGCGCGGCTCGAGGTGGCGCGTGACGTACGACCGCGAGCACGCGCGCGAGTGCGTCGACAACGGTGGGTTCGACAGCGTCATCGAAATTATAGATGACACGACGTGCGTGGACGAGTCGAGCGACGGGACGAAGTTGCGTTGGCGCGCGCGAGTCGCGGCGACTGCTGACCGGGACGGGCCAGCGCTCGCGAGGGACGCCGAAGGACGGGAAGCCAGGGAAGGGGATTCCATCGAAGTGCGTTGGAAGTTGGAGATAGATGAGCGCGGGGCGAGGTGTAACAGGTGGGAGTGGTGGCGCGCGCGCGTGGGCGCGCAAGGGCGAACGGTCGAGTACGAGGGCGGGCTGGGATTTCTGGCCGAGACGAGTGAGGTGAAATTTACGCGAGACGGATACTTGGTCGATGTTCGAGAACGAGGCGACGAGCTTATGTGGCGAAAATCTATGCGCGATACACCGATTGGTCGGGTGAAGAAACCCAGCAAAGTGGTACGAGTGTACAGACCGAACGGCACCGAGCTCGCGTTGGGATCGGAGCAGGACGACCGAGATAGGAAGTTGAGACGCGTTGACAACTTGCTGGCGTCGACGCCGCGCGTTCTCGGAGACGGGCATCAGTTGAGTACGAAATGGCGCGGGTCCGTTCTCGACGGGCTGATGGCGGCGATCTTGGTGCAGAACGCGGTGGATGTTGAAAGTGTACGAGCATTCACCGCAATCATGGCAGCATTTCCAGCAACATCGGAAATGGTTCAAGAGCACATACGACGCGAGAAAATCCGGAGGATCATAAAGTCCTTCCGGATTCTTCACAGTGCGCCTACAGACGCTGGCGTGGGGAAGTCGCCAAAGGAAGTGGAGAGTGAAAATGCGAAGGCTCGCGCGAGGGCATTTGCTCTACCCGAGCCAATCACCAGTACCGATGATAGCGATCTCGTGGACTGGTACAGTGTGCTTCGCGCTGATGAATCGACGCTCGAAGAGCTTCTGCAGCGTCGAGGTATGAAAGAACGCCTTTCTGGTTTTATTAAAACCATCTTAAAGGATATAATCAAAGAGCGCGGCACACTTCGCCTGCAGTTTTTGCATGAAGCGTCGATGGAGGAAATCGACGCCGTGCTTCTCAAGATGAAAGGTGTCGGACCAAAGACTGCGTCGTTATTCAAGCTCCTCACGCTCCACAGGGAGGCATTTCCAGTGGACGTGCACGTAGCAAGAATTTTAGTCCGACTCGGCTGGATTCATCTCCACGCCGAGTCGGAGAATGACGACGCAACTAAATCACAAGAGCAAGCGATCGCCAGATACCTCGAACGCGATGGCGGTCTCAAGCATCTTGGTGTGGAACGGTTATTCTCACTCCACGTCGCACTGATAGTCATTGGCAAAATGTTTTGCCATAGCAAATCAAAAAACAAGCTACCAGCGTGCGAAGCGTGTCCACTGGCCCAACAGTGCGCATTCCCCAAAAACAACAGTGCAGCAGACGCGCAATCTCCGAAAAAACTCACAGCGGCGCCGCCTATAGCAACGAGCTCTTTAGAAGACAGTATCAGAACAAAAGTCCGCGGTGGCGGCGTTACGTCGACGACGGCGAACGCCGCCGCCGCGGACTTTGACATCGGAACGATTCTTAATAATTTCAACAAGTGGAAATGTGCAGGTGCACTTATCGGGCCAAGCCTGTTGCAGGTCTTACAGCTCGACGCGAATGCAGACGAAGCCGCCGTTAACGACCGCTTTGCATATTTGTCGCGCGCTCTCCATCCCGATAAAAAGGGTGGTGATGAACGTAAGACCATGGCGTTCGTCGCGGTCAAAGCTGCGCGCGATGCGTTCAAGGCCTCGAGGAGGTCGCCGTCACCATTGATCTCGATGGATTTGGAAGGCTCTACAACCATCGGTCTCGAGCTCGATCTTGCGCCAAATGCGGCGCCAAGCGCGGCTCGTGACGAGATCAGATGCTACGTGATCAGTCAGAGCACCGCATGTTTCCTTCCCGAAAAGCTCTGTGACGTTCTCGGCGGCAGGGCGAGGACGTACGGATGCCTCTTGGTGCCGCTGCCGTCGGTTGACGATGATTCGACGCCTTGGCAGCAGCGGCTGGTGATCTGCGTTCCTCACCGCGCCGCGCTGAAAGAAGCGTTTCCCCTCCATGCGACCTTCTTCGTCACGAACGAGGTTTTCCTTGACAGTGCGAGCGTGGATGTTCCCGTCGTCATCCGGAGTCAGGACTTGGAGCACTTCTTCTCCGACGTTTCTCGCATCTTTTTCGGAACGAGTCTGCACGCCACGTGCAAGAGTGCTTCCAAACATCAACTCATGAGTACCTTTGATGGGCGCTCGTGTTGCTTCCAAGCTTGGAATCGCGACACTGGGATGCTCTCACCGCTGCCCGAGCGTTTCCTCCCGCCCGCCGCTCCATCCAGGAACATGAGATCCGCGCTCGCCTCGCCCACCGCGCGACCGCACCGAAATCACTTAGCCATACAGATAGATTCCATGTGATCGACCATTCGTTTCCACGCCCTCGTGATGTCGCGAACGACGCTCAAATGTATGGATGAGATGCTCACATACATCTCGACGACGACAAAAGCTATTGACCAATCGGTCGCGCGCGTCGTGAGCATAACTGTGAACCCTCGAGATCGTCGTCGGGTTCCCCAGGCCTTAGTGATTTGATTTATGTTTCATCTGCTGTTTCAACCTGCTTCACGCGGTTTCTATGCGGTAACCGATTTCTATGAGCACAAGTGTGTGTGACGACAAAACTCGAGCCGAAACACCCCCAGAGATGGAAAAAGACATCGACACGCTCAAGTATTGCACGCAGCGGGAAAGTTTTAACCATCCAAGCGCGCTTTACGACGATCACCCTTACCGACGGCGGTGAAACCCTTCTGGATCGTGCTCACAGAGCGCGACGCGCCGCACGACTGGCATCGGCAGTACGACAAGCGAGAGCTTTGTTCTCTCACCAACAGCGTATCGCTCGACTTGCACATGTTGCAGATAACGTAATCGAGGAAATAGTGCCGCAAAACGCCTTCGAATACCTTGGGTAAGAATCGTCCTTTGAGTACCAAACGTTGCGAACCGTCGAGCGTCCCGCTCGTACCCATTTCCGCCAACAAGTATTGAATCACGTGCTCGCTCGGTCGGTGCATCGCCGTGCAGATCTCCATCACGTTTGCAAAAACCGTCTTCTTCGTCCCTTCTCGCAAAACATTCGGGGGTTTGATGATCGTCTTACTCTTTTCGCTCAACGCCGGGTTCTTCTCCCTCAAGATCCCAAAAACCCGTCCCAACATCTCGTCGTAGTGATAATCTCTCGTTGTTCCATCCCACGACGTCCCAGATCCCGTATTCGTCGCTTCTCGCGCAACCTCCTCTTCCCCGTCCTCGTCCTCTCCATCGATCTTCTTCTTCTTCTTTGACTTTTTCTTCTTTCCAAACTCCTCGCTCGCCGCCGTCGGATCGTCCTCCTCCTCCTCCGCCGCCGCGACGACGTCCGTCTTCTTTTCCTTGCTCTTCTTCTTCTTCTTCTTCCCGAACTCGCCGTCGTCCAAGGTTAAATCTTCCATGGATTTCTGAACCTCGTCGTTTTCCTCCTCGTCTCCATCGAGCGCTTTCCCCGGGGTCGTCCCGACGTCGTCCTCGCTCGCGTCCAGGTCTAGGGTCACTTTCTTCTTCTTCTTCTTCTTCATCGCCGTCGGGTCGAAGTCATCGACCGCGACTGGGGCGTCGTCGTCGCTCATCGTGAGCGTGATGCTCTCGTCGAATCGTCACCTTCGATAGCGCGTTTACTCGCGCGCGTTTTCGCGATGGTGCGGCGCGATGTGTGATTCATGAAGACGATGGATGATGATTGATTCGTGATGACGACGGGGCGGACATAAACCCTAGATACACATACATAAACTACAGTAAGACTATCAATGTAACAAGTGCACATCCACCACACCCGTCGACGACTTCACGTACTTCCACGAAAACAAGAGGATGACTGAACACACGAGTGGCGGCGCGCGGCGACGACGGCGTCAGCGCACGACGGACGGATCCCAACATTCCTTGCGCTGCGCGCTCTCAAACGCGCGTTCCAACGCATCGCACGCGATTTGAATCTCTTGTTCCGTCGCGTGCGCCGTGGACACGCGCGAGGCGGAGAAATTTTCTTCGGCGCGCGACGCGCGAGAGGATTTCACGACGACGGAGCACGAACGCGAGAGCGCCCATCGAACGAGCGCCGGCGCGGGCGCCATCCCGATCGATCGCGCGAACGCGACGACTTTTTCATCCTCTAAAAGCGTGCCCACGCCCAGAGGGGAGTACGCTTGGACGTGAATCCCATGGCTCGCGCAATACTCGCGTAACGCGCGTTGCGTAAATCTCGGGTGCAGCTCCACCTGATTCACGCTCGGCGTCACGCGCGCGCTCGACATCAACTCCTCCAAGTGTCTTGGTTCAAAATTCGACACCCCGATCGATCGTAACCTCCCAGTGCTCTGCGCGTCCTCCATGCATCGCCACGTCATCGCTCGCAACTCTCGATGTCTCGCGCTCGTCGGCGGTTCGTCGCTCGCCCCGGGCCAGTGAATCAACAACAAATCTGGCGCCCGTCCTAACCTCTCAATCACGCCCTCGATCGCCGCTCTCGTCATTCGTTCATTCACCATCTCCCTGGGCGAGATCTTCGACGTGACGAACACGTCATCTCGTATTGGGCTTTGTTCGATCGCCTCGCGCACCGCGCGTTCGTTCTTGTACGCCGACGCCGTGTCCACGCCGCGGAAACCAACTCGCAAGGCGTCGCGCACGGCGTCGCGCGCGGCGTCACCCGCGAGTCGATACGTCCCAAACGCAATCGCGGGCATCGCGCGGTTGTCGCGCAAAGTGATGACGGACATCGCGTCAAAGGTCGCGCTGTGACGCTTCGCGCCGCGGCGCTTCGCGTCGCGGCGCGCGAAGCGAACGCGAGCTCGACCGCACAACCGCGCGATGGGGAACCAACACTCCGTGCCTTTGCGAGGGACGATCACGGAAGTGTTGTCGAGCGATTTCCCGTCGTTCGTCGCGAAAACGAACGTCGGGACGGAGGTGGCGAGCGGGCGGTTTTTGAAATCCATCACCTGTCGCGCGGATGTCGAACGAAGCGAGCCGCGCGCGGATGATGACGAACGATCGAAAGCCACACGAGCGCGAGCGTTGGGGCACGCGTCGTCGTCGTCGTCGTCGTCGTCGTCCTCGTCGTCGTCGTCCTCGTCGCTTGTTTTGGTGAAGATGCACGTCAAACGACGGGGGAAGTTTCCGGATTTGCGTCGACACGAAAGGGAGATTGAAGTGATTCGCGAGGCGTTGTCGCGAGCGAACGGCGAAGCGCCGCACTGCTGGCCGTACGCGAAGGCGATCGAGACCACGAGGGCGGTGTATTTGATACGACAGTTTTGTCACATGACGATGTATGATCGATTAAGCGCGCGACCGTTCTTGAGCGAATGCGAACGGTCGTGGATGGCGTTTCAAACGTTATTGGCGACGAGAGACGCGCACGCGGTGGGCGTGTCGCACGGGGATATCAAGTGCGAGAACGTGCTCGTGACGTCTTGGGGGTGGTGCTTTTTGAGCGATTTCGCGTCGTACAAGCCGAGCGAGATTCCGATCGATAACCCGTCGGAGTTTACGTATTTTTTTGATAGCGGCGGGCGGCGACGCTGCTGCATCGCGCCCGAGCGATTTTCAAATGAGAGTCGGAATCGGTCTTCGGATACGATGTTGGATGAGACGCCGACCAAGGTGGATCCAAGCGCAGATATCTTTGCCCTCGGATGCACGCTCGCGGAGTTGTTTATGGATGGTAAGGCGTTGTTTGATTTGTCGGTGGCGTTGCAGTATCGTCGCGGCGAGTACGATCCTCGTGAGGCGCTCGAGGCAGGCGTGAAGGATCCCTTGGCGCGCGAGATGATCACGTCCATGGTGTCGCTCGACCCGAGCGCACGATTGAGCGCGCGCGCATACTTGGAAAAATACGAACGTTCAAGTTTGTTTCCGTCTTACTTTGCACTCGTGCACGAGTTTAGCGCAAAATTTCTCAACTTGGACGCCAATGGGAAAATAGATGCCGTCGCCGCAGAATCAGACCAGTTGCTTGACGCCATCTTACGAGTGGAAAGTGGAGTGGAAGCGATCCAGCATGCGGCGACGGTTGAAGAGGCGCTCGAGATGGCGAAGACATTGCGATTGAAATGCCCAGGCGTGCACCTCATCGCCGCACATGTGTGCTCGGCGATTCGAGGCGCAACGCTCGTGAGTGCTCGCATCCGAGCTTTGAAACTCTTAAGAAAGCTCAGCGCGATTGCTACTGATGAGTGCTTGCTGCAGCTCATGCTTCCATTCTGCGCGAGCTCGCTTCACGATCCTGCAGCGAGCGTCAGGACGGAGGCGGTTCGCGCCATCGCTGACATTTTGAGTGCCGTGGACGACGTTCCGCAAAGCGAATTCGGATTATTCAGGGAATACATTTGGCCGACAGTGAGCCACGCCGCTAGTGATCCCGAAGCGTTGGTTAGAATAGCATTAGGGGAAGTATTAGCCGAGCTCGCGCGTTTGAGCGTTGAGTTTTTGCAACGCGCCGTTGCGAGCAGTGGCAACTGTGGGAGCCCAGTTAGTTTTGACGACGAAATTTTCGTCATTCGAAACACGGTTCGAAGCACGATTCTGACGCTTCTTACCCCAGAAACTCGATCGAGTAGCACATTTATAGCCGAACAAGCGCTTTTGGAGGCGCTGCTTGCGAACTCGGTGCAGTTGGCGATCTTTTTTGGTCGAGACGATACGAATGATTTTCTCATGCCGCTGTTGATCACGTGTTTGAACTCACAGTCACCGCAATTGCGGTCAGCGTTCTTTCGACATATTTCTGGCGTCGGCCGGCTCGTGGGACGGGGCTCGTGCGAGCTCGTTCTCGTCCCTTGCATCGATCGATGCCTTCTCGACGTGCAGGATTCCGTAATATCGTGGGCATTACGATGTATGATAAAGTTGATTGGACCCGATGAGTTTGCCGGAGAGAAGCAAACCGACGTTAAATGCCTCGGTAAGCGCGCGATATTGGGCATCGCCAATTCAGCGGCACCGCTTATCTGTCATCCGTCCGCGAGCGTTAGGAATTCCGCGCTGGATTTTTTCGCCGCCGCGGTGAGAAGCCTGGGAGTCGTTGACGCGTTTGCGTCGCTCACGCCAATCGTTGAGCCGTTCGTGGACAAATCCGAGCCCAATCGTTCAAAGTTGTTGCGCGTGGTGCCCGAGTATTTGAACCAGCCCGAGGTACTCGCTATGTGCGCATACCCGCCGCCGTCGAGGAGTGCGTTCGAAGCCGCGATTGCGCTGGCGAGCGGATTGCGGACGGCGGCGGTGTACGCGGCGGCGAGCGCGCGCATCGACAGGCCGCTCAATGCTGAAAATCAAGACCCCGGGAATAACTTGCCGACGTTCAACTTGCGAGACGCCGAAATGGAAGCGCCGAGCTTGAAAGTTATGGCGCCGTACATCAAGGCCCTCGCGAACGCTCGTCGAACGCGCTCAACTCCTTCATCGCCGGCGCCGATGGCGCTGGACGGAGCGGCGAGACAATCGCCCCGCGTTAAATCCTCTCGACCGCCGAGCATCATCGAAGAAGGCGAGATGACATCGGACTCAGAAGTGAGCGACGCTTGGACCACGGTCTTTGGAGCAAAAGCTCCACTCGTTGTCCCGCAAGATGCGCGCGCGATTTCAATGCGCGGCGACGTTGACAGCAAAGGAGCGACCGTTGTGAGCGCGAGCGTCGTGGACACGCTCTCCGCCGCGGTGAAGAATATGGGTGTGAATAGGTTCAAACCAGTCGGCGCACCAGAAGCTGAAACTAACGCGATGGCAAATGCAATCGACGACTCTTGGACGCCGCGCGGCGTTCTAGTCGCACATTTAATTGAGCACCGCGGCACGGTGACTTCGATTGCGGTCGATCGCGCAGAGGTGTTCTTCGTCACTGGAAGCGAAGACGGGAGCTGTAAGATTTGGGATTCAAGACGGATCGAAAAAGACGTATCATTCAAGTCGAGGCTCACGTATGCTTCTCAAGGCGGCAAAATTACGTGCGTCGCGTCGACGTCGGATTCTCACATTGTCAGCGGCAGCGATAACGGCGCGGTGCACGTGTGGCGGGTAGAGTACACGTCGCGCGATTCCGTGAAGCAGCAGGGTGGGCGACCGGTGCCGGACAAGTACACAGGCGCCGCTGAAATCCGTCATGTCAACAAATCAGAAGGGGCGATCTGTGCCCTGGCGTGCTTAGGAGAGCAAGTCTTGTGCTACGTCACTCAAACCGGTGGCGTGCACGGGTGGGATTTCCGCGCGCCGAGAGACGCGTTTAGGATTCCACTCAATCCTAAACTCGGCATCGCGTCCGCACTCGCGTTGGACGCGCAAGGCGCTTCTTCATGGCTCGTAGTCGGTACCTCTAGCGGCTCGATGAATTTGTTGGACATGCGATTTCAGACGATTGTTCAAGAGTGGAGTCACCCATCGAGAGGCGTGGGCATTGACGCCATGGCGGTTGCGCCGCCGCCTGCTCGACAGAGCTCCGCCGGCGTCGTATCTCGCCCCCTCGTGTGGTGCGCCGCTGGTCACGACGAAGTTGCGTTGTGGGATGTCGCCGACGGTGGGTGCCTTCGAATATTGCGCACGCTACGTGGCCAAGGCGCCGCGCTCGACGCCGCCGCGCGGGCGCCGCCGAGCGCGATGGATTCCAACGGTCGATTACGCGCGACGCGTTCGCACGGCGCACACGCGTACGCTTCCGCGCTGGGCACGAGCTCGGCGTATGGAAATTTCAGCGAAGACCTGCGCGCGGACGAGCTCGTTTCCACAACGGCGCGTCCGCCTGGCGTGCGCGCGCTTCTGACCCTTCAGAATGGTTCGATCGTCTCTGGGAGCACCGACTCGTGCATTCGCGTTTGGCAACCCGGCGACGCCTCGAAATCGCGCATCGTTTCGGGTAAAATCACCGGTCCTCGTCCGAAGTTCTCCGAAAAGTCGTTCAATGGCATGGTGCTTCAGCAGGAGATTCCAGTCCCGTCTAAGCCCGCGGCGCAGACTTCGGCGGCTCACGAGCGACACGATTCCCATCGAGACGCCGTCGTCGCCTTGGCCGTCATCTCCGGTTCGTCTGGTAAGATGCTCATCTCCGCTTCGCGCGACATGAGCGTTAAACTTTGGAAATAGTCGGAAACGTCTTCGTGGTTTCCATCGCGCGTCGCGCGTTTGTATTGCTACCTGTTGTGCAACATTCACCGACGTCGGCTCGCGGCTCGCAGCCGCCGCTCAAAAGCGCCGCGAGTCGCGCGCTCCACTCCTCACTCTCCGCGCGTTCTCGCGCGAGTCTTCCATCTCGAGCCGCAGAAAGGTCAACTATGCGTCCTCTCTCGTGCGCGCATCGATCGTCCCGAGCGAGCGCGCCGGTATCGCTTGAGAGCTCGCGCTTCGCTCGCGCTTCGCCCTCGCGTTCGCCGCGCGCTCGCGTGGGCGCTATTCAACCATCGACGTCTTCCTCGCCCCTACTCGCCGACTTCGCGACGTGGCTCGCCGAACGCGGTGTCGTCGGGAAGAATATCACCGTCGCGTACGTGAGCGGCGGCGCGGATGAAGCGGAGACCTCGCGCGGGGTCGTCGCTTTGAAGAACATCAAAGCCGACGACGAGCTCGCGCGACTGCCTCGACGCGCGGCGTTGATCGTCACCGAAGGCATGGATAATCCCCATCCAGAGTTTATTTCAGACGCCCTGTGGCTCGCCGCGGGCGACGGGCGATGGGCGTTGCGCGTTGGGTTGGTGTTACTGCGAGAATACGCCCTCGGGTCGGCGAGCGCGTTCGCGCCGTACGTGCGACAACTCCCGGAGGTGGTGAATTTAATCGCATCGTACAGCGATGAGGAGATACGCGCGATGCAATACACGTTGACGGAGAAATTTAGACGAGAACAGTTGGAGGAGAACGCGGAAGCGATTCGATTGGTTCGGAAACACGCCGACGCGACGAGCGCGTTGAGCTCGATGTCGGACGAACGAGTGATTTGGGCCATGGATTGCGTGCGCTCGCGCGTGTTCAGCGGCAGGCTAGTGGACGATGCGAAACTGAGAGCGAAGTTGTTACCGCGCTCGCTCGCGGTCGGGACGGCGTTTGCGACGTTTTTGACGGCGCCGAGCGCCGAAGGTCGATGGCTCGCCGTCGCCGCCATGCTCGCTCTGACGGTGTTTGACGGCATGGCGAATATCGAGCGCGACAGCGTGAAGACGTACGTGCTTATGCCACTGATCGACTCGGTGAATCACAAAACTATGGCGAAGACGGATGCAGAGTTTGAGTTTTCAGTCGGGGCGTTTGTGTTGCGCTCGCCGAGGGATTACGCCGCCGGCTCAGAGGTTTTTATTTCATACGGCGTGTTGAACAACGACGAATTGGTCACGCGCTACGGTTTCGTGGACACCGAAAACGTCGCTGATATTTATCGTTTCGAAGGGCTTTTGCCGTATTTGCAAGCGAACCACGAGCCGATGAAACGAGCGCTCGGCGCCGACCCGTCGCGTTTGGCCAATCTCAAGCGCACGCATCCGGCGCTCGACGAGGCGCTGTGGAACGGCAACTTCATCTCGGACGGCAACGCCGAAAATAATTTGCTTTGGGCGTTGAGAGCGGTATTGGCGACGCCCGAAGAGTTCGCCGCGGCGAACGGGGTGGAGGGATTCAAGCTCGGCGGAGGCGCGCCGGAGAAGCGCGTGGCGCTCGCCATTCGCCAAGCCGTCCTCGCGCGTCTCGCCGATTGCCCGACGACGTTAGAGCAAGACTACGATGCGCTCAAAACGGCACCGAAGAAAGGAAACATGCGAACTGCCATCGCGTATCGCATCCGAAAGAAACGCATCTTGCGCGACGCGGCTAAAATTTACGACGTCGGCGGCGTCTCGTAAAGTCCTCGTCTCTCCGCGACGGTCCCGAATCGCGATCTCCGTCCCCCTAACTTCCCACTCCATTAGCGCACACCTAACGACACATAAACGACGATCGATCACCCCAATCATAACGACGACGACGACGACGACGACGCGATCAAATCTTCACCGCCCTCAACAAGAAAGCTAATTCCTCCTCCTCCTCCTTCGTCCGCCCTCGTTCGTCCGCCTCGACTCGCTTCAAAATCTCCAACGCCTTGACGATGATCTCAATCTGCCCTTTCGCGTACTTACTCGTCTTTGGTAACGCTTCCATCACTTTCAACCTCGTCTCCAACGCGCGCTTTCTCGCTCGATCATTCGACGCCACGCGAAACTCTCGCCCGAGCGGCGCTCGCGCGGCGACGCGCTTATCCTCCTCATCATCCGACGCCACCGCGCGCCCAATCGCGCGACGCCCTTTCGCCAAGCGATTTTGTCCATGTCTATTCGTCGCGCTTTTCAACGCGAACGCTCGCGCGCGCACTGATAACATCCCCGCGGTATGCTTTCCGCCTCGCTCGTCGTCGTCGTCGTCGGCGGCGGCGCGCGCGTGTTTTCCATCACATCCATCACCACCGCGTTCGAGCGCGCGCTCGTCGCTCATATCGCGTTCGCGTTCGAATTCGTTCACTCGTCGTCCATTCCCGTTCGTCGTTTTATGAAGCATCCATCCATCGCGTCCATCAATCTTTCATTGGTTTCTTTCTGAGCTCATCTATGCGTGTAAAGCACGCACGCCCGCGTGATCGTGAATAAAAATGAAACATCGCTCGAACATCTATTCTTACGCTCATGTTTCCATCACGTGCGCTCGTGATCGATCAACATTTCATCGTCCACACTCTCGCTATTCATTCCGAGCTTTTCGAACGAACCATATCCATCACGAGCAATCATCGTGAAATCGCATCAATCATCGTCGCATCGCTCGACTTTTCGTCGTCGTCGTCGTGCGAATGTCACTCCAATCGACATCCTTCGCTTTCATCCATTGGCGCACCGCGTCGCTTCGCACGGTCGTCGAAAACCGTCGTCGTTCGCGCGTCGCGCGCCTCGCGCGCCGACGCGCTCGCGACGCTCGCGCCTCGGATGACGACCAAACACCGCAGACGCACGACTGCGACGCGCACGAAAGCGCTCGCGCTCAAGCGCTCGCTCATGCGTTCGCTCACGCGCGCGAGAGCGCGGAGCTTGGGTACTCCCCCGGGGCGCGACCCGGCGTCGCGCTCGCGGCGGAGGACCAAGCGATTTGCGCGTACGCGGACTTGATCGCGACCTCTTCCGCGTTTGCAGACGTCAACGCGAATGACTTCGAGAAGTTGAGCGATGCGAGCGAGATGCCAAGAGAGGCGACGACGCGAAAAAGGCGAACGCGAGCGAGGGAGTTCGTGGACGTCCTCGACGCGTTGTTTCGCGGCGCTCACGTAACGAACGCGAAGGAGTGAGCGAAGCGAAGCCGAGCGCTTGGAACGAACGGAACGGATCGATTTTGAGGACGTCGTGCGTTTGGAGCGATGAAGCATGAATGATGATGAGTGATGAACGCGTCGTCCCGGGGATGGAATGAAACATACACGCGTGAGTTCGTCGTCGAGAGGCGTCACATCGAAGCGTAGCGCATGGCGACGCTGACGATCGAACGCGACGACGACGACGACGGACGAACGAACGCGAATGCGTTGGTGTCATTGGAGTGCGCGAATGGGAAAGAATACGACGTCGGGCGACACCGCGAGTGCGCGTTGCGGTGCCATGGAGACGATCAGACGGTGTCGAGGAGACACTGCGCGTTTCGCGTGGCGTCGAGCGGCGCGATCGAGGCGCGAGACCTCGAGTCGCAACGCGGTACTCGACTTCTCAAATCCGATGGGTCTGTCGTGAATGTGAGCTCGCAGTGGATGACGGTGTTGAGCGCGAACGACGACGGGGAGTGCGTGGTGGCGTTAGGGCGAGGGGCGACGCGCGTGCGAGCGCGACGGCTGACGATGAGCGCGAATCCTTCGCCGACGGATGACGACGGGAGCGCGACGGAGAGCGATCGCGACGACGACGGAGGACGAATGGAGGATGACGAACGAGCGTTGATGCGTAGGAAGCGCGCGAGAGAGGTGACGGGAACGCCGACGATGGGCGAGGCGGAGTGCGTGTTTAGCGCGTTGGTCGTCGAGCGGGCGAACGCGGGCGCGACCGCGGGCGCGGCGAGGACATCGAGTGGAACGAACGTGAAGACGTTCAAGAAGCAAATGGTGAGAGGGATGAAAGCGTCACGAATTCGAGAACGTCCATCTGAGCCGTATGCATCGGTGGATGAGGAGGCGCGCGCGCTAGACGAGGGCGAGTCCGAGGCCAAGGCGGCGGAGGATGAGAAACGAGCGGACGATCTCTTCGACGACAAACCGTCGCGTTCGAAGACGTCCAAAGGAAACATGCAAGTGAGACGACGTTGACATCGAACGCGTTGATGATTGATTACTAGACTACAGGAGCTAGGCGTAGGTGTACAAATACAATTATGGCGTTGAAACGAGCGAATAGAAACGTCTAGCGCGCGAGGATGAAATCGACGACTCGATCGATGTCGGCGTCGGATGCGTCGCTCAAGTCATGATTCGCGTCGACGTACAGTACCTTGGCGCTCTTTGCCACGGCTTCGAATTCCGCGCGAACGCGCTCGTTGTGCGCGCGAACGGTGACCGAATCGTACGGTACGTATTCGTCTCTCGTCGACACGACGAGTCGCACGTCGACATCCGCGCACGTCGTCAATCGCGCAATCTTATTTTTTCCCTCCAAACTCTTCGTTGATTCATCGAACAAATCCAAACTAAACCAATCATCATCCCCGCCCGCCCGCGCGAGAGACAGAAACCGTCGCGCCGTCGTCGGTACGCCGTACATCC
>Ga0222713_10001781_pt1 | contig 23701 bp, 24 predicted proteins | sample C33_649DmetaG_FD_165061 | JGI IMG/M metagenome (GOLD analysis project Ga0222713, IMG submission 165061) | Estuarine water microbial communities from San Francisco Bay, California, United States - C33_649D | ecosystem: Environmental > Aquatic > Marine > Unclassified | place: USA: California...
GGAGTGAGGTCAAGGCTAGGTCAGGTTGACCTCATGGTGCTATAAACCTGCCAGTATATTTCACTATACGGTTTTCTCGACGGTTGTCTCGGCTTAACCGGAGAATGACTCTCTGATAAAATTTTAGTGTATAGTAATATATATTTATATATGTAAAGAGAAGGTACTACGCTCTCTAACGGTTAAAAATTAAGAACGTTGAGTCTTTTTAATATTAAACTCATTATAAACTTTAGCCTCCAGTTTATCCACCCGGCTATCGGTGTGCCGAATAACTTGTTCTTCGACTTTGTTGATATTAGAACCTAACTCATTTCTTAATTGATTAAGTTCACGGTATAGATCATGAACATTATTTTCAAGATCTCGTTGAGTATTTTCCGCTTGATTACGGACAGTATTCGTAGTCTTTACGACCATAAACGCTCCCACGACGAGTAATAGGTTAATCACCGCAAGAACACCTAAAGTAAAAGATAGTGTTTCCATAGTTAAAGTATTGCTTTAAGTCAAAGAGCTTTGTAGTACCAAATCCTTACATGGAATAATATACGAACTTTTTGGTAAGAATCCAAACCACCTTGAGGAAATTTTCCGGAAAAATTTTCCCTATGTAGTTGGTTATATAGATATATCTTTATATATTTAATAATATAGGAGGAATCCTATTTATATCAAAAACATTATGAAACTCATCGCTGCTATATTACAGGAATCAATCTCAGGTCTTTTTAGCGACAGTATCAAGGATATGGATACTTCCGAGTACGAGGTATTCAAAAAAGGAGCTTCAATGCTAGGTATTGAGGTGTTTAAGGTTGTAGATAGTCAGATCGGTGCTATCGGTAAAATGCAGTACTTCAAATTCACTCCTACTACCGAGGGCGGTTATTTTGCTTATGATAAGAGACCGCTACTTGACCTTATTAAAGCTAAACTAGAAGATATGGATTTGCGTAGGAGGATGGCTAAAGAGTTTAATATTTCACCCGATGCTAAGGACTTCGAACGTCAAATCTTAGTTGCTACCGGAGGTAATGCCGTAGATATTATTCGCCGGTTAGGTTACCATAAGCCAGTTACCCTATGAAATCTTTGCCGCCTGCCTTTCTATCGATCTTCGATTACGATGATCAGGATGACCTTAATAAAGAAGGGCTCACTACGGCGGTGATTGATTACACCCAGCACCCTTACATCATTTTCGGTACCGTGATCAAGTGCGTTGAGAACTACTTCATCATTAGTGAGATGTACCGTAAAAAATACGGAGAGAAATATGAATCAATTGAGCAGACCGTGCGAAAGGCTTACTTTGATAGAGTATATACTTATCTCGGTAAATTCGATGAGAGCAAATACGAGCATGTAGTAGAGGCTAGAAAATTTACTCCTCAGGAAATCGCCTTTGCTATGGAGGAGTTAAGAGATCATTTTGAAGGTACCGAAGAGTACGAAAGATGTGCCCGCATCCAAAAAATTTACAATATTTTAGCAGAAGAAGTTGCTTTTTAACCTTCTAGGTACTATCTTTAAGTATCAATAAAAAATAAAGGTTATGCTTAGTACGATCATTTACTACGTCATTGCAGGAGTTGCTTTTAACTACCTGTGGGATCTTATTATCTCTAAGTTTCGAGCCGAAGAGAATCGCTTTACTATGGTAGAGCGAGTAATCGTTACCTTTATCTGGCCTGTGGCTGTAGGGTTCTTTCTTATCACCTTGATTAAGAATCTCTTCTTTAATAACAACCAAGACTAAGTTATGTCCCTAAAGAAGCTTTCCTTTGAAGAAGCCTTGGAACTTGAATCTGAGTCTCTCATTACTATCTATGATTTCTCCCCAGATACCTCTGAGCTGGAATTTCACCCCAGAGCTAGAGAGTGGTATCAAAACTATACCGATATACGCTTTAAGTTCCGTCAGCACAACCCTGCTGATGTCTCTTCTATGCTTAACTGTGACTACCGTATAGAAGTACAGTTACCTTATGAACCTACAACAAACACCTACTCCTGGAAATATTTATTCGCCAAGCGTACGGACGATCTCAAGAAGTTTGAACAGTATCATTCTAAAGGTAAATTCGTCTACGTATTGACTAATGAAGCTTATCCGGGTTTTGTCAAGATTGGTAAAGCGGTTAATCCCTTGCAGAGAGTTGTACAGATTAACGGAGCCGGTGTTGTTTCCGAATGGAAGCTTCGGTATTCACTCCCGGTAGAGAATGATTATCTGCTAGAGCATTCCGTTCATGAGTACCTAGCCGACTATCGCCGGACTAGTGATCAAGGTTCCTCTCGTGAGTTTTTCGAGGTTACGTTAGACCGTGCTATTGAAGTTATTGAGTTATTAGGCTCTCAAATGAAGACCGGAGATGCTTTTCGCTACTAGATTTGCGTGGCGACTTTTCGCGCGGCGCGGCGCGTGTGGGAAACTTTTTTATCAAACAGTTGTTTCGTATTGATCTAGTTCGTATATTTGAAACGAAGGGGAGGGAGAAAAAGGGGAGAGTAAAAAGAATATATAATTAATATTAATATATTATATATAAAGATTAATAATTATTAAGTACTTATGAAAAACAAAAATTTATACCAAGAAAAAATTAATCGTCTTGAATCACAAATCAAGAAAATTGAATATAGTGTTGCAACCTTAGATAGAGATCAAGCTTATCAAGATTTAGATAAGGCTCGAGAGATCCTTCGAGATATGCAAACTATGCTTAACCGTGAGGAAGAATATTTTAAGGCTTAATTATGCAACTTACACCCGAACAAGTAGAATCTAATTGGAATCGCCATCTTCAATACGTTGAAGAGTATATTACCGGGGAACGTAGAGAAAAACTTAAAAATCTTTACGAATCTTTAGCTGATCACATGGTTCTTGCTCCGGCTTCCTCAAAATCATGGTATCATAATGCATTTCCTGGAGGATATGTAGAGCATGTTAATAGAGTAGTTGAAATTGCTCTTCGTACTGCTAAATTCTGGGGTGTTTCTGGTGCAAATATCGATTTTACTGAAGAGGAACTCGTTTTTGCCGCTTTGAATCATGATTTAGGTAAGATTGGGGACGGAGAACAGGATGGATATCTTCCTCAAACCGATAACTGGCGTAGGGATAAACTAAAAGAGGAGTATTCTATCAATACTTCCCTCGATTTCATGCTTATCCAAGACCGCTCTCTGTTTCTCCTCCAGAAATACGGTATCTCTATGTCTCAGAAAGAGTATTTAGGTATTCGACTACATGATGGCATCTACGATGATGCAAATAAGGCGTACTTCTTCAGTCATAACCCAGATTCACGCTTTAAAACCAACATCGTCTACGTTCTCCACCAAGCTGACTTCATGGCTTCTAAGATTGAATATGATCGATGGTTGAATACAGGAGGTAAAAGTACTCCAAATGTAGGTAAAACAGGTACCTCTACCGGTAAAACTGTTAAATCTTCAGAAGGATTAAGTAATCTACTACAAAATATTTAAAAAATGTTGGTTTCAATCATAATTTTAACTATATTAGTAGTAATCCTAGGTTTTACCACGTGGAATACTCTACGAAAATTGGAAAAATACGAGGATACCGTTCAAAATCAGCAAATATACGTCGAGCGAATTGCAAACTTGATAGAGGATTCATCAAAAAGGTTACGCGAAGTCGATGCAAATGGTCATTTTTCATCAGATGACGAAGTCGGCTTCTTTTTCTCTAATTTAAAAGCTATACAAGATACGCTCGATGAGTACAACATAAGATAACTCATGGGGAGAAAGAAGAGTAATACAAATTATTTCACGCAAGATACAGAGAATGCAATAGTAGCATATAACAATTCAACCGATACAGCCTTCAGACAGAAGATTTTTACGGATGAAATATACTACCCTTTCTACAAACTCGTAGAAAACATCATTCACACCTTTAGATTTTACTACACCGATGTAGATGACCTCGAAGATTTAAAACACGAGGTCATTTCCCTATTAGTGGAGGAGAAGATTCATATGTTTGATCCTACTAGGGGTGCAAAAGCTTACTCATACTTCGGGACAATTGTAAAGAGGCATTTGATTAACTACAATAACAAGAACTATAAGCGTTTAAAATCACTAGCTCCTGTTGAAGACTTTAATGGAACGTATGAGCTTGAAGTTAATTATGTACATCCAAACGCTTTAACCTTGCGTCAAATCGTAGATATTTACGTCGAACGTACATATAGTAAGTTAGAAGCGCTGTTCCCTAAGGAAGCTGACCGAAAGGTAGCTGATGCCGTTCTTACGTTATTTGAAAAGCGTTACGATTTAGATATTTTTAAAAAGAAAGCGTTATACATCTACATACGGGAAATGACCGGTACTGAGACTCCATACTTAACAAAGGTCATAAACATACTCAAGGAAGAGTTCTACACTCTATATACTGCCTTAGAGCAAGAAGGTATGGTGGACTTAAAAAACTAACCTTTCTATTTATAAAGAAAGAGTATGGCACTAGACAAGGAGCTATTTAACGGAAAAACTGTTTCTAACGTTCTAGAGGAGATATATAACAACTCTAAGAAAAAAGATAAACAGATCAATGCTCTCATTGGGGAACTCAAGCCTCTTATTGAAAATATTGGAGACGCTACCTTAGTAGTACCTATGATCGCTAACTACCTAGAGATTGGAGTTAGAAACGATGAAATGCTGGTTAAGATGCTTACAATCGTCCAGAGGATGGATAACGCTAAGACATCCGGCGATACAGCAGGATTTGAATTAGGAGCAGAAGAACTAGCTCAGATTCTAGAACAAGCTAATGCAATAGTAGAGCAGAAGTAATGGCTGATTTTAGAAACCTCAGTTTAACTGGAAATACGAAATCTAGAAAAGATTCACGTAAATATAACCCAGGAACTGGTTTAAAATTTGCTAAAGTATTAGATAACCATTACACTGATAGTACACTAAGTGTAAATCAAATACGATGTGCAGATAGCAAGAGTGGTAAAGTAGTTTATGCTTTTCCTGCGCTCAGCTACCTATCTACCGTGCCTTTAGCTGGAGAATTTGTACAGATTGTTAAAGGTCCAGGCGCCGAAAGCTCAGGGAATTTAACTAGTTTAGATTACTACCTACCGCCTGTTAATATATGGAACCATCCCCAGCACGGAGCCACATCAGATGCAGGATCACCACCTAAACTAGCTCCTGAATTCTACGAGAAAGTGGATGTTAACCCGCTTGAACCCTTTCCTGGAGACATTATATTAGAAGGAAGAACTGGTCAAAGTATTAGATTTTCCGAAAACTTCTCGACTACACCCTGGACTTCTCCTTCTGCAAGCCAACCAGTCTTAATAATTGCAAACGGACAAGTAAATACCTCAGAAGGTAGTTCTTATATAATTGAAGATGTTAATTTAGATCCGGCTTCTATTTACTTAGCTAGTAATCATACTATTCCTCTAGAAGCACCTTATGAATGGAAGAGACCTCAGAGTACTAGTTATGCACTAGGTAAAGTTCCTGCAGCTGCCAAAGAGTATACAGGTAAGCAAGTTTTAATAAACAGTGGTCGACTTTATTTTAACGCCAGTGAGGAGAGTATTTTACTATCTGCAAAAAGAAATGTAGGCCTACTTGGAGAAGAAGTACACCTCGATGCTACCGTTACCGTAAACATAGAAGCTCCTACAGTAAGACTGACCGGAGAATCTTTAAACCCGACACTTCAGCAATCCGCTGTTAGAGGAGATGAACTAATAGAAGAGCTATTAACCACGTATGATTATCTTTCAAACGTTTCAGACTTCTTGGTAATATTAGCATCTGTTACAAATAACGCAGATGGTATACGAAGAGCTACAGAATTAGCAACCTGGTTAAAAACTAGCTCTACCAGTATGAGAGAAAGGTTACTATCCAAAAAAGTATTTTTAACCTAACTATGCCAACACTAACCGAACAGTTTCAGCAGATACAGCCTTGTGATGGCCGAGATCTTATACAGGTACTAACTGTGGCTGCTATTGAGCGTGTAGTAGAAGTTAGAGCTAAGCTGTGTACACAAGCTTCTGAGATTTTTTCTCAATATGGATTTGAAAACTTTAACCCCTGTACAGATTTAGACGAGGAATTTTTTAAGAGACTAACTCAGACACAGTCTATAGTTGCTATAGAATATATACTCTCCAAAAAAGGCTTTCCTCCGCACATACTACGTTACTTAAAAGAAGGTGCTGCAGCACTAACTGATAAAGACTTTCAAGAGATTATAAGCTGGACAAGTCCTTTAGTTGGAATAAATTTTCCTAACAACACAGGAGCTTATATTAGAGACCGAGGAGGAAGACCACCAGTACTACTACCTCAACAAGCCTCAGAAGTTGAGGAGGCTCTGCTACAGCAAGGAGTTAGTGAAGTAGAAGTACTTGTAAGAGACGCAATAACAACTTTTATTTTGGACAGGTTAAAATGTCCTCCCGAAGAAGTAGTAGAAAGGTTAATTAAAATTGTGCAAAACGTAATAGTATTTCTAAATACATTTACTAGAGTTTTTGAACAGTTCAAGCAAGCAATTAATGTTGCATCTGCTATAGTTAATGCGTTAAATATATCTTTACAGTCTTTAAAAATTACAGTAAAGACTAACGATGCGGCTATATTAGCAGCAACTGCTTCCGGAGTCGGAATCGCTGCTACCCCTCCTCTTATTAATGCTAATCGTTTACTAGATAAAATCGTTTCAAGGTACGAAGAAAGGGTAGCAGCCTTAGACGATAGACTATGCTCTGCTAGTAAATCGGTAACGTACATAGATACCACTTTAGATGTTGTTTATGCACTAGTACAGGTTATTGAACAGCTACTCTTAACTTGCCTCCCTGATAACGCTCTTACTCCTGAAATAACTTCAAGATTAATCCCTAGATCTTTTACAGCTGGAGAAGGAACTACTTACCGCGGATTTAGATTCGAGATAAGAACAGTCATTGGGGAATCTCAGCTTGCACCCCGTAGGTACGCAGTTGCTTTAGATAGGCAAGGTATAGTTGTTTTAGAAGGTGTACCTTCTTTTAGTGCAGATACTCAAATACTTATTGATGAACTTAAATTTAGAATTGACAACCAACTGGGTTAAATCTATTTATTATTATGAAAGCTATTGAATTTAAAACTTTGATCAAAGAAGCTGTAAGAGAAGCTATTAGAGAAGAGCTCTCTGAAGCAAAAAAAGACACTCCTCCCCAGCCGCCCGTATCAAAATCAGAACCGGTACAATTTACAGGCCGTAACCCACTCATGGAAGCTCTAAACATGACCAGTCGATCTATGACTTCAGAAGACTACCGTAGTATGGGAACAGCTACGTCTAATATGGCTCAGATGTTTGACAGAAGCGCTTTCATGCCTAAACAATCACATAAGCCGGTTTCTGATGATCCAAGAGCGGTAGCACAGGCAGTAGCAGCAGCACCTAAAGCAGGAATAGATATTTCTCAACTAAGCTTTGTTAATAAAGCCTCTGCAATTGTAAATTTAGCAGATAAGAAGAAACATGGCTTATAAGGTACAAAGAATTAATCCGTTAGATTTACAGCCTAGAAAAGCTGTAGGTGTTGCTATACCTTTTCAAGGATCTGCGGTATTTAATTCAACGTATACCACTAAGGATGCAGTAAGGAGTAATTTGCTGAATTTTTTTCTAACTGGAAAAAATGAAAGAGTACTGAATGTAGATTTTGGATCCGGTATTAGAAACTTTTTATTCGAAGGTATAAACGACGTAACGTTAGAGGAAGCAAAACTTAATATAGAAGCAGACTTAAGATTATATTTTCCACAAGTTGTAATTAAACAGCTTACTTTAAAAAGCACCCCGGATAGTAATCTCATAAATTTTAAACTCGACTACACTGTTACACAGACTAATATAGTAGATGAAATCTCAATAAACTTTGAACAATAATGGCCCAGCAGCGAGAAATACAGTATTCAGATAAAACATTTGCTGATTTCAGGCAACAGTTAATCGATTACGCAAAAAACTACTTTCCAGATACTTACAATGATTTCTCCCCAACATCTCCTGGAGTTATGTTTATGGAGATGGCATCTTATGTAGGAGATGTTTTATCCTTTTACCAAGATATACAGCTACAGGAAACCTTTCTCCAATACGCTCAAGAGCCAGGAAATCTATACAGTTTAGCTTATATGATGGGATACCGTCCCAAGTTAAGTACTGCAGCTTCTGTTACATTAGATATATACCAACAAGTACCTGCCATACTGTCTGGAACAGAATACGTACCCAACTACGATTATGCGCTTACAGTTGATAATAACGCAGTAGTTCAGAGTAATACAAACCCAATAGCTCAGTTCCTAATACAGGATAAAATCGATTTTAGCTATTCAAGTTCATATGATCCCACAGAAGTAACAGTCTTAGAGACTTTATTAGGTAATCCAAGTATTTTCCTTCTTAAGAAACAAGCAGAAGCAATTTCAGCAGAAATTAGAACAATCAACGTAACGATTGATACTTTTGAAAGATTTAGAACTTTAACTATAGCCGATACGGATATTTTAGGAGTATTGGACATTGTAGATAGTAATAATAATACTTGGACCGAAGTTCCTTATCTTGCTCAAGATACAGTCTTTCAAGAAGTTGTAAACACAGGTCCGGACCGTAATGACGCTCCATATTTGTTACAACTTCAAAAAACACCTCGCCGATTTGTTACTAGATTTACTTCAAACGGAGTACTACAGGTTCAATTCGGAGCAGGTCAGGATGGACAAGATGATACTTTAATTACACCTGATCCGACCAACGTAGGTTTAGGAGATCAGACTATTGGTATTTCCAAGATTGACAAAGCATACGATCCTTCTAACTTTATGTTTACTGGAGCATACGGAGTATCTCCCGTAAATACTACTTTAACAATTAGGTACCTAGTAGGAGGCGGAGTTAGTTCAAACGTACCTGCAAATACTATTACAACTGTAGTTAATGCGGTGAGAGCTCCCCGAGTTCCTAGCGCTACAGGATTTGAAAACACATTTAGAGTAGATAACACAAACCCAGCAACAGGAGGTAAAGACGGGGATACAGTAGAAGAGCTACGCCAAAACTCTTTGAGAGCTTTTAATGAGCAACTAAGAACAGTTACACGAGAGGACTATACTGTACGTGCTCTAGCAATGCCGTCTAAATTTGGATCTGTAGCTAAGGTATTTGTAACTCAAGATCAACTTAGATCTGTAAAATCAGCCTCTGATAATATAGTAGATAGCAATCCATTATCTTTATCGATGTTCATATTAGCTTATAATAATCAAGGGAACTTAACGACTGCAACCCCGGTACTTAAAGAGAATCTAAAAAGATATCTTTCCCAGTATAGAATGTTAACCGATGCAGTTAATATTAAAGACGCCTTTATTGTTAACATTGGTATTAAGTATGAAATTATACTAAGACCTTCTGCGACCGGAAGAGATGTATTAGTGAAATGTACAGAAGCTTTACAAGATTATTTTCAAATCAGTAAATGGAGCATAAATCAGCCCATTAATATATCTAAACTCTACACTTTACTGGACAAGGTAAAAGGAGTGCAGACAGTTAAAAATATTGAAATTACAAACAAATACGGAACTGGATATACATCTTACGCCTACGATATTAAAAGTGCAACACGTAGTAATGTTGTGTACCCTTCTTACGATCCATGTATTTTTGAACTTAAGTATCCTAACACAGATATTGAAGGTCGCATAACTTCTCTTTAAGGTATTTATAATAGACTATGGCGATCTACAGAATTTTCCCAGACAAAACAGCTACTCTCTACTCCAGGTATCCGTTATTTAACACAGGATTAGATGAGATTATGGAAGTAGACTCTTATTACGTAGGAGATACTAGCTATGTTGCTCGAACTTTGATAGCGTTTAATACTCAAGAACAGAAAAGCTTAATACAGGGTGAAATTTCAGCGTCACTCGCCACACTAGGTCAGAACTTTTTAAACTTTTCTGCTTCACTAAAAGCCTATTTAGCCGACGGTAACGAAGCACCGGTAGAGTACACCGTAGAAGCATTACCGGTATACGACGACTGGTCTAGAGGAACAGGTAGGTTCGGAGATATTCCATACGCAACAGATGGAGTAAACTGGATCTACGCAAACCCTTCAGAATACTGGACTAGTCCGCTAGCACCAAACACAACCGCATCTTACTCAGCTAGTGCAGATGTTGTAGGAGGTACTTGGTACACTGGATCCGGAGGTATTAATTTGTACCACTCTCAATTTCACAGTGTCAACTCTACTCACGACTTAGATATAGACGTAACTAAGTCTGTGAAGCTACACTACTCACACTCTATAGGGCAGACTCTATACGGAATACCTAACAATGGATTTCTTCTAAAACTTACAAGCAGTTTAGAATTTCAGACTGATAGGAATATTTTTTTAAAGTACTATTCTGCGAATACCCACACTATCTACCCTCCCTGTTTAGAATTTAAGTGGGACAATTACAGTAGGAGTACTGGATTGGATCAAGTATCAAACGACAACATTGTTATTACTATTGCTAATAACAAAGGAGTGTATACAGACGAAGGTAAGCAGAGATTTAGATTGAATGTACGTCCTCAATATCCTGTAAGAACTTTTACAACCGGATCCTCGTACCTTACAAACTATGTACTTCCTCAATCTGCGTATTGGGGGCTTCGTGACGAAAACACAGAAGAGATGGTTATAGATTTTGACAACGTTTACACAAAGCTTAACGCAGATAACACAGGTAACTACTTTGACATCTATATGAACGGACTTCAGCCAGAGCGTTATTACCGTATCTTAATTAAGAGCGAAATAGACGGTACAACAACTGTCTACGATAGTTCAAATATTTTTAAAGTAGTACGTAATGGCTGAGCGAGTAGAGCTAGTAAAACAAGGAGTAAACTCGAAAGAGTACAAACAGGTAGTTGATACTTCTTTTAAGTACTTTGTACCTCCTGTAACACAAGCACCTACTGAGACGGTTGAAGAGTTGTTTAGACTCTACGACAAGTTATACCTAGAAATACCTGTTTACGGGAGTATAAACTCACATGAATACCTAGTAAATCAGAGCTCCAAAATATACCAGGTAGATAATTCAGCTGCTCTTGCACCGCTAACAGCAGAAATTGCAGACCTACGCCAAAGACTTCTTCAAGCAAACGAAGAAATACAAGAACTATCAGCACAACTAAGTAAGTAATGTCGCAAGTATTATATAACGTAAACGGAATTCCTGCAGAATACGATTTCGCCGGAGCAGGTGTAGACATCTTGCAAAAAGTTACTCTAAATGTAGAAGGAGATAATACGCAAGACATACTCCGTACAACCGTACTAGAGTTTGGAATACCAGTACGTCAGTCTAACAGAATACTCGTTACCACTATTCAACCGAATATCGTGGAACTTGATCCATTATCTGACGGATTAGACTCGTTGATTCTCACAGAACAGTTAGAAATCACTCCAACGACAGTACGGTACGAATTTTTACGTCCTACTGCACTCCCCGGTAATTTTTATATATCTGAAATCTCTACAGATAGAACAGAGGTACGACTAAGTACTTTTAATACATTAGTTACAACTCAAGCCTACGATATATTAACAAGACTTATAACTAACACTACTTATGTAGTAGACCTCAGACTTATAGCAAACGGAGTTCTTTTAGAGCAAGTTGTTAACGTTAGTTTATACGAAGGTAATATTATTTTAAAGCTAGACCAGCCATTAGCTGTTACTATAACTCTAAACACCCCCGTATCTTTCGAAGAACAGATTGCTCAACCGATCGAATATGTAATTACAAGCACTGTCGTAGAAGATGAAATCACAGTACCTTTTATTAAAGGGCCAAACTTCAGTATCGAGTTAGAAGATCAAAGTACCGTTTCTACAGAGTATTTTGACTACACAGAATTATTTTCGTATCCGGTTACAGGATCGGTAAATAAAATCTTTTCCGATGTAAACGGAACCGGTATCGGTATTAACGTAGATTACACTGAGTTTGCAAATTTTGTACATTTTTCATCTGCTAAAGAGCGGTTAGCTAACTTCAAGTACAAAGTAGAGTTAATACAGCAGTACGAATTTGAAAAACAATCTGCTGGCAGTATTGCAAATGCAAGTACTGTAGTAAATAGCAGCAATCAGTACTACGATAATTTAATTAAGGGAGTTGTATCTAAATTTGATGGATATGAACGTTACCTGTATTATGAAAGCTCAAGTATTACTTGGCCAAAAACTACATCAACACGTCCATACTTAAATACTACTTCCAGTAATATAGCTGTTGACACATGGTATTCTGAGCAGTATGCATCTGCATCCCTATACGATGAACTAAACGAAAGCGGTTTGGAATATACAATCCCGGAATTTATACGGCAGAATGACGCTAATGCTCCCTATTCCTTGTTTATCAACATGGTAGGACAGCATTTTGACGAACTGTGGTTGTATGCAAAGGATATTACGAATAAGTACAATGGAGATAATCGACTAAACTACGGCTTATCTAAAGATTTAATCGCTAAAACATTACAAGGTTTTGGAGTTAAGTTATATTCTTCGAATTTTTCTGTTGCTAATTTATCCTCACTCTTGTTAGGGGAGTGGTACGATAGCGGGTCAGAGCAAATTACTACATTTGTAACTGCTTCTAACGAACCGACTCCGGACAAAGAAGTACTACTAGAGACTTATAAGAGAATTTATCATAACCTTCCGTACCTTCTCAAGACAAAAGGAACTGAACGAGGTTTGAGAGCTTTAATTACCTGTTTTGGAATTCCTTCAAATTTTTTACGTATTAGAGAATTTGGCGGTGTCGATAGAGACGGTTACCCGGAGTACCTACTAACAGAACTTCAAGAATTTTTAACAACACAAACTTTACAGGAACTAGTAACTAATGAGACAGGTCCACATTTTGGACCAGATTATGAACCGGTTGATAAGATAAGACTAGTTAACGTAAGCAATACTCCAATAGATAACACTTTATCTAATCATATAACAGTTTATAAAGAAGATGATAAGTACACGCAAGATAGTCATCTACTAGAAGTAGGTTTTTCTCCAACTTATGCTGTAAACGAGTATATACAGAACAACATAACAGGAAGCTATAATATAGATAACTACATAGGAGACCCTAGAGATGCTAGAAGCCGTAAATACTACGACTTACTACCGGTTGCTTCTAGTGTAGTAGGCGGATTAGAACGTTACGATATTTACGATTTTGTAAGACTTATTAAATTTTACGACAACCAGCTTTTTAAAATGATTAAAGACTTCGTACCGGCTCGCGCTGTTACGGATTCTGGTATTATTATTAAGCCGCACCTCTTAGAGAGAAGTAAATACCCTGTACCTGGATTTGATGGAACTCGTACAGAATATACTGCTTCTATTGAAACAGCTACCTTAGTTGGAAGTGATGGAGGGGTATTTGGAGATCTATCTACAGCCTACTCTCAGTCTAACATATCCCCACTTGGGATTGTAAATAACTACGTAAGCACAGAACAAGCTAAATACAACGGAGAGCTTCAAGGAACTTTATTAACAGTTACTACCGGAGAGTTAAATGAGCAAAATCCGTTTAAGGAGATTGTACATCCTGTTGTGAGCTATAATACTGTTTATAGTTACATTGGGGTAGGTGAAAATAACTACATATACGGATACCCACTATCAGCAGGAGACATCTCCATTTTATGGAATGAAGGCAAAGGAGGAAGCTACTTTGCTACCCATATTAAAATTCAACTCTCCCCAGCTACTGGTAGTTTAAATTTTGAAGACTCTTTTAGACAAGGTGTAGACACTATTACAATAGGTAGTACTACCTACTACGTACTAGGAACCACGCTTTTAGGAAGTATTGCTTTGATAACATTACAGCCTAATACAACTGATTTGGGATTTTCACCTAACCCAGCTTTGTTACCTATAACTCAATCTATTAGCAACGCACAAGTTACAGTAAGTCCGTATATACCTGGTAAATTTAATAACAACGATTATAACGCTCTGCTAAATAATGCAGTAGTATCCACAAACTCAGCAAAAGTTCAACAGGTAGATTACTCATCCGGAGTTCTTACCCCACATAATATAGATGCGTTAAGAAGCGGCTCTGCTCAACCTGCAGACCTCCAAGAGTACGTGTACAACAGTAACGGGTTTATAAGTTCTAGATATGTGGGTAAACAATTACGAGGTACAGAATTTAACCTATACTACCCTGGAGATGTGAGCTACGGAAAGACACCTGTAGCGGAAAATAAATCTACCTACTTCACCTACTTTAATGAAGTTACAGATGCTAGCCCAGTAGTAAAAGAGCATCTAGATGTAGATATTAGGTACCTAGTAGATGATCAAGGTACATACCTAGATGTACTCCCGGAATCGGAAGAATTTTTACTACTCCAGCAAACTTTTAAAGATGGAGGAAAAAGTAAAATAAGCTTAGATAATCCTAAGTACTTAGGGTTTAATATGACATCTGTTAATGGAGAGCATAAAGTATTAAAAACCGGTAAGAAAGCCGAACCTATTGTGTATTCTCATTCAAGTTCTTTTAGCGGTAACTCTACAGGAAGTATCCAGTTTGGAGATGACCCTAATGTGAACGACTATAGAGGTAGGTACGTAAGAGCTACTAATCAAACACCAACATATACTAAAGACGATACAGGATATGTAGTACTATTTGATCAGCAAGTCTCCCAAGGAGCCGACGGAAGCTACAACACAACAACAGGAGAGTATAGTATTGGTGTTACTTCAGTATTTGACATATTTTTTAACGTAACTGTTCTTTTTGACAGCTTAGATAATAAGAACCTTTTTGATTCTACAGAAGATTTAGAAATCATCGTAGAATATAACGCAGGAAGTGGCTGGTCACAATTACAGCACAATATAGTTGATCTACAAGGAACTACAGAGTTAAAAAGACCTAGTATTGCTGGAAGTAGTGCTTTAATAGGCGCCGGAGCCGGAGCCTTAGTTGGAATCGGAACTACTGCCACAGCAACAGCTCTTGGAGCTTTTGGATTCTTAGGAAGTGCAACAGCTCTTTTTGGAGCAGCAGCAATCGGCGCACCTGTGCTCTTAGTGTTAGGATCAGCAGGATTAATAGCAGGAGCGTTAATTGGTTCTGGTACAGGAGCTTTAATTAGACCTAGGTTAGTAGGAGATCCTTACGAATTTAAAGTACAGACAGCTTCTTCGGATAACTTGGTACAAATTGTAGCCCTACCTTATTACAGGACATCAGGAGCACCAGTACCTCTACAATCTGGAGATAAAATCAGAGTAAGGTTCTTCTCTAAAGAAGGAGATTTTGAAATTAAGTCAAATAGCAAACTTGAAATACTTCAAGCAGTAACCCCTGTAACAGCTTGGGATAGAAGCTACTGGATTGCTGGATCTAATCCCTGGATTACCCTAGGAGCAGGAGCTGCTTTGGAAAACGGAAGCAAGTACCTGTTTAGTAGAGCTGCAAATATAGCAGAGATTTACGGAAGCAAACAATACAGTACAGGCTCTGCGGATAACGACTACCCTATAGTGCAGGTACCTTTCATAGTTAAACCAGGAGATCAGATTAGATTCCTTAACGATGAAAAATATACTTACAATATTGTAAGAGTTAAAGAACCTGGACAGATTGGACTTTACCCAAAACAAGGTGGAGGTACATTTGTTAACTCTGGAAGCTTAGTATTAGAGTTGGACACACCTTTGAGACCATTCTTAACAGGCTCCTTCAATCTATTTGGAGGCGATTGGGATAACCCTATTGATTCATTCCTAATTAGAACTTTTGTGAATGATCCTAAGAATGTTATAGTATCCGGAGTAAAACCTTCAGGAAGTACATCCGGAGGAATACTTCAACCAGAGTTTCTAACAGACACTACACAAGCTACATTAAAAAGAATCTTACCAAACCTCAGAAGAGATTTGTTAGGATAACAAACCATAAACAACCCTATTTATATTTAAAATAATAGCTACATGGGATATTTAAGCAATAGCACAGTCACAGTTGACGCTATCCTTACTAAGAAAGGAAGAGAGCTTCTAGCAAGAGGTGACGGCTCTTTCCGCATTACTCAATTTGCTCTAGCAGACGACGAGATTGATTACACACTCTACAATACTTCTCATCCATCTGGATCTGCTTTCTACGGTGAAGCTATAGAAAATATGCCTCTCCTTGAAGCTTTCCCGGATGAAACTCAGATTATGAAGTATAAACTGACCACTCTTCCAAGAGGTACTGCAAGGCTTCCAATTCTAGCTACTATCGCTAGCGTAAGCCTCAAACAAGGACAATCTCAAGCTATTACCCCTCAGACTTTAAACTACTTAGGGTCTAATCAAACCTTTGAAACAAACGGATATACCTTCACTATTGCTGATGCAAGAGTAGCAGCTGTCTTTACTGGTGTAGGAATCAACACAGAAGAAGCTAACAGATTAAATGCAGCTCAAACACTAGGAACTAATGTATCAAAAACTGTAATCGGAACAGGCTTAAACCTTACCGCTACTACAGTCAATACACTCTTCGGAGTAAATACAGTAATCTACACTACTCTTACCATTGTCGGAAGAGATTCAGGAGCAAGAGTAACTGTACCGGTAGTAATTAACAAAGTCTAAACTAATATAACATGTCGTTTAAAAGATTTGACACAGAAGACTTAGTAGTAAGCTCGGAACCAGTTTCAGCACCAGTTTGGTCTACTAGCGCACCGGTACTCACAACATTCTTTACATCATCAACTCAAGAAAATAGTACGTCCGGTAAATTTTACTTAGATGTATTTCAAACAGGTTCAGAACTTGACATAGCAGCAACCCAGTTCTCTATTGCATTCGGACATAAGCTTGGATCTGGATCACTCTGGTATAACGGAGCTGTAGACGGAAAATCTCCTTCTTCAACTATCTACGGACAGTACCGTACACTAGTGTTAGGAGATGAAGAATCGGATTTAACATTCGGAAGCAAAACATCTGATTATTTTTACGCTATTTCTATAGATAGAGATAGGTTTAAAGAATCCCTACTCCCAGGATCTTTCAACTTAAAGTTAGTAAACTCTACTACAACTTTACATTTAACAGATAACAGCTCAGACACTACCACAGTTAGCTTCAATGATGCAGGTAGAGTTTACCAAGTAGTGAGCGGATCTAATGGAGCTGCGTATACAGGAACAGGGTTTGCTGGTCAAACAGTTTCTGGATCATATGGCTTATTCCTTCCAGATGTAGGAGTAATCTTACTAAATGGCAAGGCTTTAGACCTATCAGCAGCAAACGGCGGATTAAATATTAGCACAGCCCTATCTTCAAACACAAATCCAGCACCGTCTAACTTTAGAAAGTTATATAACGCAATTAACAACGGAGATTATTTCCAGCTAAACTATAAAGAAACTATCTCTTCTCAGTTTGCATTTGTTAGAGTTAGAAATGCTGAGTTTAACTATTCCACAAATCCTTCTTATATTACAGGCTCTGGAGATTTAAGAATTGCAGACATGATTAACGCTCCACAGGCGTACGTAACAACTGTAGGAATGTATAATGATAATAACGAGCTACTTGCTGTAGCAAAACTATCTAGACCTCTATTAAAAGACTTTACAAAAGAAGCTTTAATCAGAATCAAGCTTGATTTCTAAATGAATGAGTACGTTTATAAGACTCGACAAGCAAGATGCGTATATAGACCCCTATACCGCCTATAAGAACTGGACAGTAAATAGTTCAAGCTTAGGGGAATACGGTATAGAAGTCTACCATACTTACACCAGCAGTTTACTATCTGAAAGTTTATTTGATCCTGCTGTTGCGACTCTTACCGGTGTAAGCAGTTCGGAATATAGCTCCTTAGTTTATGAATCAATTAAGCACCTGTACTATGAAGGTGTATTTACGGGAGCAACTAATAGCAGTTCTTACGAAGATTACAAACAAACTACCCTACATCCTAGTGCTTCTAGAAGTTTAGGTAACCAAGCTCTTGTAGTAAGTATCCCTCAAGATATTTTTGGATCTGCAATTAGACCGGGAACTTTCTTTCTAGGTAATAGCGTCCCTATAATTAATTACGTCTCTGGTGGATTTATACAATCCGGGTACTTTGTAAATATTGGAGGAACAGTTTACAACATCTACGATAACGGAGAGGGCGTACTCTTAGAGAGCAGCAGCCGCCGTAAAGTTGGAGATATTATATACCCACATGGACTAGCTATTATTACAGATACAGGGTCTATTAATTCTATATTGAGCCTTTCAGGATCCTGTACGGCAGTATTAACTCAAACTACTTCTAGCTATGTAGTAGCAGGATATATCTCTGGAAGCTATATAACAGGATCTAGCACAACAGTGACAGGTTCTGCTCCAAACAACTGTCAGTACAGTTATAATATTGGGTGGCAATCTACTTATGAGATTTATACTCACAATTACAGATGTACAGTACGAGATCAAGATTTATTATACACACATAATCCTACTCTTCAAAGCGGTAGTGAAGGAGATGTATACGGTTTTGTAACTAGTAGCTACTTTCAACCATACGTAACCACAGTAGGCTTATATAATGATTCTGACGAATTAGTTGCTATAGGTAAATTATCTCAGCCTGTACCTAAGAGCAGGTATACAGATATGACATTTGTGGTTAAATTAGATATGTAAGAACGAAGTATAATATCTATTTATTTAAAAACTTGCCATGGCAATTACTCTAAGAGATAATACGGGGAACAACACCGGAAAAGGAGCAGAATTAACGTATCTAGAAATGGATACAAACCTTGAGTCATATTACTACTCAAGCTCTTACGCTAGCGGAATTCTATATCTGCACACAACAGGTAGCGATACCCATTCGATCGACCTCTCAGGTTTTGTAGATGACCTAGAGACAGGTTCATTAGTTAGAGTTTCTGCACTTAATACAGCAACCGGATCTTTTATCACTACTGCATCTGCTGCTCTTAACGTAATTACCTTTACTAAAGGAAACGGCACTACCTTTACTGTAACCGTAAACACAGGTTCTGGAGTAGGCGGAGGATCAGGATTACAGCCTTCCGATACGGGTTCCTTTTATTACTCCTCTTCAGTTAACCTTAATACTATTACCTTCTTTCAGGGAGACGGTACAACTGATGCTGTAACAGTAAATACAGGTTCTGCCAGCAACAGGTTAGCTAGCTTAGAAGCTGCAACAGGATCTTACGTTTATAGTGGATCTTATATAGGAGCTAATACTATAAGACTATATAGCAAAGACGTAAACCATGACATTGACCTTACTGCACTAGCTGGCGGCATCGCTACAGATATCACACAGCTCAATGCTTTTACCGGCTCTGCACAGACTAGCTTAACAGCTCTTAACGGAGCTACCGGCTCATATGTCTATAGCGGTTCTTTCGATGGAGTAGACACAATAACCCTCTACAGTAAGAATACTAATTACCTTTTAGATTTAGGAGCATTAGCTGGCGGAGGATCAGGATTGCAACCTTCTGCTACAGGATCTCTTATGGTGACCGGTAGTGTGAATTTAAACACTTTAAGCTTCACTAAAGGAGACGGATAACCTTTACTTTAACAGTAAATACAGGCTCTGGAGCTGGCGGCGGTGGATTAATCACAGTTAACGACTTAGACGTAACACCAGATCCTTTTATAGTACTGACAAACACTTTAAACTTTACAGGAAGCGGTGTTACCGTACTTGAAAATCCATCTGGAGAAGCTCAAATCTTTATACCAGGTGCTACAGGAGGAACTACCTCACCAGGCGGCTCTAACACACACATTCAATTTAATCAGTTAGGTAGTTTTGGTGGAGATTCAGCTTTCGCCTACACTTCAGGAAGCCAGATTGTCACTATCGATAAATCTACCCCTCCGACTGCAGCAGCTCCTCACATCAGGCTTTTAGGAAGTTCATCTAACGCTGGAGCAATCACAGGTGTGATAGCAGCATCGGCTACTACTCAGAACTCAGCACCAGCATCTATACAGTTTAAAAACGCAGTAGCTCACGGACTAGGTAATTTCGACACAGATGTTGTAATTAAAACAGCTTTTGCTGGCGGCGGCGGAACCACTACAGAAAGAACCGCATTAACACTTACAGCATCAGGAGACGCTTATTTTGACTACGATATCTACGCACCAGGGTTAGATAATACAGCTCAATCTAACTTTGTAGGCTTCAACACAACAACAGGTAAACTAACCTACTTTAGCACAGGATCTTTTGTAATTAATACCGGCTCTCTACAGAACCCCTCTATTTCACGAGATGCACCAAGCGGCGTTAGCAACGTAGTATTCGATGTAGACTTTATTTCTAGTGAAGCAGATTGGAGTATTCAAGCGCTACTGTCTTCTGATCCAACTTCAGCAGGTAACGCTACGATAAACAACTCTAACCCCGCCTTAGTTACTCGTGTAGCTTTTTGGAAAACAGCAAGTGGCGGAGTGGATAAAGGTACAAAATTAACTCAACTAGCACCGGGGAGTATTATCACATTATCTGAAGATACAATTCCTCAAGGTATAGGTACCTATAGAATTACAGGTAAAACTGTTTCAACTAACGTAGTAAGTTACACTCTTAGCTACATAGAAGGAGCTCTTCAAACATTTAGTGTATCAGCTCCCCTACAAATTACCACAGAGGAGGGAGTATATGAGTATACTTTAGCAAAGGGGTATAATTACCTCAACATACGTAATAACGGAAGCTCATTAAATAGACTACGTTTAAGATACGAAGCTGCTACAGCAACATACCCGGACGGAGGAGGTTATATCCCGGTTCAGATCCTTTGTAATGGCTCTGGTAACGGATACAGCATAGACTATATTGCGGACATTAAGAACTACGCCTGGGCTGACGGAAACGGAACTACAGGTACGTGGTCTAGCACCGATCCTGTAGTTGGATTTATTACTAATGATTTTAAACCTGGAGATAGATTTATCTCTAGCTTCCTAGTATGGGGCGAGGGTAATAATGAAGGTATGGTGCCTCAACACTGGACAGTTTATCAATCCGATACAGCTCTAGAACCTAGCGATCGCACAGTACCGACACAATGGTACCAAAATACAACTGCTTTATCCCCTACTGAAAGAATTACTACTACCACTATTCCTAACCTGTATGAACTAAATGGGGGTACTATTAATCTCGAACCTCAAGATGGAACTTCAGATCAATTAATTATAGGTTTAGGAGGTCTCTTAACTGACTACAGCACCGCTATTAACAACGTTAGCGGAGCTAACTTATTACAGTTAACTATCGTTACCCCGACTGCTAAAAACGGTTGGAGCATTTACTGGTTGGGTTACAGATCCAGTACTAACGAAAGATACAGGTTAGTAGACACCAGTATCAACGGAGGTGTTGGAACGAACTCTCCAATTAAGCTAGATTGGTCAGGCCGAGCTGAAGTATCAGTAGATTATAGCAATTCTAAGATTTTTGTTTGGAGTAGCAACTGGGAGAACTAATAACCAGTAAACATAAAACATGACTGAACCTACCTGGACTTATAAGGGTAGAGGTATTACTGAGTTAAAAGATATTCCGGAAGGCACTTACGGATTTATCTATCAGATCACTCACACCCCTACTAACAAAAGATACATCGGCAAAAAGGTATTGTACTTTACCCGCAAGGTAAAGCTTACTAAAAAAGAGATTGCCGAACAGACTGGTCCTGGCCGCAAGCCAACCACCAAGCTCGTTACCAAAGAAAGCGATTGGGCTAACTACTACGGATCAAATAAAGAGTTCCTAACTCTAACTAAGATTCACCCTAAAGAGCAGTTTCAAAAAGAGATCTTAGAGTTTGTAACTTCTAAGAAAATGCTTACCTACTACGAATGCAAATATTTATTTAAATACGATGCAATCGAAAATAATCCGTTATACTACAACGATAATATTTTAGGTAAATTCTACAGGAAAGATTTTCTATGAAACTGATGCAAGCTCTCTTAAGTGAAGATAAGTACGGAAATAAAGCGTACGATGAGCTTGTACGCAAGATGAAGGATGAAGGCGGCGAAGCCATTGGATACGGAGACAACGGAGTTGTTTTTGACCTAGGAAATGTTGGATCACTTTACAAAGTAACCTCTGATGAATTTGAGCTAGAAGATGCTCATAAAGCAGAAGGAAAGAACTTTAAGCATCTGGCTAATATCTTTGACGTTTATACTCACCCAAGCGGTGATGCAGGCTTCTATGAAGTAGAAGATTTAGTATCAGCTCCCCAGGAAGTTCATCAGGCATTAGGATCCGGAGATAATTTATACGATATTGGAGAATATATTATAGGCGGTGATGAAAAGAATCTTGCAAACACACCTAAAGAAGTTCAGGCTGGAGGAAAGACTTTCAAGCTACATGACTTCTTCAAAGGAGTTCGTAAAGAGCTTTTAAGTGCCGGTATCGATCCCGATAATGTAGACCTCCTGGGAGGAGAGCATAACATTATGATGACTAAGTCCGGGGATCTGAAGTTAATCGACTATTAAGTTGGTTACAAAGGGTTTCGTTCTTATATTAAGGTTATAAACTATAAAAACTCCTAATGGAGAACCCTATTTTACTAAACGCTGTTGAAAATGTTCTTGGAAAGTCTCATAAGAGAGCCCGGGATAACTATGCTTTCAACTGTCCGTTTTGTAATCACCGCAAACCTAAACTAGAGGTTAAGCTTTCGACTAACGAAAAGGGAGAAAATCCATGGGAGTGTTGGGTGTGCAATACCCGAGGCCGTACCATTAAGTCGCTTCTAAGACAGATGAAGCTTTCCAGAGAGGAAGCTAACGAAGTACTTAAGTACGTTAGAAAAGGAGAGACAGCTGACTACGAGGTAACGTTTGTAGAACTTCCTAAAGAGTTCCAAGCTCTAGCTACTGCTTCACAAACCTCAGTAATTGCAAATAAAATTAGAAAGTATCTTTATAAAAGAGGTTTAACAGATAACGATTTTATTAAGTATAACATCGGATACTGCACAACAGGAGAATATGCCGGCAGAATCATCGTACCTTCATACGATGATAATAATCAGCTAAACTTCTTTGTTGGCAGAACCTTTGAAGATAGTTATTTTAAGTATAAGAATCCTTCTGCATCTAAGGATATAGTAGGATTTGAAAATATGATTAACTGGGACCAGCCCGTCATCTTGGTTGAAGGAGTCTTCGATGCCATGGCTGTTAAACGTAATGCCGTCCCGATCTTAGGTAAATCTTTATCTAAGAGTTTATTAATGAAATTAGTGTCTAATAAGGTTCAAGACATTTATATAGCATTGGATAAAGATGCTTTAAAAAGTGCGCTACGCTACTCTGAGCAGTTTCTCTCAATGGGTAAAAGAGTGTTCCTTGTAGACATGGTCGATAAAGATCCTTCCGAAATGGGTTTTACTAATTTCACCCACCATATCCAACAATCCCAGGAGCTAACCTTCAGCGACCTTCTGAGATAC
>Ga0222713_10001784_pt1 | contig 23676 bp, 21 predicted proteins | sample C33_649DmetaG_FD_165061 | JGI IMG/M metagenome (GOLD analysis project Ga0222713, IMG submission 165061) | Estuarine water microbial communities from San Francisco Bay, California, United States - C33_649D | ecosystem: Environmental > Aquatic > Marine > Unclassified | place: USA: California...
AATTATTCTTTCATTAGTATGTAGCATCTAAGGTTACTCTTTGTGTTTTGATTAAAGTTTCTCTCGACTTCTCAAAACGGGTAACCTTACTCATTCCTTTGTGTCACATCAAGTCTGAACTATTCCAGATAAGGATAAAAAAATAGATACCGGTGATCGATTTTTTACGTATGGACAAGGCCTTATTACAAACACTATTGGATCATTCGAATTGGATGAGCTGCTTTCTCATGGTCATTCTTTTACAACTGCTTTTGAAAATCGTATGTCAGGACCAGTAATAACCTCAAGTTGTTATCACGCTCAAGATCCCATAACTTCTTACGTTGATCATCACGGAAGTAACGAATCAAGACCTTTCAATAGTGCAGTTAATTTTGTTATTAAATATTAAATAAAGTTTTTTATGATAAAAAAAATATTATTACTCTTAACTCTAGGAATAATGATCGGCTGGATCGCTAGTTGTGCTTGGAAAGCACCTTTACAAGAGATCAATGTACCTATTTGGCCTGACTCACATTTTCAAGCTAAGTAATCATCAAAATACAGGAGTGTAACGAGCTAACCGTCTGTAGCGGGGTAAGTTCTTTTGTGGTTCATTTTCTTCTTGTATGAAGTCATTGGGTGGCCTGAGAATGAGTTTTGAATAGACTTGAGATTGAACGTATTTATCAATTTTAACTTTCACCGCTTCTATTTCTATACGAGTTTGTTTGGAATTAGCTTCCATTTTTGCACGCGTTTGCTTAAGATCAGCTTCTGTCTCCGCCCGAATTTGTTCGATCTTAACTGTAAGCGCATTTATCCTTTGATCCAATTCTGCTACCTGTAAATCAAAATCTTGCTCCATTTTTTGAACTTCTTGTGAATTGCTTTGCAGAGGTAAACGAGCTTTTAATGCCTGTAAACTTTCTTTTATTTTTTTTACTGATTCTTCTGATAGCTGTTTAAATACTTTAAATAGTTCTGTTTGTATCTCTTGCAGCTGCTCATTTCCAAATGACTTATCGGGGTGAAATAGCAAAGCGCTTTTTTTAAAAAAATAAATGAGATCAGTTTGTAGCGTTTGCATTTGTTGAATCGCTTCAGGACAAGCTAATTGTCTCCATATCACCTTCTCAATCAATTTTTCATATTGTTTTATCTGATGATTGGTAAATAACTTTACCTTGGAAAAACAAGATTCTAGAAAAATTTTTATCTGAAAAAATTGTACAGATGATTCCTCCTGTAACATAGTCTCTATTATCTGCCGTTTTATTTTGACCCAATCTTCTATCGAGTGGATCGAGCAGCTTGTTCCTTGTCCGGAGGTATCGACGAATATATCACTTTTTATAGACTCATCAGAAGCAAGCGAGTCGCTATGCTCACGAAAAATTTTGGCCGTCGTGTCCCCAAAATTTGTTCGAATCACGCGACTTATATTAAGCCCCGATTCGTCCGGCGCCCACCACGCACTGGCCCATTCTGGGCTGCGCGCAGTGGCTACCACCATGACGTGACGGCGTGATGCGTTTCCTGCTTCGCCCGTCAACGCACGCCTATCGGGGGCTCCTCGACTGCGCATTGCTTGCGCATGCTCTCCTTGTCTCGTCGAAGGAAGCTTAGAAATATTTTTACGCAAAGTATATAAATAACGAGATAAAATATCTTCGAGCCTCCTATATTCATTTTCTAAATGACTTTTCAGGTCGTTTCTATCCGATTCAGATAGTCGAGCTAATTTCTTCTGCATTAGTTTCTTAAAAAAATTCCAATCTTTTCGGAAGCAGCGATACATAAAAACATTGTTATTATTTTTCCATTTTAAGTTTCCAGCGTGTTGGCCTAAATAGTTTTCAACTTGAATTCTACATTTGTTTAATCCATATATAGCTTCTTTTCCTAGGCACTTTTCAAAGATAAACGCTATGGGTTCTTTTTCATCAAATGGATTCTTTATACAAACTTTGTGAAAAGACCTACAGCGTTGATAGTAAGTCCATACTTTGATCTTGCGATGAATCGGTGTAAATAAAGTTAAAAGCCAGCGTTTCCAGAAAGCTTGTTGCCAATAATGAATGATTTCTGCTTGTAGTTCATCCGGAGATACCCCAAACAATCGTATTTTTTTTAGGCTGCTTTCTTCTCGGCTCCATAAAGGATTATCAATTGTGAGTGGCGGATCCATCCAAATAAAGTCCCCCCATTTTAACCCCGACCACCAGGACATCCACTCAAAAGGTTTTTTAGCCAGCTCAATCCCTATGTCTGCCAATAACCTATTTTGCATTTCCTTTAACCTCCATTGGTCTCAGCGCCTAGGAAAAAATCTCGTACTAGGCCCTGGTTCATCTAATTCTGAAGTCTCTGAATTTTTACACGCTTTTAATTGAGCTTCAAGAGCCGCTATCGTTGCTTTAAATTGCTGACGTTCAGCTTCTGAATTTTCTTGCATTTGCTGGTGTTCAGTTTTTACGTTTTCTTTAACTTGCTGAATCGTAGCTTCTAAATGCTTACATTGTTCACTGAGATTTTTTATTGTATTGTCCTTCTGCTGAATAACTATATCTTTCGCACGAATCATATCGTCTTTTTCTGCTAGTTTTTTAATTTCTTGCATATTTGCTCTCAGTGGGCCTAATCGATCTCGTAGGCCAGTATGTAATTGAGATTCATTTTTCCAGCCCCAATCTACACTCCCTGTAATAGCTCCTATTTCACTCAACATTCTTTGCACGTTGGATATCGATTCGGCGGTCACTTTTCCTCGAGCATCATGAAACAAAATAAGGCATTTACACACTCGCCAGTAGATTTCTATAAATTCCTGATCCCTTTGTTTAGAAGGGCGTGATAAACGAGCGATATCTTTAAATAGGTTGAATAATCTCTGAAAATCACTTAATAAATAAGGGCAGGTTCTTTTTTTTAGAATTTCAGCATAATTTTTGAAAAAGCTCCCCATGTCGGCCATTATTTCTTTACTTTTTGAGTAATCACCTAAGACTCGTTCTGTCGTACTCCCAAAAGTTCGACCATAAACAATATGATCTAGAATAATTAGTTTATAATCTCTGTTTTTTTCATAGATCTGAATTAATAAAGGTTTTTCGTCACCTTGTTGTTCCAATAAATTGGTTCCTGCTTCAATCAAACGGTTCACCATAAAACTGTCATTTCGCTCCAATGCATCTTCTAATAAGTAATAACCTATTGTTTTTGTCTCGCTATCAGCTAACTTGTTTAAATCAAGATTAAATGAAGACCAACGTCTATCGAGATATTCTGCGTGATCGGGATACACACTATCGACGTTACGGGCCTCGTTTAAAGAACGTTCCAGATAAGTTTCGCTTAAATTAGGGTTAAAAAAAGACACATCGAGATACGCGCAACTCTCACGGGCCTTTTGTAAACGATGTTCCTGATAAGTAATGGTAGGATTCGATTTTTTCCTTAATAGAAATTCAATGATTTCCTTTTGTCTTTTAATTTCATTTTCGTCTGTTTCGCTTTGTAAGACGTTTTGTGCATTCAATATAAAACGAAGAAATTCTGTTTGATTAAATTTTACAATATCGAATCGTTGTTTTCCCGTTCTACCTGCGGGTAAGCGTTCATTAATTTTTTTAAAGATATCACGGGATTCAGGATCGGTAGGCTTTTTTATTAGCATCTTTTCGATAAAGTAGTTCTTATCTAGTAATTCATTTAAAGCGTGATACCCTTCCAGATTGATCTCAGTTTCACCTAAGTTCAAGATTTTGATCTTAGCGTATCGTAATGCGTCGCAAAGATGCAATAAATTCTCTTGTTGGTCTTCATCAGGTAACAATTCCAAGGTCAAGTTATCAAGTGTTGGTGGAATTTTTAAAAATTTCATCCAGGCCCACGAATGAAATTCAGCATTTGTTATAATCAATTCCTTCGTAATAGTAAACTCAACTGAACCATCTTGAAACGGTGCAAGTCCTGCCAAAAATTCAAATATAAAACTTGCACTAAATGGATAATAATTTTCTTCGTGGAAAATAGTCACATTATCTAACGCAATAACACTCCATTTAGACGAAAACTTCAAAATTTGATCCAACAATATTTGAATTTCCGCATCTAGATAGCTAGGCTTTGAAGCAGGATTTTCAAGCGGATCTAGAATAAAAGTTACATTTTTCAAATCGACTCTACAATCCAAGTTAATAAAATTCTTCGGTTGTCGTCCTAAATATTTTATAAAATAATTCAACGCTTTGGGTGTAATGACTCCATCGGATAAAATAAATTGACCCGTTTCTAGAAAGGATTCTAAAATTTCATCCACATCAGATCGAGTTAGCTGGGTTTGAGCATTAAAATTAGGTGGCATGGTAACTCCTTTTATTGTAATTGTTTCCAATTTTTTTATAATTTGAATGTATATAATTAATTTATTTTCTTAGATAGTAATCAATTTTATTTAATATATTTTTTAATCATAAGGATATCATTTTCTGTAAAAGGTTTTTTAAGTATATAATCAATGTCTATTTCTTGGCATTTTTCTTTAATTTTTTCATCCTCATGAGCAGTTAAAACAAAAATTGGAAGATGGGGTTTTTTATTTTCAAGTTCCCATTGACGATAAATTCTTACGACCTCTGTCCCTACTAAATCAGGTAACCCGATATCCAGCAATACCCAATCAAAGGATTGGCTTTGTAAAACTTGTAAGGCTGCTTTTCCTTCAGTAACAGTAGTTACTTCATAACCTAAATTGTTAAGTAGATTTTTTATTGCAAAGAGTACTAAAGTATTATCCTCAATCACTAGCACAGAATTTTTTTCGTATCTGCTTCAATAGACAATGGTGATTTCTGTGATATTATAGACGATGCTTGCTTTCTAACTCCTTCTGCTAAAGGAAAATTAAATTCTCAAGCGAGTCGCTATGCTCACGAAAAATTTTGGCCGTCGTGTCCCCAAAATTTGTTCGCATCACGCGACTTATATTAGGCCCCGATTCGTCCTGCGTCCGCCACGCACTGGCCCATTCTGGGCTGCGCGCAGTGGCTTCCACAATGACTTGACGGCGTGATGCGTTTCCTGCTTCGCCCGTCAACGCACGCCTATCGTGGGCTCCTCGACTTCGCACTTCGTGCTCTCCATGTCTCGTCGGATGAACCCCATTCGGTGGTCAATGTGCTTTTTAAACTTTAATCTTTTTATACAGCAAAACTTTGATAAAGTTTTAGAGATCATTCTGATCTAAATGCGTTATACAATTCACTGTGTATTTATGAAAGATATAATTTAACCCAAATACTATTTGACAGTCCCATACGAGAAAAAGACTCTTCCTATATGGTAAACAAGTTAAAAAAATCAACGGTTCCAACTAAAGTCACATCAAATTCGTTGAGTTATCATGCCAGTCACGATGCCCACTTTTTCTCCACAGGTAAGCAAGACAGGATAGCTGAACTTAATAGGCCCTGGCTCTATAGGCAAATTTGCAAAAAATAACTATTAAAAATCCTGTTTTTCTACTAAGAAAATTTCTTACTGACTTCTGAAAAAATGTGTATATCAAGCTTTTTTAATTCCCTTAAATAACTTTCGAGCGTTATTAACTGCGTGCAAGGAACCGCGCCGGTTTCATAGATTTCTTCTTCTAATATCCTTTTTGCTAAAAGAATAGCCGGAATAGTCGGAATATAAGTACCATCGCCATTTTTTGCAATCATAAACCATTTGATAGTCTTAGGGTTTCCTTTAAAATCCGTACCCGACATTAACATATGCATACCACTTGCATCACTACCCAAAAAATCAAAATAATGACTCAGCTTTAATAAGCTTTCAGCATGTTTTTCTAATTTAATTGGAAACCTGAAACGGATTAACCAGGATAAAAACCATAAGCCAAGATGAAAAACACTGTTTTCGATGCCAGCAGAAAATCGAATAGATTTAATTGGGAAATAAGCCGGGAATAAATCCAGACCAGGAACATCACAATTTGCCATCCAGCGTTTTCCTAGGATGGGATACTTTTGTCGATGTAAATCTTGCCATCCATACATTTTCTTAGGTATGCCATGAAAATCTTGTAAACGACATCCCACATAGCTTAAAACCGACTTGAGTTGCGCCAAACCCCTTTCATTTTTTTGACCCAATGTTACTCCATATTTTAAAGAATCTATTATTTTAAATTCATCTTTATAATAATCTAAAACAGCCGATGGCAAACAAGGTAATGTACTTGCACCCGTAATAGCAATACAATTTTTCTTAATAGCCTCTTCTTCTAAAATTGAAAAATCCTTTACATATTCTCGTGCATCCGATATATCAATATAATTCACGCCCAACAGTATACAATTAATCGCTGTCGTAAAATCAGCCGTTTGAAAGGGTCCCGAAGCATTAATAACCAAAGGGGGCTTTAAACGTAACAGCTCGTGAGATAATCTCTTTTTAAAATCGAAACAAAGTATATCAATACATGTATCGACTGCGACTTTAGAAAGTTGTTTTTTTAAAGCCAATAATGCGTCTTCACGACGACCTGAAATAATAATTGCCACATTTTTCTCTACTAAGCCTTTGGCTATTCTTCTCCCATAATTTCCAGTAGCGCCTAAGATTAAAACTTTATTATCTTCATTAGGTTTCATAAACTATCATCCCTCTTACTGTGTAAGCTTAAAATTTTTTATTCAGGGGTTTTACAAGCTTATTTCCTTTCTAATTATTTAAAATGATCTTCTAAAAATTTTTCCGAATAAATATAAGAGGCAAATTGAGTACGTTCAAATTTTTCTCTGCTCTTTTTTTAAATTTAATAATTCGCTATCAGCGATAGTGCTTAATTATGGTATAATGATCGTTAAAATCGCTCTTATTTTCTAAAAAAATTAGAACGTTTTATTCACGTAGTAAGAATTAACAAGTTAGTCAAAATCTTCATTCTCTCTCCATAATTTATGGCATCATTGATTTTTATTAATCATTGAAATTGTAACATTATTTTTTAAAATTTATCTTATAAATAGCCATTTATTATCCAACTTATTAATAACATTCTCAGCTTGCATTAGATACACGGAATTTACACCGATTATTAAAGTAAAGTATAACATAACTATCTTTTTTGATAACACTCAATTAAAAAATAGCCTAATGAAATAATAATTTAAGTCGAATTATTAAGTCGGCTCAATAATTTTTTACTAATTCCCATTAATTGATGTCGCATCAGAAAAAGTTGCCAACGTGCACCACCTAATTGCCGCCATAAAACAGCCGATCGGACTCCAGCTAATAAAGCCGCACGAATTTTGCTAACTGTATCCGCATGCATTAAATATTGGCCTTTCCCCACAACATGTAATCGAAAAGATAACGCGCCTAAGGTTGCAACGTAAATATCCGCTAAACCATTAATGATCAATTGAGGGGAGGAAGCAAAATAGTTTGCTTGAGAAATGGCGTGCTTAATACGACGACTTAAATTATTTTTAACCTCTGGAGAGCGGATGAGTTTACGTTCAAGATGCATTAGACCCATTAAATAACGTGTTAATTCCCGATCTTGCCTGACTTTAGTATAGGCCAGCAAATTGACTAATTCTTGCAAGCCTAAACGTAAGCCATTAATTGACCCCCCATAAACCTGTTCCACCGTATTAACATCTACGGTATAAATACTTTGGATACTGGTATCAAACGCTAGTTTTTCAGTTTTTCCAGTTCTCGCCAGGTCGCGCACTAGGGCCGCCGATTGGAAAACGCCGGCTAGCGCTAAACTACGTTCGATATTTTTTTTTTCGTGGTTGCACATATAAAATATTAAAACAGTAATAGACGTTTACAACATTGGACTTTTTGATAGTGACCCAAAAAAATAACTCAGGAATAACAATTCAAGCGAGGATAATGCATTAACGTAATTTCAAAGTAGCTAAACCAAATAACACCAAAATGAACGTAATTATCCAAAATCTTACAATAATTCGAGGTTCTGGCCAACCTTTTAACTCGAAATGATGATGAATCGGTGCCATACGAAAAATTCGCTTCCCAGTCAGTTTAAATGAGGCTACCTGCAATATGACAGAGACCGTCTCAAGGACGAAGACACCCCCCATAATGAGTAACACAAACTCTTGTCTTACGACAACAGCAATACACCCTAATGCGGCACCTAAACCTAAAGCGCCAACATCTCCCATAAAAACTTGCGCGGGATAGGTGTTAAACCATAAAAAACCTAAACCTGCACCAATTATTGCACCACAAATAACAACTATTTCGCCGGCACCTGGGACAAAAGGAATCGCTAAATATTTAGCATACGTAATGTTACCGGTAAGATAGGCAAAGATACCGAGTCCTGCACCCACTAGTACCGTCGGCATAATCGCTAAACCATCTAAACCATCGGTTAAATTTACGGCGTTACTACTTCCTACAATCACTAAATAAACCCAGGGAATATAAAATATTCCTAATGGAATCAGTAAATTTTTAAAAAAAGGAAGGACGAGTTGGGTTTCTATGGGCATTTCCGCATTCATATAAAGCAAAACAGCCATAGTCAAACCGAGCAACGTTTGCCAAAAATATTTCCAACGTGGAATAAGCCCTCGGCTATTTTTCAGTATCAATTTAAGATAATCATCAGCAAACCCGATCAAACCAAATCCAGTAATGCCTAAAAGCACTATCCAAATCATATGATTATTAAGATTCGCCCATAACAAAGTCGTCATCACAATAGCAATTAAAATAAGTGCACCTCCCATTGTTGGAGTACCTGCTTTGGTTAAGTGCGCTTGTGGTCCATCGCTTCGGATGGATTGGCCAATTTGACGATGACTTAAAGTACGTATCATTCGAGGCGCTAATAAGAGTGAAATAAGAAATGACGTTAACGTTGCTAAAATAGCTCTTAAAGTTAAATATTGAAAAACATGAAAGGCGCGATAGTAATTTGATAAAAAGGCAGTTAACCATAACAACATGAATTTCGTTTTCTCCGATAAAAAGGCGACCTTCAAATCGAGTTTATAGACTCGATTTCATTATTAAACGCTAGTCTAGGGTCCTAATTTACTTAAGTAAACTCCCACTTTCATCCACCTCAAGCGCTTTTTTTAAAGCGACTATGACCTTTTCCATTCGAGCACTTCGTGAACCCTTAATTAAAATAGTCACATTTTCTTGCAAGTAGGGTTTCAATGCCAAAATCAATGCACGATGACTTGCATAATGTTTTCCATTGGGACCAAATGCTTTTGCTGTTTCTTGACTTAAATCACCACAAGTATAAACATCATCAATTGTTAATGCTTTCGCTAATTCTCCGATTTGACGATGATAATCAGGGGCCGCTGTACCTAATTCTCCCATATCACCTATGACAAAAATTCGTCGTCCTGAAGATCGAGCTAAGCATTTCAAAGCCACAGTGACAGAACTTGGATTGGCATTATAACTATCATCGATAAGCGTTGTACCCCTCCTTGTTTTATACACGTTCATTCTCCCTGGCACTGCCTCAGCTTTTTCTAAACCTGATTTTATCTGAGCTAATTCAATACCCACTTGACTGCTTGCGGCCGCGGCAGCTAATGCATTCATCACATGATGCTCTCCAGGAAGATTTAAGTAAATCCATATTTTTTTCCCACAAGGGGCATGTAATAAAAATGTGGTTTTGCCTTCTTTATCTCTCTGAATATCCGTTGCAAAAAAGTCAACCGGTTGTACTAAACCAAAACGGACTTGCCTAAAACCGACACAAGCTTTTTGTAAAATGTCAGTAAACTTATCATCCGAATTAATAATGGCCACACCTGTTTTGATTAAGCCCGAAAAAATTTCGGCTTTAGCTTGAGCTACACCGACCATCGATCCAAATCCTTCTAAATGTGCGGGACCAATATTGGTAACTAACGCCACATTCGGTTGTGTTAGATGCGTTAGGTATGCAATTTCTCCAGCATGATTCGCACCCATTTCGATCACGGCGTAAGCATGTTGTGTATTTAAATTCAGTAAGGTTAACGGTAAACCAATATCGTTATTAAAATTTTTATAATTTGTTAACACAGGACCTGCTTCAGCTAAAATCGATCGAATCATCTCGCGGGTTGTAGTTTTTCCACTACTCCCGGTTAACGCGATAATAGGAATGGAAAATTGACAACGATGTTGTTTAGCTAATTCTCCTAAAGCTTTTCTCGTGTCCTGAACGAGTACTAAAGGAAAGTCAATGTCAATCGTGTGGTCAACGATAGCACCTGCCGCGCCCCGTTGCTTAGCAAGTTTGATAAAATCATGACCATCAAACCTTTCGCCTCGAACAGCGATAAAAAGCGAATTCGGTTTGATAGTACGCGAATCAAGGCTCACTCCGGTATAATTCACATCCAGACCTAAGAGCTCTCCCTGAATATTTGCAGCTAATATCGATAGTTTCACAGATTACCAAAAAATAAATAGAGAGGGATTTTTAAACTTAGCGCATTCTATACTAGAATCTCAGACTTTGTGCCTATAATAATAGGCGCCTTCCATTTTGCAACTTCCATTAATCACTCTTTTAAAATATCGCCGCGTGCAAAAATAAAAGCCATTAAAGCGTTCAACAAAAAATAGTGTATCCATGCACTGAACAACTTTAGCCCGTGTAAAAAATAAGCTATTTTCTCTTATTTAAAAAATACTGTACCTCAATCGCATCGTCAAAAGGATATTTTATCCCTTTAATTAACTGATAAGCCTCGTGTCCTTTCCCCGCCACTAAAACAACATCCTCTGCCTGCGCCATCGCTAAAGCATACGCGATAGCACGTCGTCTATCCGGTTCACAATGGACAGATTTTGTCTGCTTAAAACCCGATTGTATATCCTGCAAGATTTGCATGGGATCTTCATCGCGCGGGTTATCACTGGTTATAATGACGTGATCCGCTTCATTCTCCGCCATCTCGGCCATTAACGGTCTTTTTCCTTTATCTCTATCTCCACCGCAGCCAAATAAACAATACAGTTTTCCTTTACAGTGCGGTCGTAAGGCTCGCAAAACTTGCTGCAAGGCATCGGGCGTGTGTGCATAATCCACAACGACTAAAGGTTTTTGCGGCGCATGAAAGGTTTGTAGTCGTCCTTTTACGCTTTTCAATTGGGAGAGTACTTGTGAGATTTCCGCTAAAGAAAAATGTAAACTTCTTAACACAGTTAATACCAACAATAAATTACTTAAATTAAATTGGCCGATTAAAAATGGATTTTCAATAAACACCTCACCCCAGGGTGTATCGATTTCTGCTTGTACGCCGTGATGATTAAAATCAAATTTTTTTACTGTGATCTGTGGAATATGCGACCATACGGCTTGGGGACCTTGTAAAGAATACACATAAACAGAAAGATGTTCAGCCAACTCAGGTATCCAATTTTTGGCATAAGGATCATCTGCGTTTAATATTGCCTGTTGAATACCCGGCAAATCAAAGAAAGAACGTTTAGCTTGCGCATAAGCTTCCATCGTTCCATGATAATCCAGATGATCGCGCGTTAAATTAGTAAATGCGGCCACCGAAAATTTAGTTCCATTTAACCGTTGCTGTGCTAATCGATGTGAAGAGACCTCCATGACCACCGCTTGTGCTTGCTTATCACGAAAATTTGCTAACAATTTCTGTAACTCTATGGCATCCGGTGTCGTTAAAGGACTGGCTTGCAAATGACCATAAAAACCATTACCTAAAGTACCAATAACGCCACAGGGTTTTCGTAATAGCTGTAAACTCTTCGCTAAAAAGTGCGTGCAAGTGGTTTTACCATTCGTACCCGTAATGCCGATAACCGGCAGATAACGACTGGGGTAGTCATAAAATCTTGTGGCAATCGGTCCTAATTGGGTCACTAAATGCGGGATAGCTAATAGGGGAATAGACGCGGCTATCGTTTGATGAATTGCATCCCTACCCGGTTCAAAAACTATCGCTGCCGCGCCTTTAGCTATTGCATCTGCTATGAAGTGCCGACCGTCACTACCCAAACCTGGATAAGCAAAGAATAAATCCCCCGCTCGGAGCTGACGGCTATCTTGGCAAAGCCCTTTAATGATAGGATCCTGCGTTATTGGAACATCGAAATCCCTTAATAACTGACTTAATTGCATAAAAAACTACTCACTCCACTGATTTCTTTTAAGATTCACTAAACCTTGCATCCGCATAAAAAAACCGCTATTATAAATAATAATCATTCTCATTTAAAATATTTTTATTTATGCTACGCACACAGATACGACTTACGCAATTGCAGAACGGACAATCCGCCACGGTCACTAAATTCAGCGCAGACATCGCCCCCCTCTGTCGCAAGTTATTACAACATTTAGGGATTACTCGACAAACTAAAATTACGTTAATTCGACGTGCGCCGCTGGGAGACCCCCTACAGTTACAAATATTAGGTAGCCAATTTAGCTTACGTGCAAGTGAAGCCTGTCATATTTATGTAGAATATTCAAACTAAATAAAAATTTATGCAAAAAAAAAAGACTCTTGCAATCATTGGAAATCCAAACTGTGGTAAAACGGTTATTTTCAATGCACTGACGGGAAGTCGACAAAAAGTCGGTAATTGGGCCGGTGTTACCGTTGAGCAAAAAAGCGGATACGTTAACGTCGGTTCAAAAACCTTTGAAATCATTGATCTTCCTGGCATCTATTCCTTAAGCGTCATGGAAAATAATTCGGCTCTGGATGAATGGATTGCTTGTCATTATCTGGTCAAGCAACGCCCCGACGCCATCATTAACGTCGTGGATGCAAGCAATCTCGAACGTCAACTGTATTTGACGGCTCAACTCCTAGAAATGCAGATACCGGTTATCATTGCGCTGAATATGATGGATGTCGCCGAACGGCGTGGCATCCATATCCCTATTCAACAACTCAGCCGTTCATTAAATTGCTTTGTCATCCCCTTAACAGCTGTTCATGGTATTGGAATTACAGAATTACGCCAAACATTGTCAACACCTTTCCTCGCACACACAACGCTTCCTTATACTATTGGGCCGTTATTACAAAGCGCTGTGCAAACCTTAAAAGAACAATTATCTACAAAAGCCGTACCTAGGAATTGGTTAGCTTACCGATTATTAGAAGGTGACGCGCTGGCTCGCAATTATGTTACCAAAAAAGAATTTAAATTGACTCAGTCATTGATTGAGAGACTCAAAGCACAATCTGGAGAAGAGATTGATTTGCTGATCGCCGATGCCCGTTATGCTTGGATCCAATCCCTATTGAAGCAAAGTCTCATTACACAGACATCTGGAAAAACTTTTACTGCACGCATCGATCGATTTATGTTAAATCGATGGTTAGGTATTCCTATTTTCCTTTTAGTTATGTACACACTTTTTTTATTTGCTATCAATGTTGGAGGAGCCTTTCAAGATTTTTTTGACATCGGTAGCACGGCATTATTCATACACGGCAGTATCCATGTGCTCACACAATGGCATTTACCGACTTGGCTGATTGCACTCATTGCTAACGGTTTAGGAAAAGGAATTAATACAACGATTAGCTTTATTCCTGTTATTGGAGCGATGTTTTTCTTTTTATCTTTATTAGAAAATTCGGGTTATATGGCACGTGCCGCGTTTGTAGTCGATAAATTAATGGGGGCTATCGGTTTGCCCGGAAAGGCATTCGTTCCGCTTATTATTGGCTTTGGTTGTAACGTTCCTACCATCATGGCCACACGCACTTTAGCTTCTCCGCGTGATCGTATTTTAACGGCAATGATGGCGCCTTTTATGTCGTGTGGTGCACGCCTGACCGTTTATACGCTCTTTGTTGCTGCTTTTTTCCCACAAAATGGCGCCATGATTATTTTTGCATTATATGTCATCGGCATACTCATGGCAGTTCTCACCGGTTTATTATTGCGTTCCACCACTTTAAAGGCAGAAACCACACCGATGATCCTCGAGTTACCTAATTATCATTGGCCACATTGGCGCACTATTTTTCAAACAACCTGGCAACGTTTAAAATTATTTTTATTTAAAGCCGGTCGTTTTATTATTCCAATTTGTATGTTGATTGGTTTTTTTAATACGATGAGTATTCAAGGCCAATTAATTTCAGGAGAAGCCAATCAACATTCGTTGCTATCTTATATTGGAAAAACTATCACGCCCCTTTTTGCGCCCATGGGAATACAACAGAATAACTGGCCTGCTACCGTAGGTCTAGCGACGGGCTTACTCGCCAAAGAGGTCGTTGTCGGTACATTAAATACACTCTATTCGCAAGCCGGTCAGCTCAATGAACAAACTGATTTGCACTCGATCGGTGATGAATTAAAAACAGCGGTACTATCTATCCCAAAAAATCTGCATGATTTGGATAAAACTTTTACCAATCCTATGGCGCTTAAAGCGGAAGTACCTGATGTCACAGAAGGTGTTTATGGCGTAATGTCGCGTTATTTTACCGGTAAGCTCGGTGCTTTCTCTTACTTATTGTTTATTTTACTGTACTTCCCTTGTATCTCGACAATGGCTGTTATGCAACGTGAAATTGGTAGAAGTTGGGCCTATTTTTCTATGCTATGGAGTACTGGGATAGCCTATGCCACAGCCACTTTATTCTATCAAACCGCGACATTCAGCCAACATCGCTTAACGACATTTTTAGGGTATCTCATAGTGACTATTGCACTTTATGCGACACATCGCCTCTTAACTATTAAAGCCAGAAACATAACCCTAGAACCTCCACCGTTATCACCTCAAGTAGACTGTCATGATTAGCTTAATAGCCTTAAAAAAATTTATTGCTGAAAAAAAATCCGTTAATCTATCACTCCTCTTAAAAACCTTTAGCGCTAAGCAAGAGGAAGTTTTAGCGATCTTAGAATGTTTAATTCATAAAGGGTATATAAAAAAATGCATGACTACCCCCCCCTGCGCAACCTACTGCTTTAAATGTATGCCTGAGTCCTTTGCTTTGTATCAATGGATAGAATCATCCATAGACTTACACGCTAATTAAGGTTTTTCTGAAAAGCGAGAGACTATTTCGTGCACGATCTCTTTTATTTCAATTAAGGGATTACGCCCCTGTAAAATTTCACTTAACTTTTGTCGCCAACGTCTCCCCCCTGCCACACCATGAAATAAGCCCAATAAAGGTTGAATTAAAGGCGACAGATTTTCACCTGAAATAAACGCCTTTTCCAAATAAGGAAAATAATTCAAAACGATGGACGTGCGATTTGGAATCATTAATATTTTCTGTGGGCTCAGCAATGCATCCAACTCAGCAAATAAATAAGGATTATACCAAGCCACACGGCCCAACATAACACCATCCACCTGTTGTAAATGCGCTTGCGCTGCGCTTAAAGAATCAATTCCACCATTAAGAACAATAGTTAAATGCGGGAAATCTCGTTTAATTTGATACACCCACTGATAATTTAATGGAGGAATTTCGCGATTTTCTTTGGGACTTAATCCTTGCAACCAGGCTTTTCGCGCATGAATAATAAAGGTTTGGCATCCTGCCAAGCTGACTTCTTGTATGAATTTGGTGAGATACGCATAACTTTCATAATCATCGACTCCAATTCGAGTTTTAACAGTCACAGGTAATTTAACTGCCGCGCACACCTCGGCAACACAATCGGCCACTACGCTCGGCTCTTTAAACAATATTGCACCAAAACAACCTGACTTTACGCGATCACTCGGACAACCGACATTCAAATTAATCTCTGAATAACCGTAGGGTTCAACTATTTTGGCGGCCTTTGCGAGATCAGCCGCAACTCCACCGCCCAATTGGATAGCTAAGGATTTTTCACTTTCATCAAAACTCAACAAACGATCCCGCTGGGAACTATTTAAAATAGCACCGGTCGTCAACATTTCAGTATAAAGTTGTGCTTTTTTGCAAATTAAACGGAAAAAATAGCGGTAATGACGGGTAGTCCAACCCATCATCGGAGCGATGCGATACAAATTAATGAGCTTTCTCTGGGGATTTAGCATGTTTTTATTTCGGAAAGGGGCTTCCATACCCATTTTTTACTGGTATGATAGCGTTACTCGCTTTGTAATACAAAGCCTGTTTATAATAAAAATAACTGGAGTTCTCATCATGAAATTGAAACAAGCCTTTATCATCGGCTTAAGCAGTGCGCTTTTAGCGCTCCCCGCTATCGCCGCTGAATCAGCAGTTGAGCTTAATAAAGACGCTACAGCTATGAAGCCTAGAGTAATGGCAATCCCTGCTGGGACTAAAGAAGCTTCTCATCATAAAAAAGGTCATAAAAAAGTTTCCATGGAAATCAAAAAAGAGGATGAGCAAGCCAAACAAAACGCTAAATTAGATGAACTAAAAGCGCTTTCCGAATCCTCTGGTCAAGATGAAACGGAAAACAATCAAGATAAGGCTTAATTTAAAATAAGACTTAATTTTGTTTAAATAAGAATAAAAGGTCGATATTCGGCCTTTTGTTTTTTCTAATGGAGTTAAGCTTTATATCGGATCTAAACTATCAATAATGAGTTGTAAGGTTTTACGGCCTTGATAATAATTGATACCTAAACGATAGCAGGCCTGGATACAGGTAACGCGATGGTTAGGCCAATGACTTAAATTAACATTAAATGCAATCGCGTCGAGTTGTTTGTGAGTCTCTTGAAGCCCTAATGTCATCTTTAAATGTTTATCCCCCACTAAACGTTGCTCAATGAGACAAAAACGACCTTCAAATAACGGTTCGGGAAAATCTTTCCCCCAAGGACCAGCTTCATAACAGATTAACTTCGCAAGGTCTAAACTCAGTTCTTCTTGCGTTAACTCACCGTCCGTATAACACCTTGCGCACAAGCTGTCTGCTTGCAGTTGTTCTTCACACGCTCGCTGAAAAATTTCAGCAAACTCAGTAAAAAATACCTTTTTTAAACTTAACCCTGCCGCCATGGCATGTCCACCAAATTTATTAATGAGATGGGGATGCTGCGTTGCAATCCTGTCTAATAGATCACGGATATGCAAACCCGCAATCGAACGTGCAGAACCTTTTAATTCGTCAGTTTGATGCCCTTCGGCAAAAATGATGGCAGGTCGATGCAAACGTTCTGTTAATCGTGAAGCCAATAAACCAATGACGCCTTGATGCCAACGACTGTCATAGAGACAGATCCCTTTTTTTAAAGACTTTTTTTCGATGTATTTTTCTAGAATACTAAACGCTTCTCGCTTCATCGTATTTTCAATTGAACGACGCGCTTCATTCAATTGGCTGAGCTGCACAGCCAACTCATGCGCACGATTATGATCCTTCTCTAATAGACAAGCGATTCCTAAAGACATATCCGCCAAACGTCCCGCTGCATTTAAACGGGGCGCAATACAAAACGATAAATCACTGGCCACTAAATACTTCACTTCACGCTTCGCTAACTTAAGCAAGGCATAAATTCCGGGTCGAGCCTTACCGGATTTAATCCATTGCAAACCTTGTGCAACCAACAGACGATTATTTCGATCCAAGCTCACCAAATCAGCGACCGTCCCTAGTGCAACCAAATCCAGAAATGGCAACATATTCGGAATCGCCCTATTCCTCGTTTCAAACCATTGATGACTCCGTAAGTAATGCCTAAGTGCCAACATCACATAAAAAATAACACCGACACCGGCCAAGTGTTTACTTGGAAATGGATCCTCTTTTTGCTGAGGGTTAACCACCGCATCCGCTGCAGGTAGACTGCTTGCCACTAAATGATGGTCCGTAATCACTACTTTTAAACCGGCCGCTTTAGCTGCGTTTACACCCTCATGACTCGAAATGCCATTATCTACTGTGATAATGACATCCGGTTTTTTTGTGCGTAAAGCCAGCATTACAATCTCAGGCGTTAAACCATAACCGTATTCAAAACGATTCGGAACTAAGAAATCGACTTGTTGCGCACCCAAATCACGTAAGGCACTCACCGCTAACGCACTACTGGTTGCACCATCACTATCAAAATCGCCCACAACCAGTAAACGCTGTTGCTGCATCACCGCCAAACCAAGGCATTCTGCAGCCGCCTCAATGCCGATTAAGGATTGATAATGAAGTAAATTTTGTAGACGATAGTCTATTTCATCTACTGATTGAATACCGCGTGCGGCATATACGCGTGCAAGAACAGGATGTAAGTGATTCAAGCCTTCAACTAAATTAAAATCACGACGTACAATGGTTTTACTCATGATTGAATTCATTCAAGCTAAAAATCTACAGACTCTAAATAAATGCATTGGTTTCCTTCAGGTTGCGGCGAAGAGCGATTGCGAGTCGAGGGTCTACAAGACTCTTTTCCGTCCGTGTATAATTTAATGTAAATGTTATCCACTTGGTAGTCCCATTATGGAATTAAATCTCGACACAGATGAAGGCCGTTATCAGATTCGCGCGTATGGTAAAGATTTTATTCAAGTAAATGAACAAAAAGTCATGCATAGCCTTATCGTCACGCCCAATCAACTTATCGATCCTTGGCCTCCCCACTCGCTTGCAGATCTCAATGAAGAACATTTACAAATCATTTTAGGATTGAAACCGAACATTGTATTGCTGGGTAGCGGCGAAAACCTCGCCTTTCCCGATGCTGCCTTGTTAAACGTATTTTATCAACAAAAAATAGGGATTGAAGTCATGAATAATGGGGCTGTCTGTCGAACTTACTCCGTTTTAATGTCTGAAGGACGGGATGTCGCCGCTGCTTTGCTAATCGGCAAAACAACCGCTTAAATAATTTTATCCAAAAAATTTTCTTGGACTTTCGTTGATTCACCTTTTAAAAGTTTTACCCGCAGTACAATCCCTACCACTAGAAAGATCCGTTTTATTCGCTTCATTAGCCGAAGTTGTAAATAAAAGGCTATATTGCATCTTACCTGAATCTGTAATCTGCGCCTGGTTTTTATCACTAAGCTTATTATCCACTTCCGTAGTTGCGTTACGCGTACCCGGTTCGTGAAGTTGATTCTCGATGATCAGATCAAGCGCATCTTGTTGTCGGGATAATTTGTCCAACTTATCGATAATTTTTTCTAATTGCGCATATTCCTTGTTCTCTGCTTTTATTTTAGGCGGACTGAAGATATCACGTACCAATAAATAAGACCCATATAAGAGACTACTTACCGCAATTGGAGCTATCAAGATTAGAATAAGCATAGACTCAATCATAGCTACTGCAGGAAAGACGGGACCGATTAATAGGGGGAAAAAAGACAACCCTCCCCCCATTAAAATACTTATAAAGGAAGTACACACGGCCATAATGGAGGTGATCCCAGCGTATCGAATAAGTTTAAACCAATTCTTTTTATCTTTAAGCTTTCTCTCATAAGCCGGATGATTTTGCTTCCCTTCTTTTAATTGGCTTATTTGATCCTTTAAACTGAGATTTAAAAAATCAGGGTTTCTCTGTTTAATAGCGGTTAATTGAATAACTTCATTAAGCTGCGTATCTATTTTTCCAGATAAAACAGTTTCTACGAATAATAATTTTTTTATATTGACCAATCTTTTTTGCAAACTATCGTAATCTTTATTTTGATTCTTTATTTTTTCTGAAGCAAATAAATCACGTATCCCGATATAAGCTTTATGTAAAAACCCTGAACTAAAACCCACAGCCACTGATAAAAACAACCCCGACTCAACTATAATAATGGGTAAAGCGGTTCCTAGCAGCGCCACAGCCAACCACCCTGCACCAAAGATTAAGATGCCCGTTAAAGTGATCACCAGTAAAACGACCAAAAGAGTCTCTCGATTTCTTTCATCTGCTTTTTTTCTATCACGCGCCGGATGTTGTTTAAGGTCAGAGTTTAATTGCTGAATTTTACTCGTGAGTTTTTTTAAGTTTTCGCTTTGTTTATATGCCATAAAAAATACTCTCTAATAGGAAATACGCCCATTGGATCTTAACACGAATTATTTAAATGTTCTTAAAAATTTTCAATTTTTTTAATGGGGAAATCCCATTTAATTAAAATCTTTTTTAAAAACGGTACGACTGCTTATTTAAGCTTATCTGTTATCTTACCGAGATTATTATTAAATAGGTTCGGGCAGATCATTCACTAATTGTTTTTTATCCGTCGGAAGGATTGGATCACGCTCATACACATCATCCCAAAAATGTAAGACATCCTCTTTATCGACCCAAGCAGTAATATAAGTCAGATGGATGGGAATGGGTGTTTTCAAATTAATCACCGTAGTACGCCCTGACTCTAAAGCGTCTTCAATACGCGATGCGACTTGTTGTAATGAAGGATCCAGTGCTTCTAGCGCCTCAAGAAATTGAAACGGATCCTCCAGACGGACACACCCCGAACTAAACAAACGTCGTTCGGCGTCAAACAAAGCTTTGGAAGGCGTATCATGCAGATAAACTAAATGTGGATTGGCAAATTCAAATTTAATCTGCCCCAAGGAATTATGAGGTCCTGGATCCTGGCGTAAAATATAAAGTCCAGGATTTTTTCTCACCGCTAACCAATCCACCGCATGCGGATCCAATTCTTTATTCGGTTGATTGGCAGCAAATAATCGGATGCGTGCACGACTCAAAAAATTAGAATCGCGCATCGCTTTCGGAATAATCTCTCTACGCGCAATTCCAGGAGGCACCGTCCAATACGGATTTAAGATAAACCGAGTCACTTTAGAATTGATTTCCGGTGTTTGCCGTGAGGGTTTACCGACAATCACACGCGCTGTCAAAATGGCATGATGATCCTTAACTAAACGTAAACGATGATCGGGTATATTAATCCAAATATAAGCCGGATTCGCTAAGTCTCTCAATCGTGACCAACGTTGCAGATTGCGTTGAATTTGATGTAAGCGTTGTGCCGCTGAAACATTCAGTGCAAGACGGGTTGCGGCCCCTACCACACCATCGGCATTTAATCCATGACGTTCTTGAAAAAAAGCGACCCCTTCTTCGACTTGTTCATCAAACTCATTCAAATCAGACTCATTAGTGCAAGCACTCCCAGTCAAATCTTCAGTGGCACATAAACGCCGGCGCAATACAGCAACCGCTGGATCCTGTATACCTATCGATAAGATTTGATGAGTCTGTAAGCGTGGCCATGGATGTTGTGCCGCATCTTGATAAAACCCCCGCTTATCTTCGAGCCGCAGATAAGCGGGAACACTTGCCGAATGGGTACGTGCTTGTGCACACAACGTCGCTAAAACAAGCACTAAGCGGATTAATACATTCAAGCTAAATCGATACATTTTGCTTTGAACCCTACGATCTTTTTTCATAATGACTCGCCACATAGTCTTCCACTATCACTTGAAATTGTTGAACAATGGTATCACCACGCAACGTAGCCACTTTACGACCATCCGCAAATACGGGCGCCACAGGATGTTCACCCGTGCCCGGTAAACTAATACCAATATTGGCATGCTTGCTTTCACCGGGTCCATTCACTATACATCCCATCACCGCCAGTGACAGGTTCTCCACACCGCGATATTGCCGTGACCAATCCGGCATACGCTCACTAATATAGCCTTCGACTTGATTCGCCAATTCTTGAAAGTAGCGGCTAGTGGTACGTCCACATCCAGGGCATGCCGATACCGAGGGCATAAAGGTACGCAAACCCATTGCTTGCAAAATGTGTTGACAAACGATGACTTCGCGACTTCTGTCACCACCGGGTTCAGGTGTTAATGACGCGCGTATCGTATCGCCGATACCTTCTTGTAATAAAACGGCTAACGCCGCCGTCGTCGCTACGATACCTTTTGAGCCCATTCCTGCCTCGGTTAAACCCAAATGGATCGCATACGAACAACGCGCCGCTAAATTGCGATGAATAGCGATTAAATCTTGTACGCGACTGACCTTACAGGATAAAACGATCTGGCTCGCTGACATGCCAATCTTTTCAGCCAATTCCGCACTGAGTAAAGCGGATAATACCAAGGTCTCCTGTAAAACTTCCGCGGCAGAACGTGGATGCGCCGACGCTGCATTTTTATCCATCTGACGCGCGCTCAGGTCTTGATCCAGACTCCCCCAATTGACCCCAATCCGCACAGGCTTGTTAAACTTCAGAGCCACCTCAACCATTTGCGTAAATTGGGCATCGCGTTTTTCGCCATAACCCACATTACCGGGATTAATCCGATATTTATCCAAGGCTTCGGCACAGGCGGGATAAGATTGCAAAAGACGGTGGCCATTATAGTGAAAATCCCCGACAATCGGCACGCTATAGCCCGCCTCGCGAACCTTATCGCGAATAAAGGGGACCTGCTGAGCCGCTTCCTCGGTATTGACGGTCAATCGAACCAGCTCCGAACCCAATTTGGCTAATTCGATAATCTGCTGAGCCGTTGCTTGAGCGTCTTCGGTATCGGTATTGGTCATGGACTGGACAATAATAGGGGCCCCACCCCCCAGCTGAACTGAACCCACTTGAACAGGGGTACTGATGCGACGTACGATGGGAGTAAGTTGAGACGCAGGCATTAGAGATTTTCCTTTATTTTTAAGGTACCGATGAATACAGATGAAAATAGGAATCTATTGAGGTATACTTTAGCACATTATGAGGTCAAGTGAATCCACTAAAACAAGTCCAAAGACAACGGAGATGATGGTTATGAATACTCACTTACAAATCCTTTATCAAACACTTCCCGTTAACAGTACCGATGCCTATATGGCCCGGCTAAAGCAAATTCCTATATTAAGTGCCGAAGAAGAAACCGAACTCGCTGAACGTTATTATCAACAGCACGACCTGCTTGCCGCTAAAAAACTCATTATTGCTAACCTGCGTTTTGTCGTACATATTGCACAAACCTATATGGGTTATGGTCTTGCACTGGCCGATCTGATCCAAGAAGGAAATATTGGCCTCATGAAAGCCGTGAAACGTTTCGACCCTAAAGTAGGCGTGCGCCTGATCTCATTTGCTGTTCATTGGATCAAAGCCGAAATTCAAGAATTTATTTTACGTAATTGGCGTATTGTCAAAATCGCCACCACTAAAGCACAACGTAAATTATTCTTTAATCTACGAAAAAGGAAAGCTCGCTTAGGCTGGTTTAATCAAAAAGAAATCGAAGCCGTCGCACGTGATCTCGGTGTCAAACCCGAAGCAGTACGCGAAATGGAATCCCGTTTGGCTTCTAACGATATGAGTCTGGATGTCAGCAGTGATGAAAATAACGACTCCAAAACTCGAAGCTATCCGCTCCTCGATATACATTTTGAGGATAACCGTTATGATCCGGCACGCCTACTCGAAGCCAGTGACACAACAGAGTCCAGCCAAGATCATTTGCATAAAGCGCTGGCCAAGTTGGACAAACGAGAACAAAACATTATCCGGGATCGTTGGCTTACCGAACCTAAAATTACGCTACAAGAATTGGCCGATCGCTATCAAGTATCGGCTGAACGCGTGCGCCAATTAGAGCAAAAAGCATTTAAAGAACTGCGCCACGCACTGATACAGCAAGCCGCATGAGCTATGACATGACAAAAAAAAAGCGGAATCCTGATCGAAATTTTGTCAGTGAAATTGATCGATTTTTAACTACTTT
>Ga0222713_10001786_pt1 | contig 23648 bp, 20 predicted proteins | sample C33_649DmetaG_FD_165061 | JGI IMG/M metagenome (GOLD analysis project Ga0222713, IMG submission 165061) | Estuarine water microbial communities from San Francisco Bay, California, United States - C33_649D | ecosystem: Environmental > Aquatic > Marine > Unclassified | place: USA: California...
CTTTTGTACGAACGTGAAGTGTCATGTTGAAAGCAGATTATCTACAACCCGCACCTCACCAACAATTTTGCCGTACCCAAAAATCGGCGACGAAAAAGCTCGCTCGTCAACACCCGAAACATCAACGCCCAAAGCAATCAGCGCCGCGCGCATCAGCGGCGGTCGCGCGCGGTTTGATCCATCGGCAATCTTCAATGCAATCGCTCGACCGTCAGGCAACGCCGCCGCATAAACACCTTCAGCGCCATCTTTGGCAACAAGACCCGAAATGCCAGCCATCAACAACGACACATCTCGCGCTGGCCCACCCACCATTTGCGGATACTCACGCATCGCATCACCAACCACCCGCGCAGGCGACCCGGCCTTCGCCATTGCGACACTACGAAAACCGCGAGCCAAACCTACAAGCGTCATTGCATGCGCCGGCGCGCCACAACCGTCGACGACGATGTTGGCAACTTCTTCGCCAATCATTTCTGGCATCATCGCAGTAATCAGTTTCTGCAATTCATGATCACGGTTCAAATAACTTTCGTCGGTTGCCCAGCCACAAGCGACACAAGTTGCCAACATGCCAGCGTGTTTACCCGAACAATTCATCTGCAACGAAGTTGACACGCCACCACTGCGCACAACATCGCGCGCCGCATCATCATCAAGTGGCAAATCTTTGGTGTTGTGTAAAGCGCTCTCATCTAGCCCAGCGCTCGCCAAAATTTCGCGTGCCGCTTGCAGATGCTCGGGTCGACCATCATGGCTCGCACAAACAAGTGCCAATAAATTTGGCGGCAGTTTCAAACCTGCAGCCACCATCGCAGTTGCCAAAAATGGTTTTGTCGACGACCGCGGAAAAACAATCGCTTGCGGCGAGCCAACGCTGAAAGCAATCGAACCATCGCGCTCAAGACAAACAACGGCGCCGTGGTGCCACGACTCTTGCACTCCATTGCGCAATGTCATTGCGACTGGTTTTGTATCAGACGCAAGCATGAGCGTGATCTACTGCGTCAGGCCGTTTTGTCGGCGGCGCTTTTTCAACCGCGAAGCCACAAATCGCACGAGAAACACCAAGACGGCCGCAATTACTAGCCATTGAAACACGCCGACATATTCACCAACACGCTCCCATTGGTCGCCCAAAAGAGCGCCTGCGCCGATCAAGGCAATATTCCACACGGCACTGCCGATTGCGGTCAACACCACGAAACTTGTCAACTTCATTCGCCTGAAGCCGGCGGGTATCGAAACTATCGATCGAATCAACGGCACACATCGGCCGACCAACACAGCAGCAGCTGATCGACGATCAAACCATTCTTCGGCGCGAACCAGATCTGCACTTTTCACACCAAACCATTTGCCAAATCGCTCGACAAACCCACGCAAACGCTCTGGGCCAATCGCCGCAGATACGAAATACAAGATCAATGCGCCGATAACCGAACCAACCGTTGCCGCAATCATCATGCCAATAACTGTTGTGTCGCTTTGGGCCGCGCCAGCCGTCGCATCCACCGCACTGGCACCTTGCTGAGCGACAAAACCCGCAAACGGCAAAACTATTTCAGACGGAATCGGCGGAAAAACATTTTCGATTACGACCAACAAGGCGACACCGAAATAGCCGAACTGATTGATGACGTCTTGCACCCAATTTGCCAAGTCACCCAACATTTTTGCCCCCAGTATTTAGATTTAGCGCAACTCAGCCACGGCTGAGTGCTTTGCGATTCTTTGACTTTGATTTTCTGAAATCAGAGTTCATCATCGCAATTACATCAAGCGAAATTTCTTTCGGGCACGCGGCCGAACACTCACCGTGGTTCGTGCACGAGCCGAATTGATCGTCCATCGCATGCACCATTGCTTCGGCGCGCTTATAACGCTCGCTTTGCCCCTGCGGCAAAACATTGAGGTGCGAAATCTTGGCGCCGGTAAACAAGTTGGCCGCACCGTTCGGGCACGCTGCAACGCACGCACCACAACCAATGCACGCCGCTGAATCCATCGCGGCATCGGCAACCGGCTTTGGCACAAGAATCAAGTTGGCGTCTGGCGCACCACCAGTCGGCGCCGTAATGAAACCACCGACCTCAACAATGCGATCAAATGAAGCACGATCAACCATCAAATCTTTGATGATCGGAAACGCAGCCGCACGCCATGGCTCGATCACGATTTCATCGCCGCTCTTGAACGTGCGCATATGCAACTGGCATGTCGTCGTCGCTCTTTGTGGACCATGCGCCCGCCCGTTAATCATCAACGAACAAGTTCCGCAAATTCCTTCGCGACAGTCGTGATCAAAAACAATCGCCTCTTTGCCCTCGCTGATCAATCGTTCATTCAATTGATCGAGCATCTCTAAAAACGAGGCTTCATCGCTTACTTTGTCGACCGTATAAGACTCGAAGTGACCTTTCGTTTCAGGGCCAGCCTGACGCCAAACTTTTAATTTGAGATTCGTCAGTTGGTTCACTTGTAACTCCTGGTTGCCAAGTGCGCAGTTTCATAAACAAGTTGCTCTTTGTTGAGTTCAGCCGCCATCGGGTCGCCTGTCCATTTATATGCAGACACATGGCAAAATTCTTCGTCGTTGCGCAACGCTTCGCCATCGTCTGTTTGATATTCGCTACGAAAGTGGGCACCGCAACTTTCTTCACGATCAAGAGCATCACGACACATCAACATGCCCAATTGAAAAAAGTCATCAACACGACCGGCTTTTTCGAGCGTTTGGTTAACGCTTTCGCCCGTGCCAGTGACTCGTAAATCTTTTTTGAACTCGCTGTATAGCGCTGGCAATTCAGAAAGTGCTTTTTCGAGGCCTTGTTGCGTGCGCTCCATGCCGCAATAGTCCCAAATGATTTTGCCCAACTCACGATGAAACCAATCGGGCGAACGCGTGCCTTTGATGTTCAAATAACCATTAAATCGCTCACGCGCTTCAGTCTCTGCTTGCACGAATGCCGGGTGATCAGTTGTTGGCACAGGCTTATTGAGCAATGGTGCAAGACCGTTGCTAATTGTGTACGGCAAAACAAAATAGCCGTCGGCCAAACCTTGCATCAGCGCGCTCGCACCAAGTCGGTTCGCACCGTGGTCAGAAAAGTTCGCCTCACCAGCCGCATAAAGACCAGGCACCGTGGTGCCAAGTTCGTAATCAACCCACAAGCCACCCATCGTGTAATGCGTCGCAGGGTAAATTCGCATCGGCGTCTTATACGGATCTTCGCCAGCGATTCGCTCGTACATCTGAAACAAGTTGCCGTATCGCTCTTCAACAACATCGCGTCCAAGGCGAGCAATCGCTGCCGAGAAGTCAAGGTTCACTCCGTTTTTAAGTGGCCCAACACCATGACCTTTGTCGACGAGTCGCTTGGCTGCGCGCGAAGAAATATCTCGCGGCGCCAAGTTGCCATAACTCGGATAAAGCCGCTCTAAGTAATAGTCGCGCTCACTTTCAGGAATTTGCTCGGCCGAACGCGAGTCATCGGCATTTTTCGGCACCCACACTCGCCCGTCATTGCGCAACGACTCGCTCATCAAGGTCAGTTTTGATTGCGACTCATCACTTTGCGGAATACACGTCGGGTGAATTTGTGTGTAACACGGATTAGCAAACATCGCGCCACGGCGATGCGCGCGCCAAGCAGCAGTCACGTTGCAGTTCATCGCATTCGTCGACAAGAAAAACACATTGCCGTAGCCACCTGTGGCCATTACAACAGCGTGCGCTGCGTGCGAAGTGATTTCGCCCGTCAAAAGATCGCGCACAACAATGCCGCTGCAACGGCCGTCGATAACAACGATGTCGACTAACTCGGTGCGATTGAAAAGACGCACACCACCCAAACCAACTTGACGCGACAACTGTTGATAAGCGCCCAACAACAATTGCTGACCCGTCTGGCCGCGCGCGTAAAAAGTGCGACTAACTTGCGCGCCACCAAAACTGCGATTGTCGAGCATGCCACCGTATTCGCGGGCAAACGGCACACCTTGGGCAACCATTTGGTCAATAATGTCGACCGAAACTTGAGCCAAACGATGCACGTTGCTTTCGCGACTGCGAAAGTCTCCGCCTTTAATCGTGTCGACAAACAAACGATTGATGCTGTCGCCGTCACCTTGATAATTTTTCGCCGCATTAATGCCACCCTGGGCTGCAATCGAGTGCGCACGTCGCGCCGAATCATGAAACGTAAATGCATCAACTTGATAGCCAAGTTCGGCCAAAGTCGCCGCTGCCGATGCGCCGGCCAAACCGGTGCCAACAACAATTACTTTGAACTTGCGCTTGTTGTTCGGGTTGACGAGTTTGGCGTCGGCTTTGTAGTTATCCCACTTGTCGCGCAACTCACCATCTGGAACCTTGGCGTTTAAAACTGTGCTCATTGTTGATCTACCTACTTAACTCTCTAGACCTTGACGATGCCCGCAAGCACCGCAATCGGAAACGAAATATTGCCAATGACTACAACCAACGAAAACCCTGTTGCAAATGCCCAGCGCCACGCATTGAACCTCGGGTTGTTCCAACCGAGTGACTGAAAGAGACTCCACGCACCGTGTCGCAAGTGAATGCCAAGCAACAAGTTGGCGAGAATATAAAAAGCAGCAACCGGCCATCGATCAAAACTGCGCACGACATTTTGATAAACCTCTTCGCGCACAAACTCACCCTCGGTGCCGACCGTGTTGACAACACCAAATGTCAAATCAAGAAGATGCCAAACCAAAAAACTAAACACGATCATGCCGCTATAGCGCATCGTGCGACTCGCAAAGTTTGCAACTTCGTAATCGCGCGGCGACTGATATTGCACGGGTCGGGCTTGACGGTTCATGACTGTTAGCGACCACGCGGCGTGCAAGTGCAGCACGAGCATCGCCAACAAGCCGCCCCGAAGCATCCACAACACGGCACCTTTTGGCGCGAGCGGATACAAAAGCTCTTTCAAAAATGCGGCGTAATTATTCAGTTCGTACGCGCCGTAATACATCTTCAAATTGCCGATCATGTGAAACAACACGAAACCCATCAGTGCGATGCCCGAAATCGCCATGGCATATTTCTTGCCGACTGCCGTCGAATATATGTCGACCAAAAATGGGCGTTTCTTGCGGGATGAAAGCGCCGTGCCCGTAACTGGCTCTCGCGCACCGCGTGATTTCGTGATTGTCTGCGCCATAGATGCAGTGCCAACGCTAGTAGTCGGCTCGCAACCACCCGACATTTGCGCCTGCCTGGGCGGCGTGAACCGTGTCTCACGGCGCCCGACCAAGAACAGCCCTAAATGGCGAGCATTCGCCTGAATGGCACCAGATTCTTTATACTTTCCGAGACACATAACACGGGTTACCAACGTGGCTAACCCGATGAGAAATTGGAGAAATATCAAGTGAGCGCACTAATTGCATCCGAAGGCGGCTGGCAAGACTTCACCCTCAAAGGCGGTGAGTGGCTTATTTTGTGGCTCTCAGGCGGCTCTGCAGTTCTCGCACTGCTCGTCGGCTGGTACTTGATGGTCAAGGTGCTGCAGCAAGACGAAGGCACCGACAAGATGAAAGAAATTGCCGCGGCGATTCAAGTTGGCGCGTGGGCGTACCTCAAACGTCAATTCCGCACGATCGGCATGATTCTCGTACCAGTAGGTGCGGTTGTGTTTTTGACTTCGGTGGCGATCGAAAAGCCAAACGGTGAGTCGGCGTTGTCATTTGTCAGTTCGGGCCTCTATCGAACTATCTCATTCGTTCTCGGTTGTGTCGCTTCAGGTCTCACTGGTTACATCGGCATGACACTTGCGACTCGTGGCAACGTTCGCACTGCAGCAGCCGCGCGACGTGGTTCGATGCGCGAGTCACTGCAAGTTGCTTTCCGCACTGGTGGCGTGGCCGGTATGTTCACCGTCGGTCTTGGTTTGCTCGGCGCAACAGTAATCATCGCTTTGTTTCAAAACACAAGCTCGGCGATGCTCGTCGGTTTCGGTTTCGGTGGTTCATTGCTCGCATTGTTCTTGCGTGTTGGTGGCGGCATCTTCACCAAGGCTGCCGACGTCGGCGCTGACCTCGTCGGCAAAGTTGAAGCAGGCATTCCTGAAGACGATCCACGCAACCCCGCAACAATTGCCGACAACGTTGGCGACAACGTCGGTGACTGCGCCGGCATGGCTGCCGACTTGTTCGAAAGTTACGAAGTCACGCTCGTTGCTTCGATCATTCTCGGTGTCGCGGCATTCAACTCAATTGGTATGAACCCAGCACTTGGTCTGGTCTTCCCACTTGCTGCACGCGCCATTGGCGTGATCGCATCAATCGCCGGCGTTTTTGCTGTGCGTGCGAAAGACGGCGAAACAAATGCGTTGAAGCCAATCAACCGCGGCTTTCTCACCGCTGGCATCATCACGGTCATCGGCACTTATTTGCTAGCAACTTTTTATATTGGCAACGACAAACTTGAAAAAACAGGTTTCACCAACACTGGTTGGCGTGTCTTCGGCGCTGTTTTGGTTGGTTTGATTCTTGCGCAAGTCTTGAGCCGTCTCACCGAATATTTCACTGGCACTGAATATGGCCCGGTTAAAGAAATCGCTGAGAGCACTGAAACTGGTCCTGCAACGGTTGTTCTTTCTGGCACCGCCTCAGGTCTCGAATCTTCGGTTTATGCAATTTTGTGCATCGCAGTTGCGCTTGGCACCACAATCTGGATGGGTGGCGGAAACATTCAGTTCTCGCTTTATCTCGTTGCGTTGTGCGGCATGGGCATGCTCGCCACGACTGGTGTCATCGTGTCTGAAGATACTTTCGGTCCGGTTTCTGACAACGCCGCTGGCATTGCCGAAATGGCTGGCGAACTTCATGGCGAGACAGGCAAAATTCTCGTCAGCCTTGATGCCGTTGGCAACACAACAAAAGCCGTAACAAAGGGCTTCGCCATTGGCTCGGCGGTAATTGCCGCAGTTGCGTTGTTCGCCTCATACATCGAGACAATTGCCGGCGAACTCGGTCTCGTTTACACAAAAGAGAATATTGGCTCGTTCACAAGCCCAGGAGTAAAAATCGGCGACAGACTTCAAGGAAGCGACATCTTCCGCGCGGTTGAAACACAGATCAACGTTTCAGACGTAAAAACATTCATTGGTCTGTTAATTGGTGGATCAATTGCATTCATGTTTTCGGCGCTCGCAATTCGTGCAGTAGGTCGAACCGCTGGCGTCGTTGTGCAAGAAGTTCGCAATCAGTTTGCGGACGGCAAAATTATGGCCGGCACAAAACAACCTGACTACGGCCCGGTAATCGATATCTGTACGGCAGCATCACTTCGCGAACTGACAACGCCTGCGTTGCTTGCAGTTCTCACACCGGTGATTGTCGGTTTTGGCATCGGTTATGCCGCACTCGGTGCGTTCTTGGCTGGTGTTATTTTGACCGGTCAATTGATGGCTAACTACCTGAGCAACTCAGGTGGCGCATGGGACAACGCCAAAAAGTACATCGAAGACGGCCATCACGGTGGCAAAGGTTCAGACGCTCACAAAGCAGCCGTAATTGGCGACACAGTTGGCGACCCGTTCAAAGACACCGCTGGTCCTGCGCTTAACCCGTTGATCAAAGTAATGAACTTGGTTGCACTGTTGATCTTGCCAGCGATCATCAACTTGAAAGACAACGACACTGCTCGCTTGAGCATCGCCGGTGTTTCTCTCGTTATCTTGGTCATTGCGATCATGTTTTCGCGTCGCAAGACAACAAGCATGATCGCTGCTTAGTCAGCAGTTTCATAACTCATGTCAGCCCGCGTTGACTATCTCAGCAACGAGTGGATCAACGCGGTCGCCAACAGCATCAAAGCAAATAGCGAGATCATCGCCGTTGCGCGCGAAAACATCGTCTCTGTTACACAAATAGTGACGGGCACTCCCCATGGCGATGTCACATATCATCTCGAGTCGCGCGATGGTCAGATTAATTTTGGCAAAGGTCCGGCAAAAGTTTCAGACATCGCCTTTACACAAGATTGGCAAACTGCAGTTGGTGTCGCCACCGGCGAACTAAACGCCCAAGAGGCATTCATCAGCGGCAAAATTAGATTCAAAGGCGACCACGAGCGTGTTATCGCAACTCAGCCATTATTTCTTGCTCTCGACGCCGTCTTTTCGGCCGTCAACGCCAATACGAATTTCTAACTGACTCTTAGATCGCGTCAGCGAGCCGCAAATACTTAGACGAGCCCGAGGCTGCGCACGGCATCGCGCTCGTCGATCAATTCAGCGACCGATGCATCAATCATCTTGCGACTGAAATCATTGATTGGCAAGCCCTGCACGATGCTGTATTCGCCGTTTGAGCATGTGCAAGGAAACGACGAAATCAAACCAGCAGGCACGCCGTAACTGCCATCTGATGGCACCGACATACTGACCCAATCGCCTGCTGGTGTGCCCTGCACCCAGTTGCGCACGTGATCCATCGCCGCAGTGCCAGCAGATGCCGCCGATGACAAACCACGAGCCTTGATAATCGCTGCACCTCGCTTGGCAACAGTCGGAATAAAAGTTTCGCGTGTCCATGTTTCGTCATTGACAACAGTCGCGGCATTTTTGCCGTCGACTTCGCAATTATAAAGATCTGGATACTGCGACGCCGAGTGGTTTCCCCAGATCGTCATCTTTTTGATCGAAGTCACCGGTTTGCCGACACGCTGCGCCAACTGCGCCACAGCACGGTTGTGATCAAGTCGTGTCATCGCCGTAAATTGCTTCGGATCAATCTCGGGTGCGTTGCTCATCGCGATGAATGCATTCGTATTCGCCGGGTTGCCGACAACCAAAACTTTGACGTTCTTCTTGGCGTTCTTGGCGATCGCCCGACCTTGTGGTTTGAAAATGCCGCCATTAGCCGTCAACAAATCTGCGCGCTCCATGCCGTCTTTACGCGGCATCGCGCCGATCAACAAAGCAATATCAGCGTCGCCAAAAGCAACATTGGCATCATCGGTCGTGATGACATCTACGAGTGGTGAATATGCGCAATCATCAAGTTCCATTTTTACGCCGTTCAGCGCACCGAGTGCCGGGGTCACTTCAAGCAGTTGCAAAATCACCGGAGTATTCGCACCGAGCATTTGCCCTGATGCGATGCGAAACAAAATTCCGTAGCCGATTTGTCCGGCTGCGCCGGTAACTGTGATGCGAACTGGTGTAGTCATAGCGCGTAAGCCTAGGACAAAACTTATGGCCGACCAATTGCTTGCATCATCAAGTCTGCATAGACCTTTTGCCCTTCGGGCCGAATATGAATCTTGTCGCTATACAGATATTCAGGGTGCGCAGTCGCAATCGCATACCAGTCGAGAACTTTGACGTTTTCATATCTTGTTGGCAGTTCATTAATTCGTCGATTGTTCGTATTTTGTCGAACTTCGCTCGGCACATGCACCGTCACAAACAACACCAGCGGCACATCACGTAATGGCACCATGATTTCGTCGAGAGTTTTTTCATCGACTGTGTTGTTTGTGCCCAGATGAATGACCACAACCGACCCAAGTCGATTAACCGACTTCATGAAGTTGGCAATCTCAAGAGCCTGCCGATATGGGCGACTCTTCACCGCATCAACAGTCACGCCACGCTGGGTCAAAACATTGGCTGCACCCAACATCACCGAGTCGCCGATTGCCAAAACATCGATCACCTGACCGTCAAGAGTCGTCGTAGCCGTCACGACTTGCCCAGCGATAGTTGTTGCTGCAGCCAGTTCGCCACCACCGACACTTTGCCCACCAGCCAACAAGTCGACAGTGTTGCCTTCGTTGTCTGACAAGTTTTGAGCGATCTCATCTAATTGCACGCGCGCCGTTGCCAAACTGACAACGCCGAACACGGGCAAAAGCGATACAAGTGCAGTGAGCACAATTCGCCGCTGTCGGCGCACGAGTTGCGCACCGTGAGCGGGTTGGCGAAACTCGCGCCACCAACGCGAAATCGCACCCTGACGCACAGGGGTTTCGATATAGCGATAACTCAATTCGGTGAGCGCGAGTGCGAGCAAAACTAAAACTACAAATTCATAAGGTGTCAAACCCTGACCTGCAAAGCGTCGATAAAACTGAAACACCGGCCAATGAAACAAATAAAAGCCGTACGAGCGACGACCCAACCAAACCAACACGGGGTTACCCAAACTTTTTGCAATAACTTTCGAACCAGGATGCACCGCGGCCGCGATCAGCGCAACGCTCGCAATATCAGTCAAGAAAAATCCACCGCGAAACAACAAGTCATACCCGACAGTGCCACCATCAGTGCCTTCGATAACGGTTTCAAATCGCCACATCATCAATGACAGCGCAACTAGACCACCAAAACCGACGAAGTCGTATAACTTGCTCTCGCCCGCTCGCGAATTTTGCAACAACCATGGTCGCCACCAAATTGCCAAAGCTGCACCCAACAACAAACCGCTCGAGCGGGTGAATGTACCTAAAAACAAATAGTCGACCCGCGAAACCGACTGACCCAACAGACTCATGAACTGTTCTGGCGTGTCGTTGATCGTCGAAATCGTGCCCGGCTGATAAACCACTGCCATATAAACGGCCAAAGCGACAGCGATCAAAACGAAAACAGCACTGACAATTGGCAGTCGTCGTTTGCCGAATTTAGCCACTACCAACATCACGACTGGCCAAATTAAGTAGAACTGTTCTTCAACCGCAAGCGACCATAAATGTCGCAGCGGCACAAATTCAAACGAGGTGAAATAACTCGTGCCTACCCAAACTTGAAACCAGTTGAAGCCATAGAACAATGCTGCGACAACATCACCGCGTAATGTGCCGAGAATTTCGCGCTGAAACAACGCTGCAAACACCACGACACCCAAAACAACTACCCAAAGTGCTGGCAACAATCGTCGCGCTCGACGCAACCAAAAATCTTTCAAACTAACGGTGCCCGATTTCTCTGACTCAGCGAGCAACAACAGCGTGATCAGATATCCGCTGATCACAAAGAAAACCTCAACACCAAGAAAACCGCCCGGTAGCCAAAGTTTGTTGGCGTGATAAACGATCACCGCCAGAACTGAAAGTGCTCGAATGCCGTCAAGCGACGGGATATAAGTCAGTAAATCAGATCGTTTATTCATCGAAGACTAAGTCTTACATTGATGCGATTATTTGTGCCATCAATTCACAAGCCTCAGTTGGGTTCAAGCCAACTTTGACACCAGCGCTTTCCAGCGCATCCATCTTGCCCTGCGCTGTGCCTTTGCCCCCCGAAATAATCGCCCCTGCGTGGCCCATCTTTTTACCTGCTGGTGCTGTGACACCTGCGATATACGCACTCATTGGTTTTGTCACATGGGCCATGATGAACTCGGCAGCCTCTTCTTCGGCTGTGCCACCAATTTCGCCGATCATGATGATCGCATGCGTTTCAGGATCAGATTGAAATTCAGCCAAACAATCGACGAACGAAGTGCCAGGCACCGGGTCTCCGCCGATGCCAACGCAAGTCGACACACCGATGTTGCGTTGTTTCAACTCATAAAGCGCCTGATATGTCAAAGTGCCCGACCGCGAAACAATGCCGACGTTCGGCCCTTTGGCAGTCGGCAGCGCGGCGATCTCGCCCGCGGTGATGCCGATGTTGCATTTGCCAGGGCTGATGATGCCAGGACAATTCGGCCCAAGCAATCGAGTCTTCGGAAAATCGCGTTGCAATGTTGCAAACACTCGCGCTTCATCTTGCGCAGGTACGCCTTCGGTGATGCACACAACAAAACCAATGCCTGCGCGCGCGGCTTCGAGAATTGCAGCTGGTGCCGCTTTCGGTGGCACAGCAATAAATGATGCAGTTGCACCCGTTGCGGCAACTGCACTTTCAACCGTGTCAAAAACAGGAATACCTTCGACGTCTTGGCCTGCTTTGCCCGGCGTTACGCCTGCAACAACTTGGGTGCCGTAGTCGCGATTGCGCAAACCATGAAAACGACCCTGGCCGCCGGTCAAACCCTGAACCAAAACCTTTGTTTTTTCGTTGACAAAAATCGCCATGTTATTTCTTCCCTGCAATCTCGACTGCACTTCGCGCGGCCTCAAGCATCGTCGAACGTGAAATCAGTTGCGACTCGCCGATGCCTGCGGCAGCAATAATCGCTCTTCCTTCAGTTGCATTTGTGCCATCGAGGCGAATCACAATCGGTGCTCGCAACTTCACGCGCTTCATCGCTTCAACAATGCCTTTGGCGACTTCATCGCCGCGAGTAATGCCACCAAAAATGTTGATAAAAATGCTCTTCACATTTGTGTCTGAGTTGATCACTTCGAGAGCCGCCGTCATCAATTCGGCGTTTGCGCCACCGCCAATATCTAAAAAGTTCGCGGCCTTACCACCAACCTGATTGACTACATCGAGTGTGCTCATCGCCAAACCAGCGCCGTTAGCAATAATGCCGACTGAGCCATCGAGACCGATGTATTGCAGGTTTTTTTCTCGCGCAAGTTTTTCGCGCTCGTCTAGTTCTTCAGTTGCGCGATATTCATCCCATTCTGGGTGACGAAAAGCAGCGTTGTCGTCGAGCGTGACCTTTGCATCAAGTGCATGAACTTCGCCGTTCGGTTTCAAAATCAGCGGATTAATCTCTGCCAGATCGCAATCGCCTTTCGTGAAGCATTCATAAAGTTTGAGCAACATCGCCGCCACACCGTCTTGTGCTTTTTCTGAAATGCGCGCATCAATAACAGCACGTTTAGCCGAATCAAGACTTAGACCTTCAACCGGGTTGACATGCAACTTGACAATTGCAGTCGGGTCTACAACAGCAACGTGTTCGATCTCGACACCACCCTGTGCTGAAAGCATCAACAAATGTCGCTTCGCCGATCGATCAAGCGTGAACGAGGCGTAATACTCTTCGGCGATATCTGACGCGTGTTCGACCCACACGCGCTTGACGATGTGGCCTTTGATATCCATTCCTAAAATATTTTTTGCGTGCAATCGCACTTCGTCTGCGTTGTTTGCCAACTTGATGCCGCCAGCTTTGCCGCGGCCGCCAACTTGCACCTGGGCTTTAATCACGACCGGATACTTCGCGAGTTCTGCCTGAGCAACGGCTTGGTCAACTGTCATGGCGACGCCACCAGCCGAAACGGCGATGCCATAGCGCGCGAAATATTGCTTGCCTTGATACTCAAAAAGATCCAATTAAATTCCTTTGTTCAGTTTTCTTCGCGCGAGTCAAGCGCCAACTCTAACCATTTAGCAATATCACCGAGCGACGAGCCCGGACCAAAAATTTCGCCTACACCCTGCTGTTTGAGCGTGACTATGTCATCTTCAGGTATGACCCCGCCGCCAAAAATTAAGATTTCGCCGAGCTTACGACTGCGCAATTCTTCCATCACCCGCGGAAACAAAGTCAGGTGAGCGCCCGACAGCAGCGACAAGCCCACGGCATCAGCGTCTTCTTGCAACACAGTTTCGGCAATTTGCTCGGGCGTCTGGTGCAGACCCGTATAAATGACCTCAAAACCATGGTCACGCAAGGCGCGGGTAATCGTCTTGGCCCCGCGGTCATGGCCGTCTAGGCCGGGCTTGGCTACGACTACGCGATAATTTCGTTTCACAACTCAATAACCTTACGACATGCGCCGTATCCAATTCACATCGCCAATCATGCGCGCCGTTGCGCCAGTAGTCGGGGGCATTCTCGGGTTCGCTATTTTGTTTGGCGTTACATGGATTTTTGCCAGCTTGGCCACCGATAATCGCGAACAAAACCCCGAGACGGTTGCAAAAACTTTCGAGATCGGACGCGTGGATGACATCTCACGATTGGTCAACGAGGGTGGCCCAATTCTTTACCCCGATTTACGCGACTCAACTGGCAAGCGTTCTATTGTTATCGACCATACCGGCGACAACCCAGCCAAGGGATGGCAGGTTTATTACGCCTACCCCGCCGACCGTGGCGAAGGTTGCCTCGTTGAGCACATTGTCAACTCACGAGAGTTTAAAGATTGCGAAGGTCGCACACTTGGTGTTGAGCAATTGCAACTTCCGCTTGATGTTCGACCGATTGTCGAAAATTTGCGCACGCTGCTAATTGATTTGCGTGCCGACTAAAAATTATTCAGTTCGCTAATTTATTTTTTTGAGTGGCGCCCACGCCAATGCCAAATGCTTTTTGCCATGGTTGACGAACTCGATTGTCGCTTCGACTGATTCACCAGACCCACGAATGTTAATAATCACGCCTTCTCCGAATGACGGATGTTCAACATCGTCGCCAACTTTCAAACCCGAGTTAGCACCAGTCAAATCGCCAACCGCATCGCCGTCGCGTCGATACTTTGGCACCGTCGCCCGAGTCCACTCAATTTTTTTGCCAGTGTTTTGATCGGGCCGTGGACGATAACTGCCACGACCTTCATCAGCGCCCGAATCTGTGCTTCCTTCGCGTTGCAACAATTCGCCGGGTATCTCATCCAAGAAACGTGATGGCGGGTTGTATTGAGTCGAGCCATATAGATTGCGACTCCAGGCGTGCGTAAGAAACAATTTCTGCTTGGCTCGCGTGATGCCCACATATGCCAAGCGACGCTCTTCTTCGAGTTCGTTTTGGTCAACCAATGCGCGACTGTGTGGAAAAATGCCTTCTTCCATGCCGACGATGAAAACTGCCTCAAACTCAAGGCCCTTGGCTGAATGCAAAGTCATCAATGTGACATGGTTATCTGAATCGAGTTGATCGGTGTCTGCAACTAGTGCGACTTGCTCTAAAAATTCGTCGACTTGTGTGAACTCGCTCGCACTGCCGATTAGTTCAGCCAAGTTTTCATATCGGCCATCTGATTCAACAGTGCCCTCGGCTTGCAGTTCGCTCAAATAACCACTGGCTTCAAGTGCGTGGCGCAACACCGGCCCTGGTCCTTGACCCATTCGCGATTCAAGATCATCGATTAGCGCGACAAAACTGGCAATGCCTTTAGCGGCTGCAGCGCCGATGCCAGCATCTGCCGTACGGCGCAACGCGAGCGCAAACGCAATGTTTTCTTTAGTTGCATATGCGTCGAGGCGATCAACTGTCGTGTCACCAATGCCACGCTTAGGCACATTCAAAATTCGCTTCAAGCTGACTTCATCAAGTGGGTTCGCCGCGCAGCGAATGTATGCCAAAGCATCTTTGATTTCGCGCCGATCATAGAAACGAGTGCCGCCAATTACTTTGTAGGGCACGCCGGCCTGCATCAGGCTCTCTTCTAAAATTCGGCTCTGGGCATTGGTGCGATAGAAAACAGCCATCTCTCGCCACTCGTGCTCGTGACTCTTTTTCATTTTTGACAACTGCGAGATCACCCAATTTGCTTCGTGATATTCGTCGTCGGCATAAAACCGCACAACACGATCGCCCTTGCCCAGTTCTGTCCATAGCTCTTTGGGCTTGCGCTCGGCATTGTTGGTTATCACTGCGTTAGCAGCATCCAAAATTGTTTGTGTGCTGCGATAGTTCTGCGCCAGCACAACAACCGTCACTTCAGGAAACGCCGTTTCGAACTGCAAAATGTTTCTGAAGTCGGCGCCGCGAAATCGGTATACAGACTGATCGGTGTCACCAACAACGCAGACATTGTGATGTGCGTCAGCCAACATCAACACAATTTCGTTTTGGGCAATGTTCGTGTCTTGATATTCGTCGATCAAAATATGTTCGAAGCGTTGTTGAAATTGAGCCAAAACATCTTTGTGCTCGCGAAATAGTTTTACGGTGTTGATCAGCAAATCGTCGAAATCCATCGCGCCAGCTCTCAATAGTCGCGATTGATATTCACGATAAATCTCTGCGTATTTCGTGTCGAACACATTGTCGGCGTTAAGCAACGCCTGGTCTGGCGAAATCAACTCGTTCTTCCACAAGCTGATTCGAGCATGCACTCCGCGCGCCGGAAACCGCTTGGCATCTAATCCGCGATCACGAACGACATAGCCCACCAAGCGCTGTGCGTCTGATTGATCGTAAATCGAAAATGTCTTCGGGTAACCAATCTGCTCGGCTTGCATCCGCAAAATTCGCACACATGCGGCGTGAAAAGTGCTCACCCACATTCGCTCGGCAACTTTGCCGACAAGTGCTTCGACACGCTCGCGCATTTCACCAGCCGCCTTGTTGGTGAAAGTAATCGCCAAAATTCGCATCGGGTGCGTGCCTTGATTAATAAGGTGAGCCACGCGATGAGTCAAAACTCGTGTCTTGCCCGAACCCGCACCAGCGACGACGAGCAACGGCCCGCTTGGGTGCAGCACCGCGTCTTGCTGGTCAGGGTTGAGCGACGCTATATCTAATGACTTTTGCTCTGACACCACCCCTGCAGACTAGGCGCACCGTATGCGACTATTACGGCGCGTCATCAGGCAGAATCATGATTCATGGCTGCAGAGAAAAAACTAATTATTTTGCTTCCGCCGTCTGAAGGCAAGGCTGAGTCTGGCAAAACTGGCACGAAGTTCGCAGAAACGAGTGGCACTTTCGGCAAGTCACTTGGCAAACAACGCGCAAGTGTTATTGCGGCGTTAAAACATGCACGCGGCGGGTCTCCAAAACTTCTTGGTGTTTCGGGCGCTCATCTCGCGCGAGCACAAGAAGCAAACATCGCTGTGCGTGGCGCCAAAACTTTGCCTGCATCGCAACGTTACACAGGCGTCGTTTGGGATCATCTTGATCTCGGTTCGCTGCCTCTCGCGCTGCAAAAAATTGCTGCCAAAAATATCGTCATCGTTTCTGGTTTGCTTGGCCTAGTTGCAGCCGGCGACCCAACACCCGACTACCGCCTAAAAATCGGCACAAGTCTTGGGCCAATGGGCAAACTTTCTTCGTGGTGGCGAGGCGAACTTTCGAGTGCGCTCAATAAATATTGTGCGGGTACAGTCGTCATTAGTTTGCTACCCCAAGAGCACTCAGCCGCATTCGTTGCTGACAGCGAGTTGATTAAAAGTTACTTACACGTTGACTTAGCAACAAAATCTGGCAAGGCGGGCGGTCATGACGCAAAAGCAGCCAAGGGACGCCTCGCCAGACACTTGTTACTTAACCGAAATGACCCGGTAAAGGCGCTCAAGTCGTTCAAAGACCCGCAATTTAAAGTGCGAGTCTTAGAGCAATTTTAATTTCAAAAACTCAAGCACGCGTTGAACACCTAGTTCTTGGCGTTGTTCGGTCAATACCGAGTGATCCGACTTTGCAGTCGATTCAAACTCAACTGCAATAAACGAATCACCAAGCAATTTGTGTAGTTCGGCGAATCGTGTGCCGACAAGTCGATCACCTGAATAACGCAAACCCAAAACCTGACAACCAGCTTCTGCTCGTTGCGTTATTCGGCGCGTATCCTGCTCTGACAAGTTGAGATCTGCCGAGCGTTTTGCGCCTAACGCAAACGGCAAACTCGGTTGCGATAAAACTGGCGCCAACATTATGTCGTCGACCATCATGCCGAGGGCAAAACCGCCGCTAAAACACATGCCGACTGCCCCAACACCTTTGCCGCCAACTTCAGCGTGCAAATATTTTGCAAGTTCGCGTAGCCACGAAATAATCGGCGACGTCTTGTTCAGTGCCATCGTTGTGAACTCGCGCGAAATGCATACTTTTGCCGCCGAGCTCGCCATATATCTGCCGCTCGGTGGTTCACCGAAGTTGCCAACTAACAGTGGCATGACCACAGTGAAACCCGCAGCGACAACTTCGTTTGCAAATTTTTCGACTGCCGGTGTGATGCCAGGTATCTCGTGAACGATAATTACTACTGGTCCAGATCCTTTGCGAAAAGTTTCGTGGGTTACACCACCACTTGAAAACTTCGACTGCGACCAATCATTCACTGCCACAAACTTACACCCAACTCACGCACAAAAATTATTTAGGTCGACCTACACCAGTTACTTTCGACCAACTGACGGCGTATACCTTGACGACGTCGCCAGTGCGTGGCGACGCAATCATCTGCCCATTTCCGAGGTACATGCCGACGTGTCCAACCGGGTTTCGAGTGAAGATCAAGTCACCAGGCTGCGCTGCCCCAGTCGGAATTCTCGTCAGTGCCCCGTACTGCGATCGCGACGACCTCGGAATACTCACGCCGGCCTTTGCCCAGGCATACACCATTAATCCAGAACAGTCGAATGCCACTCCAGGCGAAAGCGCACCAAATTTATAGGTGACGCCGATTTGCGAAAGCGCTGCTTTGACTGCAACTCCTGCTGTTGTTGATGGCGCCGGAATATTCGAGTACTTAGTTTTCGTAAACTCTTTTGCTTGCCGAGTTGCGTCTTCAAGTGCTGCTTTGGCACGACGACTTTGCTCGTTGCGCAACAAGTCGCCAAGATCACGTAAAGCCTTGGCTTGCCTTTCTATGTAAACATTTGCACTGGCCTGGGCAGCTGCGAGTCGCTTCTTTGCGTAGTCGGCAATGCCACCTTTACGAGTGCGCTGAGATTCAAGTTGTTTGCGTTCACGCGCAATGTCGTCGATGATGCCTTGCAATTCGTCAAGGCCGCTTACTCCGGTATTAAGAGCAACCGATGTCAAATACGATCGACGCACTGCATCAGACAGAGTGCCTGTCGAACTCAAAATGCTGGCCAAACTGCTTGAAACTGATTTACCGACGAAAGTTTTCAAAGCGACGTTTTGTAATTGTGCTTGCTTTGCGACAAGTTCGATCTCTTTGGCTTTGATTCGCACCTCGGTTGCGGCGATTTCTTTGTCAAGTTCAATGCCGTCGTTCAGCGCTTCGGCGTAGTCTTCGGCCAATTGGTCCATCTGCTCTTCGAGACGGTCTAACTCATCAAGAATCGCCTCAACCTCGCGCTGTTTTTGGTCAGAGGTCTGCACCCACAGGTTTGCCCCAAGGGCGCCGTTAGCCCCCGTTGCCGTCGCGCCAGCCGTCGCAGGGGCGAGCCCCAAAACGAGGGAAACGCAACAGATGGCACCAGTTAGCGGTGACACCGTCCTACGAAAACGCCCAATGGCGCTATGGGTCATGATTTAATCAGTCTAACACCGCCCAAACCCGTCAATTTCCGGCCCAAAACCCCAAAAACCATGATCATTCGGCCAACTAAGAAGACGTCTTTGAGAGTATTAGATAAACCGTAAGGTACTGTTTCTGTAGAAAAATGTTAATCAAACCACATGGCGTGATGTTCCACCATTTTCACGGTCAGCAACATCCAATTTCTCAGGGATCTCTTGACTCTAATCAATTTGAATCCAAAGTTCAGTTTCTTATTAAAAATTTTAATTTACTTTCACCTACAGAATTTACCGAAAAACTAACAAATGGCAAGATCGAAGCCAAAGATGTCTGTTTGACATTTGATGATGCTTTAAAGTCACAATTTGAAATTGCACTTCCGATATTACAAAAACTGAGACTTAAAGCATTTTTCTTTGTATATTCTTCAATTTTTACAGAAGAGCCGGACTTACTTGAGGTCTATCGCCACTTCAGATTTACAAAATTTAGAAACATAGCAGCGTTTTACAGAGCTTTCGATCTATGTTTCGAGCAACAGTTCCCTGAACAATTCAAAACTGGAAAACTTGAGTTTGAGCGAGTTGGTTACCTTCATGCATGGTGGTTTTATTCACCGAGCGACCGATGGTTTAGGTTTTCTAGAGATGTCATTTTAGGACGACAAAATTACCAATGTTTAATGGAAATTATGATGAGTAATCAAGGCTTTAACATTAAAGAAGTAAATAATTGCTTGTGGATGAGCGAAGAGAACGTTGGCGAGATTTACTCATTCGGGCATTCGGTGGGACTACATAGTCATTCTCACCCTACAACGATTCATTTGCTTGATGTAAGCGAACAAGAAAATGAATATAAAAAGAACTATGACCATCTGAGAAAATTAAATATCGTTGTGAACTCAATGTCACACCCTTGTGGGGTTTACAATAGCGACACCCTAAGAATTCTGTCTAATCTCAATATAAGAATTGGATTTCGCTCGAGTCATGATGTTGAAGAGATCGCTTCAAATCTTGAAGTACCTAGACTCGACCATACTTATTTGCCCAAATGCTAAGGTGATTAATGAAAATTACCGTTTTTACAAGTAATCAGCCACGTCACTTGTCACTGATCAACAGGCTCGCAGAATTGAGCGAAACGACGTACGCGATACTTGAGTGCACGACAGTTTTTCCAGGTTATGTTCAAGATTTTTTTGAAAAGTCTGAAACATTTAAAGAATACTTCTCAAACGTCATTTCAGCCGAAGAGAAATATTTCGGAAACTCAACGTTTACGGCTAAAAATGTAAGGTCGCTTGCTATAAAATTAGGAGACCTAAATCTTCTCAAACCAAAACAAATTGCTCCTGCACTCGAGTCCGATATCTATGTAGTTTTTGGTTCTAGTTTTATTAAGGGATGGCTAACAGACTTTCTCACCCAAAACCACGCAGTGAATATACACATGGGTTTATCTCCTTACTACCGAGGTTCATCCTGCAATTTCTGGGCATTGTTTGACGGTAAGCCCGAATATGTAGGAGCGACCATCCATTTCCTCTCGAAAGGTTTAGATAGCGGACCAATTATCTACCATGCTGTTCCGAAGTTAGATGACGAAAACCCATTTGAATTCACGATGCGATCGGTTGTCGTAGCTCAAGAAACGTTGACAGAAAAAATAGTCAACTCTGAATTATTCAATTCTGCGCCGATTCCTCAGTTCAAAGACTTAGAGATCAGGTACAGCAAAAATATTGAATTCACTGATGAGATAGCAGCCGAGTTCTTATCAAGAAAAATGGACAATACAAAATTAAAATCATTACTAAGTATTGCCAAACGTCCGGAACTGCTCAACCCTGTATTTCGGTAAAAGTATCTCTTTTGGATTTTACTCCCACTCGATTGTGCCGGGCGGCTTCGAGGTCACGTCGTAAACAACACGATTGACGCCAGCAACTTCGTTGATCACCCGCGACGAAATTTTCTCAAGCAAGTCGTACGGCAATCTCGCCCAATCTGCGGTCATCGCATCTTCGCTAGTTACGGCGCGCACAATTATCGGCCGACCATAAGTGCGCTCATCGCCCATCACACCAACTGACCTGATATCAGCAAGCACTGCAAACGCTTGCCAAATTTCGCGCTCAAGCCCAGCCGCACGAACTTCTTCGCGCACGATCGCATCGGCATTCTGCAAAATCGCCACCTTGTCGGGCGTAACTTCGCCGATGATTCGCACACCCAAACCCGGCCCCGGAAACGGCTGTCGCCAAATAATTTCATCTGGCAAACCCAGTTGCGCACCCAACGCTCGCACTTCATCTTTGAACAAAGCCCGCAACGGTTCGACAAGTTTGAGCGTCATATCTTCTGGCAAGCCACCGACATTGTGATGACTCTTGATCACGCTCGCCGTGCCATCTTGACCACCACTTTCAATCACATCGGGATACAACGTGCCCTGCACCAAGAATTTCGCGTCCGTCAAACCGCCGGTGTTCTCTTCGAAAATGCGCACGAACAACTCGCCAATTGTTTTGCGCTTTGCTTCGGGTTCGGTCACACCAACAAGTCGCTCGAAAAATCGCGAACCAGCGTCGACGTGCACGAGTTCGATGCCCATCGCACGATGAAACGTTTCAACGATTTGTGCACTTTCATTTTTGCGCATCAAACCAGTGTCGACATAAACACAAGTCAGTTGCTTGCCGATTGCTCGGTGCACCAACGCCGCAGCAACTGCCGAATCGACACCACCTGACAAACCACAAACAACACGCTCACTGCCGACTTGATCGCGAATCGCTTTAATCTGCGTATCAATGATCGAGTCCATTGTCCACGTCGGTTTGCACCCAGCAAGTTGATAAATGAATTGTTGCAAAACCTCAGTGCCCTGTTGGGTGTGCATCACCTCGGGGTGAAACTGCACACCCCAAATCTTTCGCGAATCACATTCGATAACCGCCATTGGCGCATCGGGCGTCGCCGCAGTCGCGACAAAGCCTGCGGGCACACGCGTCACTGCATCAAAATGACTCATCCAAACACTCAGATCACGTGATTGTTCAACTATCGAATCTGTCAGCAGACTCGACTTAACACCCGAAATGCGCCTCATAATCGCTCGGCCATATTCGCCTCTGCCACCGCGGGCAACTTCTCCGCCAAGTTGTTGGGCGATCAACTGCACGCCATAGCAAATTCCGAAAATCGGAATTCCAAGTTCGTAAATTGCAGCATCAAGTTTTGGCGCCAAGTCAACGTGAACACTTTTCGGCCCACCCGACAAAATGATCGCCGCAGGCTTGCGCTTCTTTACTTCGGCGGCTGTGATCGTGTGCGCAACAATCTCTGAATAAACCTTGGCTTCACGCACGCGTCGCGCGATTAACTGCGCATATTGCGCACCAAAATCAACAACTAAAATCACCTGCGCGGGCAGTGTCGATTGTGTTGATTGTGCGCTGGTGCTGTTCATGACGACGCCTAACAATAGTTGATATACGCCGCAATCTCACCTTGAGGTGGCACGATATACGGGTGAAACGAATCGCTTTGCTAGCAGTAGTCGTTGTAACTCTGTTTACATTTCAAACAGCACTCGCCACAAACGCACCGAGCCCCGACACAAGCACTCCGGCCGTTTACGACCTCGAAAACGAGCCATCCGAGTGCATCGGCTTTCTACCTAAACCAGGTTGCGGCAAAAAACCCGAAGACGCCGGCGAACGCGGTGGCGCCCTGCAGTATCTCGTGTTTGCAATCATGATCTCTGGCCTGACAATCGTCGGCATTGCCATTACGCGCAGCGTTAAAAAAAGTCGACCAACAAATTAAATGAGAATCAAACTCCGCAACGCCATCAATAGCAAGCCCCGCATGTTCGGCGTGATCTTCATCATGCTCGCCGGCGGCGGCTATGGCACCGGTCCGTGGTTTGCCCAAAACCTCGAACGCAACGGCGCCAACCCAATGGGTTTTTTGACTGCGCGCTTCGCTATTTCTGCGGCTTTGCTAATCGCATTTCGTCTCGCGCGCATGGGGTTAAAAAATTTACCCAACACCGCAGACGCACTCAAGATTTTCTTTCTCGGCGCTTTCGGTTTTTTTGTTTCGCCGCTTCTCTACTTCATCGCGCTACAAGATCTTGACTCGGGTCTCGTCGTAGTAATTTTTTACATCTACCCCGCGCTCGCCGTGATTCTCTCGTGGATCATCTACAAGCACAAACCAAATCGCGTTATCACGATTTGCCTCTTCACTACTCTCACGGGCGTATGGCTCACCGCGGGGCAAGTTGGCGACGGCAATACAGCCGGCGTAGTGATCACATTTTTCTCAGCGATAACGCACGCAGTTTATGTTGTGGCTGCTGGCAGCATCTCTAAGAAATCTGATCCACTAACGATGTTGACGATTGCACTTACTGGTGCAGCAGTCACGTTCACGGTCGTGTCGCTGATCGGCCCAAGTGCACTCGACCCAGAGTTTCCGGTCAACCAACAAGGTTGGCTGTTGGTTTTGGCGATGGCATTCTTGATCACGATCGTTGCAACGGCATTATTTTTTGCAGGCATCAAGCGCATCGGCCCTGGCGTCAC
>Ga0222713_10001790_pt1 | contig 23631 bp, 20 predicted proteins | sample C33_649DmetaG_FD_165061 | JGI IMG/M metagenome (GOLD analysis project Ga0222713, IMG submission 165061) | Estuarine water microbial communities from San Francisco Bay, California, United States - C33_649D | ecosystem: Environmental > Aquatic > Marine > Unclassified | place: USA: California...
CTTGACATAGCGGCACTGCTAAAGGAGAAGAACACATGACTGACAGAGAAACCATGCAGCAGGCGCTGGAGTGCATTGAGCGTCTGAACATGCGGGGACGGATATTGGCCGACTTTGAGGATGAGGTTTATGCAGCCATCAACGCCCTACGCAAAGCCTTGGCACAGCAGCCAAAGCAGGAGCCTGTGGCGTGGATGTCCTCAGATAGGGCTTGGATGTGGAGTGATTACAGCAAAGCCATAGCTGCGGTTGCCAATATTCCTACATTAACTCTGATACCCCTTTACGCCGCACCAACACAGCTAGAGCAAGAGCCTGTGGCGTGGATGACAGAAGATGAATGTGATGTTTATACACGCAAACAAGTTAATGGTTATTTTCAACACGACCATATTCCGCTTTACACCACCCCACCACAGCTAGAGCAAGAGCCTGTGCCGAAGCCAAGTTGAAGGAGCGCAACACATGACTGAATACTTTCACCCAAAATACCCGAAGCTGTACCGCATTGGGGGTGAGTACCTGCCGGGACTAGCTAGGCTATTCGGGGCGCATGAGTGCAATGCTGGTGAGGCGCATGACATCGTTGATGGCAAATGCACCAAGTGCGGTGTGCATGTACGGGAGCAGAACACATGACGAAAGCAGAGAAAGAGATCCGAGACTTTTGTGCACATCACGCAGATTGGTGGCCCTCAGTTAGTCAAGTTCGGGAAATCATGGCCTTGGCACAACAGCCGCGCCCGTGGCAGGGCTTGAAAGCGGCTGATTGGGCAGAAGTCGGGGACTTGCCGGACAACTTTGATGAAGGCGTTGCGTGGGCAAGAAAAAAACTACGGGATAAGAACACATGAAAAGCCCCACCACACCCAAACGGAAGAAAAAGCCAATCAACTTCTACGACCCTTTTAAAAGGGTGGACCCCAAGCTGCTGGAGCAGATGTACAGGGCCGCGCAGAAAGAAAAACTTAAACAACAACCGGAAGCACTACTATGAAAGACTTAAATTATTTCCAAGCATGGCCAAGGGCCACGGTTGACCAGTATGCTGCCGAGAGCCACGTTCGGCTGTTGGAGAACGAGATTGCATTGCAGCAGCTACGTGAAGACCTGAAGCTGGCACAGAACGAAATAAGAAGATTGATTTGGGAGTCAAGCAAATGAAAGGAACTTATTATGGCTACTAGAAACAAAGCGTTGCCTGATTACAGACAGCAGGTGATGGCCTGTCTCCGCAAAAGGCCCATGCGTACCTCGGAACTTGCGGAGGCGCTGGGAGTGGCGAGAATTAAAGTGCGCCAAACAGGCCTGCTGCTGCAATCTCAGCACCTTGCCCGTGCGGAAATAATGCCGGGCAAGGGCAAGCAAGGGCTAGGGCGCGAGTACCTGTTCACCTTGGTGCAGGACGACCTCTTTTGGCAGAGCACAGTTGTGAGGATGACCTTCTGGCAGAGGCTCAAGTACCTATTTGGCTTCGCCCCAACTTAGCCCTGTCTCCACATCTACGCGACTGGGTACTTCCAAGGTGACGGCGGACTGCATGATCTTGGCAGCCTCTGTCGCCTGTTCCGGCGTGGCCACACTAACCACAATCTCATCGTGCAACTGCAAGAGCAGTCGAAAGCCCGCCTCATGCAGCGCCAGCATGGCACTCTTTGTCTGGTCCGCTGCGGACCCCTGTATCAGCCGATTCAAGCCCTTGTAAGTACCTGCCCGTTTAATCCGTGGGCCGTACTCAATGACTGCCTGCTCACGGGGCAAGGCCTTGTTCACTCCCCACTCCATGGGCTCCCACAGAGGAAAGCGGCACTTGCGGCCCAGTAGGGTGCGGATGGAGCCGCCGGAGGCCGGATGTTCTATGCGCTGTTGCACCGCACTGATCGTCCCCTTCAGGAAAGGAACGCTGCGGTGAAACTGGCTGATCAGTTCGTCGGCATCTTCTAAATGCAGATCAAGCTGCGCGGCCAACTTATTCTTGCCCATGCCGTACATCAGCCCCAGACCAATGGTCTTGGCAGCCTTGCGCTTGATGCCCGCCATGTTGGCCACCATCTGGTGGAAATCTGTTCCGGGGTCCTCGGTGTAAGCGCCGACCATCTTCTCTGATCCCGGCAGGCCCAACAGGCTGGCGTAGTGCACCAGCAAGCGCGGCTCCTGCGACGAGAAGTCATTTGAGGCCCACAACTCGCCCTCCTCTGGCAGGAACAAGCCCCTGACCATGGGCCCAATGATTTCATGTCTGGCGGGGACCTGTTGCAGATTTGGATTGGCCATGGACAGACGGCCCGTGACCGTGCCGCCGTCATCTGAGCGCATCTGATTGATGCTGGCATGAATCCGGCCAGTCTTCTCGGACGCCTTGAGGTAAGGCTGGAGAAACGTGCTGTGTGTTTTGTTGGTCTCGCGCCCTTCAACAATCAGCTTTGCAATGGGATGCTCACAGTTGTCCAAGAACCCCTTGGTAAAACTAGGTGCGCCTGTATCCGTCTTGTCATAGTGCAGCCCCAGCTTGTCAAATGCATTGGCAATACTTGCACCCGCCCAGATGTCAACTGCGGTTCCGGCAAGAGTTTTAAGCTCTGCGTAAATCTTCTTCTCGCGGGCGATCAGGGTGTCAATAAGCTGCTCACACTTCCGGCGATTAAAGCGCACCCCAGTGGCAGTCATATTTATCAACACGGGCAAAAGGCGCGTCTCTAGGGAAAAGATGGACTCCACATCCTCCTGACGCATCTTCACTTTAAAGGCCTGCCAAAGACGGAGTGTCAATGCCGCATCCTGTTCAGCGTACTCACCCACATACATGGCGGGCAGCTTCCACAACTCCTTCTTGGGGTGCACACCAAAGTCGGCGGCAGCCTGACGCAGGCCCTGCTCACTCTTGGCCTCATGCAGGTAGTCAAAGCCCAGCGCATTGAGGGAAAACCCGAACCTGTTCTCATCCAGCAACGGAGCCGCCAACATGGTGTCCATCACCGTGCCGTTTACGGAGAGCCCCGTAGCACGGAGCCAGCCCATATCGTAGGAGGCGTTGTGCATGATCTTGTCGGCCTTCGTATTCAGCACCTCCTGCACCCACCTCGTTACTTTGTCCTTGTCTAGGTTGCCGCCGCCCTGATGCGCCACGGGGTAATAGCCTGACCAACCGTCAACTGCCACGGCGTAACCAACAACAAAGCCGTCATTGCGTGGCCATCCGGGCCCGAAGTTCTCAAGATTCGGGTCACACGTCTCAAGGTCAATTGCGATTTCCTTGGCTGCGGACAAGTTGGGGAAGGTGTCTGGCGCAACCCACTCAGTGGAGGTGGGAAACAGCGGGAGAGTTCTCATAGCCGAAAGCCTTTTTCTGCGTTCTTGGGTAGCACTAAATGCAACGCTTTCTTGGTGCGGGTAACCCCTACATAAAAAAGGCGGTGAAGGTTGTCGGAATTTACAACGTACTCCTTGCAGGACTTTGGGCTCAAATCCATGATCAGCAGGACATTGTCTGCCTCCCCGCCCTTGGCCCCGTGGATTGTAGACAGACGCACGGGCGAGAACTTCCTGCCACGGCGGAGCACAGCCATGAAATATTCACGGTTGGCATCGGAGATTTTGGTCAGGGCCTCATGCCAGACAAGCGCGGTCAGTAGGCCGTGGTCCGAGCATAGCTCTGCATGGTTGTAGACCATGTCAGGAAGGCCGTTTTTAAAGCCCTTGTGCCCCTTTGCAATGAAATCAGTACCAAGGTAGCGGTAGACATTGCGAATGGCCCCAGAGCCTACGCTCTGGCCAAGACGAAGGCGCTCCCAATCTGCAATGGCCTTTGTCACGCTGGTGGGCAGGCTGTTGACTCCACCGCGCTCAAACAGCAGGCCCGTGCTTTTGAACCACTCATGTATTGGGTTGAGCAGGTAGTTGGTAGTGGCCATCACCAACCACTCGCCGTCACCTATGGGCACGTCCTCAAAGCGGGAGTAAGTCATGACGGAGCCATCGAAGTCCCTTGGCCGCCATGTCTTGGGCTGGCGCTCATGAATGCGTTGAACAATGTTCTCGGCTAAGGCATGGACGGTGCTTGGAATACGGTATGACTGTTGGAGGACCTCGACAGTGCCAGAGAAGGACAAAAAGCTCTTGACATCTGCCCCGGCCCATGTAAACACGCAGTTATGCGTCAGGATGCCGTCCGCGAAATAGTTGTGATGCTTTTCTACTTGCAGCGAGTACACCGGACTTGATTGAGTCTGCACAGACAGAGAAAAGTTTTCCCACACAAGAGATTTTCCCTCGGCATGCCCTAAACGCATGGCCTCTGGTATCAAGCAGGCTGCATGCGTGGTAAATATCTGAGAGCCGCCTCGACGCTTACGAATAATGGCTTTATCATAGATGGCATAGTCAAAAGACACGCCCATGTCCTGCAACAGTTGTCGCGCTTGGGCGTAAGTAGGGACATCTTTAAATATCCGATCAATGGTGTTTTGGGAAAACACCCGAGAGTTCGTTGCGGCGCAAAACACTGTCTGAGGTATGCCGTACCGATATGAGAAGTAATTTTCTAAGTAAGTGGCCTCTTCTTGGGAATCCACCACCTTTAAAAACCACATGCGATCAGCCCCTTCGCCATGAGCCCGCACCCAAGCGTGAACGCAGCCGTCAGCCCTAAAAAGTTGGCACTGTCCAACGCGATAGTTGCCTTCCTTTTCCATCAGGTAGACCACACGCAGAGGAAGAACCTCCTGAAGCGGCTTCCAGCGCACGATGCAGTGATGGTTTTCTGTGTAACTTGAGGCAAGGCCCGAGGAGGTGGATACTGTGTACATCTTCCCGGTATGGGGGCGCTGGGCTTTCTTAAAGGCAAACCCGCTCCTTGTCCCAATCACCGCAGAGCCCCTCTGGTCATAACACACAAGACGATGCTGCTGGGGGTCAAGGTCCTGCATCAGGACAGGGCCGTCAATGGTCAGGACTTTTGTGTGTCCCGGCTGGCATTGATCATCATCTCCGGCTAAATACATCTTTTTGCTTCTTTTAGCTAGGCACTCCACAAGTTGCCATTGTAGCCTAGAAAGGTCTTGCGCTTCGTCAATTATCACCGTCTCCAACATGGGAAGCGCATCAGCCTCCTGCACAACCAGTTCAAGCAGGTCAGTGAAGTCCAGCAGACTGCGGCTGTTCTTGTAGTGCCGGTAGGTGCGGTCAACAAACTCAAAGTGATGCCACTCTATATCAAGGCCGCTTTGGTTGTAGTGCTGCTTGAGGTCCGTGCCCCGTATTCTTGCAAGGTTGATCTCATTGAGTATTGGGTTGTCTGCCTTGGTTGTTGCCACATCCTCGTCCTCTTGGACGAGGGAGAGTTCAATGCCTGCTTCAAGGGCAAATTCCTTGTAATGATCCGGCTGCATCATGTCGTCCCGGTGCACCGACAGGCAGTGAAAGGCCAAGCTGTGAAGGGTGCGGAAGTAAGGGAAGTCCGTCTTCTCGTTCAAGCCGGGGAACTTCACGATTGCCCGTTCCTTGGCCTCGGTAGCAGCCTTTCTGGTGAAGGAAAAGTAGCCAATCTTCAGTGAGGAAACGCCCTCCGCGAGTTCCCGGTCAACAACGCCCAACAGGTGAGTCGTCTTGCCGCTGCCGGGAGGGCCGAAGACCTTGTTGATTACAGCCATACATCCTCTGTCCAGACAAGGATTGGCGTGTCAGGGCCCATGTACGCGCCCTCAATATTAAACTCAATGTACTCCCGAGCCTCTTCCCTGCTCATGCCCTCGGACACCAGCTTATTGCGAAGGGATTCTGCATCGTAGACCAGCACCTCCACCTGTGTGTTGTTGTGCCAGATCATGGCAGGGCCAATAACCGAATCGTCGTAACCAATAATCTTTCTCAAAATGGGCTCCCTTCTTTGCGTGTGGTGTAGGTGTCAAACGGTGCTCCCTGCTTATTGAACTTGGGCATTCGCCAGCAGCGCACGGTGCGGGACTTCAAGAAAAGCGAGATGGGCTCTCCGCTCAAGTCCCTGATCCGTTGTGCCATTTTCGGGGCGGTAAGGCCAATGAAATTGTTGCGCTTGAGGTGCGCCTCAAGGTCTTTCATCCTGAAGTATGTCTTGCTTTCTTCCTCGTCCAGCCAAGGGCGGCCCATGAGAATTTCATCTCGGTCCATAGCCTGCTGCATGTGCGTGGTGAACTCCTCCAGCAAATCAACAAAGCGCCCGGTCAAGCTGGTGTCCTCGCTGGCCTCGGTGATCTGCTCAGTCTCAATCATCTCCTTCAAGAGCGCGTTGAGCATGTCCTCCCAGTCCTGCTTACGCAGTGTCGGAGGGAGCACGTTGAGCTTTTCCAAACAGATGCGTTGGAAAGACGCTTGGGTAAACAGGCTCTCGGTGTCGAGTTCCATGCGCCGCCCGTTGACATCCAAAAACCACAGGGGCGGCTCACTGGCGTACTTTGAAAGGGAGGCTATCTGGGGAGCGTCAGGGGCACTGCTGCCAATGCCGTGCTTTCGGGTCCGACAGAGGCCGGAATTGCAGAAGGAGTTTAGGGGTGCGTCTTTGCATTTGTAACGGTAATCCTTCTTGCCAATTTGCTTCATCAGCACCTGCACCTCATTGTTGGGCAGGGGCGGCTGGACGTACTTGAAGTTGTGCTCTACAAGGGCATCCTCCCACACTTGGGGACGGGCCTTTTTGAGGTAGATGCCAACATTGAACAGGCCGTTGTTGCGTGTGCCCTCAGGAAAGCCCTGTGAGCAAAGGGCCTGTAGGCAAGGCGGGCCGTCCTTGATGGGAGCCTCTGCTACCCGGGGGGCCTCAGGGAAAGAGATGGGCAGTCCCTGCGCCCGTTCCTCGTACAGGGCGTAAAACTCTTCCAGCGAAGCGGCGGTCCCGTCATCTTTGAAGGCGTAGCGCGTTCCGCTGTCCCCTGCAAAGTAGGGCAGGTTCAGGAAGTTGCCCGTGTCGCCCCGCTCTACAAGAATCTCGGCCTGCTTGGGGAAGATTTCCCGCCCTGCTTCGCCTAGTAATGCAGCCGCATTCTTGAGGTACTGCTGCATGTCCCGTGCGGGGATGGGGACTCGCGTAAACAAGAACACATGTGCGCCACCGGACTTGCTACGGCACACCACCATAGGCAGCTTTAAGGCGGCTACTCTTTCGACAAGTCCTTTATGGTCAATAGGATACTGGTCAATATCGATGCAGCCCCAAACGCAAGTGTTATCAGAGCGAATAGGAATAATGCCAAGGGAAGGCTCAACACCATTAAGGTGATCCGCCCACAGCGCATCAGTAGGGGCCTTGCGTACCACAACCGCTTGTCCATTAAGTTTCCCATCGATCCGCTCCTTCTTTATTCGATATGTACCGTAGGCAATGTCAAGCCCAGCAAATATCGTCTTGAATTTTGTTATGTCCGTCATCTTCTTTCTCGGTTAGGGACAAAAAGGGCCTATTCGTATGAATAGGCCCTGAGGAGACTAAGAAGAATTAAAACGGCACTGCCGAATCCGTCTCCACAAATTCACTGTCATGCTTGACGTTGACATCCCCTGCCGTTACCTTCTGGGCAAAGGCTTTGGCGTCTTGGTAAATGCCGCTGCTTTCAATTGCACCAATCCGCTCAATCTCCCACCCGTACCACTTGCCCTTGTCATTGGACTCCGCCTGCGAAGAAAGGCGGTAAATCTGCGAGTACATCGGAGGTGTAAAGAACCCACCCTTGCCGGGCATTTTTGTGGACATCATCATGGTGTTCCATTTCCGCGCCTTCTTGAGTTGCGTAGACTTCATGCTGATCACTACAGGGGTTGTGTAGCCCTCCGCATGGATCACCAAGACGTAAAAAGTCGCCGTGTTCTCAATGTAATTGCCGTTTTCAAGGTAATCCTTGCTTTCGCCCGGTTGCCTGCTGGTCCTGCTCAAGATGTCGCTTGTGGCCGGGAAGATGTTTACCGGACCACCCCCTTTGCCAGACCCACGGGGGGCCCACTCCACGTACTGCCGCAGGTACGCACAGGGCACAACCTGAATGCCTTTCTTGCCATCGTAGAGATCTTTGCTGACGCTGTTAAAAATCATCCCGGGAATCGCGCCATCGACCTCGCCTAATTCCGGTGACGTGCCCGTCAACAGCTTCAGGTAGGGCAACGCAAAGTCTTCCTGCGTCATGCCATCAAAGCCAAGAGAAGCGTCCCCCTCATAGTCAATGGAGAGGGCGACAGCGGTGTTCTCTGCCTTTACCGTTACATCATTTTTTGCCATGATAGTTTTCCTTAGTTCATGCGGTTTTGATAGTTGCTCTTTGGCCAATGTGTGCACCAAAAAGATCTGTGGGGAAGACGCTTCCGCGCTCCACCATTTCCCGAACCCAAGCTTTCAACGTCTGGGGTTCGACTTTCTGCGCTTGCTCAACTGGGTAGTTTTTCTCACGCAGAATGCTCAGTAACGTGTCGCATAGCTCGTCTTCTCCTCGACCAAAGCGCACGGACACGGTGTTTTTTATGATGTCATCAAAGCCGTTTGCACGGAGCCATTCGTAGGCCTGTGCACGGTTCTCTTCCTTGATGCTTGCCCCATAAAAGGCCTTGACTTCAATTTGGCTGCCATCAGCCATCTTGAACAACTTCATGCCGAGTTCCGACAACATGGCAGGGATCGTGTCCTCCAACAGCTTGCGCTGTTGTTCTTTCCGCTCCTTGAGCGTGTCCTCCAACTCAGTGATCTCCTTCTCAAGGGTCTTTGACCGTTTGGCCAGAGCCCCGACACTGTCCAATTCACTGTTTTTAACAGTGAGTGCACTAGAGTCTTGTTCAAAAATATCGCTTAAATTACTCATCTCTTTCTCCATTCTCAGTGATGTCAATCCTAACAGGGATGTAGACCTTCTCTCGTCGGTCCCATTTCAGTGCGGTGTAGCGGCCTGCGTTATAGAGAGCGGCTATCGAGCAGGCTAGGCCGATAGCCACCGGGTCCCCGGTCAGAAGGAGAAAATCACTGTCGCCATACTCGCGCAGCTTGTTCCGCAGCCGCCGGATGGCCGGGACTGTAGAAAAAGCAATCTGCGTGTTGGACGGCAGCAAGACCTCCATCTTCCCGTAGGACATGGCTGAAGCGATGTCATGGTTAGGCATCTCTTGTACGATGTAAACTTTACTCACGTTACGTTATCCTTTCTTTCGACGTGCATGTAGTGTACAATAAAAGTTCAGGACTTGTCAAGCCCTGAACAACAGAAAGGAAAATAAATGAACTGGTTCTTAGAGAAGTACCCCTTCAAAAACAAGCCGTTTACCCATCAGGCCGCCTATTTAGAGCGGTTTTGGGAGGAGAAAAATGCGGCTTTGTTTGCGGAAATGGGGACGGGAAAGAGCTTTATGCTGATAAACAACGGCGCAATGCTCTACGACAAAGGCAAGATCAACGCCATGCTGATTGTGGCCCCGAAGGGGGTCTACAAGAACTGGTACAGGAGTGAAATACCCAAGCACATGCCCGAGCACGTCAGCTACCGCATGGCCTGCTGGTCCCCCTCTCCCCGCAGGGCGGAAAAGCTGGAAATGGAGGCCATGTTGGAAGCTGCGGACGAATTCCGCATTCTGATCATGAATGTTGAGGCGTTCAGCACACAAAAGGGGACGGCCCACGCTAAGACTTTTCTCCGGGTCACCAAGGCGTTTATGGCGGTAGACGAGAGCACCACCATCAAAAACCATGCGGCCAAGCGCAGCGTTGCCTTGGTTAAAGTTGGCCGGGATGCGGAGTACCGCCGGATTGCAACCGGCTCCCCCGTGACCAGAAGCCCCTTGGACCTGTACTCGCAGTGCGAGTTTTTGGACAACGGCTGCCTTAACAGCGCCAGCTACTACGCATTTCAGGCGCGGTACGCCATTCTTCTGGAACGCCGGTTGGCCACGCACACCTTCAAGCAGATTGTGGGCTATCGGAGGCTGGAGGAATTGCAAGAAAAACTGTCTGATTTCGCCTTCCGGGTGACCAAAGAGGAATGCCTTGATCTGCCTCCCAAAATCTACACCCGCAGGGACGTGGAACTGACTGTTGAGCAGAAAAAGGCCTATGACCAGATGAAGCTGATGGCGCTGGCACAGATAGGGGAGGGGCTGATGAGCACCAGCAACGCGCTCACCCAACTCATGCGGCTGCATCAGATTGTCTGTGGCCATGTCAAGCTGGACGATGGCCAGCAGTTGGACTTGCCAAGCAACCGGATAACCGAGCTTCTCAACGTCTTGGAAGAGTGCAGCGGCAAGGTCATCATCTGGGCCAACTACAGGCGTGACATCGAAAACATCAAAAACGCCTTGATGAAGGAGCATGGCATGACCAGCGTTGCGACTTATTACGGAGACACAGAGGCGGAGGACCGGCAGGACATCGTGACCAAGTTCCAAGAGCCTAGCAGCGATCTCCGGTTTTTTGTAGGCAACCCCCGAACAGGGGGCTACGGGTTAACCCTTACCGCAGCAACCACTGTTGTTTACTACAGCAACAGCTTTGACTTGGAAGTGCGACTACAGTCTGAGGACCGTGCTCACCGCATCGGCCAGACCAGCAACGTGACCTACATCGACCTGATTGCCACAGACACGGTGGACGAACACATTGTCAAGGCCCTTCGGAACAAGATCAATATTGCCAGCGCAGTGCTTGGCGAAGAATTTAAAGACTGGCTCATCTGATGCAACTCATTCCTATTCGCAAGCGCTATGTGTACAAAAAACTGGAAAGAATTGACACGTCTGATGGACGTGTATACGAAATCGACGAATCTGAACGTGTTCCGAGCGTCACCACTATCCTGTCGGGGACCAAGAATCAGGCCCACCTAAAAGAATGGGCTGCGCGGGTTGGTGAGGAGGCCGCAGAGCGCATCAAAAACGAGGCGGCTACCGTGGGCACACACATGCACAACGTGGTCGAGCGGCTGCTCTTGAACCGGGATTTGCCTGCTCCTCGGACGTGGCTTGCGGTCAAGGGGTATTGGATGGGTTACAGGCTGATTGAGGAGTTCTTCCCGCACGTCAACGAGGTGTGGGGTGCGGAGATTCCGCTGTATTACCCGGGCCGCTATGCGGGGACCTCGGACTGCATTGGGGTGTACAAAAGTGATGAGTCAATCATCGACTTCAAGCAGACCAATAAGATGAAGAAGCGGGACTGGATTGAGGACTACTTCATTCAGTTGGCAGCGTATGCCATAGCGCACAACAAGGTGCATGGGACCTCTATCCGGCAGGGGGTCATCATGATGATTGCTCAAGACGGGCAGATACAGGAGTTCGTGACCTGTGGGCGGGAGTTTGATTCCTACGGCGACAAGTGGATGCGCCGACTGGAGGACTTCCAAAAAAATAGCCCCAAAGCGTTAACTGTGAGGCTAGAAGATTGTCGAGGGCGGGAGAACCCCTAGACAACTGCATTGGCTGATTATGCCCTACTGCGCTGGAGGCTGCGCCTGCGCTTGGCGCTGCTTTAACAGGGCGCTGATGGGGTCATTCGGAAACATGCTGGGGTACATCATCTGTAGCTGCGAAGCAGCGCTGGCAGGCGGCCTAGGCTGTGCTATGGGCATGCGTGTGGTAATGGTGGTCCCCGTGGTTGGCGGTGCTGGTGGAAGGGGTCTCCGAACGGGCGGCGGGGCTGCTGCTTGCGGCTGCGCCTCCTGCTCTTGGTCCCTGCTTGAACCCATGGCCCCCCGGTTGATGTCCGTGGCAAAGAATTTACTAATCGGCACACCAATGTTCTGCATTGCAACAACTGCCTTTTTTGCCTCTACGGGGTTGTTGAGATTGGCAATGGCCTTGGCAAAATCTTGATTTTCCAGTGCATGCTTCATGACCCGGTCATACATACTGGTTTCTAGGCTTCCTGTCAGGCGGATGAGGAAGGCTATTGCGGCGGTGGTGGGACTCAGCCTGCCCTCATTAGTGGACCTCAGGGTAGTCGAAAGAACCCCTAAGCCGGAGCCCATGACCCTTTTTAGCTGCTCATCCAAGGCCTCAAACTCGACGGTCTTGCCGGTGATCTGGCCCATGGCATAGACCCGGCGCTGCATGTCGGCCAAGGTGTCTAGGTATTTAAGGTGACCTGCATCAAACAATATCTTCAGGGAGTTTTTGTTTTTCCCCATAAAGGATTGCAGAGCACCGCCGCCTACAGCCCCTTCTTTGGCCACATCAAACACAGCACGGCGCAGGGCGGCTAAATTCTCTGGGTCCTTGCTGAATGCATTTACTAGCACCCGCATGCTTGCCGGGTCCTCTAAGGCTTTAAACAAAGTGGGCTTTGGGTCCGCATCCGGCCGTGCAGCTTGTTTCAACATGCTCTGCAAGGCGTCATCTGTGGCCGCAACGCGCCGCTGGTCTAACTGGCCAAGACGGGCTACATAGTCATCAGCAAGCTGCAACTCGTCTTGCAGTTTCTGCTGCACCTGTTTTGGCAGCGCCTCCACTATGTCCCGGTTTTTGTCCAGCACTTGTCTGATCTTTTGTGCATCAACAAGGCCCTCTTTGTTGACAACGCCCTTGCCTCTGAGCCAGTCAATCGCGCCGCGCTCAAGAAGGCCAGCAACCTCAGGGGCTTGGCCCAAGGATGCCTGTAGCTGCTCCAGACTTCTGGCGTTGCTGAATGACCTAGTCAGCACGTCCTCATTGGGCAGCGTGTACGGTCCCCCGGAAATTCTTTTCTGGGAGATCAACAGGGGCAGGCTTTGCTCAAACTGGTCCCTGTACTCTTTTAGAATCTTTTCCATCCCACCTAGTTTCTGGTTTCTAAAGCCCCCGGCGATGGGCCTTGGACCGGGCGACTGCGAAGTGTATGGCGCACTAAGGACTAGACTCTCTATGTCTTTGTAGACCTCATTGCTTGTGTCAATCTGCCGTTGTGCAAACGTCTCTCCGCCCCGTTTAAGAGCACTGTTGTAGCGAAGAATTGCCGTGTTCCTAAACTCCTGAGCGGACTTGAGGTAGTCCAACGCCTCCGGCATGTTGATATCTACCGACCCCTTCGTCTCCGCTATCATTCTTGCGTCCGCACGAAGCTTGCCCGGGTTAATAGTCACGAAATAACCCGGGGGGCCCATTGGAATAAGAACATTGCCAGTCTCAGGATCTGGAACAGGGCGCTTTCCCCCCTGTCCAATATCCTCATAAGTAGGGTTTTTTGTTTTTTTCCGTGGGGTTGCCTGCCCCGTCATTGCCTCATTTACCTTCCGTTTTATTCCTTCTATAAGCTCAGGATATGCTTGCACACCCTCAGGGCCTTTTGCAAGCTGCTCGTTTACTGTATTTTCAAGAAGTGACTTTAGGGCATCCTTCTCCGCCTTGTCCCTAATGTTTTGCTGCGCCACAACAAAGGCCTTTAGCTTGCGAATTGGTTCAGGAATTGCTGTGGGCCCGGAGCCTCGACTCGGCTGGTACTTTTCAAGTATCCGTAGCGCCTCGGATTCCATATTTGATGAGGGGAACAAAGACTCTCCAGTGCCTCTGGCCCCTGCGCGGGTGCTTAATGGAAGCCCTTCTGGGGAATATGCACGGGTCAGGCCCATGTCCGTCAACGCTTGCTTCCTGCCTGCCGCACTCATCTCCATGCGGCCCATGATTGCGCCCCGTATCTCGTCGCCAAGATTGCCCACGTTCTCGGGCCCTAGGCGCAAGGAGATAGACGCAATCTCGTCGGCAGTCAAATCATTCTGGGCCTTAACAAGGCCCGTGAACAGGTTTTGGTACTCTGTCTGTACCTCCCGAAATGCATCTTGAATGGGCTTGCGGGTAGCAGGGGAAAAAGTATCAAACAAATTTGCAAAAGCAATTTCATTCTCGTTTCTTCGGGCGAAGTACTCATTTAAGGCTTTTCCGGAAGAGCGCTCTAGGCCTTCTCGACTTCTGGCGATCATCGTTGGGTCCATGGTCCTTTCAGCGTAGTTAAAGTTAAATATCCCCTGCCCGATCATGTTGGGACTTTTCTCAAAATCATCCATCAGTTTTAACGCTAACTGAGCTTCCTTGTTATTTGCTATTGGACCAAAAACATTCCTTAATTTTTGTTCGGCCTTGTTTCTAAAGATTCCCGGTGCAATATTAAAAACAGGCAACTTCCATATGGCCGGAAGATCCTTTGAAACAGCGTCATCAATATCTTGGATGGTACTGGCCTCCAGTTGGCCCTTTAACCACCCTGCTGCTCTGACAGAAGGAAACTTGGCAGCGAGAGCGCCAACCGCAGGGACCCCTGCAAAAGCCGCCAGCGGGATGATGTCTTTCCATGCCTCCTTGTTGGGGTTGCTGCTATCCATGTTCTCCTCAACAACCTGCCTAATTGTTTCGTTGGCCGAACCAAAGGCGACATCCAAAAACGGAGCCAAGCGTGGGTTCTTCTGCACAAAAGTAACGGCGTCCTTGGCAATGCCACCAAGAAGGGTTGTGCCCGGAGTTTCCGGGAACAACTTTCCCCGTAGATCTTTAACAGCAGTTATGGCCGCAGCGGGCCGTGCAGCAGCAAAATACCCCAGTATCCCCGTTAACGGAAGAGACATGCCTCCCCCTTCACCGATTGCCCGCATGAACCGCTCTGTGGCATTGACAGGGGCCCGTTCTGTGGCTCCGCCAATTTTCTCAGGAAGGTTTTTGTTAAAAAGACGTGTGAACTGAAAGACCTCGTTCTCGTCCAAGTTCATGCCTTGGCCAATCTTACGGGTAACTGCATCAGGGAGGGCAAAAAGGGCAGACTGCATGCCCCACGTCAGTTGATTCACCTTGTCGTAGACGTTGGACGATCTCTCCATGCCCCCTGCTTTGCGGGGGTCTGTTGGAGCGGCAGGCGGTAAAGAAGACGGCGCAGAAGACGGCTGCCCTGCTTCGTCAACAAGCTGCCCCGTAAGTAAGTCAATCCTCTCCCCCCGATCATTTGTTGTGGTAATCATTGTATTTTCAGGTTTCTTATTTGTTGAGGTGAAAGGGAGACTGATTGACCAGTTGGGAACTTGACCCATACTCGGGATTGATCTTCCCTAGAGCCTATGTTGGCCTTGAGCCAATTAACCATTACACCTTCTTTTTGAGGATCAGCCGGTATAACAAATGGATCATTTTGTATTCCAAGAGGAACGGTCCTCATTACCAGATTGTCCTTTCCTACACCTAGCTGGCTGCCGCTGGCATAGCGTTGAGTTCTAACTGCCGCTTCTCTGTTATTAAGGGCGTTTGCCGCCAAGGAGGCATCCTTCCAGAACGCATCAGGGTCATCAAGCTGCTTCAAAGTATCCCGTGCCCATTGCTGTCCTTGATTGGAAACTCTCCCATTTTCCCCTGCCGATTCTCGACCCATTTGGTTAAATATATTTCTTAAGGTGAGGGTTGCATCACTAACATCCACAATAGGGGAAGCGACCCCAATAGGAACAAGTATGCTGTTAACAAGGTCATACGTAAACGCCTTAGGACCATAAACCTTTGACACTACGGCTTTGCCCCGCGCTATTAAAGCAAGGTTTCTGTCATCTGAAGCAATATCCTGTGCAATTTTTAAACGCTGCGCTTTGTCCTGAACCAGCGTTCCGGGAGCCAGTCCGTAGTTATCAACAAACGGGTTAGTAGCGGGGTCTAATGAGTTAGGGCTTGTAGCTATGGAATGCAGTATGCCCCCCGGTTCCAAGGCATTTTTATCGAGAGCGTACCCCACATGGTTGCCATAACCATCTTTAATTTCAAACAGCCCTGCTCCGGCATCTGTTCTTTGGCTTCGGCCACCTTTTTGGGCATCTTCAAGCATTTTTAGTTGTACTTGGTTTGTTCCCTTTATTGTTTCAATCTCTTTTTCATGAGCATAACGCTTAGTTTGTTTTAGGTCATCGGCCAATGCTCTTGCACCTGCTATGGTCAAAGCCTGCTCGTACTTGTCTTCCGCGCCCACCCGTTCCATAGCGCCACTCAGCGCAGCGGACTTGACCTTCAAAGCCCGGTCTCGGTCCTGTGCAGAAATTGAGGCAAATCCACGGGGCAAGTCGCTTACAGCTTCTGCCAAGCCCTCTCCAAAAGTACGGGAGGGTTTTGTAAGCCTGAACGCCGCATCGGCTATCAAGAGCAGGGCATTGCCCTTGGCCGCTTCTTTGTCCTCACCAAGGAACTCCGCGAACAGAGGCTGCAATTCTGCATAGCCCTCCTTGACCCTGTCCGAATAGGACCTCTTGCCCACGGCCTTTTTAATGCTGTCTGCAAGTGTGGACGTGCCTGCTGGTCCTGCTGCCCTATCCCCAGAGGTACGGTCAAAGAATGGGTCGTTTGGCCCACTTGGCGCACCTGACCCTCCCGCTAATGCCTCATTGGCACGGCTCTCCCTAGACAGGGACTCGGATGTGCCGGGGCTGTAGGGTGAGCCAATAATGGTTTCTGCTGGGCCTGAAGGCCCCCTTGGTTCGGGCCCCGGGCCAGAACCGGACGGTATCTGGGAGACAAGAGCAGCTAAGTCCTTGTTTGCAGAGCCCGCAGGAGTTGTGAACATGCGCTTGGCAGCGTCCGTCTGCGACAAGGCAGCGCCCAGCCCCATTGCGCCCACCGGACGGGCCACTTTTTCAGCAGCATCCACTACCCTGCCTGCTGTAGGAGAAAACGCTTCAAGCGCGGACCGAGCCTCTCCAACCCCTTGTTTAAGCCCCCCTGTGAACGTAGGGGAGCGAAAATCCTGCAAAGATTGGCCAGCCGTAAAACGTGTGCCTTCTCCCGGTGCAATGGCCCCACCGGGACTTTGAATAAGGCTATCTCTTCCATGTAAATAGACCGGCCTACCATCTAGCCCCATCATCGGGGAAATAGTAGGCTGCGGAGACATTGAGTAGTTTCCAAGTATTTCATCCACACGGGTAGCGCCACGGCCAATAGCGCTCTCAAGCGCTTGTGCGCCCTTGCGAAGTAGGCCGCCCCCAGCCATGCCAACAGGTCCGGGCGGCGTCTGGCTAACGCCGCCCTGCGGAAAAGGGGGAGCACCCCCCATGCCACTAGGCATAGCAGGTGGAGCAGGAGCAGCGGGCATAGCGGGAGCAGCGGGAGCGGGAGCGGCGGGAGCGGGAGCGGCGGGAGCGGGAGCGGCGGCCATGGGGCCGGTAGGCGGAGCGCCGGGCATGGGTGGAGGTGACATAGCAGCGCCTTGTGGCAGTGCCCCAATGCCGCCTTGTTGGCCCATCTGGCCCATTAACATGGCCATGACCTCAGGAGGTGTGGCCATAGCCGCCTCATCCCCTACCATTTGAGCAAGTTCCTCGTACCGCGCATCAACAGACCGCATGTCACCACGCAGGTTGTTCATCAGTATTTCAGGGTTCTGAGGAGTACGTGCCATAGGTGGCATTTCGTCCTCCTCGTCCATGGCGTTGATGTCATCTTCAAACCCGGCCATGATGCCACTGCCCCGAGACGCCTTGGAGAGCGGCATTGCAAACATGGCACGTTTAAGGATATCTTCCTTCATTATTTTTCCTTAGATTTTTAACCAAACAGCCCTAATTTTTTTGCACCTGCCGCCGCCGTAATTGCCCCAATCCCCAGACCGGCTGCCTGCTGGAACGGGCTTGGAGCAGCTTGGGTTGTCATGGTAGTGCCCATTTGCGTGGTCGGAGCGCCACTGTAGATATCGGACAAAAAACCCAATTGCTGGTACGGCTGCATGTTTTTCTGCAACGTATTTTGCCTGTCCGCATCCAATTCCGCCTGAGTTTGTGATCTCTGTGCACTACCAAGATTGTACAAAAAGTTGACATCCTGTTGCCCGAGTCCCTGTTGAAGCTGTCCCAATCCAGCAGCCTGTGTGGCCAAGTTGCCTTGTTGCGCTCCAAGAGAACCTAGGCCCTGTGCCATGGCGTTGCCAATATTGAATTGTTGCGTTCCAAGAGAACCCAAACCCAGCCCGGCCTGTTGACTTGCATTGGCGTTGTATTGCGCCATTTGGTTTTGGGCCGCTGCATTAGCCAACTGCGCCTGATTGCCTGCCGCTGCTCCAAACTGACTAGCTTGATTTTTTGCAGCAGCATTTGCAAGACCTGCCTGTTGTAGATTGCCTGCGTTGTACTGCGCCATTCGATTGGCTTCTTGTGCATTGGCCAACTGCGCTTGATTGGATGCTGCTGACCCAAACTGACTGGCTTGACTGGCCAAAGCAGCGTTTTGAAGAGCCGCCTGCTGCGCCTGAGAAGAGGTCTGCATGTTTGCTTGTTGCGACATCTGACCTTGACTAAGGCCGTACTGACCCTTCAAGGCCTGATTTGCCAATTCAGCTTGCTGCTGGTTGCTCAGGTTAGCAAGAGAGGTCTGAAGACCTGTTTGAACGCCTAACTGCTGAACACCAAGATTAGCGCCAAGGTTTTGTTGCCCTTGGGTCAGCCCTGCTTGCTGATTGGCAATCTGCCCCTGTAGTCCATAGCCCTGTTCAGCGTTGAACTGCTGTTGAGCCTGTTGATATGCGGCCTGCTGACCCTGTGCTTGAATGTCACCTTTTTGCAGAGCAAGGTTACGGGCAGCTTCGGCCCGCATGATGGCATCCCGCCCACCGCCAAACGCCCCTGACCGTGTTGCAGCGCTTTGTTGTTGCGTTGCAGCAATATCCGCTTGGCGCTGCGCTTCCCGTTGTTGTATATCCACCACATTCTGCATGTAGGGCGACATGTAGGAAGCTGCTGTTCCTTGGTCCGTAAAACTTCTGGTGTTGACCCGTTCTGGCCCACCCATTTGATAGTAATTAAGAGCGGGGTTGTAGCCCGTTGTTTGCGCCATAGCAGTTGGCGCACCGCCAAGTGTTGCTGCGTTAGCTCCTATTCTGTCAGCGGCTGTAGCGGTGTAGCCTTGGGATGTTGCATCTCTTGCGTTACCGGCACTAGCGCCACCGTAGGTATCGGCGGTATACCCTTGGGATGTTGCTAATTTTGCATCACCCGCACTAGCGCCTTTGTTTATTAAATCCCTTGCTGCTGTAAACTGGCCTCTGGTATCGGCCCCAGCCAATGTGGTGGCGGCGTTAGCTAAATTTGTCTGGCCACTCTTAGCAAGTGCGTCTGCGGTGTTCATGTAGGGCTGGAACGCCCCAATTCCTAAACGGCCCTTTGCAATCGCTTCAGCTTGGTCCTGAGTTGTTTTCGCTACTTCATAGTTGGGATTTAAATACTTACCTGCTAGTGCATTGGTGTTAGCTGTGTCAACTAGGCTTTTGGCCCCCTCCATTTGAGCCTTTTTAAGCGCCTCAATGTACGGGGCCTCCCGTGTTACTTGATCAACCCCTTGTGTATAGTCTGCCATTTTTATCCCCGTGCTGCGTTACGTTCAAGTTGATGCATTAGTGCATACATACGCTTTGCGCCATCTCGTCGGCTGCCCTTGCCTGCACCGCGAACGGCTTTTGCGGTCATGACAAATTCACCATCGGAAAGCATTGCAGGGATGTCATCAGAAGTGCCGGTCCCCGGACCGGCTATCTCGCCTATCTTCCTAGGATACCCGCCTTGGAGCAAAGAAGCAATGCCATTGGAGCCCATGTAACCGCCCTTGGCACGGTCATTATTTCTCATGCTCTGTTCAGCAGCAAACGAGGCAAACGCATCCGCAGCTTGCTGCGGATTTTGATAACCATAAGTGTTGCTTGTTGCTGACTTATCTTGGTCTACATTTGAGACTTGAACAGCGTTTGGATAGCCCCCAAATATAGGATTTGGAGAATTATGCATAGCTGCCATGCTATACGCAGGAGTCCCCTTCGCTGTATTTGTAGTTTCTGAAACAGTAACATAGTCGCCAGCGTCACCGTAACCTTCACCACTACTCCCATAGCCTCCGTAACCAGAGCCCTGTGCCGCTCCAGCGCCTTCGCCGTAGCCATCACCAGCAGCATCACCCCCATCGTAGAGCCGCCTTACTTTATTAAGCCCCATGATGCCACCATGCGCGTAACCGCCTATGTAGCCGCCTTTGGCTTGATAGCCCCCACCTGTCGCCCCTTGGCCACCGTCACCTCTTGCGCCGCCACCGCCATCACCTTCGCCACCTCTTGCGCTACCAGAATCACGCGAACCCGGGTCAACACCAAAACCCGCAATGGTTGCCGCATTTGCTTCCTGCATTGCTTGTGCTGCTGCTGCATTTTTTGCATCTACATACACACCCCCTGCTGTGGCAGTTGGTGTAGCAACAGCAGCAGTGCTTGTGTTCTTATCAGCCTCGTCCCTTATAGCCGCCTCTCTTGCTGCGTTGTTACTCGCCACAACTGCGGCATCCGCTTCATCTTGTCTTGCTTCAAAATCAGGGTTGGCACTTAATGACGCAATTCCAGAAGTGGTGGTAGCTGCTTGTGCCTGCTGTGCTGGATCTTGCGACATTGGGTTTGCTGCTGAAGGGCCTGTAGGTCCAGCAAATTGCCCCCCGGATATATCCGCACCGGATACTGTAAGACCGTTAAGTATCCCTACTATTTCTGCCATTGTTTTAGCATCTGCTATTCTGTCCTCGACAGGTGCTGCGGGTTGCGTGGTGCGCCCTAAGATACTTGAGAAAAACCCGTTGTTTTCAATAGGCGTCGTATTGGGTGTTTTATCTTGACCACCACCGGGAGTTTCTATAACTACCGGAGGTACAACTGGTACAACTGGGGGCACTACTGGAGGTACTACCGGAGGTACTACCGGAGGCACTACTGGAGGTACATACGGAGTAACCACATTGGCCTTTCCTCGATAGGCCTCTAATGCTGTTTTGAATAGCTTGTTCCTAGGGACGCCAGCAGCAATAGCCGCAGCAATGCTTGGATAGACCATTGAATTTGGGCCCCAAGCAGGGCCGTCCCAAGTAGCGGCTTCTCCGCCCTCGGCGTAGCCCACAGCGCCGCCTTGGTTATATAGCTGGCGGGAGCCACCGGGCCCTTGATACCCAATGATGGCTCCGTTGTCATCATACAAAACACCCGGCAGATTTTGTACGTAATACTTTCTTGGGTTCTTGGCCATCAGATCTTGGTAGGAGCCTGCTCCCCCTGTCAAACTAGCATTAACAGCGGACTGTTGAATGGGCTTTTGATCAAACCCGCCAGTGGCCGCTAGCCCCATTATTCCAAGGCCAGCTAAAGGACCATACTGCCTAAGCATGCCCGGGGATAGGGTGTCTGACGCTCTTTTAAAAGCCTCTTCAGCAGAAAAACCCGCATCCCTTAGATTTTTAAACTCTGTGCTTCCTGTAACTTGTGCGCTTGTCGGGCCGGAAGGAAAGAATGTGTCTTTGGCTCCCTCCATGAACCTGCCCGACTGAAACATTTTTCCCATGGAATCCATCAGGTCAGGGGACTGGTAGCTTGTAGGAGCAGAAGTAGTTTCAGCTACACGAGTAGGAGCAATACCGCCTCGTAAATTAATACCTGTGCTGGGGTTGATTCCCTCCATGCCTGCGAGGGGCCTAAGACCCAGTCCCCCGCTTGCGGGGGCTTCCAACGCATACGGAGATTTAAAGTTGTCTGCTTTTAAACCAGATCCAATGTCCCCGGCTAACCCCGGAACAGGCTTGGCCACAGCGTCACTGACCGGGGCACTGTCTGCACCTGAAACAGGGACCTTATTTGAGTTCATGTAGTCCATGGCGGTGTTCATCACGGCCCCTTGCAGGCCGGATGAAACAGAATCCTCTAGGCTCCTGCCGGTCAGCAGGCCCACCCCAGTGCCAACAAGGCCGCTAGTTAGGGCCTGTGAGGCCATTGGTCCAAGGCCAAGGCCCGAGGTCATCCCACCTATGTACTGAGATAGTGGGCTGGCGGCGCTACCCAAATAGGAAGTCGCTGCGCTGGTCAGCATGTCCATGGCGCTGCCGCCGGACAAACCGGAAATAATCCCAGAAGCAAGGGGCGCGGCTGCCGCCCCAAGACCCAGTCCAGTAATGCCAAAGGCCCCCGGACCGAGGAACGCGCCCAACGCTATAGTGCCGATAACCCTGCCGATAGGGCTTTTTAGAACACCTTTTACAGCGTCAAAAACGCCGGTAACTGCTCCTTTGACCCCGCTCCAAAGGTCATCAAGGAAGCCGTATTCAGGTAGTCCGGTGGACGGATTTCTGGTTCCCATGCCCCCGCGAGAGCGCAATAAATTGGCCTCACCGGGGGTAATGTGTGCCAACATTGAATCTCGGCCCCTGCCTTGGGCTGCCATGATCCGCGCTGCATCGGCAAGGCCGCCACTGGCAAAACCAGTGGGCTGTAAGGGGGCCTGTGAGCGGGAACGCTGCGCTTCCAACAGGACAATGCCCATGGTGGCAAGAAACTCCGGGTCATATTCAGGGGGGAAGTCCCCTTCTTTGACCACGCCCATACTGATTAGTTTGGCCACTATCTCGGCATACTGATCTGGGTTGTCTTTGAGATACTGTACGGTCTGTAGGAGCTTGTCAATAACATCATCTGGCATCCCGTCCAATTGCGGAAGGATCTCGGCCATAGTGGAATTTACGTCCGCAGCAGCATCTGGACGTGCATTCTGGAGCCCTTGGCGCATTGCATCATAGGACTCATTGAGGCTGAGTTGCGGAGCCCCCATCTGATCATTCTCAGGGAGGGTCATAATGCCATTTGGGGTGGTTGCCATGTTTGGTCCTATAACGAGGTCTTTATTTTAAGCGTTTGGTTGTTGCTCATCACACCGTTCTGGGTGTCTCTGTAAACGTCCCCGATCCGCAAGCTGGCAAATTCGGCGTCTGTTGGCAGGCTGGGGGATGTGCCAGACGTGGGGAAAAAACTCAATCCCGATACTACATCGGTTCCGTTAGTTTGGGTAGACCCTGCCATTGGCCCTGCGTTGTCCAGTTGGTTGAAGTACAGACGCAACAAACTCAACAGTTGGTTCATGTAAACAGGGTCATACTCCTGTGGGGGGCTAGGTAGCCGGGGGGCTACTACGTTCTTTTGTGCCATCAGCGTCTACCATCAAGTCTGATGTCAATTCTTGGAGCGCCTAGCTGCCACTGTGTGCCAATGGTGTTTGAACTGATCTTCATAGCCATCTGCCTTGCCCTGACCCGGATGTTCAACTGTCCGTTGTAGGTGTCTAGGTCAATGGGGTAGGTCTGGGTGGCTGTTACAACTCCTTCTGCGCTGCTGCTATCTCCACCGACTGACTTGGGGTTGTTGAAACCAGAGCCAGAGTTCTGCAATGGCAGAAGCTGCATGGTCAGGCTGGGTGTTGTCCCGTCTGTGGAGCCGTTGAAGGTTAGGTCAGGCAGCATCCTCCAGACAAAAGCAAAGTTGTGCCCATCACCAATGTCAAACTGGGACGAGGTGATGAATGCAGTGATTGCAACGGCAGTACCCGTGGTAACGTCATCCACACCCAGTTCATGCTGGACAAGGTTGCTGCTGTAGGTGGCTGCAACTGGGTAGTCTTGCAGGCCGCTGTCTAGCCATGCGGTTCGTGCCATAGTGCCGTAGTACCAGACATTCTCTACGTAGTTAAAGACCACATAGCTGTCGTTGGTTGTCGAGCCATCACTGGGGTAGAACCACCACACCTCATTAAAACCTTCATTGGTGGATGCATAGACTTGATCAAACTGCCCCCGGTCAATGTCGTTGTAGACATACCTGAGTAGGTCGCAGTTGAGGGTTTGCAGCCGACCATCGTACTTGTAGAACTT
>Ga0222713_10001791_pt1 | contig 23622 bp, 28 predicted proteins | sample C33_649DmetaG_FD_165061 | JGI IMG/M metagenome (GOLD analysis project Ga0222713, IMG submission 165061) | Estuarine water microbial communities from San Francisco Bay, California, United States - C33_649D | ecosystem: Environmental > Aquatic > Marine > Unclassified | place: USA: California...
CATGTAGAAGTAGGAGCATCAGCTGAAGTAGGAGCATCTAACTCAGTAGAGTACGGTGGAGTAACTAACACAACCGAAGTACATGCTGGAGCAGAAGCTAAAGCATATGTTGGTGCAAGTGGACAAGTAGGAATGGATGGTGCAGAAGGACATGCAGGAGCAATGGCTGGAGCATCAGTAGGAGTAGGCGCATCTAATAGCACATACGATGAAAATGGTAATGGTGCTGAAGTTGGTGCTGGAGTATCAATCGGAGTACAAGCCGGAGCTGAAGTAGGCGGAGGCGCTACTATGGATGATGGTGTTGCAACCGTTGGAGTAGATGGTAAAGTTGCCTTATTAGCCGGGGTTGATGTAGATGCTTCAGTTAGCGTTGACACTAAACCAGCTCAAGAAGCAGTCGTTGATACAGCAAACACAGTAGCTAAAGAAACTACTAAGGTAGTAGATAAAGTATCAGAACCTGTAAACAACGCGGGTAACGCAGTTGTGGGTGGAGCTAAAGATGTTGGTAACGCAGCAGTTGGTGGTGCTAAAAATACTGGTAAGAAAATAAAGAAAGCATTTAAGTTCTAAATGAGCCGACCTTACACCGATATACAAATCGACGACTACTGCGTTCAACGTAAGTTCGATGCAAACGTAGACTCTCAGGAGCTATACTGGCATAGAGACGACGAAGATCGAATCGTAGAAGTAATGAAGTGCGGTGAAGGCTGGAAGTTTCAAACTGACAATGAACTCCCTATTAACTTAGAAGAGGGTGTAACGATATTTATTTTAAGGCACGAATGGCATCGTGTTATCAAAGGTTCTGGAGACTTACTTATAAAAATTTACAAATATGGCAAAGAAAAAACAGTCCGATAATGAGATTATCGACGAAGTAATTGCACAATCAGCATCAGTTATTGAATCACTTCCAGAAGAAGTAATCGATGAAATTATTGCTGCCCCAGTAATTGAAGTAGTAAAAGAGAAAGCTACCAAAGTAGCAGCTAAAACACCAGGTATGTACCACAATGGTCGTCTAATTGAGAAAGTTATCTCTAGATTAGGAAGAACATGGGCAGTTGCTATCGACGGTAAGAGGGAGAAAGTACTTAGATCTGAAATTGAGATTATCAAGTAATGGCTAAGATTAAGTCTCAATCCGCATCTATGGCTTACGAAAAACCAAACGTAAGCCGTCCAGGTGTACATTCTAAGACTCAAACTTCTCATTTAAAGAGTAGCAAGAATTATAAAAAGAAGTACCGTGGCCAAGGCAGATAAAGCAGCAATGCACGCTTTTATGAGAGACCTCATTAGAGAGGTGCTTACTGAGGAGAAGCCTGGCTTATGGGCTAACATTAGAGCTAAGAGAGCTAGAGGTGAGAAACCATCTCACCCTAACTCCAAGGCTTTCAAAGATGCAGTTAAAGCAGGCAAAGAAATCAACAAGAATAGCTGATAAGCTTCCTACCTCAGGTATCCGAAGAAGAACTGCGTCAGGGAGATTAGGAGGTGAAATATAATGTTTTTGTAGTTTCCATTATACAGCAATTATGAAGAAGAGTGAATTAGTAAGTATTATTAAAGAAATGATCCGCAAGGTAGATGGTAAGTATGTTGTCTATCCTAAACACGGTGGTGAAAGACTCGGTACTCACGACACTAAAGCAGCAGCTGAAAAGCAGTTAGCTGCCATTCATATTAATAAAGAAGTTGTAGCGCCTGCTGACGAAGACACTACTAATATGTTACAGTTAGCAGCCGGTATCGGAGTAGAGTTAGAACATACAGATGATCGAAGAGAAGCAACTAAGATTGCTCTACAGCATCTAGCTGAAGATCCATACTACTACTCTAAGTTACTTAAAGCAGGATTAGAAGAAGGTCCTCATGATCCTATGAATCCTGGCATTCTAAAGAAAAGATTAGGTAGCTTATCATGTTCTAAGGTGAGAGCTGAAAGAAGTAAGCTTAAAGACAAAGGAACCACATATGCTAAAGCATTACAAAGGTATTTAAACTATCACTGTCAGTAAGCTATTTATAAAGAAATAACATTACCATGGCCATATCCTTTAAGAAAGAGATCATCTTAGAAGCTATTCAGCAAGTATTAGCAGAAGCTGAGACAGTAAAGAAAGTAATCGGACCAAAAGGCGGATCTATTGCTCAAGCAGTATCCCCGGAAGAAGAAATCGAGCTTAAGAAAGCTGGTGCTAAGATTGAGCCGATGGAAGAAGATCACGCTGAGAATCCTAACGATGAATCAGATATGGCTAAAGTACAGTTACACAATACTGCCAAGTACTGTATCGAGCTTTTAAGAATGATCCAAGACGGTCAGCAATTAGATGCTTGGGTTCAAAGTAAATTAACTGTAGCTTTTGAACATATTGATACTGTTAAGCATTATCTAGAAGGAGAGCAGTATTTAGCTTCTACTGAAGCTCCTTCTGAAGAAGAACCTCTTATGGAAGATGATGATGTTTATGATACAGATATTGATGATAAGCAGCCATCTAAAAAAGATCTTAAAGCAGCTGAAAAAGAAACAGGCGGTAAACGTACACACTTTACTCCTGAAGCTCAAAAGATGCATGACATCATTAAAGTTAAGGTCAATAAGATCGAAAAGAAAATGGACGATAAGCAAGACTATAAACTTGATCTTGCAGCATTAAAGCAGTATATCAGCAAACCAGAAGTTAAAAAAACACTTGGATCAAATCATATTAAAGGTATGGTTAGTTCAATTATCGGTGAGACACTCACAGAAGGTGTATCATGCTGCGGAAGATGCGGAAGAGTTCACGAAAGCTCTCAAGAGTGTAGAAAACCTTACATTTCAAAAAGCAGTCCTAAGCATTGCAGCAATAAGAAGTAATGAAGATTCAAGATCTAAAAAATATTATTGAAGAAGCTTACTACGAGCTTTTAGCCGAGCAGGGAATGATCTCTACTCCAGCACAAGCTATGTACGAGAAAGCCTGTAAGATGAGTGAAGTTCAACTTAAAACTCTTCTTAACGAATTAGAAACTCAGGAGTTCTTAGATGCTGTTGAAGATGAATTTGATTTAGAAACCCTTCAGTTAATGAAAGGAGTAATCGAAAAAAGAGTAGCATTCCTTCAGAAAGGTCTTGATATCGCTAACCCAAGAACAGTAGTTAAAGGGTACATTAAAGAAGCAGAAGGCGACGAAGAAGAAGTACCTACTGAAGAACCGACCGAAGAAACACCTGATACAGAATTTGCTGATTCAGGAGAAGTTGCTGAAGAGGAAGCTCCTGATGCTACAGCTGACATCCTAGCTAAGTTCCCTACATTAAAGAAGACATTAGTACACCTAATGACTCCCGATTTTGAGGAGTTTGTAGAAAAGGTAGGCTGGATGTCTCCTAAGCCATCTACATTTAAAGTAGAGTTTAAGAATGGACAAGACATACTGCTAAAATGGATGGGCAAAGGCTTTGAAGCTACAGTAGAAGGTAAAAGATATTTCCTACAGAATCTAGCCGAATATCAGCAATGCCTGGATAAGATCACAGACATGCTTGCTTCCGGTCCAATTCAAAGTGGAATGGATGCTGTATCTGGAGAAGATATCTTCGGTGGAGTAGAAGGCGGTGGTGGAGAGTTTCCTGGAGAAGAAGGAGGCGCATCAGGAGCAGAAGCTGGAGCTGAAGCCGGTACTGAAGCAGGAGCCGAAGAAACACCAGCAGGAGGTGAAGAAGATGTATTTGCAGGAGTATAATGAATCTCATAGACAAGATACTTACAGAATGGTCATGGAGAACTGCCAAAGGTTATCCTGATATCAACTCTCAAGAAGACCTAGACATCCTTTGGGAAGCACTAGGTATCGATCTTGAAGAAGCTTATACATTCTTTCCTAAATCAGTCGATGAACTAGAAGATGATAAGTTAGAAGCTCTTTTAACAATCGTTAAAGAGTACCCTAATCTTAAGATGGAAGATCCAATCGCCATCGATCCTAACAAACCAAACTTTCCTAAGATCTCTCGCTCATTAAGTAGAGATAATCGCTTTATCGAGTACTTACAAGATAAATTAGGAGTAGAGGTAGATCCTATGAAAAGCATCAAATGGAATGGCTTGACTATTAACTTTGGTGAAGGATCAAGAGGAGGTAGAGGAGCTGCTTCTAAAGGATTTTCTTTTGAGAAAGAACTAGAACAGGATCTTAACAACTACAAAGAAGGCGCAAAAGAATTCCAACACCCAGATCTGACTAAAGAGATTGTAGATCAATTTAACTTATCTCCTGATAACTTTAAAGTTGTACCGGAAGGTGGTGAGAATAAGCCAAGACCCCTAGTATTTACCGACAACGGCCCTATTATTAGCCACTCAGGAGAGTCTATTGCAGCCACATTAACTGATCTTACTTTAGATAAAGACGGTTCTCCAATCTACCTATCTCTTAAGTTTGGTAACACGTTAACATTCTTTAACTCAGGTGTCGCTAAAATATTTACTCCGGAAGATTTTCAAGACGGTAAGATTGATAATGCTCAAGGAGCATCCTTATTAGAGACATTTGGTATTGATAACGAGATCTTCTGTAAAATATTTAACGAGTACGGTAAAACAGACTTTACTCAATACCATGAAACTGTCACAGATTACGATCAAGATAAACTGTATAACCTAGTTCGTTCAGGTATCGGAAGCGGTTACTGGATGGTAAAAGGAGGTAAAGGAAAGTACTCTTTCTTTGAAGTTACTGATGAGTTTGCTAAGAAAGCTGCTACTCCGCAAGGAGGTATTACAATCTTATATGGCGGTGATACAGGTAAAGGAAAGAGAATTGATATTAAATTCGAATCAGAATACTATACCTTCAAACTGAATATTAGAAATAAGCAAGGTAAGCTTTATCCATCTCACATTATGTGTGACTATGTAAGAAAGTAAACATTATATATTTATATAAAAGTTATGAATAAACTACCGTACTTAATAGCCCTCATTGCCATTATTATTGCAGCAATGTATGCTACGGGATTGTATAACCCGTACAAAGCAGCTTATCTACAGGAACTAGATGACCAGAAGAAAGCTAGCGAGGCTAGAGAGTTAGAATTAGTTAAACGTATTGACTCATTAGCTTTTGCAGCCGGCTTACTACAAGCACAGGCTGATTCTATTGAGAACGCTTTAGATATCGAGGAAGCAAAACGTAAAAGAGAAAGAGATGCATACAATAAAAAAATTGCTGAGCTTAGCAGGCTTTCTGTTGATAGCCTTCCCGGCTACTTCGCAAAGCGTTACGGTCGTTAACGGAGATACCCTAGTATGTCTTCCTGCTCACATGACCAGGCTGGTTATTGCTGATTTAGAAGCTGGTGACTTTTGTATTAAAGAAAAAACTAGCTTAGAAAAGAGCATTGAAGATTATAAAAAGCTTACCGAAACCAATAAAACTCAGATCAACAACCTACAACAGAGACTAAACAGCTACGATAACCTTTTTGCTGAAAAAGAAAAACAGATTGATTTATGTGATAAAAAAGTAGATGTGTTAGAAAAAGAAAAAAAGTCTAAATTCTGGTCAGGTGTTACCTTCGGGGCAGCTGGAGGCGCTCTAGCAACAGTACTACTACTATTATTATGAGTGAACAGCAGAATGTTAAGCAGATAGTAATACAAGAATACGCAAAGTGTGCCAAAGACCCGGCATATTTTATGCGTAAGTACTGCTATATTCAGCACCCTCAAAGAGGACGTATACTATTCAACCTTTACCCATTCCAGGACAAAGTACTTTATTTATTCAGAGATCATCAGTACCTAATTACTCTTAAGTCAAGGCAGTTAGGTATCTCAACTTTAGCAGCAGGCTATTCATTATGGTTGATGCTCTTCCACAAAGACAAGAACGTACTAGCTCTTGCAACCACACAATCTACTGCACGTAACCTTGTAACCAAGGTTCAATTTATGTACGATCAGCTTCCTAGCTGGTTAAAATTAAAAGCAGTAGAGAAGAATAAACTCTCACTAAGACTTACTAACGGCTCTAGAATAGCAGCTAAATCATCTAACTCAGATGCTGCTCGTTCAGAAGCTGTATCTTTACTCTTAATTGATGAGGCTGCGTTCATTGATAATATTGATGAAACGTTTGCAGCCGCTCAACAGACCCTTGCAACCGGTGGTCAATGTATGGCTCTATCAACTCCTAACGGAATTGGTAACTGGTTCCACCAGACCTGGGAAAAAGCAGAAACAGGTGAAAACTCCTTTGTTCCTATTAAACTACCTTGGACTGTGCACCCTGAGAGAAATCAGTCATGGAGAGACCAACAAGACAATGACCTGGGTCCTAGAATGGCAGCACAGGAATGTGACTGTGACTTCTTATCATCCGGTGATACAGTATTTGAACCAGAAGATCTAATCTTCTATGAAACTACAGCACAGCAAGACCCTCTAGAGAAAAGAGGTGTATCAGGTGACTACTGGATATGGGAATACCCAGATTATATGAAGTCCTATATGGTTGTAGCCGACGTCGCTAGAGGTGACGGACAGGACTATTCTACCTTTCACATATTCGATGTTGAAGCAGCTACTCAAGTAGCAGAATTTAAAAGCAAAGTACCTCCTAAGGAATTTGGTAACATGTTGGTAGGAGTAGCGACTGAGTATAACAATGCAATGTTAGTAGTAGAAAATGCTAACATCGGATGGTCTACTATCGAACAGATTATTGAAAGAGAGTACCCTAACCTTTACTACTCATCAAGATCAGAGCAAGATACTGTAGAGACTTATATGAATAAGATGGAACGAGGAAACTTAGTTCCTGGCTTTACAATGTCTATGCGTACTCGTCCTTTAGTTATTGCTAAGATGATGGACTACGTAAGAGAAAGATCTGTAACCATTAAATCTCAGAGACTCTTAAAAGAGATGAGAGTATTTGTATGGAAGAACGGTAAAGCACAAGCACAGACTAGCTATAATGATGACTTAGTAATGGCCTTTGCTACCGGACTATACGTCAGAGATACAGCATTAAGACTAAGACAACAGGGAATAGATCTATCAAGAGCATCCTTATCTGCTATGGGAAACCTAAATCAAAGACAAGGAGCCGCGTATTCAGTTGGAAATATGCAAAATAATCCGTATACTATAGATACTCCACATGGCCAAGAGGATATATCTTGGTTACTGTAGTAGTACTATTTATAATTAAACTATTTTTGAATGGCTGATACTTCTTTATTTGGTAGATTACAGAGACTTTTCTCTACCGACGTAGTAATTCGTAACGTAGGCGGCAATCAGCTGAAAATCGCCGATGTTAACCATATTCAAAGTACCGGTCGCTATGAGACAAACTCTTTAGTAGACCGTTTCTCTCGTCTATACATCTACAACAATAAGAATATTTTTAATCCTAACCTGAACTATCAGACGTTAAGAATTCAATTATATTCGGATTATGAAGCAATGGATACAGATCCAATTATCGCTTCTGCATTAGATATTCTAGCCGACGAAGCATGTCTTAAAAACGATGTAGGAGATATCCTTACCATTAAGACATCAGATGAGAATATTAAAAAGATTCTAACTAACTTATTTTACGACGTTCTTAACATCGAGTTTAACCTCTGGTCTTGGACTCGTAATATGGTTAAGTACGGTGACTTCTTTTTAAAGCTAGAGATTGCTGAAAAGTTCGGCGTATACAACGTACTACCTTATACTGTATATAGTATGGTACGTCATGAAAGCCAGGATCCAGACAATCCTGCTAAAGTACAATTTACTATTGACCCAGACGGAATTGCCTCTTCTACCGATCCAAACTATATTCCTAGACATAAGGACAAAGTAATACTACTGGATAACTACGAGGTAGCGCATTTCCGTTTATTATCAGATACTAACTACCTACCTTACGGACGTTCTTATATCGAGCCTGCTAGAAAGATCTTCAAGCAGTTAACTCTTATGGAAGATGCGATGTTAATTCACCGTATCATGAGAGCTCCTGAGAAGAGAGTATTCTATGTTAACGTAGGTCAGATCCCACCAGCTGAAGTTGAGCAGTTTATGCAAAAGACTATCAACGGTATGAAGAAGACTCCGTACGTTGATCCTCAGACCGGTCAATACAATCTGCGCTTCAATATGCAGAATATGATGGAGGATTTCTACATCCCTGTTAGAGGTGGAGATGCCACTACTCGTATCGATACTACAAAAGGTTTAGAGTACGACGGTACAAATGACGTGGAATACCTTAGAGACAAAATGTTTGCCGCACTCAAAGTACCTAAAGCATACTTCGGGTATGAAGGCGATTTACAAGGTAAAGCGACATTGGCTGCGGAAGACATTCGTTTTGCTAGAACAGTAGAACGCATCCAGCGCATACTTGAATCAGAGTTAACTAAGATCGCTTTAGTACACCTTTATACTCAAGGTTATAAGAATGAAAGCTTAACTAATTTTGAGCTTAAACTAACCACTCCTTCTATCATTTACGAGCAAGAGAAGATTGCTCTTATGAAAGAAAAGATTGATCTAGCCTCTCAGATGGTAGAAAGCAAGATGTTCTCTACAGACTATATCTATGAAAGTATCTTTAACTTATCAGAAGATCAGTACAACGAACAGAGAGATCTAATCAGAGAAGACAGTAAGAGAGCCTTTAGAGTCGCTCAGATTGAAAACGAAGGTAATGACCCAGCTAAATCTGGAGTTACTTACGGTACACCTCACGACCTTGCTTCTATGTACGGTAGAAGAGGAATGGACACTCCTAAGATGCCTGTAGGATATGATGAAGGAAATCCTGAAGGAAGACCTCAAATACATGCTTCTACTTATGGAACTCAAAATAGCCCATTTGGTAGAGATGCTCTAGGTCAACATGATATGCATGGTGGCTACGATAATGAGGAAGATTCTACTATTAATGTAGCTGAAGACACACAAGCTAGCAGTGTTATAACTAAATCAGTGTTCTATCAAAACCAAGATATCTTCAAACCTAAGAAGAGCTTAATCTTTGAGAAAAAAGAAGAACCGCAATCAAGTTTGCTTGATGAGAGCAATATTAAAGATTTAGGGCAGTAACATATATTTATATTAGTAGAATAGCATACTCATGAAAATAAAGCATTCGAAGTACAAAAACACTGGATTGATCTTTGAGCTGCTGGTAAAGCAGATCGCTGCCGATACTCTGTCCCGTAAAGACTCGCCGGCCGTTAAGATCATGAAGAAGTTTTACACAGGTAAGACCTCTTTAGTCCGTGAATTTAAATTGTACGAATATATCCTTAAAAATAAAGGAGTAAGTCAATCCAAAGGAGAGACTATTGTTTCCACTATTATTGAAATTTCTCGTAAGTTAGAAAGAGAGACAATCAAGAAACAGAAGTATGATCTTATCGCTGAGATTAAAAACAGCTACGACCTCGATGAGTTCTTCTCTATGAAGGTAAGAGATTACAAAGCTCTAGCTGCTCTATACTGCTTAATGGAAGCACAGAATGCTGACTTAGCTGACCCACAGACTTTAGTGGACAATAAAATGACTGTATTAGAGCATTTAACTGAATCTAAGCAAAACGAAGAGGACGTTAAAGATGCTTTAGTTGAAGAATATGCAAAGTATGATAAGGATCTTAGAATGCTTACATACAAGATTTTACTTGAGAAGTTTAACGGCGAATATGCCAACCTACTTCCAGAACAGAAAGCTATCTTAAGAGAGTTTATTACTGCTTCCGAATCTCAAGTAAAACTTAGAACAATGATTAACGAGGAGCTTGAAAAAATTGGCCTTGCTGTCGAGAAGATGAAGACTAAGGTTAGTAACGATATCGCTAGAATTAAACTAGACGAGGTTGCTAAGACTATCAAGCCCCTTTCAAAACAAACTCGTATTAACGATACCCACATCGTAAACCTACTACAGTATTACGACTTAGTTAACGAGCTTAATACCTTATGAAAAGAAGTGAAGTAGCAGAACTATTAAGAGAGTATGTTAGAGAACAACTCTCAGAAATGAACACTACTGGTGCAGTAGGAGCATATCAAACTCCTAATGCTTTTTCAAAAGACGATCGCGATAACTTAGCCACTAAGTTTATGGCTAAAATGGGTTTCAAGAAGACACAACGACCAAAAAGACCTTCTAGCACTAAAATGGTAGACTACAGACAATGAAAACATTACAAGAGAAATACAACGCTGTCGCCGAAGGTAGCTTCGCGAAATCCCAATTTGTTAGAGATGCTAGTATGCAACTACCTAACCTTATCTCTAAGGTTAATAGCTACGATGATACTGTAAATATTCTCAAGAATAGAGGTATGATTGCTGAAGCTAAGATGCAAGAACCTAAATACTCTACAGCTAAGCCTGAGGATGCAATTGCTCCTGATGTATTAGATACAGGTATCAAATTTGAGCTTGATAAAAAATACGGTACTTTAGACGTTACCCCAGAGCAATATGAGAAATGTAAAGCAATAGCTGTTAGTAACCTAACTAAAGACGTACTATACTACGTTAAGCAAGATAGCGTTCAATTAGAGGCTCCAGGAGAGAAAATGGAGAAGGTAGTAGTTAAAGAAGAAGTTAGCGAGATGGGTAATGAGCCTGTAATGCTAAACAAAGCTTTAATCACTCAACTACTTAAAGACTTTTTAGCTGATGCTGATCCTAGGGATGAAGTTGCTAAAGCTTATGTAGCTTCTGTAATGAGAGACTTTAAATCAGGAGATCCTTCTAGAACAACTCAATATGCCACTTGGCAGTCAATGGACGATCTAGAGGACGACTTCAATGATTATATGGGTCAAAGAATGGATGAAAAGAAAGACGACTCTTTAGAAGAAGAATTGCCTGGTGAGAATCCTTTAAAGTTTAAAGAGGCTGATGCCTTCGATCCAACAAAGTTCTACATTAAGGATTTAAAGTCCGGAAGAATTCTAAACGCTGTTAGTGTACAGGGGAGTAAATTAATCTCATATTACGACACTGAGGCCGATGCTCAAGCACAGGCAGACTGGATTACCCGCTGGGAAGGAGACCCAGGTAGATTTGTAGTACTATCAGGCGACGAAGCTAAAGATCAAGTAAACAAGCAGACAGGCGTAGAGCAAGGCGACTTAGAAGAGCTTTTTGGAATGGGCGGCGGTAAAGTAGCAGATGCTGAACTTATTACTAAGCTTACTATAACTAACTTCCGCGATGTTGCACCGGTAACAGATATAAGCAGATTAGGTTTAAAACCAAACGAATACGCAATTAAGGATGTGGATAATAACAACTTCGTTGTTTACCTAAAAGGATTAAATCCTCAAGGAGGAGCTATTCCAAACAAGTTTAGAGATCAGAAAACTGCACAAGCAATTCTTAACTCTTTATTAAAGACTAATAACGCATTAGGAATGAATAAGCTTTCCAAGAACTTACAAGTTGTATCTGGAGGCGGAGCAGTAAACGAACAACAGCTTAAAGAGTTATTCAAGAAGATCATTACTAAAGTAATTACAGAGTAACCATGGCAAACGTATTAGTAGAATATACCCCATTTAAGTCCGTCCTTAGAGAATCTAAGGAAAGACCGGGCGTATTCGAAGTTGAAGGCGTAATGCAGAGAGCAGGAGCACAAAACCAGAATGGCAGAGTATACGATAAAAAAGTCCTTCTTAGAGAAGTTAACAACTACATGGAGAACTTTGTTAAGGTGGGCAATGCTTATGGAGAACTAGATCACCCAGAATCTCCAATTGTATCTCTAAAGAATGCCTCCCACGTAGTTAAAGATCTATGGTGGGATGGAGATGATTTATGCGGTAGAGTAGAACTACTTAATACTCCATCCGGGAATATTGTAAAAGAAATTATTAAAGGTGGACACACCATCGGTATCTCTTCTAGAGGTACTGGATCTGTTAAACCTACAAACGAAGGATATTTAGAAGTTCAAGATGACTTCGAGTTAGTATGTTGGGATTTCGTTTCCAATCCATCTACTCACGGAGCATTTATGAACCCTATTTCATTGAACGAAGGAGCTGTAAAGCAAGATAAGTATGGTAAATTAGATTCCATTCTTAACGATATCTTAAGAGCTTAATTATTAAATTTTATTTGTTATGACATCACAAGAGTTATTTGACAAGATTGCTGAGCATTTTGCTACCATGCAATCAGAACACGAAAAGACAACCAAAGCTGCTCACTCTAGAGCTAGAAAGGCAGCCGGTGAGATCAAAAAATTGATCACTGAATACAGAAAAGCCTCAACAGCTGAAGACAAAGCCTAATCATGGGTAAGTATCAGAAAGAGAATCAAAAGCCTCTTAGCAGAGCTTCTAAGATGAAGAGAAGCAAGAGAGTGCAAGCCAATCATCAAGTGATGAAAAAATTGGAACAAAGCATTTAAGAAGCCTGCTACCTTAGGCGCCCCGCTCCGGCGGGGTTTTTTTTTGTTTTTTAGTTTCCGGATGTATTTATATATGAATATATCGTCACATACGGTATCTATACTATAAAAATTTTATTACGTTTGACCGCTCGGTCACAATTAAACGTAGAAATCACAAGTTAACATTATGGCTAACAAAGATTTATTCAAGCAGGCTATTGCTGATGCTAAATCTATTCGTGAAGCTGCTATCACTAACGCAAAACTTGCTTTAGAGGAGTCGTTAACTCCACAGTTAAAAGAGCTTTTAGCTCAACGTTTAGCTGAGATGGAAGAAGAAGCAGAGAACCAAGAGGTTCTTGCTGAGGCTGAAGTTGAAGAGACTGAACACATGGAGGAAGGTGACTACACGGAAGAAGAAGTAGCGGAGGCTGAAGAAGCTGAAGAAAAAGAGGAAGAAGAAGGCGAAGAAGCTGGTGAAGAAGAAGCTGAGAACGACTCTGAAGAATCAGAGGACGAAGCTGAAGAAGATCTAGAGGTTGAAGACATGACTGTCGAAGACCTAAAAGACCTAATCCGTGATATCCTTTCTCAGGAAATAGGTGACATGGAAGAGCCAGCAGGTGAAGAAGGTGATGAGGAAGCTGAGGATATGGTAGGCATGGATATGACTGCTGAACCTGAAGCTGAAGCCGGAGAGGAAGAAATCAACCTCGACGAACTCATGGCTGAATTAGCTGCTATGGCTAACGAAGAAGAAGTAGTTGCTGAAGAAGAAATCGAAGAGACTATCAACGATCCAGAAACTGAAACTGCTCACGGTAACGTAGCAGAAGAAGAAGAAGACACTATGGAAGAAGGAGCAATGGATAAGATCAAGCAATTAGTTGCTAAGATGCAGCAAAATGCTAAAGAGGGTAAACCACTTATCGATGACGAGTTCTTCAAGTTCGTAGATAAGTTAGACAAACTAGACCCAGGTACTGTTACCTCTGGTATGGCTAAGTCTGGTGCTGGTAGAACTTCTTCTATTGGTGAAGCTGAGGAATTAGCTGAAGCTCTAGAGACTATCGAAACTCTTCGCAAAGATCTTAACGAAGTAAACTTACTAAACGCTAAGTTACTTTACGTTAATAAGGTATTCAAGGCTAACACCCTTACTGAATCACAGAAAGCTACAGTTATTGCTGCTTTCGACAAAGCTGAGACAGTTAAAGAAGTTAAGCTTGTTTTTGAAACGGTTAGCGAAAACATTCCTTCTGGTAAAAAAGAAGTAGTTAAGGAAGCCAAGGGCTTTGCTTCAGCTGCTGTAGGAACATCTGACAAACCAGAAGTAATTGCTGAAGCTAATCAGGCTGTATTACGCATGCAAAAACTTGCAGGAATTATTAAATAACTTTAAATCCAAAATTTATCATGGAATTAAATTCTCTATTAAACGAGTCAGCTCAAGGCTTCAAGAGCTTACAAGCTGACGCAACTCGTTTAGCTGATAAGTGGTCTGCTACAGGCTTACTTGAGGGCTTAAACAACGAGATCGAGAAAAATAGCATGGCTATGATCCTCGAAAACCAAGCTAAGCAGCTTGTAAACGAAATGAACTCTACTGGTGGCGGTGCTATCGGTACTGCTACAGCTAACGCTGAGCAATGGGCTGGTGTTGCTTTACCACTTGTGCGTAAAGTATTCGCTCAGATCTCTGCTAAAGATTTCGTTTCTGTTCAACCAATGAACCTTCCTTCTGGCCTAGTATTCTATCTTGACTTCAAGTATGGTAACGGTGTTAACGGTCGTACTCTAGGTGACAACCTTTACGGTAACGTTTCTACTGCTAACAGCAAAATGACTGTTGATCTAGAAGTTGCTGGTGGTCTTTACGGTGCTGGACAATTCGGTTACACAATCAACCCAGTTGCTACTGCATCTCTAGCTATCACAGCTGGTACTGCTACTTCAGCTTCTGTTGGCTACCAAGACGGTGTTAACCCAGCTGAATTCAAGACTTACGCAATCACTTTTGCTCAAGACATTGATACTAAAGGTGTTCGTGCTTTCCGTCTTTCTTCTGGTTCTGCCGCTTACGGTGCCGCTAGCGACATCACTACACACCCAGAATTCACTACTGTATCTGGTAACACAGTTACTTTCGTAGTTTCTGGTTCTGCTGTAACTGCTGCTAACTTAACTGACGCTGCTGCTGTATTCCACCTTCAGCCATCTGACAACACTCGTGGTGATTTCGAATTCACTGACGGTGTAGGTGATACAACTCCAGTTATCCCTGAGATCAACGTATCTCTTGCTTCTGAAGCTATCGTTGCTAAGACTCGTAAGTTAAAAGCACAATGGTCTCCAGAATTCGCTCAAGATCTTAACGCTTACCACAGCATCGACGCTGAGGCTGAGTTAACTTCTCTTCTTTCTGAGTATATCTCTATGGAAATCGATCTCGAGATCCTTGATATGCTTATCCAAGATGCAGTTACTACTGAGAAGTGGTCTGCTGAGAACAACAAGATCTGGGCAAACGGTGCATGGCAGACTACTGCTGTAGCTGATTTCTACAACACTCAAGGTCAGTGGTTCCAAACTCTTGGTACTAAGATCCAAAAAGTGTCTAACAAGATCCACCAGAAGACTTTACGTGGCGGTGCAAACTTCCTAGTAGTTTCTCCTTCTGTTGCTACTATCCTTGAGTCAATTCCTGGATATGCTGCCGAGACTAACGGTGACAAGATGGACTTCGCAATGGGTGTTCAGAAAGTAGGTTCACTTAACTCACGCTTCCGTGTTTATAAGAACCCTTACATGACTGAGAACGTTATCCTTATGGGTTACAGAGGTAGCCAGTTCCTAGAGACAGGTGCTGTTTATGCTCCATATGTACCATTAATGATGACTCCATTAGTATACGATCCTAAGAACTTCACTCCAACGAAGGGTATTATGACTCGTTACGCTAAGAAGATGATCCGTCCTGAATTCTACGGTAAGATCTGGGTTTCTGACCTAGCTACTGTTTAATTCATCCTTACATAGGAAAATTTGAGGGGGCCTTCGGGCCCCTTCTTTTTTTATCGTATATTAGTTATAAATCTATTTATACAATATAAACCAACGTTACGAATATATGAGTTCGAATCACCACGAAGACGAGATCTTCAAAGCTAAGAGACGACCAAAGAACCCAATTAAGTTTAATATTTCTCTCAACGATGAACAGAAAGCTGCGAAGGAAGTTATACTCACTAATCCCGTCACCGTTCTACGTGGTATGGCTGGAAGTGGTAAGACTTTGGTGGCAGTTCAATGTGCGCTTGACCTCTTATTCACGAAACAGGTCAACAAGATTATCATCACAAGACCAACAGTGGCTAAAGAAGACATTGGCTTCCTCCCAGGAGACATCCGCGAAAAGATGGACCCCTGGCTTGCACCGATTTATCACAACCTATACCTCCTATATTCGAAAGAAAAAATCGACAGGGAAGTAGAAGAAGGTAATATTGAAATCCTTCCATTCGCTTTTATGAGGGGCCGTACTTTCGTTGACACATTTGTTATTGTTGATGAAGCACAAAACGTTACTCATACCCAGATGGAAATGGTCTTAGGTAGATTAGGTAGAAATAGCTGGATGGCTATTTGTGGAGACATCGCTCAGATCGATTTACGAGATAAAAGGCAAACTGGCTTCTCGTTCTTGAATCGCTTAGAAGAGAACGTTAAAGGCTTTAGGGTTGTAACGTTATTACAAAATCATAGACACCCTATTGTCGAACCTATACTTAATGTATACCAAACATTCAGGGATTAAAAGCAGAGTTACTATTTATATATAAACTCGAACTATGGCTGATATCGCAATCTGGGAAGGCTCATCTCAATTTCAAGCCGGACAGACTCCATTCGCATTCTATGACACAGATGCTGACTTTATAGCTGATGCTGATAAGGTAGCTAAGTTTTGTGCACAGAGATTGGGGTATCCATTGATGGATGTAGAGCTACAATCTGGTTCTATCTATGCCTGCTTTGAAGAAGCAGTAACCACTTACGGTAACGAAGTATTTCAGTACAAGATTAGAGAGAATTACCTATCTATGGAAGGTGATTCATCAGCAACATCGTATAATAGTAAGTTAATAGAAGGATCTTTAGGTAGAGTTATCGAAATTACTGAAAACTACGGTACTGAAGCAGGAGTTGGCGGTAATGTTACCAAATACTCAGGATCTTTACCGGTTTCTGGTGGAATTCAGAACTACGACTTAGATGCTTGGGCGACTTCACAAGGAATTACCGGCGGAATTGAGATCAGAAAGGTATTTTATGAGTCTCCACCGGCAATCCTACGTTATTTTGACCCATATGCCGGTACAGGTACAGGTATTCAGTCACTAATGGACGCTTTTGACTTTGGATCATTCTCTCCAGGTGTAAACTTCCTGTTAATGCCTGCTTCTTACGACATTTTAAAGGTTCAAGCCATCGAATTTAACGATCAGATCAGAAGATCAGCATATTCCTTTGAAGTAATCAATAATCAGCTTAAATTATTCCCTGTACCTAAGCAAAGTGGACGTATTTGGTTCGAATATTTTAAGAAAACTGAGAAGAAAGGTGCAGTTAAAGACAGTTCTTCTGGGTTAATCACCAATGTAGGTGAGGTGCCCTATGATAATGTTACCTATAGTACTGTAAACTCAGTAGGAAGACAATGGATTTACCGTTATACGCTAGCTCTCACTAAAGAACTCCTAGGGTACATTAGAGGTAAGTACCAACAGATCCCTGTACCGGGCTCAAACACAGGACTAAACCAAGCAGATCTACTTACAGATGCAAGATCTGAAAAGATATCCTTACTTACTGAACTAAGAGAGATGTTAGATCAAACGTCTAAGAAAGCTCAACTAGAAAGAAAGGCTGACGAATCAGACAATCTTAAGAGAATTACTACTCAAGTACCAATGACAATCTTTATAGGATGATGAAACTAGGTAACATACTACTTGAAGAGACATATAAGATGTTTAGAACTTATATGTACATTGAATTTGATGACGCTGATATGGATGTATCAACACTGGCTAATATTATTCGCGGTCTACCGCAGGTAGCTGTTATCAATAATAAGTCTGATAAAGAAGATCCTAGACCTAGAGCTCTATTTAGTGTAAAGATCTCTACTACTAAACCACCTATGGAAGCATTTCAGATGCTACAGAAGGATGTAATGACTAGAATCTCAGAAGTAAAAAAGTGTCAAATCTCAGAACGCCACGTAGAGGAGGTTAACTTATGAGTATATTCGGTAGTCAAAGAGATTTCGGTTTAATTAAAAAGATGAACCGTGCTCTGCTCAGAGATATTATTGAGCAGGAGGTTGGCTATTATAAAATTTCTCTCAATGAGACTCAAGCTAACATTTACGGAGAGTCTAGCGAAAAGATTTATTATAGTCCTGTTTTAATGCAATGTTTGATTACTAGAGGAGATCAGATTTATACCGTAGATGAGTTTGGTCCTGATTTAGGACGTCAATTATCGTTTGCATTTTTAAGAGATGATTTAGTAGATCAAAATCTTGTGCCTGAGGTAGGGGATATTATTATGCTAAGTGAAAACTACTATGAAGTAGATGTGGTAAGAGAGAATCAATTCTTCTTCGGTAAAGATAATAATTACAATTACGGAAGAACTGATGCGTACGGAGCTAGTATTTCTATCGTTTGTGATGCTCACCTAACAAGAGTAGATAAGCTCAACATAACTCAGGTAAGACCATGAAGCTAGTAGATATTATATACGAAGAAAATGCTCTTGGTTTTAAGACAACTAAGACTAATGTAGACCCAGAGACCGGCCAAGTTACCTGGGATGTAGAATACACTCCGTTAGTTAAGATTGACGGAGAGCTTGAAAAACTTGCTATTGAATTAGAGAGTGCTACAAAGAAGCATCCTGAAGATGAAAAACTACAGCAATACAACGAGCTGTTTAAGAACTTTAAGAAAGCGTTTAGATCACACGTTACTAAACACTACCGTAAATAATGGCGCAGTATAAAAGAAACAAACCAACACCGAAAACCCAATCGGAGTTAGCACGTGAGCAAATACAAGCTTACGATGCTACGAGAGGTACTGTGCCTGCTTCTACAAAATTAAACAGAGAGAATCAATTATCATTAAAAGACGATACGGTTAAATTACCTACCGTTACTTTTAAAGATATTGACGAAGCTATTGTTTACTACTTTAAAAACATTATCAAACCATCTGTTATTCAGAATGGCTCTAAGCTAGATGTACCTATTATCTACGGCTCACCTGAAAGATGGGCATCTGCACAGAAAGATGGCTTCTATAGAGACAAAGACGGTAAGCTTCAAGTGCCGTTAATCATGTTCCGTAAAAGTAACATTGAGAAGAATAGGTCATTAGGTAATAAGTTAGACGGTAACGAAGTTAGTAACTTTGTTATTTACGAAAAGAAGTATTCCAAGAGAAACATCTACGATAGATTTTCCTTAATTTCTAATCGTCAACCATCCAAAGAACTTTACGGAGTTGTAATACCAGATTACGTTACAGTAACCTACCAATGTATTATCTATACTGATTACGTAGAGCAGTGTGATAAACTGATTGAAGCTTTAAACTTTGCTTCTGATTCATACTGGGGTGATAAAGAGCGTTACCGCTTTAGAGCGAGAATTGATTCCTATACTCCTACCATTGAGATGGCTCAAGGAACAGATAGAGCAGTAAAAGCTACATTTAGCTTAGTGCTCCACGGATATATTATCACAGATACTTACAACCGCGATAAAGCTAACCTTAAGAAATTCTACTCTAAGGCTCAGGTTAACTTTGGATTTGAGACTGTAGGAGATTTAGAAACGTTAACAGCAGCATCTAGAACACCTCAAGAAGCAGCTCCGGCTAGATTCTTTGACAGTCAGATTGGTGCATTCCAACCACCACCAGGAACAGGAGGTATGACAGGAGCAGAGATTACATTTATTAGCTTAAATACAACAGCTATAGCTGATACAGTTACCAGTAATAAAGCTACATTTAACAGCCGTACTATTGCTACAGCACCTTCAGGTTTTACTATTTCTGAAGCAAGCTTCCAAGTGTACGTTAATGGTATATTAATCCCAACCACTCAGAGAACAACATCTCAAGTAGGAGCTAACATTGAAGTACTCTTTGATACCAACGCAATTCAGTACGAAATGCTACCGGACTTTGAAGTTATATTAGCAGGTAAGTTTACATAATATGGCACGAGTTCACCTATCACAATTAAACCCTTCTGGTTCGCTAAACATCACAGGTAGTTTTAGCGTAGCTGGTCAATCTGTATTCTACCAGACCGATAGCGCAATAGCAGCATTGATAGTATCAGGAGCCATGGAGATTGTTAAATCTACTCTAGCAGCACAAGCTGTTTCCGGTTCACTTTCTATTCAAGGCCTCGGTACTCTTGCAGATACTGGATCAAGAGAGACCATCGATCTCGGTACAGATGACTTTTAATTAAAATACATATAAGGTTAGGAGCCGGCTTATCGCCGGCTTTCCTATTTATTATAGTCTTACATAAGACAACCCGGTATATACCTTCAAAACGTTACCATACATATGGCTCAAACATTAAGACTGAAGCGATCCTCCGTCCCAGGAAGAGTGCCGACCACGGCCACTCTACAGACTGGTGAGATTGCGATAAATACAGCCGACGGCTTAGTGTACATCCGTAAGGATGACGACACTATTATTCCGTTATTAGGAGCCAATACCACTGTTACCGGCAGTGTCGTACTATTAGGTAGCATAGAAGCCACTTCCTTTACTGGATCTTTTAATGGTCCGATTAACGGTACGTTAAGCAAGACTGTAGGAAGTGGGAACGGTATCGTATCTTTCTTATTTGACGGTTCAGATAATGTTACTGTAACTTTAGATACAGGATCTGATCATTTTAGAAACGCTGTAATCGATCTGATCGATACAAATGCTCCTAGCATTATAGCTCAAGATACAACAGGCCCAGGCGGTATTGACTTATCTTATAACTCAAACACAGGAGCATTAAGCGGTTCACTTTTATACTCAGACATACAGCTAGGATCTACCACTATTCAGCTAGGTAATTCTGCTGCTGCTGTATCAGGATTTACTGTTACAGGATCATTTAGAGGTAATGTAGAAGGTACTGCTAGCTGGGCAAATAATGCAGTAGACGCAATCTCAGCTTCTCACGCTCTAATAGCAGATCAGGCAATCTCTGCTTCGTTTACAACTACAGCATCTTATTCTGCTTTTACTTCGCAAGCATTAAGCTCCTCTTATGCTAATTTTGCTAGTCAAGCTTTAAGCTCATCTTACGCTACTACAGCATCGTATGCTAACTTTGCCTCTAACGCCCAGAGCGCATCCTACGCCACCACAGCTTCATATGCTAATTTTACATCAAATGCTGAAAGCTCTTCATACGCTCAATTTACAACATATGCTCAAGACGCAGTCTCAGCTTCTTATGCAGCAACAGCTTCTTCAGCTAATGATTTCTTAGTAAGAGGAGACCTGAATGTAGACGGTATTGTAACAGCGAGAGAATTTCATACAACGTTTGTTTCTGCTTCAATAGTATACTCTTCCGGTTCAACTAAATTCGGTGATACAGCAGATGATCTCCATGAATTCACAGGCTCTGTAGTAGTATCTGGATCTATAGATTCTAATGATATAACAATCGACCAGTGGGGTTCAGTATCTGCTTCATTAGCTAGTATATCCGCCAGTGCTTCAACTACAACATTACAGCAGGTAACAGATAACGGTAACTCTACTACTTTAGTAATAAGTGCCTCTAATCTAAACATTACAGATTTTCCTGACGTATCTGCTTCTTTAGCTGCTCTAGGAAATTATAACCTGCAAGACATAACAGATAACGGTAATTCTACTAACTTAGTAGTTAGTGCTTCTAACTTAAACATCTCAGGCTTCCCTGATGTATCTGCATCCTTAGCAGCGCTTTCTAGCTCACTAGTAACTAATTTTGCAACAGCTTCAAGCTACACATTACAGGATATTACAGATAACGGCAACGCTACTACTTTAGTAATTAGTGCTTCCAATCTTAATATCACGGACTTTCCTGATGTATCTAGTTCTCTAGCAGATCTATACGACACTTCAGCTAGTCTCGCTAGTGAATTAACTCTTGTATCAGCAACTGCTTCAGCAGCATATAACTACACCTTACAGGATATTACGGATAATGGTAATAGCACCAACTTAGTAATATCAGCTTCCAATCTAAATATTACTGGATTCCCAGATGTATCGGCTTCTTTAGCAGCATTAGAATCTAGCAACACTCTACAAGGAGTTACCGATAACGGAAACACAACAACCAACGAAGTAATCATTAACAACCAGTTACAGGTTAGTCAATCTATCTACTCTAAAGGAGAAGAAGTATTAGACTTTGCTGTAGCAATGGCAATAGCATTAGGATAAGATGGCAAATACATTTAAAAACAAAGTACTAGCAGCAATAGGTCCAGTAGCCGAAGGTTATACTGTTCCTGCTTCTACAACTACAACTGTAATCGGTATGGCAATTGCTAACCGTACTGCAGCTACTATCACAGTAGATGCTGAGGTAGTAGATACTTCTGCAGGTGTTACCGCATACTTACTTAAAGACGGTATTATTGCAGCAGGAGGAAGCTTAGTTGTTGTAGGAGGAGATCAAAAAGTAGTACTAGAAACTACAGATGTTTTACAAGTGGCTTCTAACGTATCTTCTTCAGCAGATGTAGTTATATCAATGATGGAAACAACCTAAGATAGATGAGCAATAAAACGTACATAGGTTTACATCCTAACAACCTTAACCGTACAGAGTACGGGCAAGTCGTTCTCTACGTTGAAGGAGAACCGGTTGCCTTTTTCTCCGGATCTCAGGATGTTATAATTAGCGGAAGCCTTGCTATTGAAGGTATCACAAACGTATCTGCTTCTATTGCTGCTGCAATAGGTCTAGATACCGGTAGCTTCATGATTACAGGCTCTGTAAACAACGATACTATTACGTTTACTCAAGGAGACGGCACTACATTTGATATTACTATCACTAGTGTTACATCTTCTATAAGTGCATCATTTGCTCAAAATACATTAAGCGCATCTTATGCTGCGACAGCATCGTCTGCTGATGCATTTTTAGTAAGACAGGACCTTACAGTACAAGGAATAGTAACAGCTAAAGAGTTTCACACTGAGTTTGTTAGTGCTTCAATCATCTACCAATCAGGGTCCACTAAGTTTGGCGATACTTCAGACGATACTCATGCATTCACAGGATCAGTCACCGTAACAGAAACTATATCATCTTCAGACGCATACATTAACGACTGGGGATCGATATCAGCTTCTTTATCTACTATTCAAGATGCAGCAAGTAGTGTATCACTAGAACAAGCAGCTGCTATTGGTAATACAATCACAGGTTCAAGCATCGGTATTGGAACAAGCTCTCCAACTAATACACTACATGTAGCAGCTAATAGTGATTACCCTGTTAAGATACAGTCTCTAAATATCACAGGAGATCCCTACTTAGAAGTAGGCGGCCAATCATTAAGAATTATCGACCCAGACGGAGGTGTTTTCAGTATATGGTTTGACAGTAACTCAGGAGCATCTCCAACTAGAATAATAACTTTTGGAGAAAATTCCTTTAACGTTACAGGCAGTGTTTCTGTAGGTCAAGATCTTAGCATTGGAACAATTACAAACGCTACAGTAGATACAGATAAATTTTTAGTATCTAACGGAGGCACTGTTGAATATAGAACAGGAGCACAGTTAGCTTCTGATATTGGAGTGCAACTTGCTGTACCTACTCTAGCACAAGTACTATCCTCAGGTAACACCTCCCCACTAGGTATGTCTGTAGGACCTATTACAGGCTCTGCTTTATCAATTATAAATAATGGTGGTATAAGCGGTACTTTATCTGTAGGACAATTAAAGATTGGCAATGTAAGTAACTATACTGTTGATCCTGATAAATTCTTAGTAGTAGATACCACAGGTAGTGTACTTTACAGAACAGGAGCTCAAGTACTATCAGATATTGGCGGTATTGGCTCTGGAGACC